>Ga0114959_10000004_pt1 | contig 162880 bp, 137 predicted proteins | sample C_130625_EF_Meta_FD_87317 | JGI IMG/M metagenome (GOLD analysis project Ga0114959, IMG submission 87317) | Freshwater microbial communities from Lake Croche, Canada to study carbon cycling - C_130625_EF_MetaG | ecosystem: Environmental > Aquatic > Freshwater > Lake | place: Lake Croche...
AAAATGGTCGGGGGTCACCAAAAAATGGTCGAGGGTCACTAAAAAATGGTCGAGGGTCACTAAAAAATGGTCGAGGGTCACTTAAAAATGGTCGGGAGGCAGCCCCTCGAGCTTAAAAAGTAAACCCTCGTGCTTTTTTAGTTGCCTCTTTTGTTTTTTTTGATGGCTTCGGAATGTTTCTATTGAATAATCAAAGCTATTTTTATAACCCTGCACCAATTATTTCTAAGCTTCTTGTTTTTAATAGTGTTTACCATGAATTTTAAGATAGTACTCATATAAAAAGTATTGAGAACGGCACTTTGTTAGAAACTTCCACTTATACCCTGATGATGAAATAGGGTTTTTAGTAGGAGATAAAAAGAAACTATATGAAATGGTAGAAGGGGGTGCATAATAGTTTTTCGCCCCTCGTAAACCTTTATAGGGTTTGAAACCCTATAAAGGTTCAAAAGAAGCATAAAAGCGAAAAAATTTAATAGGGTTTCAAACACTATATAGGTTCAAAAAAAGCATAAAAGCGAAAAACTTTTATGCGCCCGTGGTTGGTTTTTTTTAGTCAAATATTATTGGTACAAATTGTCACTCATTCGGATGAATAGGGTGGGGGTGGATGCTTCTCAATGTTTAGCTAAACAGCGTTTTAGGTTCGTAATAAAATTTCTATTGTATTAATTCTTATAAAGAAAGTATGAAAAAAAGTACGGTGATTTTAAATTTCATTTGGATACTCTTATCCTCAGTTGCTGTACAAGCACAAACAGTAAATATTTCGGATAATGCAAGCTTACATCTATCTTTTGAAAAAAATGGGATGGTAAGTAATGTGGTATTAGGTAATGAAAAAATTCAGAAAGGATTGTCAGGCGGTTTTTTTCTACGAGAACCAAATACCACTAAAAAGGTAGAAATGCTTGGGAAAACAAGCTCTAAAAATGGAAAGCTCTATTTAATCTTGCAAAGTGCGCTACAAGCAAATGTATCAGCAACTGTTACCGAAGGGAATGGTTTTATTGAAGTTACTGGCGTGTTAGAAAATCTTACAGATAAAGACCGTGGTTTATGGCTTGGTTTTAATTTACCAGTAAATACTACAGGATGGAAATGGGGCAAATCTTTAAGTGTTAGTCCAATAATTAGCAATGATAAACCTGCCTATTCTGAAAGTAATAACCTAGTTCCTATTCCTGCCGTATGGACAGATAATGCTGGAATTGCAATGGCAATACCTCCTACAAGTCCATGTGTGTTTGAAGTTGGTGCCGATGCAGATGGTATTCGCATACAAATGGCTTTTGGATTATCGAAGGATACCAAGAAATTCCCTTCAAAAGCACCCTTTTGTTTTCGGATTTATACCATAAGTGGCAGATGGGGCTTTAGAGATGCTTTGGCTAAATATTATAATTGGTATCCTGATTACTATCAAATTGATAAAAAAGTGATGACATCTCTAGGTCATCATCACGATTGGATAAACATGAATTTTGTGAATGAAACCTTTAAAACTACTCGGCAAATTAATCCTGAACTAAAAGAATATTTGGCCTATACTAAAACTTCGGCTCGTATTCAAGACATAAAAAATGCAAATAAATTAGAAACGAATGAGCAGCTAATAAATGCTATTGAAAACGCCACCACCATTCAACATTATGAGAAAAAAGGAGATTCAAAAAGCCCTTTAATTATTGAAGGAAGAGCAGCATTGATTAATAGTATTGCTTATAATCCCGATGGTAGTATTGGTACTTTTAAAGAATCAGAAGGTGGTATTGATTTTCCACACAACTGTGATCCAGACCTTTTTGCAGATAAAAAAATGCCCGTTTATGCCAACATGTATTTGCGTAAAGCAACAGATTTAAGAAAGCTAGGTAATTTTATTGGCATCCATTGGGATCGCTTGGGTGGATGGAGTAACTTTCTTAATTACCGCAAAGACCATTTTGCCTATTTAGATCATCCGCTAACCTTTGATCAAGAAGGGCGCGTTTGTATTCATACACAATTTACCAATTATGAGCTTTTTGATGCTTATAGAGAAAAATTAAAAACAGGGGGATTGTTTCATGAAGCGGCTGGTATGAAAGAATATTCATGGAAAAAAATTACCAATAAACCCGCAGGGCAAAATAATGGGGGGCAATTTTTTCTAGCATCGTTAGTTGCGGGTGGCTGGCAAGAGGGAAGTTTTAAAGAAATTGAGCTTGGTGGTTTTGATTTTGAACGTATGGTGGTAGGTCGAAAATCTTACAGAATCTCTTCTGGAAATATTCCACAACACAAAGAGTCACCTACTTTAGAAGTAATTAAAAACGCTTTGGCGAAAACTACAGCTTATGGATTTGCATGTCCAGTTCAAGTTTTATATTTCTATCCACCTAACCACCCCAATTATGATAAGGATTATTCTTGGTACACAAAGCCAGAACACAAGGCGCTTTGGGATAGATACGAACCTGCAAACCTCGCCATTCGTCTTGCAGGTTGGGAGCCAGTTACTTACGCTACTTCGAATTCCAAAGAAGTTCAGTTGCAGCGTTTCGGTCGTGGAGAAACTATTTACTTAACAGTTTGGGGGCCAAATGCACCAGAAACGGTAGAAGTTGAAGTAGAAGCAACCGAATTGGGGCTAAAAGGAAAACCTACTTTTAGTGAAATTGTGTCAAACACTTCCATTACCATTAATAAAAGCCCAAAAGGTTGGAAGCTTACATTTTCTATGGAAAAGAATATGACCCGTGTGATAAAAATTAACTAGAAAAAATCACCAAGTTTTTACCAATTATAATTCAGTACAAAAAAATAAAATAATGATGATGAGAAAAGTTTCTATGCTATTATCTATACTGATTGGTTTACCAGCAGTAATGTTTGCACAAGGTGCAAAGCCACAAACCAAACCCAATATTTTAATCATCTTAGTTGATGATATGGGCTATTCTGACCTTGGATGTTACGGGGGCGAAATCCATACACCTAATATTGATAAGCTCGCTGCAAATGGGGTAAAGTTTTCGCAAATGCACAACTGTGCTAAATGTTTTCCTTCAAGGGCAAGTTTGGTTACTGGTCTTTATTTCCAAAGAACTGAAGTGGCTAATTTTTCAAACACAGCAACTTTGGGCGAAGTACTAAAACCTGTGGGATACAATACTTGGTGGTCGGGCAAGCACCATTCTAAGTTTAATCCAGTTACCCGAGGGTTTGATCATTATTACGGAATGATCGGTGGTGCGGAAAATCACTTCAATCCTTGGAGCGTTGAAATTCCTGGTGAACCAAGCCCAGACGGAAAAGCAAAAGACAAGGCTAAGGTTAAGCCTTGGATGGATGATACTAAAAAAGTAACTCCTTGGCAAACGGTGAAATATGATACTGATGGCTTTACTGATAAGGCACTTGAATGGCTTGATGATTCAAAAAAAGATAAGAAACCATTTTTGCTTTACATGGCTTATACAGCTCCACACTATCCTTTGCAAGCATGGCCAGAGGATATTGCCAAATACAAAGGCGTGTATGATGGTGGTTATGATGCAGTAAGAGAAGCTAGATACAAGCGACAAATACAGCTTGGTTTAGTAGATCCGAAAACTTCACCACTTCCTCCAACAGAAGGAAAAAAGAAGAGAAAGATGAGCGAAACACCCCTTTCGGCTGATGAACTTCGTGTAGAAGCCATGAAAATGGAAATCTATGCTGCAATGGTAGATAGAGTGGATCAAAACGTTGGGCGTTTGGTTAATAAATTAAAGGAACAAGGAAAATTAGATAATACCATCATTATGTTTATGTCGGATAATGGCGGCTGTGCAGAAACACCAAAATCTGGAGATGTAGATTCAACAGCACCAATGGGTAGTGTTGCTACATATATTTCCTATGGACAAAAATGGGCTACTGTAAGCAATACGCCCTTGCGTAAATGGAAGCAAGACAGCTTTGAAGGCGGCATTGGGTCACCATTTATTGTACAATGGCCAGCTAGTATTAAACCACAAACTGCTTGGAATAGACAGCCTGCACATTTAATTGATATTATGCCAACTTTAGTAGAAATAACTGGTGCAAAATATCCCGGTAACTCTAAGGAAGCTAACATAAAGCCAATGGATGGTGCAAGTCTATTACCAGCTTTTAAATCGCAGCCAATTGCACGAACTCAACCAATATTTTTTCAGTTTTCAAATGGTTCTGCTGTCATTGATGGACAATGGAAAATGGTACGTGATAGCAAAACATGGGAGCTTTACGATATGGCTACTGATCGTACCGAGACACACAACTTAGCAGATCAACAACCAGAATTAGTGCAAAAAATGGATGCCCAATGGCAAACTTGGTGGAAAGATTGTACTGGAAACGAATGGGACGGCAACGGAAAAAAAGACAAATCGGATAAGAAAGATAAATCAGAAAAAAAGGATAAGAAAGATAAGAAGGATAAGAATAATGAAATGGAGGAATAAGATTTTCCGATTAATTCAAATCGACATTAAATCAACTAATAACAAGTGCATTGAATAGTAAAGAGATGAAATATTGTAATCTGATAATGGCAATTGTTGCATTTATGATTGCACCTTGTTTCGTGTTTTCACAGAAAAACAAGAATAAAAATCCAGCCAATAAAACGATAAGGCCTGCTGTAAAACCCAATATAGTACTCATACTTATTGATGATTTTGGCTATGAAAATGTTAAAGTAAATGGTGGTGAAAGTTATAAGACCCCTATAATGGATCAGCTTGCAGCAAAAGGTGTACGTTTTGAAGAGTGTCATGTTCAGCCACTTTGCACACCAACAAGGGTTGAGTTGATGACGGGAATGAGCAATCGTAGAAACTATACAAACTTTGGTAGTTTAGATTTAACGCAAAAAACTTTTGGTAATCTGTTAAAAGATGTAGGTTATGCCACTTGTGTTACTGGTAAATGGCAATTGGGCAAAAACTATGATAATCCTGGTCATTTTGGGTTTGATGAATATGCACTTTGGCATCTGATAAAGAAATCCCCACGTTATAAAAATTCTCAAATAGCCATTAATGGAAAATCAATTGAGTATTCAAACAATGAATATGGTCCTGATATCGTAAGCGATTATGCGCTCGATTTCATCACTCGTAAAAAAGATGCCCCTTTCTTTCTTTATTACCCAATGATGCTTACCCACTCACCATTTGATGCTACTCCAGACAGTCCTGATTACCAAGAAGTACAAAATGGAAAAGGAAAGAAAGGGTCTAGTGGTCATTTTCCTGACATGACTGCCTATATAGATAAACTGATTGGTAAATTGATTGCCAAGCTTGATGAGTTGAAATTACGAGAGAATACGATGGTGCTTATTCTTGGTGATAATGGTACGGCTAAGGGAATGCCAGCAAGATTTAAAGGAAAAGAGGTAAAAGGTGGAAAAGGAACAACAACCGAATGGGGAACGCATGTTCCCTTGATTGGTACTTGGCCCGGTCACTTTGCAAGTGGTAAAGTTTCTGCTGACTTAATATCGGCCACGGACTTTTTACCTACCATTTGCGAGGCTGCTGGTGTAACCATTCCAGCAGATTTAAAAATTGACGGTCGTAGTTTTCTGCCACAGTTAATGGGAGAAAAAGGTACTCCACGTGAATGGCTATATTCTTGGTACAATCCAAGTGGTGGTGAAACTGCAAAAGCCGAGTTTGCACATGATGCAAACTATAAGCTTTATACCAATGGTAAATTTTATGATGTTAAAAAAGATGATAATGAAAATGCTCCGCTTGAAGAAAGTGGATTAAATACCAAGGCCAAAGCTGCTAAGGCAAAGTTGGAGGCAGCATTAAAAGTATTTGAAGGTCAGCGCCCAGAGTATTTTGTAAAGCAGGCAAAAGATTTTAAGGAAGAAGATGACCCTTTAAGCGAAGGAGATAAAAAAGGCAATAAGGATAAAAAGAAGAATAAAGAAAATAAAGAAAAGAATTAATTCAACCCCATTCCAAAAAAAAATAGAATGATAAAACAAAAAAAAGTTGTCGCAATTGTAGCCCTGCTACTTGCTTGTAAATTAAATTTATTTGCACAAATTAAAAAAACACCAGCCAAACCTAATATACTAATTATTCTAGCAGATGATATGGGGTATTCAGACATAGGATGTTATGGAGGTGAGATTCATACTCCTAATATTGATAAGCTTGCTAAGGGCGGGGTAAAGTTTTCTCAAATGTATAATACTTCTAAGTGTTTTCCTACACGTGCATCTTTACTTACAGGAGTCTATTACCAACGTACCAACCCTAATTTTGAGAATGCAGCAACAATAGGGGAGGTGCTAAGACCAGCAGGCTACCACACTTTTTGGTCAGGCAAACAACACGCAAAATTTAATCCTGTAACTCGAGGTTTTGACCGGTATTATGGTATGATTGGTGGATGTGAAAACCATTTTAATCCCGGGTTTGGTGCAGCACCAGGACAACCAATTCCTGCTTATAAGATTGCAAGCAATAGATGGTCAATTGATGAAAAAGGTATTCCAGAAAACAGCAATTATATCCCTCAAGATTCAATGTTTTATGATACAGATGCATTTACCAATCGTGCAATTAATTGGCTAGATGAATATAAACAAGACGAAAAACCTTTCTTGCTTTACATGGCTTATACTGCACCTCACTGGCCCTTACATGCTTGGCCTGAGGATATTGCAAAATATAAAGGCGTTTATGATGGCGGTTACGAAGCGGTTAGAAAAGCTAGATACAAGCGTCAGGTTGAGCTTGGATTGGTAGATCCAAAAACCAACCCGCTGCCTCCAGTGGAAATAGGAGAAGCAAAACCTAATTGGGAGAGTCTTTCTGCTGATGAAAGAAGACTAGAAGCTACTCGTATGGAAATATATGCAGCTATGGTTGATAGATTAGATCAAAATATTGGTCGTCTTTTAAAGCGACTAGAAGAACAAGGCAAATTGGATAACACCATAATATTATTTCTTTCAGATAATGGTGCATGTGCTACAGACCCCAAGGTAGATCAAGTGGACTTAACTGCCCCATTTGGTAGCGTAGCCAGTTACGTTAGTTATGGTCAAAACTGGGCAACAGTTAGTGATACCCCCTTACGCAAATGGAAAACTACCAGTCATGAAGGCGGGATAAGTACACCACTTATTATTCATTGGCCAGCAGCAATAAAACCTAAATCATCTTGGATTACTGAGCCTGTACATTTGGTAGATATTATGCCTACCTTATTGTCTGTTTCAGGAGCAAAATTCCCAGTTGAGTCTAAAGAATCCACTATTCATTCAACGGATGGGGTGAGTTTGATGCCAGTAATTACAGGACAAAAGATTGACCGTAAAAACCCTTTGTTTTATCAGTTTGGAAAAGGTGCTGCAATACGTGATGGGCAATTTAAACTTGTTCGTCTAGGTGCAACTTGGGAACTTTATGACTTAGCTTCTGATAGAGCAGAGATGAACAATTTGGCAACTAAACGACCTGATATTGTTAATAAAATGGAAGCACAATGGTTAGCTTGGTGGAAAGATTGCACAGGTGAGGCTTGGACAGGAAAAGCACCAAGAGAACCTAAAGATGATTGATAGGGAGTAAATAATAATTAAACTGAAATTTGAAACAAATTGACACATTTATGGGGTTTTTACAATAGTTCACCATAGTTCTATAAATTAATTTTGCATCTTAACGGTTAGCAATAAGTTGTATTAGTATGAAAAATAAAATTGTCATGAAACAAAGAAGAATTGATTTATCTAGGGTTACAAAAAAATGCCTCCTAATTATTTTAATAGGTGTTTGCAATTTATCATTAGGCCAGTCTTCCTTATCAACGAGTTCGTTTGGAGTTTGGGATCGCGGGGAAGCGATGGATCCTAAAGTGTATCCTTATGTGAGAGGAACATCCTGTGATGCTCCATGGGATGAAGTGGAAAAATCGGATGGGGTTTATGATTGGCGTACAATGGATCAAGCAATTGAGAGGGCAACAAAAGAAAATATATCCGTTTACTATTCATTTGAAGCTGGACCAAAAACGCCTGATTGGGTATATGCAAAAGGAATACCCAAGGTGGTGACAGACGACAAACGACATGCTGATAAATTTCCCTATTATCCATACTATTTATCTTCCGATTACAAGACCTACTATTTTAGGTTTCTTAACGCGATTGCCAAACATATAAGTGGCTATTCAAAAGAAAAGCAAAATCGTATTGCATTTATACAAGTAAAAACAGGTTGTACAGGAGATGAATGTCCCTATAAAGGAGATGCTATTGACCCTAAATACAAATTGAAATCAAGTGATGCAGCTTGGGGGCAATTTAGAAAAGAGACTTTTTCTGAATATGCAAAGCTGTTTAGTTCCGACTCGGGTTTGAAATTAAGGTTACTTTTCAATGGTGTTTCGCCAGAAGAAGACGCTAAGAATAATCATAATGAATTATGGAATTGGGCAACTTCTACGCTGAAAGAAGGTTTTGGCATTAAGAATGGTGCACTTTCTCGTGGGCATCATTTAAGTGGGGAACGTTCTGCTATAAGCGATTTTCTTCCTTATCTAATAGATCCTAAAGGATATACCTTATTTCGTCGTTCTGAAATGGATCAAACTTGGGGTAGGCCTTGGTATCAATTAAATGTACCTTTAAATTTTTATTGGGGGGCAATTAATGCGTTAAACTCGGGACAAAGTGTGTGGGATGTAAGTAAAAGTGCCATGCAAGTAAGTAAAGAACTGGGGTTTGATTACTCCTTCTATTTCTTTAATAAATATGCAGGTCAAATTTATCCAAAAACGGCTACTGATGCTTTTTGTGCTTTACATAAAGGGTTAGATGCGGCAGATACCAAAGTTTATCCAGAGGCAAAATATGGAGCGGCTTCACACAGCAATTTGGAACGAATGGAAAAAATCTGTGCTGATTATGCAAAATATGGCGCGGCAAACGAAGATAAAAACGCTCTTTCTTTAGGACAAGTGAAGCAAAGGGGCGACCAAAATGGATTTAATGATGTAGGTTGGGAGATTTGGCCAGAAAACTATTCTCGATTACTTTATCAAATTGAGCCAGATGCCACATCAATTCCACTTTGGCGCATAGGTGGCCCTATAAAAAACACCTCACCCATTTATGCTAGGTTTGCCCGTGGGTTTGAGCATAGTACTGGAAAAGATGCCTTATATTTTAAATTACATGAAGGGTTTTCTCAAGATGCAAAGCCTAAAGTAATGTCTATAACTATTGTATGGTACGACAGTATTGAAGGCTCAAAATGGAAATTAGATTATGATGCAGGTGCCAAAGCCATGAAAACAGCCATCAATGTAACTGGCAAAGGAGACAAAAAATGGCATCATGAGGTAGTAACGATAAGAGATGCAGTATTTAGATATGGAGGAAAAAAAGGGTCTGATTTAGCCATCGTAAACGCAGATGATAAGGATGATGTTTTTAGTTTAATAGAAGTACACCGTGGAGAACAGGAACTACCCGCCTTACGTCCTCCTACAGAAGTGAAGGCATTTTCGGGATATGCTAAAGGAACTAAGTATGGCAAAGGCGAAAGTGCCGATGAAGGTTCTACTGGCGATAAAGGCGATAAAGGCAAAAAAGATAAAAAAGATAAAAAAGAGAAGAAAGCTGGAAAAGGCAAAAAAGATAAAACTGATGATACTGAAAACTAATTTTGTATAAAACAAATGTTTCTCCTAACATTATAAAAACTTCTCCAAGAATACCAGATTGGATGTTTTTATAAGGAGTACTTAAAGTTCAATCTTTAGTTGCAGTTCAATTTAGTTTAGCTCTGGTTCTCGAATCACAATAGAAAAAGAAAAAGGCTATTAGGAAGTATTACCCTTCCGATAGCCTTTTTTTATTCCCTTTACTTATCACTATAAACTATTGGCTTTTATGCACCCGGTTTGCCATGAGTTTATTTTTAGCCAAAAGATAAATAGGTGAACAAGCCAAAAGCTTTAGAGAGCCTATCTAGCCAATTTTTAGCCTGTTAAAAGCTTTAGACAAGCAATCTAGCCAATATTTAGGCTGCTAAAAGCTTTAGACAGCCTATTTAGCCAATATCTAGGCTGCCAAAAGCTTTAGACTGGCTTTCTAGCCAATTTTTGGAAGGGTGTATAAAACTTTTTCGCTTTGAAGCATCTTTTTCTGAGGTGTGAAAAACTTTTAGGCACCCATTTAGAACTACTCAACTTGTATAATCAAGGTATTCTTTCCTTTTAAACAATGTGATAATTGGTTTAAAATCTTTAAGAATCTCTCAATCGTTAGTTGAACTATTTAAAGCAGGGAGTTTAGTGCAAATGTGAAACAAATCTGTACCATAAATGAGACATAATGCAGGTATTTAATCATTTTCATTATTCTAATTTTACAAATCATTGTTAGTAAGATTGTTATACCTGTTCTAGCTATTGAAGTACTTAATTTGATAGCAAAATGATTGTTTAAAGAAATATGAAAAATTGCTTGCTTGCACTTGTTTTATTGTTAGTATTTAATACGTTGTTTTCTCAACAAAACAGTTCGAGAATTCCAGGGGTTTTTCCAAAAGAAGCTTGTGGTGTTTGGTGTTGGTATTCATGGGGCGGCACACCAAATAAATGGAATGGTAAGATTGAACCTAACGAAACTTACCCTAAAATGAGAGGTGTGCCTATAGTAGTGGGCTGGAATGAGTTGGAGCCTAAAGAAGGCGTTGTAAACTGGGATTTATTAGATAATGTTATAAAGAAAGCGGCTGCTCATAATAAATATGTGTTTACATTGATATGGCTAAATCCAACAGAACCTGATTGGTTATACGATAATGGCGTACCAAAGGTGGAAATAAATACTACTAAAGCGGATAAGAATTTCTCCTATAATGCCTATCCATTAGATTCTAACTATAAATTTTATTCCGAGCGAATTATCACGCAAGTAGCCAATCATCTTAGAAGCTTACCTGATAGTTTGTTTAAATATATTCTTTTTCACCAAGTAGTAGAAGGTTCCACAGGTGATGGGTATTGCTATAAAGGTGAACCAAAAGATCCTAAATATGCTATTGATAAAGAAGTAGCATGGCCAGCTTACACAGAATATATCCGTCGTTTCACCATTAATGCCTTTACCAATAAAAGCAATGGATTGCCAGAAATTCCTTTATTGATACATACTGAGGACATGAACTGGGGAGCGAAAGAATATCCTGGTTTTGTTAATAAAAAAGGTGTTGCCTCGCATTTCTACGGGATGAACGGGAACAAGGAGAAAAATAAATTATTCAAACCGTGGGATACTGATAAAAATAGTTTGCATAGACCGGTATTTAGTCGTGGCGAAGGCGAAACCATGTGGAGTCATAAATGGTTTGTGAAAGATTCACTTCAAAATTTATATTGGAGTGCTTTGTATGCGTTGCATGCTGGTTTAGATATCTGGAATATCCCCGAAAATGTATTAGAGAATCCTAAGCTATACCAAGCCCTAGATATATTTGATAAACACGCTGGTTATAAGTATCCCGAAAGGTCTCCGGTAGCTTTTTGTGCCTTGAGAGATCAACTAAATGCCGATGACAAAACAAGATTTCCAGAGAATATCTATGGAAATGCCAATAAAAAAAATACAGATAGGGTACTAAAGATTTGTGCGGATTTTGCGAGTCATGGAGCAGTAGTTGAAGACTTAGATAAAGCTTTGGCGGGTTCATTGGCAAGTCGTAATAGAAAAGGCTACAATGATGTAGGTTGGAATTGTGAAGATGATGACTACAACCTTTATTTATACCCTATTGATAAAGTAGCAACTAGTGTGGGTTGGTGGCATATTGGGCCTAAAGGGGTTCCTTATGGCTTGTCTGCAAGGGGCTTTGAACATGCCACAGGAAAGGATTCACTCTTCTTTAAGTTCGATGATGATTTTTTTAAAACTACCAAAGCAAAATCCTTATCATTCCGTATTGTTTGGCTAGACAATAATAAAGGTTCTTGGAGTTTTTGCTATGATGCAGGTAATAAAGTATTAAAAACAGGCAAAACGTTTATAGGAAAAGGAACAAATACATGGCGAGAAGATTATGTAACAGTATCTGATGCTACTATGAAAAAGAATGGGCCTAGAGGTTCAGACATAACACTCATTAACACTGGTAAGCAGGATTTTATTTTTCACCTCATCGAAGTAGAAAGGAAATAAAGCATTAATTTAGAATAAAGTAAACGGAAAAGAAAATAGTTATGAAGAGAAAATTTGCAATATTATTCGCAGTAACGATGCTTAAAATGGCAGTATCGTATGCTGGAGTACCACAAATGTGGAAGAACATTAAGGTGAACGTAAAGGCAAATCAGCCAGTGGAAACTACTCAAAAACTTTCGGAGCAATCAGATGGATTTCAACGATTGGTAATTACCATTTCTAATAAAGGAAAAGAATCCCTGACTATAGAAAAAATCATGGTTAGTATTCCATTAGAAGAAAAAGTGACCGACAATTTGGATATTATCTATGGTGGCAGCTGTATGGGGCAAACTCCTTTGTTACGCCAGAATGTAGCCACTCAATCTAAAAAGAGTTCGAGTAAGATGTACGAAATGGTGCGCCTTACAGAAAATCAATATGTTTTTGCTGGATCACTTTCGTGGCGAATTTTTCTTCCAAATTTTATATTTAAAGAAAATGCTTTTGAAATATGGTCTAATGGTGAAGGGAAACAAATTAAACCAGGTCAGACTATAGAGTACGAACAAATTGTACTTAAACGTACCAATAACTGGTTTGATTTATTAAATCAATTTGGTGCCGCCATTGCTGAAGAAAACAAGATAACCAAACTTAAGCCTGCTGATTATAAAGGTTGGGCTACTTGGGATTATTATGGAAGAGTTTTTAGTTCAAAAGACATTTATGGCAATATGGATGCACTGAATAAGCTAGCACCAGAAGCCAATATGATACAAATTGATGGTGGATGGTGGACTGAGCGTGGTGATTACAAAACCTTGCGACCAGATTTGTTGCCAGGAGGGCTTAAAGAGATTGTTTCACGTATTACTTCGGAAGGGAAAACGCCTGGATTGCATTTTGATGGCTTTAGGGGCGATGCTAATTCAAACATTTATAAAACCCACCCTGAATATTTTCTTCATGATCAAGATGGTAAGCTGATAGTAGAAGTCAACTCAAAATCAGAGAGGGTAATGAAGTACATCTATTTCGACTACTCACATCCAGGTGCTCGGGCACATATTGCAGATTGCATTCGTAATATGAAGAATAACTGGGGAATACGCTATTTTAAGATTGATTTTATGCGTTACGGATTAGAAGACGGTGTTAAGGATAGAAACAAAAATGTTAAAAGCATTAAAGCGTACGACTCTACGCTTACCAGTGTTGAACGCTTTCGTTTAGGAATGAAAACCATGCGTGAAGCTATGGGAAGTGATGCTTATTTTCTTGGCTGTTCAGCCGTATTTGGCCCATGTATAGGGTTTGTTGATGGCATGCGAACTGGTGGTGATATTAATCCTTTTTACGAAGCTTTTCCTGAAAGGTGTTTGGCTAATTTGGGTAATTATTATCTAAGCGGAAAGGTATTTAATGGAGATGCTGATTACCTAGTTTTTCGTGAAGCCATTGATGAAGATCAAACAGTATCACAAGAGGATGTAAAGCATGGTCATAGTATGACACTAAATGAAGCTAAAATGTGGGCCGATTTTAATAAACTTTACGGCACAGCTCGTTTGCACAGCGACAACCTGATGACACTTCGTTCAGAAAGAAAAGCATTGATAAAAGAAGTTTTTGAGTTTCCTGCTATGGAGAAGACCGTTCCTTTAGATTTTTGGAACCATGCTACAAAAAAACAAGATGGTTTTGAGTTGATACTAGCCCACAAAGGCAATGACATTTATTTAGGTGTTTTCAACTGGAATGATACTCTTAAAGACTACATTGTAGGAGCTTTTGGCGAACCTAATCCAATACGTTTAGAGGGTCGTCATTCTAAAATCCTGAAGTATGGAGGAAATGAGTCCTTTGAGAACCTTTGTCAAAAATTGAAATCAAACTAATCAATGAAGCATTTTCTTAAATCTGATAGGAGTCAGCTTTAGCTGTTTCTTTAGTGATAGATTTAAATATGTGGTTTAAAAATACATAATGAAAAATATTGTTTTAAGCTTGATCTTTGTATCGCTTTTTTGTCCAATAGCAATTTATGCTCAAGTTGTAAAAACGAAGGATAAACCCAATACAAAATCGGTTCGAGAGAGGATTTCTATCAACAACGAGTGGCGCTTCCAAAAAGATGATCCTGAGGAGGTTGCAGGCTCGTTGGATTACACCAAAATACGGGAATGGGTGCTGCCTTCTAGTGCTGCCTTCTTAAAAGACACCTCTGCATTGCCTAAAAAGCCCGAGGGTAACCTTGCTTCGAATGTGTCCTATACCCAATCAGGCTTCAATGACGCCGACTGGCGAAAAGTTGACCTTCCTCACGACTGGGCAATTGAAGGTCCCTTTATGCAGGAATACAGTGGGAAGACTGGCAAACTGAAATACTCTGGAGCTGTTTGGTATAGAAAGCATTTAACCTTGCCCGCTTCTGACATCGGTCGTCGCGTCTATTTAGATATAGATGGTGCTATGTCTTATACTACTGTATGGTGCAACGGTCAGTTCGTTGGTGGGTGGCCTTATGGCTACTCGTCATTCCGCCTCGACTTAACTAATTATGTTAGGCTGGGCGGTGATAATGTTCTCTCTATTCGCTTAGATAACCCAGACAAGAGTTCCCGCTGGTATCCAGGTGCAGGAATATATCGCAACGTCTGGCTAGTTAAAACCAATCCTGTTCACGTTGGCCAATGGGGTACTATCATCACAACACCTAAAATCTCGGCAGAATCTGCGACGGTTGCCGTAAATATTACGGTACAAAACGATGGAACTAAACCTACACAAGCGCTTGTAAAAACTCAGATAATGTTCAACGGCAAGCCAGTTGCTGAACTCCCTATAAGAACGTTGGAGCTTGAAGCAGGACGTTCGGTAGTGGCTACAGCCGAAGTTGATGTTGCTAAACCGCAATTGTGGAACACAAGCACTCCCTACCGCTACATTGCTTTTACTACGGTAGAAGTTGGTGGTAAAATGATAGACAGCTACGAAACCGTTTTTGGCATTCGTTCAATCGCCTTCACCGCCAACAACGGCTTTCTGCTTAACGGCAAACGAGTGCAACTCAATGGCGTTTGCAACCATCACGATTTAGGAGCTCTTGGTACGGCTTTTAATACCCGCGCCGCACAACGACAGCTAGAAATATTAAAGGAAATGGGTGTAAATGCTTTACGCACGAGTCATAATCCCCCTGCCCCTGAGGTCCTCGACCTATGTGATGCCATGGGTATTATGGTGATGGACGAGGCCTATGATTGTTGGAAGGGAAATAAGACTAAAAACGGCTATCATTTACTGTTCGATGACTGGAATGAACAAGATATGCGGGCCTTAGTGCGCCGCGACCGCAACCATCCATCAGTAATAATGTGGAGCATGGGCAATGAGGTGAAGGAACTTGAAGACGCAGTCGTGGGTCCGCTGATAGGGGCACGCCTCACCGCAATCGCCCATGAAGAAGATCCCACACGTCCGACAACTTTAGGCTCAAACAAGCCCGTTGCCAGCTACAACGGGATTCAAAAATCCATAGATGTGATGGGACAAAACTACCAAAGAGGTGGCTATGCGGAATTCCATAGCAAAAATCCAACGATTCCCTTGGTGGGCAGTGAGACATCTTCAGCTCTCAGCTCCCGTGGCGAATATTTTTTCCAGACCCCAGAACAAGTTTCAACCCAGATTTCCGTAACCGACAAACCCGATAAGTCCGACAAACGGGGTAAGCGTGGACAGAAGAAGTCTGCCAAAATACAGCCTTTTGAGGTTATAAGTAGTGTCAAAACGGAAGGAAGGGCTGACTTTCAAATCAGCTCTTACGATCTTTACGGACCGGGCTGGGCAATAATACCCGACGATGAATTCGCTGCTCAAGAAAAGAATCCTCACGTTGCTGGGGAGTTTGTTTGGACTGGCTTCGACTATATAGGAGAGCCCACACCCTACAACGCAGACGAAACCAATTTACTCAACTTCACCGATCCTAAAGAAAAGGCGAGAATGGCAAAAGAGATGAAAGAACTCAACAAACTCCCAGTACCATCCCGAAGCTCGTATTTCGGCATCATTGATCTAGCTGGTTTCAAGAAAGACCGGTTCTATCTTTATCAAGCCCATTGGCGTCCAGAGTTACCAATGGCTCATCTGCTACCGCATTGGACTAGGCCTGAGAGAGTGGGTCAGGTAGTTCCAGTATTTCTATACACTTCTGGCGACGAAGCGGAGCTTTTCCTAAATGGCAAGTCACTTGGGCGCAAGAAAAAGGGACAATACGAATACCGCTTGCGCTGGGATGACGTTGTTTACGCTCCTGGTGAACTAAAAGCGGTGGCTTACAAAAAAGGTAAGCCATGGGCAACTGATGTAGTAAAAACCGCTGGTACGCAAATTGCACTAAGCTTGGAGGCTGACAGATCTCTTATAGCAGCAGATAACAAGGATCTTTCCTATATAACCCTGACCATACTTGACAAGAGTGGAACAATGGTGCCGCAGTCTAAGAACTTGGTATCGTTTACAGTTATTGGACCAGGTGAAATCATTGCTACCGACAATGGGGACGCTACTAGCCACGCCTCGTTCCAGTCACCGCAGATAAAGGCATACAATGGCCTTGCCCTTGCGATCATTCGTGCTATTGGTCCAGGTAAAATCACTGTGACCGCAAAGAGTGAAGGTCTGAAAGAAGCGACAATAATGCTGACAAGTCGTTGAGACCTATATGCTTATAAAGCGTAAAATAAAAGGTAGTCATTCTGAAATGTAGGAAATATTAAGGTGAAGAGTCCTTTAAGAGTCTCTGTCAAAAAATGCAATCAAACTGAGCAGTAAAATATTTGCTTAAATCGTATAAGAATGAAAGAATTAGCTTTTTGCAGTTTCTTAATAGATAGATTTGAATGTAGCAATCGGTTTAAAAACAATAAGATGAATAAAATATCAGTCATTAAAAACTTTATTCTTTTGTGCAGCTTGATACTTGTTAGTACAATTCAAGCTCAAACTAGTAAAGTATCGGATAGTGCCAATTTAAAACTTGATCTCACATACGGCATAGCTAGCGGAGAAGAGTTGAAGCTGGATATTTCAGTTCCAGAAGGAACTGGTCCTTTTCCTGTATGCATTCTTGTACATGGTGGGGGCTTCACTAAAGGGGACAAGCAAAAGCAGCCTAAACACTTGTTCAAACCACTTTCAGGTGCTGGCTATGCTTGGGTAAGTATCAACTACCGCCTTGCACCTACTTACAAGTATCCTAGTAGTGTTGAAGATTTGGAAACGGCAATTCGTTGGGTTAAGGCTCATGCTACAGAATACCGCTTCGATCCTTCTCGCATTGTCTTAATCGGTGAGTCGGCAGGCGGTTATCTGGTCAACATGGTAGGTGCCAAGAATCAGAAAGACACCCGAGTAGCTGCTGTCGTTTCCTTGTATGGTGCATCCGATTTGCTTTTCAGACTGAAATCTAGCAACGGTAAACCATCGGCCAGTTTTAGTAATTACTTCGGCGTGACTGAAGACAACGAAGCCGCACGTAAATTCCTTATAGAAGCTTCACCCGCTACTTATGTACGGCCTGGTCTTCCTCCGTTTCTGCTGCTTCATGGAAACAAAGACGAAACCGTACCTTATGAACAGTCGGTTAATTTCTTAGCCAAGCTCAAGGCTGCAAATGTTTCGGCAGAACTTATAACCATTGATGGCGGAATACATGGAATGAGTGCTTGGAATAAAATAAATTCAGACTATGCTAATCAACTCTTAAAATGGCTGAAATTAACATTAGAACCCCACCAATAACCCATCACCAAAAGAAATTCTTTGGTAATTTTTCTTGACACTTAGTTATTATAAAATTCTGAAAAAGTAAGTCATTATTTCAATGAGAATTTTTGTTGCCAATTTAAATGAAAATGATAAAGCATCAACCAATCGTTGTCAAAATAGAAAGCAGCTAATTAGCTACAAGCAACTGTTTAAAAATGAACCAAGAAACGTTAGTAATAAAATTTGAAATTGTTAGTAAAATGCGGAAAGAAATATCGGTATTGATTGTATCAATACTTGCCACTTTGAGTATAATGGCTCAAGATAAAGGAAAGAAAATGGCAGAGAAATATCCTCAAATATTGGATATTTCATTTACACCAACTATGTCTACTTATTCAGCAAAGTATAGTGCTAGTTTGTTCTCAGATGCAGGGGCGTGGATTGGTTTTACAAATCCAAGTGCTAGCGACTGGGTTAATGGTTTTTGTGGCCCGTTTACTATAGAAGATCGAAATTGGATTAGTAAGTCGATTGCAGAAATAGGGGTTGAAAAAGGTGGACAACAACTAAAACCCAACCAGTTTAAGCGTGATAGCGTATCTCATTTTCCTGGATTTGCTTATATGAGCAGCACATGTGGAAGTGTAAAAGTAGAGCAGCAACTATTTTTTATTGATAAAAACCATTCTATCTTACAATTGAATTCCAATAAAGTAAAATGGAATATTAGTGCTTCAATTTGGCTGTTGAATGCAACAGTAAAAAAAGAAAATAACAGTCTCAATGTGCAACTAGCAAAAGGTGAATTGCTCACAGTTACCTTTCCCAAAAATTTCAATTTAGAAGTAACCGATAAAAGCTATTCTGCCACTAGCACTAAAAATTCCGATTGTGAGTATATATTAATTTCATTTTTTAGTAACCAAACCGAAAAAGATGTAGCGGCTGCTAATTCAGAAAAAACGCTGAAAAATGCAGTCAAAAGTATTGCTCAATCAAAACAGCGATGGAGCGAATACTTGTCAAAAGCACTTCGCAATGACTTAAATGATGCCTACAATCGCATTGCTGTAAAAAGCGTAGTAACACTTATTGCTAATTGGCGCTCAGCAAAAGGCGATATTCTGCACGAAGGCGTTATCCCGTCTAATTCCAATGCTAATTTTAATGGATTCTGGGCTTGGGACTCATGGAAACATGCTGTTGCATTAGCTCATTTTGCTCCTGATTTAGCTAAAGATCAGGTAAAAGCAATGTTTGATTATCAGGCCGAAGACGGAATGATTTCAGATAATGTTTTCTCGAACAAAGCACGTAATAATTATAAAGATACCAAACCACCTTTGGCAACTTGGGCAGTAATGGAAGTATATAAAGAAACAAAAGACGTTAAGTTTCTTCAATACATGTTTCCTAAGTTAGTAAAGTACAACCGTTGGTGGTTTAAAAACCGAGACCACGACCAAAACGGAATTTGTGAATACGGCTGTAATAATGGCTTGGTTAAAAATGCCAGATTTGAAAGCGGAATGGATAATGCGGTTCGTTTTGATGGTGTACAATTGGTTCAAAACGGTCCTAAAGCATGGAGTATGAATCAAGAATCAGTGGACTTGAATGCCTTTTTATTTCTTGAAAATAAGCTTCTGAAAATCATGTCCGGTATTGTTAAAATACCTTACGACGACACTTTTGATGCTAAGAAAATGGACAATTATTTCTTTAATGCTGAAAAAGGTTTTTATTACGATAAAAAAGCAGATGGCAAATTTGTTAGTGTAGAAGGCACAGAAGCCTTTATTCCTTTGTGGACAAAAATGGCTACTCCAGAAAAGGCTGCTGCGGCTATTGAAATGTATAAAAAACCAAATAAATTTTCCACTTTCATCCCATTTCCTACAGTTTGTGCCGACAATCCTGAATTTAAATACGATACCTATTGGCGAGGGCCAGTATGGATAGATCAAGTATATTTTGGTATTTCTGGCATAAGAAATTATGGCAATAAAGACTTGGCAGATTCTTACACGAATCAAGTATTTACTAGGCTTAAAGGGCTTGCCGCTAGCGAACCAATAAATGAGAACTATGATCCTAGTACAGGTGAACGATTCAGAGCACCTAATTTTAGTTGGTCAGCAGCACACTTGCTTATGTTGTACTGGGAATATGGGAAATAAACTATTCGTAGCGATTTCAATTGACACTATAATACCCTAAATAGCAGTTATAAGAAGACTTTTAGTAACGTATTATTGCAGGAATTACTAGTGGTTTTAAATTTCAACAATTATGGGTATGTGTATAAAGATTAAAAGCATAGTAATCAAACTTGCAGGCTTTGTTGCCATTTGTGCTATTTCTTGCAAAAGCAATGAAGACGCTAAAGTAATTTCAGATACTATTAGTCGTCATAAAGACACGTCAACTATGAGCTGTCATTCAAACATTCCTTCAAGGTTTGGTACGGTAGCAGATAGTTCGCAAAATATTTTGGCAAGTAAAAAGGCTTCAACCGCAGGTATGGTAAGTATTCCGGCAGGCACTTATTTAATGGGTGCAGATGACAAACAAGCTTCTGACGATGAATATCCCAAACACTTAGTTAGTGTAGATTCTTTTTTAATAGATGAGCATGAAGTAACTAATGCAGAATTTGCGGTTTTTGTAAATGCTACACACTACGTTACTACTGCCGAACGCAAACCTGATTGGGAAGAATTAAAAAAGCAATTACCTCCCAACACGCCTAAGCCTTCTTCCGATAAGCTAGTGGCCTCTTCTTTGGTTTTTACACCACCTAATCAAGAAGTAGATTTAAACAACTATGCCCAATGGTGGAGTTGGGTACAAGGTGCAGATTGGCGACATCCAGATGGGCCTAATTCAAACCTAAAAGGCAAAGAAAATTTTCCAGTAATTCAAGTGTCTTGGGATGATGCCACCGCTTATGCCAAATGGGCTGGTAAACGGTTACCAACAGAAGCTGAGTGGGAGTGGGCAGCAAGAGGAGGGCTAGTAAATAATGTATATAGTTGGGGTAATGAAAGTATAGATGCGGGTAACCCCAAAGCCAATACATGGGAGGGTAATTTTCCTAATGTAAATACTAAAAGAGATGGCTATTATGGTATAGCGCCTGTAAAAAGGTATGCTCCTAATGGATATGGATTGTACGATATGGCTGGAAATGTATGGGAGTGGTGTAGTGATTGGTATAAAAATGATTATTACAAAACCATAAATAAGCCCAATGGAATTAAAAATCCAAAAGGACCAAATACCAGCTATGATCCTGATGAGCCTTTTACGCCTAAAAAATCATTAAGGGGTGGTTCATTTATGTGCAATAAAAGCTATTGTACTGGCTACCGTGTTTCTCGTAGAATGAAGAGTAGTGCAGATTCTGGCAGTAGTAATACTGGTTTTAGATGTGTAAAAAGCAAGTAAACATTCTTTTGAATGCTTTATAAAAATGCTTTGCAATCATCCTTTGCAGACCCCCAATAAATGTTTTCAACCCAAATTTTGCAATAAGATTTGTGTTAAGAGCCTTAAAAGCAATATTGATAAGCGTTTGAGATTGTTTTTTTGGATGAAATAATATTGGAATATTATTTGTTTAAAAATATTCTGAATTGAAAATCACAATTACCAAAGGTTTATACTATCCCATTTCATAATCTGAGAAAGTATACATTGCCAATAATAAAAAAGGCTGCATCAAATGGTTGATACAGCCTTTTTTATTAATTAACCAAACTTACATGCTTAATAATTTTCTTTCAAAAAGCCCCAAGTACGATATACTTGTTTATAAGTTTCAGGAAAATTACCCCTTAAAATAAAGCGAAGAGAAGTGAGGATTTTATTCAAATCTTTCTTACCAGTATTTTTATTTTTCACCTTATCAGCCACTTTTTGTTCAATGCCTTGAACAATTTCTACAGTAGGACCATACAGCTTAATGATATCTGCCCAAAAAGTTTTGCCATAAGCATTTGCACCAAAACCATTGGCATCAATAGCTTTAGCCATTTGATTCAAAGCCAAAGTTCTTTTTTGTCTATCGATAGGGAGTTTCCAACCACTTTTTTCATGCACAATGCCAAATTGATTAAAATAACTTTCTGCATTATCGGTTCCATATTTAGTGGCAATATAAGATTTCACTTCTTTTAAACCCGTTTTAATCTTTCTATCCAATCCCACTAAAATTTTGGTTTGTTGACTGCGTGTAGATCCAATTTCTATTCTTTCTGCTAAATCTATGTTATAATCTTTTGCCATTTGCGCAAATTCTGCAGAGGTAGTATACGCTATTGTAATTGTAGGATTCGCAATCCAAGAATTAGATACCAAAGTAATGGTATTACCAAAATTAATATCCCCTTTGGGAACACCGGGGGTTTTAACTGTTTTGGTAGGTGTTGTAGTTGTGGTAGATGTTGGCGTAGTGGTATTAGTAATTTTTTCATTAGATGCTGAACCACTAGAAGCAACTGAGTCTGGTGAATAAAACCAATTTCTAAAAGTAATCATAATTAAATGTTTTAATAATTATTAATAAATGTTTCAGCGAAGAAAAAACTTTTTTTGGAATTTTCAAATCAACGAAATGTTAAAATTATCCACAATTGTGAATTGTCTATTTTAAAGTAGTTTTCGGCTTTTAAACTCATTTATGAATTAATAATATCTGAGCAGTACAATAACAAAAATTACTACTTAGTTTTTTACATTAATTGGTTAAAAGGAACGTATTGTATATTTTGGTGACCAATGCCTTATGATTATTAAAAACCAAATACAAACAATATGTCATTGTGTCATAAAAATTGCATTCTAAGTGCTGAATTAGGTAAACTTAGCTATGAGAATTATATTCTAAGTGCTGAATTAGGCTAACTTAGCTATGAGAATTATATTCTTAGTGTCAAGTTAGGTTAATTTAGCTATGAGAATTTAATTCTTAGTACTGAATTAGGTCAACTTAGCTATGAGAATTCAATTTTTAGTGCAGAATGAGGATGATTTGGGTTTTAGGATTGATTAGCTACTTAGTAAATAAGGTGTTTAGATATTAAATGTGATCTAAAATGAAGGTATTTCATAAATTTGAAAATTTTAAACAATAGTATTACTTATTGGAGCAAAACTTTATAAAATGAAAAAAATAATATTTCAAATATTACTAACTATTATCAACTGCTCGTTACTGTTTTCACAAAAAAGTAACCCTATTACTAATGAGTTATTTATAACAAAGCCAGTCGTTAAAAAAAATGAATTTATCCATTTAAAATTTGAAGAAATAAATTCGTTGAGTATTAAAATAGATAGTAGTAATGTATATAAAAAATTTAATGAACATTTAAAACTCAATGATTATAATGAGACGAATATTGTCAATGAAGAAAGAACTTTCATCTCAAATGAAATGAGTAATTCACATACAATTGATACTATTAATCCTAAAAAACAAATAGAAAAACTTAAATTCATCAGGTCCTATAAAATTTTAAAAAATGAACAAAAACTTTATCCAGAAGAAATAAGGGTAATAATTAATTCCAATTCTTTGGCATTAGATGAATATGATAAAGGTAAAGTATTAGTTGACGTAGGAAATGTTGCTTTAGCTGGAGGAATAGGACTTATAATTGGAGGGGGTATAAATAATTTAAATAAGGCTAGTAGTACAAATACTAATTCCTATTACTCACGAGAAAAAAAAGGCTCACCTGCCATTATTATTGCAGGGATTGTTATAGGATGTATTAGTATCCCCTTAAAAATTATTGGAAGAAATACTATAAAAAGTAGCATTGATACCTATAACGGAAAAACCAATACTTCTTCTAGAATCAAAGATGCTAATTTGATATTATTTTCAAAGAATAATATTGTTGGGTTATGTTATAAGTTTTAAGTAAATGATATACGATAAGTCCATATTGGTCGATATGTTTGCATTGGTTATTTCGTTTTTCTAATAAAAGGGATTTTAACAACAAGATATCAGTTAGTAAACTTCAACTTTGCTTTTACCATGCCATCTTTGATACCATACTTAGTTTGATTGTACAATTTTCTATAAAATCCATTCCCTAAAATATATTCAAAATAGAAAAATCAATCTTTTTATAAAACATAAAAAAGAGGCCTCCACAAACTGCGGAGGCCTCTTTTTTACATTAAAACATTTAAACAATAATATTATCGTTGTCTATTATTGGTATTAGAATTAGAACGATTTGGGCGACCATTGTTATTTCTACCACCTTGTCCACCTCTAAATGAAGATTGAGAAGATTGGCTTGTTGGGGGTGCTACATATTTCGCATTTTCATCCATTGCAAAAGGATGTTCTCTATCAATAGGAATTTGTTTGCCAATTAACTTATGTATATCCCTTAAAAAATCTTTTTCTTCATGATCGCAAAAAGAAAATGCAATACCACTAAAACCAGCCCTACCAGTTCTACCAATACGGTGAACATAGGTTTCAGGCACATTGGGCAATTCAAAATTAATTACATGCGATAGCTCGTCAATATCAATACCACGAGAAGCAATATCTGTAGCTACCAATACTTTGTTTCTTCCGCTTTTAAAATTGCTTAAAGCTTCTTGCCTTGCATTCTGCGATTTATTACCATGAATGGCTTGGGTATGAATGCCTTCTCTTGTTAAATACTCAGCTACTTTGTTGGCACCGTGTTTTGTGCGAGTAAATACAAGCGCACTTTTTACAGGTTGTTCTTTTAGTAGGTGTAATAACAAATCTTTCTTCTTGCCTTTTTCTACATAATAAAGCTTTTGATCAATAGTGTCAGCAGTAGAAGATACAGGCGTTACTTCCACATAGGCAGGATCAGTAAGAATGCTATTAGCCAATTGTTGAATATCATTTGGCATAGTTGCAGAGAAAAATAAGGTTTGTCTTTTGGCAGGCACTTTCGTGATGATGCGTTTCACATCATGAACAAAACCCATGTCAAGCATTCTATCAGCTTCATCCAAAACAAACGTAGATAGTTTATCTAGTTTCACATATCCTTGTGTCATTAAATCTAATAATCTACCAGGTGTGGCTATTACAATATCAACCCCTCTATTTAAAGCAAGAACTTGACTATGTTGATTAACACCACCAAAAATTACGGTATGTCTTAAATTCAAATGTCTGCCATACGCCTGAATACTTTCGCCAATTTGAATGGCTAATTCTCTTGTAGGTGTAAGGATAAGAACTTGTAAAATGGGCTTCTTGGTTTCTAGAACTTGAAGCGAAAGTTTTTGTAAAATAGGAATGGAAAAAGCAGCCGTTTTACCAGTGCCTGTTTGGGCGCATCCCAATAAATCTCTACCTGCTAATACTTGTGGAATGGCTTGTGCTTGAATGGGTGTGGGTGTAGTGTAGCCTTCATCTTGTAAGGCTTTTAGGATAGGGCTTATAAGCCCCATTTCATTAAAATTCATTTAAAAAATAGATTGTGGTAATTGATTGTTTTTATATGAATTACCATTAAAAAAATGCTAAAGTGCATCTACAAAAGAAGTTTATTGTTCCTAACTATTACATGGAGAAGTGGTAACGGTAGTTTTGGGAAAATCTATTGCAAAAAACAAATGTACAGAAGCACGATTGTTACGAAAAACGAGACGGAAATCTTTCGAGAACTGAACGAAGATGCACTATTAATTGCATACATGGGAATTTATATTTGTTTAAGGCTTTTAGTCGAACGTAGAATTAATATAATTCAGAGTGTTTTAATAAAACCATAGCACCTAATTGATGTATTAATAAAACATAATATTACTTTGCATCCCACATCATCTAATAATAATTTTATGCAACTGCAACTCACAAAGTTTAGGGTGAAAAACTTCCGCTCTATTTCAGATAGTGGATGGGTAGAAACCAGTAGCAATACATGCTTAATTGGAACTAACGAAGCAGGTAAAACAAATTTGCTAATGGCTTTATGGCATTTAAAGCCTTCTACAGAGTTGGAAATAATTCCATTAAGAGACTATCCCAGAAAACAATATAGTCAATTAGCACAAATAAAAGGAGATGCTGTATTTATATCAGCTCAATTTGCTATTCCAGAAAACATAGTAGCAATAATAAAGACTTGGTTTAAAAGAGAACAAGTAAGTTATTATACTAAATACAATTTGTCTGAACCAGAAACCCCACCAGTTTTAGAAGAGTATTTAACAGACAATGAATTAGAACAAATGATAGTGCACCGAAAACTGAACGGTGATTATGAGTTTGATTTTCCACTAATAAAAGAATACAATAAAAAAACTGCCATCATAACACGTGAAATAAATAGACAATGCCTGAAACTAATACCCAACTTTGTTTATTACTCAGATTATGGAAATCTTGACTCGGAAATTTATTTGCCACATGTAATTGAAAACTTACGCAGACAAGATTTAGGCGAAAAAGAGCTTGCAAAAGCAAGAAGTTTGCGTGTTTTGTTTCAATATGTTCAAGTGTCGCCCGAGGAAATTGTAAAATTGGGTAAAGAAAAAAATAGCAAACAAACTACCATTACTATTGATAAGAATGATGCTAATAAAGAATTAAATAAGCAAGAAATTGAGATAAAAGCTTCAACAGGAGAAATAGCCAAAGAAAAAGAGCGGAAAAAAGAACGTGAAATTTTATTACAAGCAGCATCAAGGAAAATAACCGAAGCTTTTAAAGTTTGGTGGAAACAAGGTAATTACCAGTTCCGATTTCAAGCAGATGGCAACCATTTTAGAATTTGGGTAAGCGATAGTTTAAGACCCGAAGAAATGGAATTGGAAAACAGAAGTAAAGGCCTACAATGGTTTTTAAGTTTCTTTTTGGTGTTTATATCTGAAACGAAAGAAATTACTTCACAGCCTATTTTATTGCTTGATGAGCCAGGATTATCCCTTCATCCAATGGCACAACAAGATTTGATGCACTTTTTCACCACGCTTTCCCAGAAAAATCAATTGATATATACTACCCATTCTCCTTTTTTGGTAAATATCAATACCCTTTCAAAAGTGAAAGCGGTATTTGTAGATAAAGGAGGAAATTCACTTGTTGCATCTCAATTAAGTAAAACTGTTACGCTTATACAATCATCGTTATATCCTATACATGCTGCAATGCAAATGGGTATTGCTCAAAATTTGTTATTAACGTCTGAACCAGTTTTAGTACAGACCAATGCAGATCAAATTTATTTACAAGTAATTAAAAATGTACTCATCCAAAAGGGATTGTATAAAGCGGAAAAAGATTTGGTGTTTATAGTTGCAGCTAATAGCAATGATATAGATGCGGTGTTACAATTAACAGCTAGTTCAAGTAATCAGTTGCCTTATATGATTTTTGATGCTAGTGCTTTGAGCAAAGAAAAAAGCATACAACTAAAAAAAGAACAATACAAATTATTCATTCAGAGAATAATAGATATAGACCAAGTATTTCCAAAGCGAAATAATTATACAATCGAAGACATGATTCCTACTGATGCTATTGCAATTGCTTTTGGGAAAATGTATCAATCAGATAATGATGATTTTGAGTATATAATTCAAAAAAATCAACCTATTTTACCTCAAATGGAAAAGTATATTTTGGATAATGAATTAACACTTGTAACAGATTGGAGAACCAAAATTGCTTTTAGTATTAATAAACAATCTGCTCATATAGTAAAGAAAATGTCTGATGAGCAATTGGCGCTTTGGACTTCGCTTTTTAATAAATTAATGACGCTTACATCTTAAATGAACTAGTAATTAGCTGATAAATTTAACAGCTATTTGTGCTGATATTTTATTATTAGGAATGCTAATAAGCACCAACATTCATTACCATATACTTAATTAAAATACCTTCGTCCACATAAATTTATTAGACAATGCCTACTATAGAATTAAAAAGAGTACAAAGTGATTTTGGCTTTGAAGCAACTGACGAAAATGGTCATGTTGTAAGAATGGATACAAGTGTAGAAGCGGGTGGTGAAAACTTTGGGGTAAGACCAATGCAAATGTTGTTGATGGGGTTAGGAGGATGCAGTGCAATAGATGTGATACTTATCCTTAAAAAACAGCGCCAAGAGGTAAGAGATTATAAAATGGTGATTAAAGGAGATAGAGAAGCGGGCAAAGAGCCTTCTCTCTGGAAAAACATTGAAATAGAGTTCCACATCTTTGGAAATGTAGATGAAGAGAAAGCCCAAAAAGCGGTTGATTTATCCTTATCTAAATATTGCTCTGTTGCTGCTACACTTACAATAGCAGGAGCAAGTATTACAACCAAAACGATTGTTCATCCTTAGTTAAGGTATTAGTTTATAGGGTTTAAGTTATAGAAACAGATTATATGAAATTCATTAAAGATTTTGTATAATCTGAAATAGAAATATAAAAAATGGAAAAGCAGACTAAAGCGATAAGAATACAAACGCCCACCTCATTCGAGATGGAGCACTCAACACCACTTTACCTTACTAGCAGCTTTGCTTTCGATAGTGCTGAGAACATGCGTGCTGCATTTGCTGAAGAAACGGAAGACAACATTTATAGTCGCTATAGCAATCCTACTGTTGATGAATTTGTAACCAAAATGTGTATGCTTGAAGGTGCAGAAGCAGGTGTGGCAACTTCATCTGGAATGGCGGCGGTTTTCAATTCCATTTTTGCTTTGTTGAAAGCAGGAGACCATTTAATATGTTGTAGTTCTGTTTTTGGAAGCACTTACGCTTTAGCTACTAAATTCTTGCCTAAATATGGTATTGAATGTAGTCTTGTAAAAGCAAATGATATTGCAGCTTGGGAAGCAGCAGTTCAACCCAATACCAAAATGATTTATTTAGAATCGCCTACCAATCCTCAATTAGAAATATTAGACCTTGGTTGGGCTGGTGAGTTTTGTAAAAAACACGGATTAATATTTAATGTTGACAATTGCTTTGCTTCTCCTGTTTTACAAAATCCCATTGAATATGGGGCAGATATAGTAAGCCATAGTGCTACCAAATGGATTGATGGACAAGGAAGAGTGCTTGGAGGTGTTATCCTTGGAAGGGCTGATTTAATAAGAGAAATTTATCTTTTTTGTCGTAATACTGGGCCAAGTATGAGCGCTTTTAATGCGTGGGTGCTTACAAAAAGTTTAGAAACCCTTGATGTGCGTATGGAAAGGCATTGCAATAATGCACTTGCAATTGCATCAGCATTAGAAGGCAACGAAAAAATAAGTTGGGTGAAATATCCTCATTTGCCATCGCATCCGCAATATGATATTGCCAAAAAACAAATGAAACGTGGGGGTGGTATACTTTGTTTTGAATTAAAAGGTGGAATAGAAAGTGGTAGAAACTTTTTAAATGCGCTCAACATGTTGTCGCTCACACCAAACTTGGGCGATACAAGAAGTATTGCATCGCATCCTTCTAGTACTACCCATTCTAAATTAACAGAGGAAGAAAGGTTGTCAGTTGGTATTACCCCTGGCTTAATTAGAATTTCTGCTGGTCTTGAACATGTAAATGATATCATAGCAGATATAACCCAAGCATTGGCGTCTTGCTAATGTATCACTATCAGTAAAACAATTCCATGATTTGTACTATTAGCTTAGCTCGGTATCCTAAATATTTGTCATTTCTTGGAGTGCTATCAATGGCAGTTTTTCATTTTCCATTATTCTTCCAAAAGAAGATTCGTTTTTATAAATTGATGGGAACGGGTAAGAATGGAACATTCGATAAAAAACCTGATTGAGCGCAATGGGCGGTTTTGTTGATTCATCCTTTGGGAAATGAATCACAAGAACACTTTATTCAATCTTTTCATTTGCCATCATTTATTAAAAAATGGTTTTCCATTTTTAATGCTGAATTGTGTACCATTTTTTTACAGCCAATAGAAGGCCATGGAACTTGGGATGGCGGAACTGCTTTTGGCAATTTGCCCAAGCAATCAGATTATGAAGGAAATATAGCGGTACTCACAAGGGCTACTATCCGATTAAACAAACTAAATGCTTTTTGGAAAAATGTTGATGCAGTTGCCAATCAAATGGCTGGTGCTGATGGATTTGTATTTTCATTAGGAATAGGGGAGGTGCCGTTTATAAAACAGGCTACATTTAGTTTATGGAATAGCAAATTGCAAATGAAAAATTTTGCCTACAAAATGCACGAACATGCAGATGTAATTAGAAAAACCAAAAAAGAAAACTGGTATAGTGAGGAAATGTTTGTCCGCTTTATCCCATTAAAATGTGTAGGAACTATCAACGGAAAAATTCCCTTTTCCCTATCCTAAATAGGATAAACCAACTTATTGCACTATACTTGTAGGGTTAATTTACAAACTGTTGTTGTATGTTTCTAAAATAAATAACGCAAAGACAAATTGTTTAAAAAGTATCATTTTATGGGTATTCAATCAATTTTGCATACCCATTTTAAAAAAATAGAAGATGAGTGATTTATTAAGAGTATCTGTTACATCTGAAATTGGAAGATTAAGAAGGTTATTAGTACATAGTCCGGATAGTGGATTGGGAAAAGTGGTTCCATCAAAAGCGCAAGATTGGTTGTTTGAAGATATTGTGCACCTTGATACCATTCGTAAAAATGAATATGATTATTATACCAAAATATTGCTCTATTTCCTAGATCCTGAAAAAATAAAGGGCAAACTAGCTGAAATAGATGCTTCTGAAAACAAACGTGCATTTTACAAACCGGAGCATGAACAGTTTTTTAAAAGCGATAAGGTAATAGAATTGCAATGGTTGCTTGCGGAAGTATTGGAAAATCCCTCTATTAAATTAGAGTTGGTTTCATCGGTTTGTGCCATTGAAGGTTGTACTTATCTTGCCCATAAAGAATTGATTCAATATTCTACTAAAGACTTGGCAAAGACTTTCGTTTCAGGTACTTCTCGTGACAAGCAATTGCTTTTTGCACCCATTCCCAATTTTATTTTTACAAGAGATATTGGCATCACTATTAATAACCATGTTCTATTAAACAAGCCGGCCAAAAAAGCGCGTACAAGAGAAGCATTATTGGCTAAATACATATTTTTCAATCATCCCCTTTTCCAAGAATACCAAAACAATATCATTGAGCTTTCCGATAGTCAGTATAGCTTTTTGTTGTCGAAGGAAGAAGATGAAAAGAAAGTAACTCTTGAAGGGGGCGATATAATGGTAGTAAGCAAAGACCATTTGTTGGTTGGCGTAAGCGAAAGAACTAGTGCCGAAGCTGCTGTGAAAATTACCAATACCATGTTTGAAAAAGGCATTGTAAACAAAGTAACTATTGTAAAAATCCCTAAGAAAAGAGATTATATGCACATAGATACTGTGTTTACACAAGTAAAGAAAAATGTGTGGGTAATGTTGGGCAATTTCTCTCGCAAAGCTGTGAAACACGAAGATGAAGATGCCATTGAAAGAATATTAGAGATTAAGAAAGAGGAGAAAATAAAAATACTTCAATTCACCAAAGCCGATCCTGAAAATCCATTGCCATTTGACTCTTTAGAAGATTTATTGGTAGATATTAGCAAAACAGATTTGGGCTGCACCGAAGAAGTGAAAATAATATTTAGTGGAAACAATGAGTTCCCTTACAGCGCAAGAGAACAGTGGACAGATAGCTGCAACCTACTTGCTTTGAAAGATGGTGTTGTGCTAGCCTATGACCGCAACGACAAAACCACCGAGGCATTTGCAGAAAATGGGTTTGCCATTATCAATGCAAAAGATTTAATAGCAGGGCTTGAAGATGGAACAATAGATATTGAAACCATTACAGATACCGTAATTCTCATGCCATCAGCAGAATTGTCTAGGGCAAGAGGCGGCTTCCATTGTATGAGTATGCCGCTTTTGAGAGATGAGATAGTTTAGGGGGAAGATGAAGGTTATTTAGTTTGGGATTAATAAATCCCTGTTATTCGTAGGACGAGATTCGTTGCGCTAAAATCTCACCCTGCTGCGTTTTTTATATAAAAGCATAGGCATAAATGAATTTTATGCCTATACTTTTTTGTGGGTTTTAGTTACTTTTCTATTAATAAGTCTCGCATAGATTTTATTCTATCGTGGTCGGCTGCAAGCAACTTGTGCTGCGCTTTAATCATAGATTGTTGTTCTGCACTTAAATCTTCTGCATCATTTTCTAGTGCTTTTTCATAAGTGTCTTTTGCCACGTCTTCGCCATATTCACAAGAGTTTAAAATTGCTTTACGGTCTTTGCCGGTTATTGCTGATTTTACATCCATCCAAACTCTAAAAAACTTGCCTGTTGTTCTTGTGCCAACAGATGGTGTACCGCCCAATTTTAATACTTCGGCAACTAATTCTCTTTTGCATTTTTCACTTGTTGAACCAAACATTGCAAACAATGTCTTCAAATCTTGTTCTTCAGTTTCATTTGATGCTGTTTCGTAACCTTCAATTCTATCATTATTGATAGTAATGAGTGTGTTTAACACCTCAATTGTTGTTTCTTTTTCCATTTTGTTTTATTGTTATTTTATTTTTAACTAAATCTTTATTGCACCTTCTTTACCTGTTATTAAATTTATTCCTGTAACAACCGATGCCACCATTTTTAATAAGTTAATCATTCTATTGCCGTCAGTATCCCAATAATAAGCGGAGGTTGGTTTTACTTTTATAACAGAAATATCCGGATCGTCCTTACCATCTTTGAACCAAATTTTAGCAACGGATGTCCAGAGATTTTCCACTACCGTTTTATCTAGAATTATTTCTGCTTCACCATTCACCACTAAATAGCTTCCCTTTTCTGGGTGCGAAAAAAACAGTTGCACATTTTTGTCTGCTAATATGGCTTTGTTTTTATCACTACTCTGTTCACTAAAAAACCAAATATTGCCTTGGTCGCAAACCTTTATTGCGGTCATGGGGCAGCATGTAGCGCCATCGTCCGTTTTTAAATTGGTGCAGAAAAGGCAAATCTTAATATCGTCCACCAAACTTTTTAGTTTGTCAATGGCTTCTTTATTATTCAAATTTTGGGTATTGCTCATTTTACTGGTTTTAATGATGATTACATTTTTAGATAAATTTCCACATTGCAAAACTCTAGTTTATTGTTGCTGTAAGCTTTACCGAATTGTAGGAATGAGTTGCGTAATTCACATTTTTCTGGTAAAAAAAATGTTCCGAAGTTCATGTAATATAAAAAAGTGTTTGTGATTTACTAATCCCAATTTGCATCATTAAACTATAAGTGCTTCATTCTATAAACCTACTAAAACCTAATGGGGTTTTATAATGCTATCATCTCTGAAAACTCTTATAGAACTAACAACTTGGTATATATGGTCGGTACTGAAAGTCCGACCATTGGCGAGGTGTTTGAGTGATAAGGTCTGACTTTCAGTGCCGACCTTTGGAGAGGTGATTTGAGTTATAAGGTCGGACTTTCAGTGCCGACCACTACCTTGACTGATAATAATTAAATCAATTCTTTTTAGCTAAGTATCGGTTTGCCTTTTGTGGGACTAATAACTAATTGATTGCCTGAACTCGAAACTAGCTCGGATTAAAAATCCCTAGTATCTTTTAAAAAGAAATGTGCTGCGCTAGTATCTCGCCCAGTTTGAGTTTTTATATTGTGATGACAAATAAGGATAGTTGCTCATTTTCAGTTGTGAAATTGTTTTGAAAGGTTAGCCCAAGACAATTAAGAAGCGTTATTGATTTATGATTTTCTGGAATTGTGATGGCAATAACTTTTGAGGTTGTTTTGTGCCTTATTATTTCGTCAAGATATTTTTTACAGGCTTCAAATGCGAAGCCATTTTTTTCAAATTCGGGCAATAAGGCAAATCCAATATCTGGATAATCTTGATTGTCTCTATACAAAAAAGTAACTATTCCTATTGGTAGTTTTGTTTCCTTGATTTCAAATACAAGGTAAAAGAAATGTTTGTTTTCAATAATTCTCAGGATGTAATTTTCAGCATCATAAATATCTGTAATATTTCTATCGCCAATAAATTTTAACCATCCCTCAGCGTTTACTAGTCTAAATATAAACTGACTGTCTTTCGCTGTTATTGGTCTTATAAATAATCTTTCTGTTTCTAATTCTACATACATAATTTGAATTGATATTTTAATAGCTAAAAGGCTGGACGAAATGTTCCGAAGGGCATTTCGTATAAACAGATAATTGGGATTTCCTAATTCCGTTTTGCTTTGTTAATTCAAAAGTACTTAATCCTATAAGGTTTCCAAAATTTTATAGAATTTTATATACTTCCATAAATCAACTAATTGCATTAGCTCGAAATTAGTTTGGGTTTAAAAATCCCTATTATCTAAGGGACGAGATGCGATGGGCTAACATCTCGACATATTATATTCTGCTAGGAATACAAGCTAAAGTGGACTGCATGTCATGCTTTATGGTCTGCATGTCATGCTTCGTTGACTGCATGTCATGCTTCATTGACTGCATGTCATGCTTCGTTGACTGCATGTCATGCTTCGTTGACTGCATGTCATGCTTTATTGACTGTATGTCATGCTTTATTGACTGCATGTCATGTGAAAGGGGCTGCAAAGCACATAAAATGGTCTGCACAAGACATGAAATGCTTTGCACAAGACATGAAATGGTCTGCACAAGACGTGAGAATAATGGGAATCCTAATAAACTTTTCTGGGAACGTGACAAATGACGCAGCAATTATTATAGAAATTACTGATGGTAATTAGATTGGCTATGAAATACTCCCATCTAGCTTGAGCTTTATTTTATGATATTCGCTCAGGTATTCGATGCTGGAGTGGGCTTGTTGCTTATTCTAAATAACTTAATCCTGTTGTAGTTGGTTTTGTGCAAGTAACATTTGACTGGAAATATAGTAGTGCAATTGATTATGCTGGAAGCAATGGTATTTTGAAATTGATTTAATAAATAGAAATTGGTGCAAATTGAAAACTTTAACTAACTAAGAACTTAGAGAAGCCACTAGCCGTATGGACGCTGTAACTAGGGAAAATTGAGTACGATTTTCCCCTTTTAGTTTCTAGTAATCTTGCTCCAATTGAAGATGTTAAAAATTAATTTGGGGATATTGTTTTTTTTGGGGGATGTTTGTGGGCATTATTCTTAAGATAACTCACCAATTTCTATGTGGTATCTGTGAAGATTTTTACGAAGTACACGAGTAAAAAGGGGGGATTAGGTAACTGAGAAATCTTATTGGAAGGAACAAGCTGCTCGATTGATTTAGAGGGTGAATAATTAAAAGTTAGCTTTTATTCTTTATAAACTGGAGAAATCGATTATAAAATAACCAACTTTAATTAAAGATATTATTTTAGCAACGAATATTATAAATGAGAATTAAATGGTTAACAGAACTGAGAATAAGCTTAGGATTGAAATAGTAGCATATTTTGAAACTTTTATTTTTGAAAATCATATAAACGCATCGTTAAAAGTTCATTCGAAACTTAAATCTTACAACATAAATCCAATTGTTGTAAAATATCTTTCAAAAGTTTTAGAAGCCAATTATAGTGCAGAAGGAGTTGCTAAAGCCCTTTTCTATCCAAGAGTTTTGGGAACATCAATAAATACATCCTTTGGAACTCGAATTCAAAATATGTTTGTAGAACTTCATATTGCTGATGGTTCTCTAATTAAAGGAATGGACATAGAATTTATTGACAAAATTGATAATCGAAAAAAATGGTGTCAACTAAAATCAGGACCTAATACTATAAACTCCGAAGACGTTAGACCATTAATGAAGAAATTTACAGATACAATCCAATTAGCAAGAACAAACAGAGCACTTACCAATGTAAATAATACTGATTTTATCGTTGGAGTATTGTATGGCGAAACATCCGAGTTAAGCATGCATTACAAAGAAATCGACAAATTCCATCCTGTAATAATTGGAAAAGATTTTTGGCATAGAGTTACAGGGTTTCCTAATTTCTATGATGGTTTAGTTTCTGCCCTTCATGAATGTATTAACGGCCTTGATACAAAAGAGTTTATTACAAAAGGTTGCGACGAATTAGCTGATGAAATTAGAAACTCTCCATTATTTCATTTTTAACTTTCTGTAATATTGGTTTAGAAATTTTACAATAGAATAACCTACTTCTTTGCCTAAGTTTACGGGAACTGCATTTCCTATTTGTTTGTATTGTTGCGCAACTGAACCTTCAAATTTCCAGTCATCAGGAAAAGTTTGTATTCTCGCATATTCTCGAACCGTAAACGGTCGCGTTTCTTCGGGATGACATCTTTCTGTTTGCTTTTGTGCAGGACTACAAGTAAGCGTTAGACAAGGTTCATCCCAACCTATTCTTCTAGCAATACCTGTTTTTCCACCGCCAAGGTGAAAACTTCCACCCATAAATTCTTTTTGAATTTCAATTGGCAAATCTCTCCAATATCCTTTTTGAGGAACTAAATCTAAAACTTCAATTTTACTTTTAGGATATTTTGATCCTTCAGATTTAGGAACATCGCAATCAAATAAATCACTTTTTTTCAAAGCGTCTTTAAGATTATAAATCTTCTTATATGGTTTTGGATATTCATATTGCAAGTCAATATCTTTTCTGATTCCAACTAAAATCAACCGTTCTCGCTTTTGAGGCACATTGAAATTAATTGCTTTTAAAACTTTAACAGGAACTACGTTATAACCAATTTCATTAAGAATAGAAATCATTCCTTGCAGTGTTTTCCCATTTTCATGACTTAACAAACCCCGAACATTTTCACCAATGCAAATTGGTGGATTTACTTCTTTAACAGCTCTGGCAAATTCATAGAACAAAGTTCCTCTAGCATCAGCTAACCCAAGTTTTTTACCAGCATAACTAAATGCTTGACATGGAAATCCACCAGTAACTATATCAATTTTATTTTCATACTCTTTAAAACTAAAAGACTTTATATCGCCTTCTAAAACATTCCAATTTGGGCGATTGTTTCTTAAAGTTTGACATGCCCATTTATCTATCTCGTTTAGTGCAACGCATTTTAGACCTGCTGATTCCATTCCGACTGCTAAACCGCCAGCGCCTGCAAAAAGTTCTATAATAGTATATTCATTTTCTGGCTTAACATAATTTGAAATAGTTTCTTTAATAGAATCATCCAAAAAATTTGCAAATAAAGTATCAACATCTGATTTTCTATATACTCTATAATTGCTCATAGGTTCTCGAACTGCAATTAATTTACCTTCTTTATCCCAACGTCTTAGAGTTTCTTTGCTTTTACCAACATATTCAGAAGTTTCCGAAAGTGACATATATTCTTTCATAACCAAATTACTTAACATTACACAATGGTTACAAATTTAAAAGAAAAAATTGGATATCAAAAAAGAAAAAAAGTACAACAGCTAACATTAGGAAGAATTGCATAAAGCTAATCTCATCAACTTCAACTTCAACTTTGCTGCTTCCCCTAGCTAGCGCAAGCTTTCCGCAGTGACCTTTGCTTAGTTCTTCGAGGCTAGTGCAAGCTTGTAACTTGTTCTAAAAAACATGAGATAGTTCTTAATAGATAAATTCGAAAATTTTATACTTTGACTTGATATTTTATTTCAGATATAGATTTAGTTTAGAAGATATTACAACTAGCAGAATGCTTACAATTAAAAAAAGTAAGCGAAGCCACGAACTACAAGCTCGCGGTAGCGATGCAGTTGACCTCATTTATAACACCAATAAAGTATTCACTATTCTAAATTACCTTCTCAATTCTTTTATCAGGAATAAACCACAAAGTAGCTACAATAAAATACATTAAAAAGCCAAACCAATGGTTAATATGTGCTAATGCAATGCCCAATAAATACAATACAACTGAAATAATTCCTTTCTTGTCTTTGCCTATGGCTTTTGCTAAAGCGCTATCTTTATCATGAATGGCAACGAGGCATTGAGATAGAATGTAATAAGCTATTCCTGCCATCATTGAAACGAAACCATAAGTTACAACGGGCAATATAGAAAAATGATTCTCACCCATCCATCCGGTTACAAAAGGAAACAATGATAGCCAAAAAAGTAGGTGATTGTTTGCCCAAAGTACTTTTCCATTTATTTGCTTTGCAGCATGAAGCAAATGGTGGTGATTGTTCCAATAAATGCCAATATTGATGAAACTTAGGATATAACTTATAACAGTTGGGAGTAAAGGTTTTAATGCTTCAATACCATCTCCATTTGGAATTTTAATTTCCAAAACCATGATGGTAATAATGATAGCAATTACTCCATCGCTAAAAGCTTCTAGTCTGCCTTTGGTCATCTTATTTTTCTTTTATTACCTATTCAAATTCAGATTTGTAATCTGTATTTTAGTTATCGATTTAATAACAACTAACAATTAATAATTACCCATTTATTTATGCTTCAATAGGGCAACTAACTACTAATTCAAAACCATTATTAGGAGAAGAATTGAATACTACTTTGGCATGATGCATTGCAGCGCGGGTAGTGATATTTTGTAAGCCAACACCACTACGCTCAGTGCTTAAATCGTACCCAATACCATTGTCTTTTATTGTAAGTACTGCTTCGTTTTTAACGATATCCAATGAAATATCTACTTTACTTGCTTGGGAATGCTTAACAATATTGTTTAATTGTTCTTGTGCAATTCTGTAAAACATGAGCTTTTCATCTTCAGTTAACAACTCCTCCAAAAAGTTTTCAAAATTGGTGTGAATTTTAATATTATCAAGCGAGCGTAAATTACTCAAAACGCCATCCATTGCTTGTGTAAGACCAATATTATCTAATGAAGGGGGAACCAATCCTTTAGTAAGTTTTCTAATTTCTTTGATGGATTCTGATATGATTTCTTTTATATATTTTAGCCTATCGAAATCAACCTTCTTAGTAGAAATTACATTGTCTAAAAACAACAATGCTGTTACCAATATTTGGTTGATATTATCATGCAATTCTCTTCCTAGTTCCGCTCGCTCAGTTTCTTGGGCAGTTATGGTTGCTGCAGTTACGGAACGTTGTTCTTCTGCTTTTTGGGCATCTAGTGCTTCTTGTAATTTGTTTTTTTCAGTAATGTCAGTTATTTGTACTTGACGTACCATTCTATCGTTCATTTCAATAGAATAAAAAGAGATTTCCACAGTAAGTACTTCACCATTTTTCTTAACGTGCTTTAGTGGATTGGCAACTAGTTTTTTTAATTCGGTTTCGTCTGTTACAACAGGAAGATGTCTGTTCTCTGGTATTCTCAAATCAATAATAGATAGTTGGGTAAATTCATCTCTATTGTATTGATACGTTTTTAAAGCAGCTTTATTGCATTCTAGAATTTGAAGGGTTTCAAGGTCATAGATGTACATTGGAGAAGGATTGTTGTAAAATATTTGGCGATATTTAGCTTCGGAAGATTGCAGTTTAATTTCAGATTTCTTTCTTTCAATACTGTATCGTACTGTTTTTTCTAAAACGCGTTCATCGAACTCTCCTTTTACCAAATAATCTTCAGCACCAAGTGATAAGGCTTCAAGGGTAATATTGATATCAGATAAGCTGGAAATAATAATTATTGCAGCTGTTTTTATTTTATTCTGGATGATACTATAAGACTCCAATCCTTCACTATCAGGCAAAAACAAATCGAGAAATACAATGGTAGGCGATTCAGTTTCTAAAACATCTAATGCTTCTTTAATGGAAACTGCGTAAGTGATTTTTCCAATTTTTAAGTTGGAGAAGTTTAGAAACTGGTTAAGGAGGTAATAGTGGATGGAATTGTCCTCAATAATTAATATATCTATGGCAACAAATTTTTCGGCAAGCATGTATTTAATAGTTTTATGAATAATTTAAAGAGGGGATTAATTTGAAGGCAGTTTTACAATGTTCAACCAATGCTTCTGCAATGAAGTAACTAAAGCAAAGAAGTTTTCAAGGTTTACTGGTTTGGTTAAATAACAGTTCGCGTGACTATTGTATGCTTCATTTATATCTAACTGAGAGCTAGAAGTTGTAAGCATAATTACTGGAATGTGTTTTAGTGTTGAGGTAGTTTTTATATAAGAAAGTACTTGCTTGCCATCTATTTTAGGGAGATTAATATCTAATAAAACCAAACTAGGAGTGGGGGCATCAGCAAATTCAGCTTCTTTTTTTAAGAAATAAAGCGCTTCTTCACCATCTCTAACAACAGACACATTTATTTTAAAATCAAGCTCTTTTAAAGCTTCAATGGTAAGAATGATATCGCCTTCATTGTCTTCTACTAATAAGACATTTCTATTTTCCAATGTATTTATTTTATTTCCTTTTTTAATATAGAATGATTAAAACCAAATTATTGATGTAAAACAATCGCTTTTGGGATTGTAAAATAAAACGTACTTCCCTTTCCGGCTTCAGATTCCACCCAAATTCTGCCGTAGTGTTTATCAATTATTTTTTTACATATCGCAAGACCAATTCCAGTACCTGCATATTGGGTTTTGCTATGTAATCTTTGAAATATGATGAAAATTTTATCGAAGAATTTAGCATCTATTCCAATACCATCATCTTTTACAGAAAACTCCCATTCGGTGAAATGCTCTTTTACATCTATTTTAATGTGAGGTGGTTGGGTAGGTTTTTGGTATTTAATGGCATTGCTAATTAAGTTTTGAAACACTTGCATCATTTGTGTTTTTACTGCATGCACTTTTGGTAAATTAGGCGTTACTTCAATGGTTGCGTCGCTTAATTTTATTTTGTTTCCAAAGTTGAACAGCACTTCGTTTACTACTTGTTGCATATCCACATCTTCATTCGTTTTCAATTGAGTGTTTACACGAGAATATTCTAACATATCCATTATCAATTGCTTCATCCGTTCAGCGCCATCCACTGCAAACGTGATGTAGTTGTCTGCAGTTTCATCTATTTTATTAGCATATTTCCTTTTAAACAATTGCAAGAAGCTAGTGATGGTTCTTAATGGTTCTTGCAAATCGTGAGATGCTACGTAAGCAAATCTTTCTAGTTCTGTATTAGAAACAGCCAATTGATCGGCTCTTTGCTTAAGCGTTTCATTGAGTGTTCTTAATTGTAACTCTGTGTTTTTTTGTATGGTTACATCCTGCAATGCCCCGATAATTCTTTTCGGTTTATTGGTTACATTGTCAGTAATAATGAAAACCTTGTTTTGAACATACTTGTAGGTTCCATCAGCACATAAGCATCTAAATTCATCACTAAAAGTATTTTCTCTAGTCTCAAGGTGTGTTAATAATTTTTCTATTACACTCATCTTGTCGTCAGGATGAATTTGTTCTAGCCCCCACTCAATAGTGTCACGAATTGTTTTTTCATCATGTCCGAAAATGGAGGTGATACCATTATTCCAAATTACTTTTCTTGTGTTTAAATCGCAATCCCAAATAGCATCGTTTGTTGCTTTTGCTACTATATCATATCGCTCTTTGCTAAGTAAAATATTTTCTTCAGCTTCTTTATTTAAGATAATGGTAGTAAGAAGATTTCTTATTTTTTCTAAACTATTCATTTCTGCTGCAGAAGGCTTTTTTACTGTATGATAGTAAATGCCAAATGTTGCAAACACTTCCTTGTTTTTATCTAATAATGGTAATGACCAACATGCTTTAAAACCAAATCTTGCTGCTATGTCTTTAATTCCATCCCACAATTGACTTTTTTGGATATCGTCTACAATTACTGTTTGTTTAGTGAAAGCAGCTGTGCCACAAGAACCATTTTTGATTCCAATTGGGAATCCATCTACTAATTTTTTATATGCTTCAGGTAAAATAGGAGCATACCAATTATGTAGTGCACCATCTCTAACCTCCATCAAAGTACATATCATATCGGTATGTATTTTATGAATGCCATTAATTAGAAGCTCTACAATATCGTTTATAGATATAGAAATATCAATGTTCAGTTCCAATGCTCTTTTCTCTAAAGTAAAAAGTTGTTCAACTCTTTTTTCTTCATTAATAACCCTTACAATACTTGAAAGGCCATTATCGGTTGGGTATGCCGTTATTTCTAACCAAATGTGAAGTGGCGTGTAGAATAGCTCAAATTTAACCCTCACTTTAAGCTCTAATGCCCGCTTAAACTCAATGCCTATTTCTGGTGCTTTTTCTACATCTACTAATTCCCAAAAGTTTTTCCCAAGAATTTCTTGTTTGTCAATGCCCCAAATCTTTTCAATTACTTTATTACAATAAAGAAATTCCCATTTGTTATTTATAGCAAAAAAGCCTTCGGTGATACTCTCTAAAATGGTGTCTTTTTCAATATTGGCTTTTTCCAAATTAGCAAGGGCTTGCTTCATTTGTTTGTTTAGTCGCTTTTGCTCTGTAACATCGCGAATAATGCCATAAATGCCTAAAATTGTTCCATCTACATAAATTGGTAGCGAATTAATTACAATGTCAAGTTGATTTCCTTTAGCGGTTATTGCTCTTAACTCAAAATCTTGAGGAATTCCTTTTTTTACTAACTCAAATTTTGCTAAAGCTTTTGCTAAGTGTTTAGGATGTATAAAGTTTCTAAAATTTTCTTGTAAAATAAATTCCTTAGAACATTCCCCTTTGATGGCCATTGTTTCATTGGCACTAGTAAAATTCCCTTCTAAGTCAACTGAAAATACTGCTTCTGGGTTTTGATAGAATAGGGATTGATAAATTTGAATATTGTGTTTATGCTCTTCTTCTACTTTTTTGTAGTATTTGATTATATCTTCAGGGATATTTGTTTTTAGAAAGTTTTCCATAGCAATACTTAGTAATGAATTAATTATTTTTTTTCACCTTTTTTAAGCCAAGTAGCTTGTTTAGACAGCAATTCTAGCTTTTTCACTAGTTTTTTGGGGCAAATTAGGGAAATTTCTATTATTACCAATAGCCAAGTGGGTTGTGGGTATTTTATTAAAGAAAAGATGCTACAAAATACTTTGAATACAAAGAACTTTTTGTTTGAAAAATATTTTAAATGTTGCTTTGGTCAATTATAAATAGCTTTTGTTTTGCAAGGGTTATAAATATGCAATACGAATAATATAAAAAAGCAATTCAATTAAAATCTTTTCTTGTAGCTACATCATATCATTTAAATGCTCCATTCATCAGGATACACAATTTGTATTTTGTAACATAGGAACTCATGCAAACCAATTATTGATAAATTTTAACTTCTAAAGCACCTCCACTTGTTTTGGCTGCTCTATACATTCCAGCACTATTGAAAATCATAGCATAATTGCCTTTCCCATCCATGCCTATCATACCGCCTTCACCGCCAACTGCAACTAGCTTATTTAAAACTACTTCACTCATTGCTTCTTGTAAAGTGAGCCCTTTGTATTCCATTAAACAACTTACATCATAAGCAGCCACACTTCTAATAAATAGTTCGCCATGACCAGTACAACTAATGGCACAAGTATTATTATTTGCATAAGTGCCACAACCAATTACGGGACTATCGCCAATTCTACCATACTTTTTGTTAGTCATGCCTCCTGTACTTGTAGCTGCTGCAATATTTCCTTCTATATCGCAAGCAACTGCCCCTACCGTTCCAAATTTTTTATCCTTCATCAATTCTTCAATTTGATGATGGGTATGGTCTAATGAATAGGAATCGCTATCGCGGATAGCTTTCCATTGGTCGTACCTAAATTGAGAATAAAAATATTCTTCTGGTTCAAGCTTTATACCTTGGCGAATGGCAAAATCATTGGCACCTTCTCCACTAAGAAAAACATGGTTGCTATTGCGCATTACTTCTGTAGCTAATTCTATTGGGTTTCTAATATTTTTAATACCCGCTACAGCGCCGGCACTTAAATCTTTCCCATCCATAATAGCAGCATCCATTTCTTGAACGCCTTTTTTAGTAAAAACACTTCCTCGCCCTGCATTAAACAAAATATTGTCTTCCAATACTACTATGGAAGCTTTTACTGCGTTTACAGCAGTGCCACCTTTCTCAAGAACAGCATATCCTGCTTCGAGCGATTGCGTTAAACCTGACAGATAAGCTTTTTCTAATTCAGGGGTCATGTCTTCTTTCAAGATAGTTCCCGCTCCTCCATGTATGGCTATTGAAAAATTTAGCATAATATTTTTTTTAATTGTTAATTGTTAATTGTTGATTGTTACTAATAATTGATACAAATAAAAGAAAAATGATGATTGGGGATAGTGGAACTTTTTAATTCGATTACTTTAATTATATTATTAGTTATTAATTATTACTTGAATTCAAACTTAAATTTAAACCTAAACTTAAATACTAATCGACTAATCATTAAATATCAATTACCCGTTTAACACAGGAATTACAATACAAATAGTTGTCCCGACATTTAGCTCGCTAGATAAATGAATTTCCCCTTTTAAAATTTCCACATATCTTTTTACTATGTGCAAACCCAAACCCGTTCCTTGAATGTTTACCACATTTTTTCCTCTATAAAAACTACTAAACAAGTATGCTTGATCTTCTTCTGAAATGCCAATTCCACTGTCTTTAATAGTCAGTTTCAATTGATTGTTTTCATTAGTAATCAATAATTGTATAGTGCCACTTTCATGTGAAAACTTTATGGCATTACTTACAAGGTTGATGAGTACGTTTTTCAGTAAGCGTTTATCAGTACTAAACTTAGCATTGCCAGAAAATTGAAATTCTAGCAATTGGGCTTCTTTTTTTGAAGCACTCATTTCGTCGAGAATTTCATTTGCAAACTCATTCACATCAAATGTGCTTATTTCGGCTAATACCTTTCCTTCCTCAAGTTTACCCAACGATAAAAAGTCTTCCAATAAATCATTTAGATGTTTTACAGATTCTTTTATTTTTTTTATGTGCTTTTCTCTATTCGGTTGTTCTTCTTCTTTTTGATACCTGCCTACTAAAGCTGCCGATGAAAGGATAGTGCTTAATGGTGTTCTAAACTCATGCGAAGCCATAGACACAAAGCGAGATTTTATTTCACTCAATTCTTTTTCCTTTTGCAGAGCCTCATTTAGTTCTTGCTGTGAAAGTTCTAGCTGTTCTAAAGCTTCTTTTAGTATTAAGGTTCTTTGTTCTACTTTTCCTTCTAATTCGGCATTTAGTTTAGAAATGGTAGCCGTAACCTGCTCTAGTTTGTTTTTTTGTTCAAGCAAAATAGCCTCTGCTTTTTTTCTTTCAGTAATATCTACCACAAAAGCAATCACGAAAAATTCATTTTTTTGTTTGTAATAGCTTAGACTGATTTCTACTTGAAGCTCTTGCCCATTTTTTCGTTTAGCAAACAAATCTCTTCCATGCCCCATGGTTCTATTAGATGGTTGATTATAAAAACCTTTTCTATAGTTGGGATGGTGGTGGTGAAATCGCTGAGGAATGAGAATTTCTATTGGTTGGTTTATTAATTCGTGCTTTTCGTATTGAAATAATTTAAGAACTGATGGATTTGCTAGAATGATTTTTCCCTCTTTATTTGTAAGAATAATGCCCTCGGTAGCAAACTCAAACAAAGCATTTAATTGCCTTTCTTCCGACTCCATTGATCGGTAAAGCTTCTTGATATAAATAACCGACCAAGTAGTTACAATTACAATGATAGCTGGAAAAAGGTGTTGTAAAATAAGCTGTTCGCGCGTGCTGTTTTCATTGGGAATTAAAGTAGTACTGGCTATAAAAAGCAAACTCACTGCACCTAATATCTTGGTAAAAACATCTTCTTTTACCAGAATGGTGAGTAGAATAGCAGTAATAAGTCCGCCATCTAAGAAGCTTTGTGTAGGATTTAAAAATTGTAATACCACTGTAGAAATAGTGAGTACAGAACAAAATAAAATAACTAGATAGCTTCTTTCTTTAAACATGCGATATAAAATATTCGCTCAAAGTAAGCATGTTGCGTGGAGATTTGATAAAATCCACACTAAAGCATCTAAATGAGTATTTAATTTTAGATGTAGGTGATTTCAAAGTTTCATTCCGATACTCGACCATTGGGTTTTGTTATTTTTAATTTATAAAATTAAAACATCGTCCGCTGGAAAAAGACCGTCCGCTAGAATAAGACCGTCCGATGCCTTACTATGACCGTCGTTTGTCTTACTATGACCTTCTGATGGATTATTCTGGGTTTCCTTTGTCTGAATCAGGATTTACAGGATTTTGGGATTGGTAGGATTGATTTGTTTGAGATGCGATTTACACATTTCTTGTGGAAATAAGTTTCTGCAAAAGTGGATTAACTCTGATACACTTTGCAGAAGATTTTTCGGCTTTTAGCTGTAAATAAACCTACTAATTGATATTTATTTATATAGTTAATCTACCATAGCCAATAGTTGCTTTTAAATCACAGCCTATATTTGGAAACAATTATTGTTTGTTTTATTGCATCAGCTAATTCTATAAGAATTGATTTCAGTTATTTTTAAAAAGGAAGTTTATAAACACGGCTATTTATTAATAATAGCAGCATGGTTATTTACACTTTCTTTTATCATCTCTCATTATTGGGCTTACGATGCATCTCCATCCAAAGTACAGGAAAAACTTTCCAACAAAATAAGCAAAGCAGAACATTTGGTTGAAACCACCATTGCAGACTCTGCATTGCTTGAATCTTTATTAAGCGAAGCGCCTTCAACCCAAAAACTACATGCTACTTCACTGCCTTTTGGATTGTTTTTGTATGTATTAAATGATGTGGGTAGCCCCATTCTTACCTATTGGAATAGCAACAATTATATTATTTCTCCAAGTGATTTACAGCGAAAAGATGGATATTGCTTTGGAATAAAACAAAATGGGGAACACGAAATAATTAAAAAAACATGTAAGCTTTCTTCTAAAACCGTTTTGCTTTTTGCAGAAATACCTATTCGTTGGGATTATTTTGTAAACAATAAATATTTACAAACCCAATTTGATGGGTTTCCTAGTTTACAAGAGCAGTATGAAATTACTACTGATGCTGATGCATTTCCTGTAAAGAATAGTAAGGGACTTGCCATTTTTAAAATTAAGCAGAAACCATTAAGTGCCAATTCACCTTATGACTTATTTACTATTTGCCTTGGAGTATGCTGTTTACTTCTAATTATTCTTTTTATTCATCGTGTAGCAACAGATTTTGTTGTGGAATATAGTTTAACAACGGGATTGTTTTTTTTAATAGGAATTATATTGGTGTTGCGCTTACTTTCCTATCAAATTGCATTTCCATTCAATGTAAAAAGGCTGCCGATTTTCGATCCATCTATCTATGCATCCAACAGTTTGCATCCATCCTTAGGCCATTTGTTTGTAAATGCGGTGTTGTTATTTTGGATAGTGGGCTTTTGGAAGTTTAATTCATTAAATAAGCCAACATCAAAACTATATCTGCATTATCCCAAACTAAAATACCTAAACATCGCTTTAATGCTAGTGCTTGTATTTGCTTTTGCAAGCACGATTGAAACCTTGGTGAAAGATTCTAAGATTTCATTTGATGTTACACATTTCTTCTCTTTAAATGCGGCAACTGTTTTCAGTTTTATTACGGTAACTTTTCTAGCATTAGGGTTTTATCATTTATCGCATATTGTATTGCGCCCTCTTTTTGCCACCAACACCCCTTTGATGGCAATGATTGTTCCCACTGCAATACTCGGATTGGTGTATATCACTTTAACTATCGATGCAAACACAGCCATTAAAATACTTGTGCTAGTATGGGCAATTGGCTATCAACTGTTGATGTATTTGCGCAAGCAAGATTTAAGTTTATCTATACAGCAATCTTCTTTTTTTATTTTTTGGGTAATGTATTTCGCATTGTCTATCACCCTCCTTATCAGTTGGCAGAACCAAGTGGTAGATTTGGCTCATAAAAAAAAAATGGCAGAGCGATTGGTGCTACAAAATGATGCTAATGGGGAAAATGTTTTGAGCATTGCACTCTCTAATATCAACACCAAATTGTTAAGTGCTAGCTTTTCACAGTTGCAAACAGAACTAACCAACAAGAAATTCAAGGATAGTATATTAAATGAAAACTTCGGCGGGTATCTTAATAGGTTCGAAACCACTATTTATACTTTTAATGAATATTATCAACCCCTTTTTAATGAAGATTCAACCTTTACCTATGCCAATTTGAGCGCCATTATAAGTAATCGAAGCAAACCAACTTCCATACCTAACCTTTACACTTGGCAAAGTGAATACAACAAAATAAACTTTGTCTATTCACTCCATTTAGGTGCAGATAATGCACCAACAGGTTATTTCTTTGTAGTAGCAAGACCAAAGCCTTATAAAAGTGAGGCGCTTTATCCAGTATTGTTTAGTCAATCTTTTACATCTGATGCAGAAAAAGATTATGGTAAAGCCATTTATATCAATGGTAAGCTTATTAGCAAATTGAATGATTACGAATTTCCACTGAAAATAAATGCTTCATCATTGTTGCCATTTGATTTTGAAGTGCATACGAATGGCGAATTTACAGAATTGTGGTACAATGCAGGAAGTGGCAAGATTGTTATTATTGAAGGATCGAGTACAAGAATTATAGAAGTTATTACCCTCTTTGCATACCTGTTTTTTACTTGTTTGGTAGTAATTGGTGTATTTCATGTAGGCATATTTTTTCTAAATGGATCATTTACTTTAAAGAATATTCGGTTAGCATTTAGACTGAATATGCGATCGCAAATACATGCTACTGTTTTATTTATTAGTGTATTCTCCTTCATCATTATTGGCACATCAACCATTTCATTTTTTACCAATAGGTTTAATAATGCCAATAAAGTGCGGTTATCAAACACTATAGAAAACATTTCTAATGAAATAGCAGGCAAATTGCAAACCATCACCTCTCAAAAACTACTTGATGATACCAATTATGTGGCAGACTTAGGCTTTGTGAATCGTTTTGAAAAAGATATTTCCGATGTATCTGAAACCCACAACGTAGATATTAATTTTTATAGTTTGTCGGGCAATTTAATCACTTCAACACAGCCGCACATTTATAGCAAACAATTATTAAACACCAAAATGCATCCCGTAGCATATTATCATTTGCAAAATGATAAACGTAGTAGGTATATTCAATCTGAGAAAATTGGGAAGTTGTCCTATTTGAGTATCTATATGCCTGTGGTAGACGATGCGGGCCGTGTGTATGCTTATTTAAACATTCCATACCTCAATTCTCAGATAGAACTAAATGAAGAAATTTCTAGTTTCATTGCTACCATTATCAATCTAAATGCTTTTATTTTTTTGATAGCAGGTGTAATTGCATATTTCATTACACAACGTGTGGTAGAATCATTCAGTATTATAGCCAATAAAATGAAGGAAGTGAATTTCGGTAAAAAGAATGAGGTTATTTCTTGGAATAGAAATGATGAAATTGGCGAATTGGTAACTGAATACAACAAAATGGTGCTTAAACTAGAGCAGAGTGCGCAAGCTTTAGCTAGGAGCGAACGGGAAGGCGCATGGAGAGAAATGGCTAGACAAGTGGCACATGAAATAAAGAATCCGCTTACGCCAATGAAACTAAGTATTCAGTATTTGCAGCGTGCAATAGACAACAATTTGCCCAATGCAAAACAGTTATCTCAAAATGTGGCGAAGAATTTAATTGAGCAAATAGACGAGTTAGCAAAGATTGCGAGCGATTTTTCTCAGTTTGCTAATATCAACAATGCCATACTTGAGGAGATGGATATTAGTAGTAAACTTGAAAGCATTGTGCAGTTGTATCAACAATCAAGTAATGTGCAAGTAACCTATTTGCCGCAGCAACCCGTTTATATAATGGGAGATAAAAGCCAGATAAATAGGTTGTTTACCAACTTACTTAAAAACGCAATCGAAGCGGTAGGAGAGGAGGAGGTTAGTAAAATACATATCACACAAATTGTTGAAAACAATCAAATAATTATCCTCATACAAGATAATGGAAAAGGCATTCCTTCAAGCATAAAAGAGCGCATATTTCAACCGAATTTCACAACCAAAACTTCAGGAACAGGGCTTGGACTAGCCATTAGCCGTGGTATTGTAGAGAAACACCATGGCGAAATAAGTTTTATTACTATTGAAAATGAAGGAACCACTTTTAAGATAGTATTGCCTATAATAAAACATTAAAAGCATTATTCTAAGCGTTCATTTACCTAATAGATTTTCTTTTGGTATTACAAAATATTAGTGTTTGTAAATAAAAAATAAAAGAAAACAAAAACCCCGATTGCTTAGTAGGTTCTCATTAGAAAATTACTACTTAACAATCGGGGTTTTATTATTTAAAAGTCAGTTCTACAGGAAGCAAATTACTTTGTAAGATACTTGCTATTTATATAATACAATCCAATAAATAGTACGGTAAAACCAACAGCTAAATAACCAGCCCATCCGGTAAAATAACCTATTCCAATAAACAAAAGCAATCCTACAAAAGGCAATATAGATCCTACAACATAAACATAAAAACCATTTAGTTTTAGTTTTCTCATTTCTATTGCACCATATATACATAAAATGCAGCCAATTAAATTAATAATTAGCAATGGCAGTTTATTAGCATCCATCAACCTTGCTCTTTCTATTGCATCTGCACTAAACATTCCTTTAAACATTTCAGGCATTTTCTCATACTCAGGCTTACTGCGCATGGTTTCTAAATCAGCAAGATTTTTAGTACTTTTTAAGTAAGCCCAAATGCCGCTTAGAACTCCAAGTGCATTTCCAATGAAGGTTAAAATGGTTAAAGTTTTAATACTTCCTGGCTTTTCTTGTTCTGCTATTGCCGTTTCAAATTCCGATAAATTGTTTCTTTCTTCACTCATAATTTTATTTTTTAATAGTTTAAAGATAAGGGGATTTACAATTTTCTTTTAACAACATTGGTCAATAAATTTTTATTCCGAACCCTAATGTTTATTTAAATATTGTGTTTATGAAGCCTTTTTCTCTTTTCCAATAATGTTGGTATCTGTTTTACAAAGATTATTACATGCTACAGAAAAATCTTCAAGAATTCAGTTAGTCTTTATTCAATTTGATATAAGCAATATAAATGTTGGGACGAATAATATTCAGAAAAGAACCCTTTTACGGTTTGTAATACATAAATCCATCTTTTCTAGCATAGCAAAATGGTTGGTTTTTGTCATCAATTATTCCTAAAATTGTTAACCCTTTTTGTCCGCGAAAATCTGGTAAATAATAGCCGATTTGCTTTGGAAATATGGGTTCTAACAAGCCAATTCTATTGTCATCAGGACAATACATTCCATGTTTTTTGTTTTTGATTAGTCGCCAAAAATTCTCTCTCCCTTTTTCATAAGAATTGTAACCAAAAGTATTGTTATTCAACTCATCATAAATGATAGGCAATATTATTTTACCATTTGGTGAAATCAATCCTTTTTGTTTGTTTTTGGTAACCTTCCATGTGTTGTTGCAATAATTTACAAATTGGCGTTTAGCAGTAGAAAAGCTGCTTACACCTGCATCAATAGAATCGTACATGAAAGGAATTATAGGCTTTCCGTACATATTTATTGTACCATATTGCATATTTTCCTGTGGATTATTTTTGACACCTGCTAAAAACGACAATTTTTCACTTGAATTATTTGAGTTAGTCCTCAAAGCCAATAGCTCGTCATAAATTGGTTTCAGTATAAGGCTATCTGTAAACAGCACGCCATGCTTTCCTTTAGAAATAAAATGTAGTACATTTTCGAGGTAGGTATATTTACTACTATCATTATTATAATAATTGAAACTGCACATTTCTACTTTGATAGAATCATACGTGTATGGCAGATTGATAAATTTAATGGTGGTTTTATATTTCTCATCTCTTGTTTGCAAGAAAATGCTATCGCGCCTAATGATGAATTTATTGTAATTGTAGGTGATTGGGTTGCGCATTTTATTCAAACCCATTTCAATCATATCTTCATTTCGGGGCGGTACTACCATTTCATCACTCATTGCTAAGTCATCATTTCTACCACGATTGGATCCCATTCCATAGGTATCTCCATTTCCAGTATTTCCTTTCTTTGTATTTGTATTGGTAGGTTTTTGGGTAGGTTTCAATACTACTTCATTGTTTTCCAAGTCAAAATACAAACTTTCTTCTTTGCCATATTCGTCTTTGTACGCTCTTACATACAACTTTATTGATTTGTAAGACGATGTATTATTATAGTTTTCAAAATAGGTATAGGGTGTTTTGTCTATTTTGATTTTTATATAATCTTTTAGTAGCCATTTAGATATTTCCTGCTTATCAATATCAAAAGCAAATAAGCCCTTTTTATTATTCATCAAATCGCAGTAAAACAAGGCATACTTAGCACGTCGAGGGTCTTTTTTGCTAATGCCCATGCTATCCAAGGCCCTTACATAGTTGAAGTTTTCTGGGTAAACATTTTTGCCATCAATTGAGAAAAGAGAATTGCCTTTAAGTCCACGTCCACGATTAAATTCACCTATAATAAACTTACGCTCAAAAATACCAAAATCAACATAGTTGCTATCGTTTATTATTTCTTTTTTGTTTAAAACAATCCCTTCCGATTTACCTATTTTAAATCCATAATAGGGGATAGGGAAGTTTCTTCCCATTAAAATTCTGTCATATTTAGCGGGCATCACCATTTTTCCTTCTATTGTTGATAAACCAAACTTATCCCCAATGCGATAGGGAACTAATACATCTTGGGAAATGGCAAAGCCAACAGTAAGTAAGCAAATAAATAAAGAAGCGATATGTTTCATACTATTAATTTATTTTTCAGGTTGATACTTAAATGAATATTCTATTAAAGAAATGAAAGGCTAAATTTTGTTGGTTGATTGTAAAGATTGAGGATAATAATTAAATAGAATTTGTTTTCATTGGTACTTACCAGTCGTGTTTTGAAATCTTTTTTCGCTCGTTCTTTATTAATCCTGCCTTTTTCTTGGTTTCAATACGTTTCTCTGTCGATGCTTTGTTGGGTCTAGTCGCAATTCTACTCTTCTTTTTTGTGAGTGCGTGGTTGATTAATTCATTCATTTTGGCAATCACAATTGATTTGTTTTCGAGTTGCGTTCTTGCCGTCTGCGATTTTATTAAAAGCAAGCCATCTTTTGTAATTTTATTAGCCAACTTTTGTGCAATCAATAATCGTTGTTCTTCTGTAATAAGGTTGCTTGTTTCAAAAGCCCACCTTCCTTCCACCATAGTTTCCACTTTATTTACGTTTTGGCCACCACTACCGCCACTTCTTGCTGTTTGAAATATGATTTCGTTAGTTATATCTATGTTCATGAAGCAAAATAAAGCTATTGTAATGCTATTTGCTTTTGATTTTATGTTTATCAATAAAAATCAATAATTAAACAAGGAAATTCCACAGCATGAACAGTAGCTTACTTAATCACTTCCAATTTTATACTTTGATTGCTTTCAGACGAGCTGCCAATCATTAAAGTAAATGTGCCTTCCTCTACAATTTTTTTCATTGATAAATTATAGAGAGCCAATTTTTCGGGGGTAATGGTAAATGATACTGTCTTTGTTTCATTGGGCTGTAAACTAATGCGTGCAAAATCTTTTAATTCTTTTACAGGGCGAGTAAGTGAACTATAATCATCTCTAATATAGCATTGTACTACTTCATCTCCGGCTCTACTTCCAGTATTGGTAACATCAATACTTACGGTAGCATTTTCTCCATTTTTGATAATGGATTTATTCAGTTTCAAGTTAGCATATTTATATGTAGTATAACTCAAACCATGACCAAAAGGGTATAGTGGTGTACTTTCATCGAAGGCATAGCTTCTAAGTTTAGATGATGGTTTGTGATTATAATAGATAGGCAGATGTGCAGCAGACCTAGCAATGGAAATAGGTAGCTTACCGCTAGGGTTTACATCTCCAAATAGTATATTAGCTATAGCAGTTCCGCCCTCTTGCCCCATATACCATGCTTGCAAAATAGAACCTACTTGTTCATCTAACTTCTTAAAAGATAAAGGTGGGCCACTATTTACGATGGCAACAATTGGTTTGCCTAAAGCTTTCAGTGCAGCAATCAAATCATTTTGTTCGCACATTAATTCAAGGGTGCTTAAATCGCCATGGTGTTTTTTAGACCATGCTTCTCTTGAAAGCGCTTCATTGCCACCTACAAATAATAAAATAATGTCGGATTGTGCAGCAGTCGTAACAGCTTCTGCAATTCTTTTTTGATTTTCTGCTGGATTTGATAATTCAACACTTTCTGAAAACCAATTGCCTTTGTCAGTTATACGACAACCTTCGGAATAAAGTACTTCTGCTTGCATACCCACTTTTGTTTTGATGGCATCAAGGGGAGAAATGCAAACTTTTGGAACATCGCTATAACCTCCTAATACGCATCTGTTTGCATTGGGTCCAACCACAGCTATTTTTTTATACTGAGATATGTTTATGGGTAATAAATTATTATTGTTTTTCAGCAAAACCACTGCTTCTTCTGCAGCTTTTTGAGCAAGTTTTCTATTCGCAGCACAGCCCACAAAAGCTTCTGCTTCTTTTGGGTTGGTGTAAGGATTATCAAATAATCCTAAGTTAAACTTGATAGTAAGAATCCTGGAAACTGTAGCATCTAACACAGAAATAGGAAGGTTTCCATTCTTTACCAATGATGCCAATGTGTTGTATCCAAATGAGTATGGTGTTTCTATATCTACTCCTGCATTTATTGCTAGCAAAGCTGCTTCAAGACTGTCTTTTGCAACGGAATGTACATCTCTCAAATCAGAAATGCCATTGTAATCAGATGTAACAATACCCTTGAAACCCCATTCCTTTCTAAGTAAATTAGTTAACAACCATTTGTTTGCGTGTGCAGGAATGCCACTCAATTCATTGTAGCAAGGCATAATACTTAAAGCGCCCGCTTTTACACAAGCTTCAAAAGGAGGGAAGAAGGTTTCTCTTAATGTTCTTTCATCGTAAAAAGTAGGTCCGATATTGCAACCATTTTCTGGTTGACCATGCACACCAAAGTGCTTTAGAGTGGTCATCACATGGTTTTTATCAATCTTTTCACTGCTATTTCCTTGGTAGGCTTTTATTTCAGCAACCGCCATTCGAGAAACATGATATGGATCTTCACCCAAAGTTTCTTCAGTGCGACCCCAACGAGGGTCTCTGCCCAAATCAACCACAGGAGCAAGAACTTGTTGTGCACCTCTTAGTCTAACTTCTTTAGCAATGGCAGTATAACAATCTGAAAGCAATGCTTCATCCCAAGTAGCACCCATTCCTAAATGACTTGGAAAAACAGTGGCATCCATTGCTTGATTTCCATGCAAAGATTCTTCATGAAACATTACTGGAATACCCAATCTTGTTTTTTCAATAAAGAATTTTTGAATATTGTTGCTCAATTCTGCGGTTTCTCTTGGGTTCAAATGTTTGGTAACATATTCATCACCAATTGATTCACTAGGTCTTCCCACTTGCCCAAGTCCATTTGAAAAGTTCTTTGCAACCAAAGAATCCACCAACTGTCCTTTGTTATTTAACATCAACTTTTTCTTCTGCGACCAAATGCATTGTGTTTGTGCCATTTTTTCTTCAAGTGTCATCCTACTTAGCAGGTCTTTCACTCTTACAGAAGTTGGCAATAAAGGGTTTTTGTAGGGAGATTGAGCATTAGAATAAATGGAAAAAGAGAAAAGAACAATTAAGCAAAGAAATTTTGATAATGAATGGAAGCAAGTCATTTTTGGCCATTAACAATTAGTGAAACAATCTTATTTATTTCAAATGTAATTGTTGACCTTATATGAGGTAGTTTTTTTTGGATATTTAAATGTTGGAGCTAATCAATAATCCAATATTCTATACCATATTCAATTCATCTTAGACATATTTAAGAATTTTTTTCTGATTCATTAGAAAATGTTCTCTTCCAACTAGAGCATTTCATTCTCCAATCTTCTTTGAACTTTTCTTTTTCATCATCTGTCATATTGTTCCATTTTTCTTTTAAGTCTCTGCCTTTAAACCCACAACCACAACAGCTACTTTTCTTAAATCCTCCAAATAATATTTTACTTAATAGAAATAATCCTAGGGCTTGCCAATAAGTAATTGATTTTACTGCAAAAATTTCTATAATAATCCCATTCCATAATCCCATTATAACATAACCAAGTACAGTGATAGCTAATAAAGATAACAAGGCAACTTTTACAACTTTTTTAATCCAATAATTTTTCATGCTTTTTTATTTTAATTGTTTAATAATTCATTGTGCAATACCTTCAATCTATCTCTAAGATGTAGTACTGCATAGCGTTTTTGTGATAATAAGGTATTCACTGAAACACCCGTTTCAGCAGCAATGTCTTTAAATGAAATACCTTCAAGTTCATTCATAACAAAGGTTCTTTTTTGGTCTTTCGGCAGTTCTTCCAATGCTGAATACAATGTTTCCCAAAATAGATTGCGTAGAAAACTATTCTCAGGTGTGTCAGTTAAATCTGTAAATAAGTTTATCCAACCTAACATTTCATCTTCTTCGGAATCAGTTGGGTATAAATCATCTAGCAATTCTGGTTTGTTTTTTCTTTTTACATCAATAATTCTATTTCTTGCAACCCTAAATAACCAAGCAGTCATTTGTTCAATGGGCTGGGTATTATTTGCTAATTGAAAAAATACATCTTGTAAAATATCTTCTGCATCAGATTCATTGGCAACTTTTTGTTTGATAAAGCCTAGCAAGCGCTTGCTATATTCTTTAATTACTGTTGTGAGGTTCCGTTTTTGTTGCGCCGCCATGTTTGCTTCTATTGATAATGCTGCATCCATCATATTATTGAGGTGACGAGCAACGAGATTTTTTATTGTATTAACAAAAAATCAATTGCAAAAGAAGGCAAACATTTCAAGTATGTATTTTCTTATTTGAGAATAATTAAAATGTTTTAAAATTGCCTTAAAAATAGTGTATGCGCATATTACAACTTGATACAAACAAATATGATTATTCCCATGAATACATTTCATTCCTGATAAGAGCTGGATATATTTTAAGTACGCATTTAGTTTCTGTAGGTTTAAGTTCTTCCTTAATGTCAATAACATTAATTTTCGAAAATGAACCATTGGAAAAACAAGTAAAGATGCTTAAATCGCTACTAGTTTCTGATGAAGAAATTAATATCTTAGAAACCTATTTAAAAATAGTAAAGCAATTTAAAAGCCTTAAAAGACCTACCAAGGAAATAATTGTAGCTTTTAGAAAAATAGAATCTACTACCAAATCTATTGTTGAAGGATGGATTGCAAATAACATTGAATTCCAGAAAAATAATGGATTGTATCAATTGTACAGGTTAGAAACTGTAGATGTATGTAATTTTTTGTTTTTATTCGAATCTGTTGAGGAAGAAGTAATAGAAACAGAAAAAAATTTATATACGTTTGATATATTAGAAAACAAATCCGTTTATGAAAATGCCAATAACAATATCTTCATACTGCCTTTTGATTTTTTAACTAAGGAAATAGTTGAATTTGCCAAAACAGAATTGAAACCTAAAATACTATACACCAAAAAAAATAAACTAACACCTTATTTGGTAGAAGCATGTACGCTTCCAAACTTTATGACTTACAATAACCAAGAGCTGATTATTACAAAAAAAATGTTCTTCGAAAAGTACCATACATTTCAATACCATTGTATGGAGTGGTGCAAAAAGTGCTATGCTGGTGGGGGAATAGATTATTTTACAGAATATATATATCCATTACTCAAGGGGTTGCAACCAGTTTTTGATGAAGATGATCTAGTAAGCTTTAAACAAAATACAGATTCAGATAAGCACACGTTTACACTCATTATAGGAGAAGTTTCCCCAATACATATTTGGAATTACTATAAAAAACAATTAACTGAATTTGATTCGGAATTTGAAGAGATGCAACAGAATTATCAACAAATAAAAGCAGTATATACAGTACCTGTTTTTATCATAATGGATGTAAACGAAAAGTATTCTAATATCAAAAACTATTTAACTGATAGCAGTATTCTAGATAATAAATATGTAGAAAAAGACGAAGAAATAACTGATGAAACATTATTAACTTCCAAAAAGAATTTTGATTTAGACGTTTTATAGTTCTCTAATTAACTTCTTCCCTAAAACTCTTTTTCACCTATCTCACTACTTGGTAGTTTTACCTTTTTATTTTTCTTATTGAAGGTATAACTAATACCCAATTGCAAAACATCGGGTTCTAAGATATAATTGGTACTTGTGTAGAAATTGATACCTCGTGTGGTTATCCTTTGAATATTACTGATTCCCAATCCTGCATCCATATTTAACCATTGCAATTGATAACTAAAGGCATTGTTTTTACTAGTCTTTTTAATACTCAAATTGGGTGATACAAATGCACCATCTTCTCCTTGTGCTGTTGGGCGGAGGGACATATAGGAAACACTGAATTGTATAGCAACTTTTGCAGGTAGCTTAAATGTTTGTGTACTATTAATAGTGTATGCTATTCTACTATTATCAATAGGTATTACTCCATTAAAAATAGATCCACTTACTCTGGAATAAAACACATTTGTACCAACTAAAGTCTGCCACCATTTAACTGGATTCCAATTCAATCCTGCTTCCAAACCAAATTGTTCTGCTTTACTAGCATTAGTAAAAATTCTATTTAAAATGGTATCATTATACAAACTATTCAATCGTTGAATTATGTTTTTGGTATGTTGATAATAGGCGGTAGCATACCAATTTCCTTTGTAGAAACTATGTTCCACTCCGCTTTCAACTAAACTCACAAATTCGGGCAACAATTTCGCATCGCCACGTTCCAACGTTTCAGAATGTTCTCTTTCAGGGTATGGGTTTAATTCAAAATTGTTGGTTCTTTTCACTCTTCTGCTATATCCTGCTTTCCATTTCCAATGCGATGATGCTGTATAGCGCAATTGTGCCGAAGGAAACAAATTGTCTAGCTGATAATTTGTCTGTTGAATACCTCCTAAACTCAACTTTCTTAGTGCATTTTCATACCTCAAACCTCCCCGATACTCCCATTGTTTTACTTGTCCATTGTATTGTGCATATAAGGAATGGATAACATTATCCACCTTTACGGTACTACTAAAACTAGGGTCTCTTATATCAACATTAGTTCCTATCACCCTAGTATAATAATCAAAACTTCCATCTTGACCATCATATCTATATTGATAACCAAATTCTACCAAACCTGTCTTTAGTATTCTTGCATAATCCAACTTTACTCTATATGCACTCAAAGGATTTGTATAATTGTTGAATGTGTATTGAATAGTATCTCTCGAAGAGGCACTTGTTAGATTATTATTGGTAGTTGTTCCATACAAATCTGCTCCTTCATAAAGCAAGGAAAGGGCAATGCTCGATTTGTTTTTAAATTGATGCGTATAATCTACATTGCCCGTACTAAACTTGCCCTCTTTCGCTTGATTATTGGCATTGTAATATTGATTGCTGCTAATTATTGTGGGGGAGAAAACATCTGTTCTTCGTATGCTATAATTCAAATCAGCTTCTCTGTCTTGGTGTTTTCTTCCGAAATACAATCCCAATGATATTTCATTTGCAGTATCTACTATATAAGTTGTATTTAATCGCGCAGCATAATTATATCTATTAAAACTTCTTTCTCCTACCGATGGAAAATAGGTTTGATAAGGTGCTGCAAAATCACCTTTGTCAATTGTATAACCTTCTCCTTCTCTGTATCCTGCTGCATCGTTTCGTAAATAGTTTGCACCTAATGTTATATCCCATTTCTTTTGTTTGTAGCCCAACACAAAGTCTCCATTAAATCTATAGGGCTTTCTGCCATTGTTGTAATCATGCAAACTTGGCGCTCCACTCATTGCGTTAGCTAGTATTAACCAGCCATCTGATATTCCTTTTTTGGTGATGATATTAATAATGCCTGCTTTACCATCAGGATCGTATTTGGCAGATGGATTCGTAATAATTTCTATATTTTCTATGGCATTGGCAGACAATTGTGCCAATACTTGTGTAGCATCTGCTACTGTGGGCTTACCATTTATCAACACTAAGAAGCTATTTGAACCTCTTAAGGTAATTTCACCTTGACTATTTACTGCTACCGATGGCAAGTTCTTCAATACATCTACCGCAGTACCTGATTGTGCGCTTGCAAATTGATTTGCTTTGAATACTTGTTTATCGTTTTTATTGATAAATGCCCTTTTATCATCATAAACCCTCACTTCATTTAGGTTTATTTTAGAAAGCGATAAATTGATTACCCCCAAATCAACTTTTTTAGTCAAACGTATGCTTCTAAAGGTTCTTCTTTCAAAACCAACATACATTACAGAAACTTCGAATAAACTATCACCAATACCTTTTATAGCAAACTTTCCTAGTTTGTCAGTAAACACAGTGCTGATTAGTTTGCCGGTATTGTTCTTTAGGTAGATACTCGCCATTTCAATTGGTTGCTTGGTAGCACTATCTACTACTGAACCAGTGATTTGCTGTGCATTTGCATTCAAATTCATTATTAAAAAAAAGAATAAGAATACAATAAATTGGAATGATTTCAACTGCATAAGTAAAGTTTAGAGGCTAATATTGTAACAATATAACCATGCAATAATAATTCATCTTCATCTAAAGCTACAAGAACCCCAAATGAATATTTCAGTTTAGGAATAATATATTTCCAATTACCTACAACCTACTTCCTACTACTTAAAACCTACCAACTAACATTTAAAACCTACAACCTACTAATGATGCAACAATACCAATGCACTCTTTATCAAAGTATTGGTACTAGTAAGTATTACCAAGCATCCAACCCCAATCAATACTTTTTTCACAGGTAATTTGCCCACCAATCTCGCTGCAATTGGTGCAGCAATTACGCCACCAATTATCAATCCCAATACATCAATTATTGGAATGTGTTTCAATAAAATAAAGAAAGTAGTTGCACTAGCAAACACCACAAAAAACTCTGCCAAGCACACAGAACCTATTACATAGCGCGTACTTTTTCTTTTTGAAATCAATGTACTTGTAACCAATGCGCCCCAGCCTCCTCCTGCAAAAGCATCTAAGAAACCACCTGCACTTGCTAGCCAACCCGCACCTTTTACTTTGTCTTGATTGGTATTTTTCTTAAATGCTTTCCTAATAATATAATAGCCCAAATAGATAGTATAAAACGATAACGGAACCCGAACATAAGTAGCATACTCTTTAGCAAACACTGCAAGTGTGGCACCTGCTATTGCCCCAATGATACCAGGAATAACCAATGCGCTGAATAGTTTTTTGTTGATGTTGCCAAAACGATGATGGCTATAGCCCGAAACGCCGCTGCTAAACACCCTTGCCGAGTGCACCCTACTACTTACAATTGCAGGATTTACCCCTATCGCTAATAAAAAAGTAGTAGAAATTGTGCCGTAACCCATTCCCAAACTACCATCCGCCATTTGTGCCAGAAAACCAGCCAACAACATAAGCAGGAATGATTGGGTATCTATGTATTTTGGAATTGTTTTTACGCCATCTATAATACTATTGAAAGAGATAAATGAAAACAATCCATGACCAACAATCATAAATAGAAAAGCAAACAAACACCACTTAACGATTTCTTGCCATTTCTTATTTTTGGGCTGATCTTCTTTTAATTTAATCCGTTTCGCTGCTAGCGTTTCAGCTTCGGGCGTTTGATTAATTAGCGACTTAGTTACCTCATTTAATGTAGCTACCTTTTTTTCAAAATCTCCCTTCAATTGGTTGCGATATTGCTGCATGTTGTTCAATAAATCGTCCATTTCATCTGGTAAAACTTCCGATAGCAACTCTCTCAATCTTTTGGCAATAGTGGGCGATTTTCCGTTGGTAGAAATGGCAATCTTTAAGTTGCCTTTTTGTACAATGCTTCCTAAATAAAAGTCGCATAAGGCAGGTTTGTCAGCCGCATTTACCAATATCTTTTTCGTATGTGCATCAGCCACTATTTGTGTGGCCAATTCAATATCATTTACTGCCGAAATTACTAGGTCTTTTCCCTCTAAATCACTAATGTTATAGGGTTTTTCTTGTAGGATAATATGCGGATAAGCACTACACAATGCCTTAATATCGGCACTAATTTCTTTTGCAACAATGGTAATAGCGGTTTGCGGCGCATTGTTTACAACTGCTTGCAATTTTTCCAAACCTATAAAACCACCACCCACTATAAGCAGTTGAAGCTGCTCTAATTTTAAAAAGATGGGGAATAATTTATTTTTTTCTTCTACTGTTTTCATTCTTAGCCTACAAATCTAGTAGGTTAAGTCTTATAATGACAATTTAATAGTAATTTTTATACAAATTCTTTTAGAATAAGACACTGTTTGTGAACAATAGGAGGGGAGAAGGAGTCAAATTTGACCCATTCAATCAACATTTTTTTCCTCCCTTTAGGGAATGAGGGTGGGGAAAGGGGCGGGCGTTCCCTTTTAAGTTCCTAATCCTCGCTCGTGCCTCGCTGTGGGCTTTTCATTCCAAGCACTAACGTACTTAAACGATGATTTGAACCGATAAATAATGTGTTGTGCCATATTGTTGTTTTTTAAAAAAGGAACATAATACTTATTTCGCTACAACTACACATGTTTCATGTATGGCTTTGCAACAATTTATTAGAACATAATATGTTGAAAGAAAATTAATTTCAATCATACCCTTTCCACCAAAATAATCAATGGCACTGCTATACTTCTAATATTGGAGTTTTGTTACCAATCCCAAAACAAGAGAATTGTAGTTTATGTAACTGCTTAGTTGTTATGTGTAAGTGCTTCGCTGATACTCGTAACACCTTCGCTGATACTCGTAACATCTTTGCTGATACTGTAACTGCTTAGTTGTCATGTGTAAGTGCTTCGCTGATATATGTAACACCTTCGCTGATACTTGTAACTGCTTAGTTGTTATGTGTAAGTGCTTCGCTGATACATGTAACACCTTCGCTGATACTTGTAACTGTTTAGTTGTCATGTGTAAGTGCTTCGCTGATATATGTAACACCTTCGCTGATAGATGTAACTGCTTAGTTGTCATGTGTAAATGCTTTGCTGATATATGTAACACCATCGCAGATACTTGTAACTGCTTAGTTAATGCATATTTATACAAACATTTATTGACTAGAAACTAATTTAAATTTTATTTTTAATTACAATATCTGATTGCTTTATGATAAAAAAACTAATTGCTTGTAATAAATAAATTAGCTATAAAGCAAATTTGCTAGGTTATATTTCTGTAGGCTTATTAAATGATTATTAAAAAAAAAGAATTTTATTAATTGATTTTGTATGAATATTAATATAAACTAAAATTTAAATCAGGATATAAACTACACGATACTAAAATCTATAATACAGAGACAATAGAGGGTAAAAAAAAATCCTTTTATGCGTTTCAAATTGGCTATGAGTGCACACACGCAAATTTGAGTTTTGCAAGTACAATGAGGTAGTTGGGAAACTATTCCAAGCATTGATTTTATGGAAAAGGTTTGCCAAGCTGATAGCTGGAAATCTTCTTTATCTTCTTAGGCGAGACGTGTAATGCTAACATCTCCCACAACTATAGTGATTGTTCTGCCCAGTAGGGCATTCATATCCCAAGCGCCCCTTTTTTTGAGATTTTTCAAAGAGAGGAGTAGCTATAATTTCTAAATAGAATAAAAGAAATTAGTTATTTAAACTGGTTTTTTATACAAAATAATCTATTAATGGTAAATTATATTCAAGTGTTTTTTTATTCAATTAAGCCTCTACATTTTTACAAAAAGTTTTAAAAGATTAACACTCATGGTATTGAGTGTCCGGTTGCTTGGATTGATATTTTGAATTGATTATTACCATTGAAAAATAATATATGTCAACAAATCTTGATGCTCATTATAACAAAAGGAGAATAAAACTTCGTTTGATACCCCTTTCTTGTACTTTAGTTTTTCTTACTTATCAAGCTGTAGAATTTTTTCTATATATTTTATCACTTGCTCTCAAGATTACAGAAATTGGTATATGTTTATTCGCATTAATAGGAGCATTGTTTTCAATTGTCTATTATTGTGTTTACCTATTATTTAGGGTTTGGTTAAAAAAATATTTGATAACAAAGCCAGTATTTACAATTGATGAAAACGGTATTGCAGATAAAATAAATAACAAATCAGTAGGATTTATCCCTTGGAGCAATATAAAAAGAGTTACTGCATTTGCCTCTAAAGAACACTACCTTGTTTTTTCTATAGAAAACAGTGCAGAAATTCTTGAAAAATTCAAAGGAACTAGTAGATATAAAAAGCTTCTCAAACAGTTTGAAAAAGAAGGTGTAGATATAAAGATTGCAACCAAATGGCTAGATGTAAATGTGAACCAGCTGAAAAAAGTTTCTCAAGCTAATTTAAGTTCGTATCAACATCAAATTGAAAAAAATAAAACTTTAAGGATAGCTTCTTAGAAATACATTTTCAATGTTCTCTTCTAACGCAACTATTCTACACAGCAAGTGACTCGTCCCACTATACAAGCCAATTTGTAACTTGCATCAACATAGTTTCATACTTAAAACTTAACACCTAACACCTAAAGCCTAAAACTATTTCACCCTCCTTACATCCACAGAAACAGACAATTGATGTGGGCTACTACTTAAAATGACTCCTTTAAGAGGCGTTATATCAAAATAATCCCTTCCCCATCCAATGTTTATGTGTTGGTTAGAAGGAATCATATTATTGGTAGGATCAAAATCTAGCCAACCAATATTGGGAATAAATACCGAAAACCATGCATGAGAAGCATCTACACCCATCAGTTTTTCCACACCTTCGGGTGGCACAGTTTCAATATATCCACTAACATACCTTGCAGGGAATCCCATAGAACGCAAACAAGCAATGCCTACATGGGCAAAGTCTTGACATACGCCCTTCCTTTGTTTCATAATTACCGAAATAGGCGTTGCAACTGTTGTAAAACCTGCTTTAAACTGAAAGTCTTGGTGAATGCGCTCCATTAAATTATAAACGGCATCATAAATACTTCTGCCAGATTTAAAAGATTGCAAAGCATATTCTGTAATACCTCCATCAAAACTAGTAGCAGCCGTTTCAGGCACATATTGTCTCGCATCAATATATTCTAGAATGGGTTGATACAATTGCATTCTTGCTTCTTCCCAAGGCGTTTTTCCATATTGCTGAATCAAATGTTGCTGATTGTCTTCAAAAGACAATCTTTCTATTTCAGAGGAAACAGTTACTAAAAGCGATTTGTGCTCTCTTTGAATGGCAAAATAGATAACCTTATTACCAAAGAAATCTTCAAATTCATCAATTACATCGGGTATTGGGTCGATATTTACAGTGGACTTAATACACAATTGTTGGTGATTGCTTCTAGGAATCAGCCTTGCCATGTTATGGCACAAACTAATAGGCTCATGATAAATGTATGCGGTTTTATGAACTACTTTAAATACCATATTGGCGATTACTAAAAGATGAATGTTTCTATTACAAGCTTTAATCAAACTATTTTATTGCTATAAATAGCACTAACCATTTGCAGTAAAAAGTTGCTTTTGAGGCTGTGTATGTTTGAAATATGTTTTTGAAATGGCACTAGGTATGGTAGTAAGAAAGGTGTACATGTCAGCCAAGAAATTATCTAAATTTTCATAAATAGCAGCATCTTTTCCAAGCAAACTCAGTTCATCTTTATCTGCGCTTTTTATTTGATTGTAAATACTCGTTGCCAATTTTAAATGCTCTTGTGAATGTTTGTTTGTGAAAGATGCAGGCAAGCTCTCTAAATATTTCTTTATTCTCACCACTTGATAAACCAATGAACGAGGATTGGTTTCATCTAAAAGCATCAAATCTAACACCAATGGAAGCTGCAAGTGTACTTTGTATTTGTATCGATAATTCACCAAAGATTCATTGCTAGATAGGATGGCTTCTTGTAAGTTGTATGCCACTTGCGCTTCTTGTTTGTTCACCAAAGTAGCACGAAGCATATTTACCAATAATAAGCTTTGTTCTATTTTCCTACCAGTATCTAATATGGTCCATCCTTGTTCTCTAGAAATACTTTCTCTATTCAATCCAATAAAAGCCACCATCGAAGTGATTAGTTCATCTAGCATTCCAATCATTTTAAAATGGGTAAGATGCACAAGAGATGCCTTGGTCCAAATTTCTTCCATATCCCTTAGTACTCGCCAAGTATCAGTACTCCAATGATCGCGAACTGAGTTTACAGCCCTATTAAACAAGCCAAAGTTGTAAGCCAAACCTCCAACTTTAGAAGCATCAAAAAGCAAGTTCTCCAATTCCTTCCAAGGGTTTTCCAATTGCTTTTTACCACTATCACCAATAAATCCAGGATAGGTAAATGTATAATGTGTAGTTGCCATTAAAAGACAGGCTTGCGTTGTTTTATCAGCATCATATTGTAGTCTATTCCCCTCGGTAATCACTTGCATGACTGTTCGTTGAAATCGTGCGTTTCCAAGAAAACGTTCAGCATAGCGCCCTACCCAAAAAAGGTTTTCAGCAGTATGACTAGGTAAAATATTTTTATTGATTACTTCATTAACAGGTAATAGTTGGTTTTGAGTTTGTATAGCAGAAGACATTGCTTGCCATTGCATTTGCATTCCCGTAATTTGAATATTGGTTTCAGCTTCAGGATTAATAATCCAAGTATCCTTACTAAAACCACCAAGATGATTAGAGATAAGCATATTCCCTGTTTCACTTGATGTGCGTGTAAGCCCACCTTTCATTACGGTATAGCTTTCATTATTACTCACTAAAAAGCTTCTAAACAATGCTTTGCAAGGAGTAACTGTTTTATCAGTAAGAGAAGGAGTAGATGAAAAGGGAATCTTCTCTTGCCCTACATATAAATAAGGGTGTGTTTTGATGTCATTTTTCAATTGTTCCAATTGCTTTGTGGAAAGCATTGTGCCATCGAATGAAGTACTAAAATTGGTCTCTCTATATATTTTTTTAATAATTAGTTTCGAGATATTTTCAATTACATATTTTAATTCTCTAGACTGTCCACACCACCATGAGGCGATATTGGGTAATATGAGGGTCTCATTGAAATAATATTTAGCAATTTCTGGAAGAAAAGGCATGATGCCAGGATTTTCTAAAATGCCACTACCGAGCGGATTGGCTATGCTTACATTGCTACTTCTTACAGCTTGCAATAAACCAGCAACCCCTAATTGAGAATCTTCTTTCAGCTCCAATGGATCGCAATAATAATCATCTACCCTCCGTAATATAACATCTACCTTTTCAAGCCCACTAATCGTTTTTAGCCATACGATATTATCTTTCACCATTAAGTCATCACCTTGAACAAGGGTATAACCTAGATAGGATGATAAATAAGAGTGCTCGAAATAAGTTTCATTTCTAGAACCAGGAGTAAGAATAACTATTCTTGGTTGGCTTTGTCCATGCCCCATATTGGTCAAGGCATTTCTAAGACTATGGAAATAGGGAGACAATTGTTTTACTTTCAAACCGTCAAACAATTCTGGTAATACCCTTGCCATTGCCAGCCTATTTTCAAGTGCATATCCTGAACCAGAAGGAGCTTGTGTTCTATCATTCAATACCCATACTTTCCCATCAGGACTACGAGCAATATCAGTAGAATAAAGTGTAAGATGGTGTTTGTCTAACAATCTTACGCCAGTGCATTGCCTTAAAAATCCGGGATGGTTATATATTAATTCTATAGGAAGTAGTCCTTTCTTTATTAATTGTTGAGGACCATAAATATCTTTCAGAATAAGGTTAAAAAGTTCGGCTCTTTGTATCAACCCAGCCTCTATAGTACTCCATTCTTTTTGACTAATTAAGAAAGGAATTAGGTCTAAATCCCATGGTCTATTTAAGCCAGATGGGTCGTTATAGATATTATAAGTTACTCCATTCTCCTTTAAGAATCTGCTGATTGACTGCTTTCTATCTAACAATTCATCAGTTCCTAATTTTCCAAAAGATTCAAAGAAAGTTGACCAATGAGGCCGCAAACTCCCATCATCTCCTAACAATTCATTGTATGAATAATTAGCACTGAAATAATTTTGAAAAAGGGAAGTTTGCTTACTAGCTATCATGTACGTTCGTTAAATAAAACATCGCAATTATACGGAACTGTAAGCGGAAATTAAAAAGAATTCGATTATTCCAATGAAAATAGCAGCTTCCTAAACATCAAAAGCTATTGTGAAAACTTTAAACCAATCATATTATCAAATTGTGCTGTTAATCCCCAAGTAAACATGCCACTTTAATTTAGAACGTTATCTTGTTTCAATAGCCATTTATATTAGAAAAAATAGCGTGTATAGCTTTCTTATGCTATTGATATTTATTTCCTTAACAAGCCGTAATAGATTTATAAGCATCAAATTTTCAAAGCCTTTTTAAATTAAAAAAGTGCCTTTAGCTATTACTCATTTACGGTATCAATTATCCCAAAAAAAGCCTTAACTAAACTACTACAACCCCCTTAGAAACGTGTAGTGTTAGTTCAATTTTACCTTATAGTTTACGCCTTTAAAGCTTAGTTCTTTTGTACTGCAATTCTGCAAAAGCAAAATTTCTAAGGTTATGAAACGCATTATATTAGTAGTATCAATCTTGTTTTCTTTCTCTTTAAGTATCAATGCACAATTCAATGTATTGCCATTTGGTGTTTCTCTTTGTGGTGCTGAATTTGGCACAGAAAACTTACCAGGCACTTATAGTGTAAACTATATTTATCCTGATAAAAATGAAATACAATATTTCGCTATAAAAGGAGTTACTGTAATGAACTTACCTTTTAGATGGGAACGCATTCAAAAAAAACTAGGTGCACCCTTAGATGCAATAGAATTAAACTTTATGAAAAGATTCTTAAATGATTGTGCTAGTATGGGAGTAATGGTAGTATTGAACATGCACAATTTTGGCAGATACAAAATAAACAATGTAGAATATATAATAGGAAGCCAAGAAGTTCCAGTTGCTGCTTATAAAGATGTTTGGAAAAAATTAGCTTTCGCTTTAAGAGGGTTTGAAAACATTTATGCACTTGATATTATGAACGAACCACACGATATGGGTTCAAACTCTTGGTTTACTGCAGCACAAGAAGCAGTAAAAAGCATTAGAGAAGTAAATAGAAATATGTTTGTAATGATAGAAGGTGAAAGCTATTCAAATGCTGCTACTTGGGTTGAAAACAACGATGCTTTGAAAAGTATTCAAGATCCTTCTGATAAAATTATTTACAATGCACATTGCTATTTTGATGATGATTTTTCTGGTACTTATGCTAAAAGCTACGATGCAAGTTTTGTAAACGAGCAAACTGGTGTAGAAAACGTAAAACCATTTGTTAATTGGTTAAAAGCAAATGGTAAAAAAGGATTTGTAGGTGAATTTGGAGTACCTAGAAATGATGTTCGTTGGTTGAAAGTGTTAGACAATTTTTTAAATTATTTAACCATCAATCATATCAGTGGTTCTTATTGGGCAGCTGGCCCTTGGTGGAAAAGCTATCCTCTTTCTTTACATCCAATTGCAGGAAATGACCAACCTCAAATGGGTATTTATGCTAAATATTTACAAACAGGAAGCACAGTGGCTATGAACAATTAATTGTTATCATATTCATATAGTTTATGCTGATTTTTATCGTTAAATAATTCATTCATATACAATTCACTTTAAACTTTCATTACTGCTTTATGTGCTCAATTCGCATTTTTTCAATCATGTTATTTCCAAACTATTGCTTTAACCCAGATTATTCAATTCTAAAACAGCAGCCTATGTAATAAAAGAAAATAATTATAAGATTTAGAATATGGTTTCATTGATAATTGATAAATGTGTTTCTTAGGTAAATTAAATTCCTATAGTTTCAAACCTTTATCTTGATGATAAAAGCGCTCCTTTTAAGCTTGAAACCATTGTTTTGAAGGCAAAAGCTAGTTCTTTTTGATTCAAACCATTGTCGGGAAGGCAATTGGATGTTCTTATATCTTCAAACCTTTGTCTTGAAGGCGATAGGAAGTTCCTTTAGGTTCAAACCATTGTCGGGAAGTTAAAATTACGCTCCTTTAGTTTCAAACCATTGTCTTGAAGGCAAAAGAACGCTCCTTTAGTTTCAAACCTTTGTCGGGAAATGAATAGGATAATCCTTTTATTTCTAGATTATTGTTTAGAAACAAATGATTCAACTTATTTCATCACACAAAATAAAACGAGTAATTTATTTAACTGGAAACGAGATAAAAACTAAAAATGAACAAAAAGGGCTTAAAAGAGAGATTTGAAATGTTAAAGTTTCAATTTTTTTTGCAAAATGATGTGTCATTTTTAATGTTTTTTAGAGTGTATTTTGGAATTTTTACCCCTTATTTAAGGGTGATTTGTTTTTTTACCTACTAATCATTATACTACAATGTTGTATGAAATGATTAGAGTCTTTATGTATATAAACTATCATTTGCTACTCAAAACACATCTTGGCTTTACGAATTAATTAAGCTGACTGCAAAAAATGATTAAAACTCAACTAAAATAAACCCAGATTAAGCATTTGAAATTTTATTAGAAATTTAAAGCACTGTATAGCTAAGTGTTTTAGTATATTTTTCTACCTTATGGTAAAATGAATTTGGGGATAATTTAGATATCCATTTTAAACAATTTTCTTCCTCACAACAAAGTCTCCAAAAGTTTCTTTGGTAAGTTTTTCTGTTTTGTAGAAGGCAAACAACTTATCTAATTCAACCAAAATAGCTGCTTCGTTTACGTTTTCTTTATACTTTACATTCAATCTTGTGCCTTCTCTATCTCCGCCAATATGCAAATTATAAGTTCCTGAACCGGTACCAACAAAACCAATTTCAGCAGCGTAAGGTCTTCCGCATCCATTGGGGCAACCAGTCATTCTGATTACAATATCTTCCTTATCTAATTGGTATTTAGCAAGTAATGGTTCTATTAAACTTATTAAGGAAGGAAAATATCGTTGGCCTTCAGCAAGAGCTAATGGACAAGTTGGTAAAGCAACACAAGCAATTGAGTTAAGTCTAAGTGAAGAATATGCATCTTGTTGTTTTGCAATACCATATTCATTTAATAAGGCAACAACACTTTTTTTATGCTTTGGTAATATATCGCTTAGAATTAAATTCTGATTACTAGTAAATCTAAAATTGGCATACCCTTGTTCTGCGATTGCTAACAATGCTGATTTTAATGGATACTCATTTTCATCTACAACCCTTCCACTTTCAACAAAAAGGGTATAATGCCAATTTCCTTGAAAGTCTTTTACCCAACCATATTCATCTTTTCTTTCAGTGAATATTGCATCTTTTGGTGATTCAAGTAGAAAGCCACAACGTTTTTCTAGTTCTTGTTTAAAGGCATCAACCCCCATTTTATCCAAAGTATATTTCAGTCTAGCCAACTTTCTATCAGAGCGATTGCCGTAATCTCTTTGAATGGTCAATACTTCATATACAGCTTTCAAGGTTTTCTCTTCGGAATCAGTAAAACCAATCACAGTTGCCAATCTTGGATATGTATTCGCATTTCCATGAGTAGCAGATAAACCACCACCAACAGCAATATTGAATCCTTTTAGAGTTTCATTTTCAACGATTGCAATCAATCCCAAGTCATTTGTAAGTACATCCACGTCATTATTTGGTGGGATGGCAATGCCAATTTTAAATTTCCTTGGTAAATATTTATCTTGGTATAAAGGGTCAATTTCTTCACGCACTTCCAATTGCTCTTCATCTAACCAAATCTCATAAAAAGCCCTAGTTTTTGGTAATAAAAGCGTACTTAACTTGTCAGCATAAGCATGAATTTTAGCATGAATTGGTGATTGATGCGGATGAGAAGCACAAGCTACATTCCTATTTACATCTCCACAAGCAGCAATAGAATCAAGCGCTACTTTATTGAAACTTTGTAAGGTTGGTTTAATTTGATTTTTTAAAATACCATGAAGTTGAATGGTTTGTCTAGTAGTTATTTTTATTACTCCAGTAGAATATTCCCCTGCAATATGGTGTGTTTCTGCCCATTGCTTAGGCGTAATTAATCCACCGGGAATGCGCAATCGCACCATGAAAGAATAGAGTTTGTCTAATTTCTTAGTTGCTCTTTCATCACGTAAATCTCTATCATCTTGCTCATACATTCCATGAAATTTTATCAATGCGTGGTCGTCTTCACGAACAGCACCAGTAATTTCATCTTGCAAGCTCTCTTTTAAAGTGCCCCTTAATCCTTCGCTTTTTACTTTAATATGTTCTACCGCTGATAACTGCTTCTTTTCACTCATTTTATAATGTATTTATATTGATAGAAAATGGACTAACCACCACATAGTCACATAGACACATAGTTAAATTTTTTTTGAATAAATATTTCAAATTTGAAACAAGTTGACTAATGACTTGAAATAGAATTTCTGTATGCCTTATTCTAACTTTTTTAAATTCTATATAACTAATTTTCTATGTGACTATGTGCCTATGTGGTCAAAAATATATGTGGTGAGTATTTAACCAAAAGGTTAATACACATCTTTTTCGTATCTGCCTGCTAATTTTAAATCTTCTAAATATTTCAAAGCTCCTTCAGCATTTATATTGCCTTGTTGCTCAATGATTTGTAAAAGTGTTTTCTCTACTTGAACGCTCATTCTGTCTTTATTACCGCATATATAAACATGCGCGCCGTTATTTATCCAACTAAATAATTCTTGGGCTTGCTCTAACATTCGGTGTTGCACATATTTTTTTTCTTGTTGGTCTCTACTAAAAGCAACACTTATTTTAGTTAATGCACCTGTTGCATACCAATTTTGCCATTCCGTTTGATAAAGAAAGTCTTTGGTAAAATGTTGCGATCCAAAGAATAACCAGTTTTTGCCAGTAGCACCTGTAGCATCTCGTTCAGCAACAAAAGAACGGAAAGGAGCAATACCAGTTCCTGGACCAATCATTATAATATCTTTATGACCATCGGGCAACTTGAATCTTTTATTTGGCTGAACAAAAAAAGGAATCTGGTTTCCTTGATTAACTAATGAAAGATAATTGGAACAAAGTCCATATTTATCTTGGTCATTAACAGTAAATTTATCCTTTTCAACCGTTAGATGTACTTCTCCAGAATGAGCATTTGGAGAAGATGCGATTGTATATAATCTTGGTGGAATGGGATTTAGTACGCCAATAATTTCTTCAAATTGATTGGCATCTTTAATAGAATATATTTTTATTAAATCCAATAAATCCATCCGAATTGGAGGGATGTCTTGCTGAATGATGGCAGCTATTTTCTTAATAGTGCTTTCTAATAAATAATGAATATTGATTTGTTTGGTTAGCAATTCAATAATCTTCCCTTCTTCTTTGCGCCAAGCAATAGTTTTTTCAGCATCTATGCCAGTTAGTTTAATTATGTTATCAACTGTTTCAAAAGGATTTTCTGGTACAATTCCTATAGAATCTCCTGGTAAATAGTCTAACTCTTCTGCTGCAATTTCAATATGATAAGTTTCTTTATTACTATCCCTAGCATTTAAGTTGATAGAAGTAATTACTTCGCCAGTATATGTTTTTTTCCCGATTGTCTTTTTGGTAACCGATGCAACTGCTGCAATTTTAGATACCTGTGTATCATTTGCTTGAGTGCTTAATGCTTGGAAAATATTTTCAAACCATTTATTTGCATCATTTTCATATTCAATATCGCATTTTTTAAGAGGTATAATTCTATTGCCTCCAAGCTTTGCCAATTGATTGTCTATATCCTCGCCTGTTTGGCAGAATAAAGGATAGGAAGTATCGCCAAGCGCTAAAACACTGTATTTAAGATTGGGAATTGAGATTGTATTTTCATGAATAAAATCATAGAACTTTTTGGCGGCAATAGGTGGTTCTCCATCGCCATGAGTACTTGCAATTACTAGAAAATATTCCTCTTTGGATAAATCAGTTAAGCGATATTGGTCTAAGCCGATTACTTTACTTACAATGCCATTCTTTTTTGCTTTCAAAGCAAAATCAGTAGCCAACTTTTTTGAATTGCCCGTTTCAGTACCATAAGCAATGGTAATTTTTTGTATCGAGGGTTTAATGGTGGACAATTGTTCCTTTTGTTCTACAGGTTCATTACTAATGTAACCAGCAGAAAACCCATTAATCCATATTATCTCTTCTTTTGATAAGCTTTGAATTAGTTCTTTCAATTGCTCTATTCTTGCTTTATCCAACATTTGCTAAGTGCATATAAATTTATTAACTGAAAAGGATATTTATAACGGAGTAAAAACACTCCCTGATTCTTCTACAGATTTAAACCAATTGAATTGGTGGTATAAGCTTACTACTTCACCAACAATTACCAAACTAGGTGAACTAAATTGTAGGTGTTTAAAATCTACAGCGCATTTCTTAAGACTAGAAATATTTACTTTTTGATATTGGGTAGTTGCTTGTTCTACAATAGCTAGAGGTACATCTTTCTTGCCCATGTATCTAGTAAGTAATTCTGCCAAATCAATTACATTTTTAGAAGCCATGTAAAAAACCAATGTGTCGTTTGTAGCTGCTAAGTACTTCCATTTTTCAGGACGATAATTGGCGCTAGGATTAAATGTAATCCATTGTACTCCTTGCGAAAAACCTCTTGCTGTAAGTGGAATGCCTGTATAAGCAGATGCACCAGCAGCAGCAGTAATACCGGGTATTATTTCATATTCAAGATCATTGGCTTTTAGGCTAAATAATTCATCAAGTACATTGCTAAAAAAGGCTACATCCCCACCTTTTAAACGAAGTACATTCTGTCCTTTTAATGAATTTTCAACGATAATGGCATTTATTTCATCTTGAGAAATAGACAATTCACTATATCCTTGTTTGCCTACTAAAATTACTGTTGCATTTGGCTGCGCATTTAATTGAATAATTGCAGGATTTACCAATCTATCACTGATGATAACATCTGCAATAGCCAAAGCTTTTTGAAGCTTAATCGTAATTAATTCTGGATCTCCAGGGCCTGCACCAGCAATAATTACTTTGCCTTTAGTTAAAGTAGCAGCTAATAAACTCATTTAAGGATATACTAATAAATTTAAAATAATCCCTCTATAGATAAATAACGTTCGCCAGTATCGTAATTAAACGTAAGAATTGTAGCTCCAGCTGGAATCTCTGAAAGTTTCTTTGCCACAGCCGCTAAAGATGCACCTGTTGAAACTCCTGCTAAAATTCCTTCTTCTTTTGCTAATCTTTGTGCATAAGTATATGCAGCATCCTTACTTACTTGAATTACCCCATCTAATATTGCTGTATTTAAGATAGAAGGAACAAAACCTGCTCCAATACCTTGAATAGGATGTGGACTAGGTGCGCCTCCACTTAATACTGGCGAAAGTTCTGGCTCTACTGCAAATACTTTAAGATTAGGAAACTTTTCTTTTAGTATTTCTGCAACTCCAGTAATATGTCCTCCTGTACCAACGCCTGTAATCATATAATCTATTCCATTTGGAAAATCATTCAAGATTTCCAAAGCAGTTGTTTTTCTATGAATTTCAGTGTTTGCAGGATTGTCAAATTGTTGTGGCATCCAAGCATTTGGTGTTGAAGCGACTAATTCTGTTGCTTTTTCTATTGCTCCTTTCATCCCTTTTTCTCTAGGGGTAAGTACAAACTCAGCTCCGTATAAAGCCATCAATCTTCTACGTTCAATGCTCATACTTTCTGGCATTACTAAAATAATCTTGTATCCTTTTACCGCAGCAACTAAAGACAATCCAATACCCGTATTGCCTGATGTTGGTTCAATAATTATACTATCCTTATTTAGCAATCCTTTTGATTCTGCATCTTCAATCATGGCAAGTGCAATTCTGTCTTTGATGCTTGCACCGGGATTGTTTTTTTCTAGTTTGATATATACTTTGTGTTCGTCACCAAACAATTTGTTTATTAAAACGTGTGGTGTATTTCCTATTGTTGCTAATATGTTATTCGCTATCATAATTTTTTATTTTAAATGACAAAATTTAATACCTCTGAAAAATTATACTTCTCTCTTACTTTTATTTCGCTCTTATGGTAAACAATTGAATAAGATTCAACACTATTGGTCAACCAAACGTTTCCACCAATAATGCTATCATGTCCTATAACAGTTCTTCCCCCTAAAATGGTAGCACCACTATAGATGATTACATTGTCTTCAATTGTTGGATGTCTTTTAGTAATGGCTTGGCTTTTATCTACATTCAATGCGCCCAAAGTAACACCTTGATATAGTTTTACTGAATTGCCAATGATTGCAGTTTCTCCAATAACAATTCCTGTTCCATGATCTATTGTAAATGATTCACCAATGGTTGCATTTGGATGAATATCAATACCTGTTTTGCTATGAGCAAATTCTGATAATAAACGAGGAAGTGTTTGAATAGATTGACTATTTAATTGATGCGCAATTCTATAGATAGCGGTTGCAAAAAAACCTGGATAAGCAATCAATACTTCTTCAATTGATTTGGCTGCAGGATCGAACTCTAAAGTTGCTTTTGCATCTTTTAGCAATTGTTGGTAAATATTGGGTAATGCTTCAAAGAAAATGGCTGTATTTTCTTTTACAGCTTCTGTATTTTTAAGTAATTCAAATATTAAAGCTGCAAATGTGTTTTTCAAGCTTTCATATTGATTTAATAAGGCTGCTTCTGACTGGTATTTCTCTTGATATGAAGCAAAAAGAAAATTAAACAATTCCATTGCAAAACTTTCTGCTATCTCTTTATCAGGAAAGTTGCCGTAGCATTTCCTATTCCGATGAAATAATTCTTGAATAAAGTCTATGTCTTTCATATTATTTATTTAAAAAGTTATTGAATCATGCAAGCACCTACGGTTACATTACTAGTTTCATCTATTAATATTGCTCCACCATTTGCTCTAAGTGTTTTATAATTATCGTAAGCAATTGGTTGAGCCGTTTTTATAGTTGCTTTTACTATTTCATTTAATCCTACTCTTTCTGGAGCAGTTTCTTCAGTTAAAGTATTTACGTTTAATTGATATTCTATTGATTTTACTACACATCTAACCTTTGTACTATTTATTTGAAATAGGTATTTATTTCCTTCAATTAATGGTTTGGTATCCATCCAACAAATAATTACTTCTAATGACTGTTCAACGGATGGCAGGTCTGCATCTTTTACCAATACATCGCCTCTACTAATATCTACATCATCTTTTAAATGAAGTATCACACTTTGTGGTGCAAATGCAGTAGTTACTTGCTTTCCTCCAAGTTCAATTGCACTTATTGTACTTTTAGTATAAGCTGGAAGTACTGTTATTGAATCACCTACTTGATAAGTTCCGCTGATTATTTTCCCTGCATATCCTCTGTAATCATGTAGTTCATCTGTTTGAGGTCTGATTACATATTGAACTGGAAATCTACTTTTCGTCAAATTGATTTCATCACTTATGATAACCGTTTCTAAGAATTGTAGCAGCGTTTCTCCTTTATACCAAGGCAATAATTGAGAAGGCTCAACAATATTGTCACCATTTAAAGCAGAAATAGGAATATAAGTAACTGTTTTGATGCCTAGTTTCTCTGCCAAAAGACCATATTCTTTCAATATAGATTGATAAACATCCTCAGAATATTCTACTAAATCCATCTTATTTACTGCAACTACCACATGTGGGATATTTAATAGCGAGGCAATAATCGAATGCCTTCTTGTTTGCTCAATTACTCCATGACGTGCATCTATCAAAATAATAATAAGCTCTGAATTGGATGCGCCTGTTACCATATTTCTAGTGTATTGAATATGACCGGGGGCATCTGCTATAATGAACTTTCTTTTTGGTGTTGTAAAGTATTTATAAGCTACATCTATTGTAATACCTTGTTCTCTTTCAGCCCTTAAACCATCGGTAATCAAAGCCAAATCTATTTCACCATCTTCTTTGTTTTTAGATTGCTGTTCCAAAGCCTCTAAATGGTCTATCATGATGCTTTTACTATCATAAAGTAGCCTACCAATTAAAGTGCTTTTGCCATCATCTACACTTCCTGCTGTTATAAATCTTAGTATATCCATTCTACTGTGTTCTCTATTAATTCTTTTAAAATAAAAAAGCTTGTTATTTTTCAGTTGTGTAAGTATCCGTTTCGATGAAACTTTTATTTTCCACTAAAAATAACCATTCTTTTTTCTGTCTTCCATTGCAGCTTCGCTTACTCTATCATCAATCCGAGTTTCGCCTCTTTCACTGGTTTTTGTGCTGATAATTTCATTGATGATGTCATCAATATTTGATGCAGTGCTTTCTACAGCCGCTGTGCAAGTCATATCGCCCACTGTTCTATACCTTACTTGTTTTTTTGATACGATATCTGAAGGTTCTATTTCAATAAACTCACTTATTGCTACCAATTGACCTTGGTGTTCTAATACTTCTCTTTCGTGTGCAAAATAGATAGAAGGTAATTGAATGTTTTCTCTTTTAATATAGTTCCAAATATCCAATTCTGTCCAATTGCTTATAGGAAACACTCTTACATTCTCGCCTTTATCTATTTTTCCATTGTATATATTCCACAATTCAGGACGTTGCAGCTTTGGATTCCATTGACCAAACTCATCTCTAATTGAAAATATTCGCTCTTTGGCTCTTGCTTTTTCTTCATCGCGCCTTGCGCCTCCAATACATGCATCAAACTTAAATTCTTCAATTGTATCAAGTAGGGTATAGGTTTGAAGCGCATTTCTACTAGCAAATTTTCCTTTAGGTTCGGTTAATTGTTTTGCCTTGATGGTGTCTGCTACATTACGTACAATCAATTTTTCAACAATCTTTTCCGCCAATGCATCTCTATAATCCAATGCTTCTTTAAAATTGTGTCCTGTATCTATATGTACTAATGGGAAAGGAAATTTTCCCGGTCTAAACGCTTTCAATGCCAAATGCACCAAAACAATTGAATCTTTTCCTCCAGAAAACAACAATGCAGGACGCTCAAATTGTCCTGCAACTTCGCGCATGATGTGTATTGATTCTGATTCAAGTAAATCTAAATAGTCCAACTTTCTTGTATTGTTTTCCTGAAAAGTCGGATTAAGTTCTGTTTCCTTACCAATTATATTCAATGTTTCTTCCATTTCTAGTTAATCATTTTTTGATTGCCAAATAAACCATTTTTTATTGATTTATTTCATCATACTTCTCCAAAATCTCTTTCCCTCTTCTCACCCCTTTAGGGGATGGGGGCTTGCCTCTTTCCCTCAACTACTAATGTAAATGCAAACCACATTCTTTGTTTTCTGCATTTTCCCACCACCATCTGCCCGCTCTAAAATCTTCTCCTTCTTTTATAGCCCTTGTACAAGGCAAGCATCCAATACTTACAAAACCTTTGTCGTGCAGAGGATTGTAAGGAATATTGTCTTTCCTTATTTCAGCCAATACTTCTTCCGTAGAATAATGCAATAAAGGATGGTATTTTATTAATTGATTTCCTTCATCCCATTCTATTTTCTCTAAACCTTGCCTTTCAGGTGAATGAGCAGATCTTAAACCTGTAATCCAAATAGATTTATGTTCCAATGCCCTTTTTAGTGGCTCTACTTTGCGGATAAAACAACAATCTTTTCTATTGTCGATGCTTTCATAAAAAGCATTGGGGCCTTTTATTCCAACATATTTTTCTAACAAAATATTGTTTGGATAATAGGCTTTTATATGCGTGCTGTAGCGTTCGTTGGTACTATTCCAAACACTATATGTTTCTGGGAAAAGTCTTCCCGTATCTAAAGTAAAAATGGAGATGGGCAGTTTATTGCTCAATATATAATGACTTATTAATTGATCTTCATAGCTGAAACTACTTGAAAAAGTAACTTCATTGGGGTATAATTGGCTCAAGATAGTTAAAGATTCTACTATTGAAAAACTACTGATTTTATAGAGTAGTTCTTGCAAAATGTCTTTATGTATATTACTCATGTGAACTATATTGTATTTATTGACGAATTTATTTTTTCAAAATTAATGGCTTTTAATATTGTTACAAGCTAGAGAAATACAATTAAATTGATATTTATACAATTATATTTTAAAAATAAAAAACCAACTTGTTTTGTGGACAAATGTAATTGTATGCAACCAAAATGCAATAATTTTTTTAATACTTGTCAAATTGTAATTTGTTGTGAAGCAAAAGTGACAGTATAAAAAAGCAAAGTGAGTGTGGAATGGCAATTCAGTTGATAACGATGATACCTAATTTGTGAAATAATGATTCAAAATCTTACAACTTCAAATAATAATCTTTCAATAAATCCTTAAAACGCTTTGAATAATTATTGTCAATTTTTATTGTGATGGTTTCTTCTATGTAACTTGTTGGATAATTGGTAAATAATAAAAATTTTCTAAAGTAGTTGTGGTTTTCTGTTTGTTTTATCATTGCTTGATGATGTAGATTGAATCTTATGTTTACTGCCATTGATTCTACTGAATTTCTATTGTTATTTGGCAACAATAATGCGAAAATCCCCTTTGGTGCTAAATGCTGTTTTATTGCTAAAAGCAATTCTTCCATACTTAATGAAGTACAATGCATTGCCATATTTCTTTGTTGATTATTACTTTTCAAATCATCTTCAAAAAATGGCGGATTGGAAATGATGAAATCATATTGATGGGTTATGTTGAAAGATTGAATAGTGCTATGATGCACGGTTATTCGCTCATTAAATGTAGAGTCAGCAATATTGGTTGAGGCTTCCTTAAAGGCATTTTCTTCCATTTCTACTGCATCTATTTGCGCATTAAGAACTTTCTGAGCCAACATTAAAGATAGCAATCCAGTTCCTGTACCGATATCCAAACCTTTAATATCTGGTGAATCTTTTGAAATCAGTTCACCAAACTTCTCTGCGCACCAAGCACCAAACAAGCAAGCATCAGTTGTCACTTTCATGGCAGAAAGCTTTTGATGTATGGTAAATTCTTTAAACTGAAAGTATTGATTGCGCATAAACAAGAAATAGTAGAATGGGTAAAAGTATACTTAGTAGTTGTATCAACTTATAAAAGAAAAACTATTGTTTCTACTCACCACATAGTCACATAGGCACATAGTTGTTTGTTTTTTTCATAAACAATAACGTTTTGAAATTTGAGATATTTCTAAGCATTCAATTTTGCCTTTATAATACATTGTCTCTGATTTTCTATGTGACTATGTGCCTATGTTGTCCATAAATTATTTAGTCAGTATTTTAGAAATCAATCAGTTGCTTTCAACCATTATGTTTGCAAAAAAATATGATGATGGAATTAAAAGAACAAATTCAGGCAATTTGGAATGATAGATTGCTATTGCAACAACCTTCGAATGTAGAAGCAATAAGAACTGTAATTGAAATGGTTGATAAAGGTCAATTGCGTACTGCACAACCTTCTGAGAATGGTTGGGTAGTAAACGAATGGGTAAAGCAAGCCATTTTATTATACTTTGGTGTGCAACAAATGCAGACTTATACTTTGCCTCCTTTTGAGTTTTACGATAAAATGCTTTTGAAAAAAGATTATGCTTCAATGGGTGTAAGGGCCGTGCCACATGCAGTTGCAAGATATGGCGCATACTTAGCAAAGAATGTGGTATTAATGCCTAGCTATGTAAACATTGGATCTTATGTAGATGAAGGAACAATGGTAGATACTTGGGCAACAGTAGGAAGCTGTGCACAAATTGGAAAGCATGTGCATTTGAGTGGGGGAGTAGGAATAGGAGGTGTTTTAGAGCCATTGCAAGCTAGTCCGGTTATCATTGAAGATGGTTGTTTTCTTGGCAGTAGAAGTATTGTGGTAGAAGGAGTGATTGTAGAAAAAGAAGCTGTTTTAGGAGCAAATGTTGTGCTTACTCAATCCACAAAAATTATTGATGTAAGTGGAGAAACACCTATAGAATATAAAGGAAGAGTTCCTGCAAGAAGTGTAGTAATACCTGGCAGCTATGCAAAGAAATTTCCTGCCGGAGAATATCATGTAAACTGTGCTTTGATCATTGGTACAAGAAAACCAAGTACCGATTTAAAGACAAGTTTAAATGATGCTTTAAGAGAGTTTAATGTGAGTGTGTAGTTGGATACTTGTAAAGGGGAATCGGAAAAAAGTAATAGCCTTTGTAAATCTTTTAGTGAATAGCGTACTAATTGCAAATTCAAGTATTGTGCTATTATGAATCAAATTACACCAAGCATAAATTTAGTTTTATCGCTCAAAATAAATATGATGAAAATGAAATATTCATGGTTGCTTTTGTTCTTTTTGATACCATTTTGTTTTAAAATACAAGCTCAATTTTCAGTAAGATTTGTAATAACTGATGTTGCCACAAAAAAGAATGATGATATTTATTTATCGGGTACATTCAATAATTGGAATCCTAAAGATGAAAATTTTAAACTAAAACCTTTTGCAGGTGGCAGAAAAAGCATTGTGCTAAAAGATATTCCCGTAGGAAATTATGCTTTTAAGTTTACTAGAGGAAGCTTTGATAAAGTGGAATGTATGGCTGATGGAAGAGATATTAGCGATAGATTGGTTGAAGTGAATACCGATATTTCTCAAGAAATAACCATTGCAGGTTGGAAAGATGATTATCCTGAAAGACCAAAAAGATATTCTGCTAGCCCTCAAGTGAAAATAATTGACACTGCTTTTGATATTCCTCAACTAAATAGAAAAAGAAGAATTTGGATTTATTTACCAAAAGGTTATTCAGCTTCCACCAAAACCTATCCTGTATTGTATATGCAAGATGGACAAAATCTATTTAATGAACAAACTGCTGGCAGTGCAGGCGAATGGGGAATTGATGAATGTTTGGATACGCTTTGCAAGCAATTGAATAAAGATTGTATTGTAGTTGGAATAGATCATGGTGGAGATAAAAGGATGAAAGAATATGCGCCTTTTGATTTTTCTATTAAAGGAAATCTTGCGCCGCCAGACCAAATAGGAGAGGGGAAGCAGTATGCAGAATTTATTGTAAAAACACTTAAGCCCTTTATTGATACAAAATATCGTACAAAAAAAGGAAGGGTAAATACATTTATTGCAGGCAGTAGTATGGGGGGAGTTATTAGTGAATACGCATTAATTCATTATCCTGAAACTTTTGGTGCGGCAGGTATTTTTTCTCCAGCTTATTGGATTGTTCCTAATTTGTTTTTAGAGGCAGACCAATTTGAAGCTAAAGAATTGCCTCGATTTTATTTTTATGCCGGTGGAAAAGAAAGCAATACCATGGTTTCAGACCTTGATAAAATGTATGACATACTTTCTAAGAAGAAACGTGGCGATTTGAATAGAACTATTAATCCACTTGGAGAACACAAAGAAAAGTATTGGCAACAAGCTTTTCCAGCATTTTTTGCTTGGCTAATGAATATGGAATAATTAACATTTTTTGTTTTCACCACATAAGCGCATAGACACATAGGCATATAAAAAATGTTTTCTAATGAACAATAATCATTAGTTTTTAATTTTCTTTAGGCAAGTCTTTGTATGAACTATGTATTTTCCTTTTTATTCAATTGTACCTTATTTAGATTATTTATCTATTAATTTCTATGTGTCTATGTGGTCAAAAAAAAATAGGTGGTGATTAGTTGTTTTAAATGTAAATCTCAATTGAATTATATACAATATTTTACAGCACATTCATTAAAATGAAATATGGTTAAAAAATGGTTTTCCACTGCTTACCAAATAGGGCAAAATAGCCGTCAATTAAGCGATGAAGTAGATTACAAAGCCATCTCAGTAATGTTGGTAGTGGCTTTCTCTCTAACCATGATTCATTATCTTGGAAATATTGGATGGGTGTTGCACATGCTTGTAGAATGGGGGAATAATTCCTACACTACAAGTTTTTTTAGGTTTGTATATCAAGGAACTAATGCGCGTTTTCATCAATTGGTTTATTGGGTATCTATCGTTATTTTTTTTGAGTGGATACCGCCCCTTTTGCTGATTATTTTCATCTTGAAAACACCAATTACCTCATTTGGCACTAGTACAAAAAACGTGTTGAAAGATTACAAAGTATATGTAATCATGCTAATGGTAATGGTGCCACTAGTTGTCTATTTTTCCACAACGCAATCTTTTTTAGAACGGTATCCATTTTATCAACCCAAACAAGGCGAAAGTTTGTTTCCCAATTTTATTTGTTGGGAATTACTGTATTGTTTGCAGTTTTTTAGTCTTGAGTTCTTTTTTAGAGGTTTTTTGTTGCATGGAATAAAAAGACAGTTTGGTTTTTATAGCGTTTTCGTAATGACAATACCTTATTGTATGATTCATTTTGAAAAACCTCTACCAGAGACATTGGCAGCCATTATTGCGGGTGTTGTTTTAGGGGCAAGTAGTTTAAAAAGTAATAGTATTTGGTTAGGGGTTGGCATTCATTGTAGTGTAGCATTAACTATGGATATGTTTGCATTATTCCATCATGGTATTCTTTTCCATTAAGCTTTAATATGCTCATTTGCAAGTTCAAATGAGGTGAATCAAGCTTGAATGTGCTCATTTGCAAGTATAAATGAGGTGAATCAAGTTTGAATGTGCTCATTTACCATAGTAAATGAGGTGAATCAAGTTTGAATGTGCTCATTTACCATAGTAAATGAGGTGAATCAAGTTTGAATGTGCTCATTTGCAAGTTCAAATGAGGAGAATCAAGGTTGAATGTGTTCATTTGCAAGTACAAATGAGGTGAATCAAGGTTGAATGTGTTCATTTGCCATAGCAAATGAGGTAAATCAAGCTTTAATATGCTCATTTGCAAGTACAAATGAGGTGAAATGAGTTTGATTAGGGTATTTTCAAATTTGAAAATGAATACGAAAAAAGTCTTCAGATTAATTCTAATTCATAAATAATCATAATCCCATAGTCCATGGTTTCTAGCCATGAGAAGCATCGGGATTAAAAAATAAATTTATAGTAATGAATTTATCCATTTACATCCTTCCTCACGAATCCATTGTCCATACAAAAAAGTATGTGCAATTGCATAGAAGCCTGTTTGTAACCATTTATCTTTCTATTGGCATATCTTCGCCCTCTTCCATTTTTTTACTAGGCATTAATTAAAATTTGTTTTTTCACTTATGTTTTTACCCATTGTAGCTTTCGGCAATCCTATTTTAAGAAAAGTATCTGAAAACATTACCCCCGATTATGTAGGTTTAGAAAAGTTGTTAGAAGATATGTGGGAAACCATGTATGCTAGCAATGGAGTTGGGTTGGCTGCCCCTCAAATAAATAAAAATATTAGACTATTTATCATGAATAGTCAGCAAATATTTGATAACCAAGAACCACAAGATAAAGGAAAATATGATGATGAACCTGGTATAAAGCAAGTGTTTATCAATGCGAAGGTTGTAGAATTTGCTGGTAAAGAATGGGTATACAATGAAGGATGTTTATCTATTCCAAAAATTAGAGAAGATGTTATTCGTCCATCATTGGTTACATTAGAGTATTTTGATGAAAATTTTGTACAACATACAAAAACATTTAGTGGACTTACTTCTCGTATCATTCAACATGAGTACGATCATATAGAAGGGAAATTGTTTATAGATTACTTAAAGCCTTTGAAGAAAAAATTGTTGCAAAGCAAATTGAACGACATCAATAAAGGAAAAGTAAAAGTGGATTATAAAATGAGTTTTACTAAGTAGGTTGTTAGTTGTTAGTTGTAAGTGGTAGGTATTCATTAGACCTATAAGGTTTTTGAAACCTTATAGGTCTTTCTGATATGACATCTATTTTTCTATATGCCTATCTGCCTATGTGGTGAAAAAAATACAATAACCATGAGATACTTTCTTTTAATATTGTTTCTGGGAAATGTTTTCTTAAGTTATTGTCAAGATACTACAGTAATTATTGATAATAAAAAGATGATTTTGCCCGAAGTAATTGTTCGCAATAATTTCGATTACAAAACACTCCTTCACCAAATAAAAGAAGATACTAGTTTTTACAAAGCATTTAAAAACTTGCGAGTTTTAAATTATTCAGCTTTTAATGACATTAAAATGCTAGATAAATCAAGCAGTATAAAAGCATCCCTGTATAGTAAAACCAAGCAAAAAAGAAATAAAGGGTGTAGAACCATGGAAATTTTAGAGCAAAATATTTCAGGAGATTATTATACCAATACAGGTGAGGATAATTACATGACAGGTAAGCTATACTCAGCCTTATTTTTTACAAGAGGAAGTGTTTGTGGAGAAACCAATAATGTAAAAAATACCATTATTTCCACAGCAGATAAAAGTGGGGTAGATAAACATAAGGAGCAATTGAAAATGTTGTTTTTCAATCCAGGTAAAAAGATAAAAGGAATTCCATTTATTGGCGATAAATTGGATTTGTATGATGATAGAGCCCACGAGTTGTACGATTATAGAATAGATTTACAAGAATATAAAGGAGCCAATTGTTATGTTTTTTCCATTCTGCCAAAAGAAGATTTGCAAAATGCAAAAGCAAGTTTAGTAGTAGATGGAATGACCACTTGGTTTGATATTAAAACTTTAGAGGTGCTTGCAAGGAATTATTCACTAAGCTATAAAGCCGGTGTGTATGATTTTGATGTAAGTATGGAAGTAGAAATGACGCATTTTAAAAATATGTTGGTACCTAAAGTGTTGCGATACAAAGGCAATTGGGACGTAATATTTAAGAAAAGGGAGCGAGGAATTTTTACAGCCACCCTCTTTGATTTTAAGGAGGAGTAAGGGAATTAGATATTACTCACCACAGTAGGCACAGTAGACACATAGGTATGTAAATCGCTTGGTTTCTATCTTAAAATACATCCATTACTTTTAGCAGGTTTCCTTTATCCCAGATTATGCAATTTTTTGCATGAACTCTTTATTTTTTCATTGTATTGAATAGTGCTTTTTTTGATTATGGATTTATTTTTCTATGTGCCAATGGAGTCCAAAAAATATGTGGTGAGTAGTTAAATTAGGATTAAAAATCTATTATTTACACTTTCGTTAAGCTAAACCTATATTTTCGTAACCATTATGATAGCATTTGTAAGGGGAAATTTTGTTGATAAAACACCTGCAAGGGTTTTTGTAGATGTGAATGGAGTGGGGTATGATTTACAAATTAGCTTGAATACTTACTCCGAAATTGCGAATAAAGAATCAGGTTTATTATATACATATATACATTTATTTGAGAATGGACACACTATGTATGGCTTTGCCAATAAGGCAGAGAAAGATATGTTTCTAAACTTAATAAGTGTATCTGGTGTAGGTGCTGCTACAGCTAGAATGATGCTAAGTGGCATGCAGCCAGAAGAAATTGCAAGGGCTATTATTCAAGGCAACACCAAGCAGTTAGAAAGCATCAAAGGAATTGGTAAAAAAAGTGCAGAAAGATTGATTGTTGAATTAAAAGACAAGTTTGGTAAACAAGCACTTGAAAATCCTTTGGCAGGAATGCAATTAAATTCTGTAGATAATGATGCAATTACAGCACTTATCGCATTGGGTATTGGAAGACCAATTGCTGAAAATGCAATTAAGAAAGTAATGCAAGTAAACCCTAATATTGCATTGGAAGATATTATTAAACAAGCACTTAAAAGTCTATAAGTATTATTGCATAAATTTCTACTTAACTAAGGATTACCCGTTTTGGATTATTTCAAAAGAATTTTATTTTCATTTGGTTTGTTAATTTCCGTATTAATAGTCGGTAGTGATACTGCTATTGCACAACAATCGGATTCTAGCAAAACATATACAGCTAATGATAGTCTGCCATTTCCATTAAATGATAGGAGAGGAGATTGGCTTACGTGGCGCAATAAAAATACGTTTGATGTAAGAGATACTGGTTATTTAAAACAACGTGTAGAGTACGATCCAAAAACAAATAGATACTACATAAATGAAAAAGTAGGCAATAAAATATATAGAAAACCTACCTACTTAACCTTTGAAGAGTATTATGCACTTCAAAATCATTTAGATGAATCTGCATATTTTAAAGAAAGAGCCAATGCACTTACTTTATTGAATAAAAAAGTAAAACGACCAAAACACATTGTTTACAACAGCTTGTTTGATAGAATTTTTGGTGCAGGCGATAGTATTGTAAATGGTACTACAAATAAAGTAACTGGGCTAAGAAACAAAGTAAACGGATTTAAAGATAGTATCAGCGATCCCAATGCAGCGTTAAATGCAGCAAAAAATCTGGCCAAGAATGCACTGAAAGTAGATATAAAACCACAAGGTTCTGTTGACATACTTGCAGGATATCAAGGGCAAAAAACATTAAACCCTACTTTGCCAGAATCTGCTAGAAAGAATGGTGGATTTGATTTTAATATGAATACCAATTTCAATGTAAACGCCAGCATTGGAAACAAATTAAAACTACCCATTAGTTACAATACATTAGCCAATTTCGATTACCTCAATCAATTAAAACTCGATTACAAAGGCAAGGATGATGAAATTTTAAAAAGTATTGAGGCAGGTAATATGTCTTGGCAATCAAAAGGGACATTAATTCCAAGTTCTCAAAATTTATTTGGACTTAAAACGCAATTGCAATTTGGAAGATTGTTTGTTACAGCAGCAATTGCCAATCAAAAAAGCCAACGCCAAAATCAAACCTTAAAAGGTGGAGCAGCAAGCACTACTTTTCAGAAAAAATTGAATGACTATGAAGAAAATAGGCACTTCTTATTAGGTCAATATTTTAATGCAAACTACAATAAAACAATGGCTAGTCTCCCATTGGTAAGTAGTCAGGTACAAATACAAAGAATTGAAGTTTGGGTTACTAATAAGACAGGTGCTACCACAGATGCAAGAGATGTAGTAGGTTTAATGGATTTGGGGGAGGCTAACCCATACAATCCCAATAATATTGGAGGAAATCCTAGTAATGGATTGCCAAATAATGGAGCAAATGGGTTGTATGCTAAAATAGCCGCAGGTGGTTTGCAATCTCCTTTCCGCAACTCAAATCAAGTAACTACTCAATTAAGAGGAATCAACTTAAACCCTGTAAATGATTATGAAAAAACATTTGCAAGAAAGTTGGCTACTAATGAGTATTTTATGAATCCTCAAGTAGGTTTCATTTCTTTAAATATGCAATTGCAGCCCGATGAAGTTCTAGCTGTCGCATATCAGTATACGTCTAATGGTAGAGTATACCAAGTAGGTGAGTTTAGTCAAGATGTTGCATTAGATACCACAACAAGTAGGCAAGGGGTTCAAAAAGTACTATTTCTAAAGCTATTAAAAGCCACTTCAGCACGTACATCATTGCCAATATGGAAGTTAATGATGAAGAACGTGTATTCTTTAGATTTAGCTTCATTAACCCGTGAAGATTTTAAACTAAACGTTTTATACGACGACCCCAGCGGTGGGTTAAAAAGATACTTACCAGAATCTTCACCAAATGTTTCAGGTAAAACCTTATTGAATATCTTAAATTTAGATAGACTTAATAATAGAAACGATCCTCAACCAGATGGAGTTTTTGATTATATAGAAGGGTTTACTGTTATTTCACAACTAGGTAAAATAGTGTTCCCTGTATTGGAGCCTTTTGGTAGAGATTTGGAAAGTCTAGCATTTACTGGAACATCCGATGCACTCAAGAAAAAGTATATTTTTTACCAACTATATGATTCTATAAAAGCCATTGCTCAAACTTATGCTAACGTAGATAGGTTTCAAATGCAAGGGCAAGCAAAAGGTAGTGGTTCCAGTGAAATATATTTAGGGGCCTTTAATATTCCACAAGGCTCTGTACGAGTTACTGCAGGTGGGCAGAATTTAACTGAAGGAGTTGATTATTCAGTCGATTACAATTTGGGTAGTGTAAAAATTTTGAATCAAGCTTTGCTCAATTCTGGCGTTCCTGTAAATGTCTCTTATGAAAACAATGGAAATTTTGGTATCCAGCAAAGGGGGTTCTTTGGGTTAAGAGCAGATTATATTGTAAATAAAAAACTCACGTTGGGTGCTTCAATGGTGCGATTGAAAGAAAGACCATTTTTCACTAAGATGAGTTATGGCGATGATCCTATCAAAAACACCATGTATAGCATTGATGCAAGCTATAGATCAGAAGTGCCGAGTATTACTAGGCTATTAAATAGATTGCCTTTTTATTCTACAAAAGCGGTGAGTAGTATTACTGCTTATGGTGAGGCTGCTTATTTAAAACCTGGTCATCCTAAGCAAATTGGTAATGGCGATAATGGATTAATTTACATTGACGATTTTGAAGGCACAAGAAGTAATTTAGACCTGCGCTTTCCTTTAGTTGCTTGGTCTCTTGCCTCTACTCCGCAACGTTTTCCTGAATCCAGTAAATCCAATAGTTTAGATTATGGAAAAAACAGAGCTAAGATTGCATGGTATAATATAGAACCTAATTTGCAAGATAAAAACAGCACCAATAATCCCCTTAAAGGAAACTTAACTGCACTTAGTGATCCTAGAACAAGGTTGGTTTATACAAATGAATTGTTTCCTCAACAAACAACCAATATTACCAATACTCAAACAAGTACATTCGATTTAGCTTATTATCCTAAAGAATTAGGACCTTATAACTATGAATCAAGTGCTTCTGAGTTGGGGTCTGATGGTCAACTCAGAAATCCAGCTGCTAAATGGGGAGGGATTATGCGTTCTATAGATCAAACAGATTTTGAAACAAATAATTTTGAGTTCATAGAGTTTTGGGCACAAGACCCATTCATAAACAATAGAAATCCAAACGGAGGAAAGCTATTTATAAACTTAGGAAGTATTAGCGAGGACATATTAAAAGATGGACAACGATTCTATGAGAATGGATTGAACACTCCTTCATCGCCCGCTTCTGTTGACACTACAAGTGTTTGGGGAAGAACACCTGTAAATCCAATCCAAGTTACCCAAGCTTTTAGCAATAATGCTGACGATAGAGTTTACCAAGATGTTGGCTTTGATGGATTAAGTGATACTGCTGAAAGGGTTAAACGCAAAGATTATTTAGATAATTTAAGGACAAATTTTGGTGCAAATTCCTCCATTTATCAGGATGCTCTTAAAGATCCATCGCATGACAACTATGTATGGTATAGAGATGGAAGTTTTGATGCAAACCGAACGGGTATTTTAGGAAGGTATAAAAGCTACAATAGTCCACAAGGGAATTCACCTGTAGCAAACGGTTCACAGTTTTCTCCAGCCGCAACATTGTATCCTGATAATGAAGATTTGAATAGAGATAATACTCTTAATGAAACCGAAGAGTATTATGAGTATAAAATTGATTTGGCTCCTAATATGGATGTGAGTACAACAAAGTATGTTACAGATAAGCGCTTAGTTTCAGTTACGTATGCTGATGGACATAGAGATACTGAAAAATGGTTTTTGTTTCGTATTCCTATTAGAGATTATTCAAATAAAGTTGGAGAAATTCCAGATTTTAAATCCATTCGTTTTATGCGGATGTATATGACTGGTTTTGAAGATACTACTGTAATGAGGTTTGCAAAATTGGATTTGGTCAGAAATCAGTGGCGTCAGTTTACGTATAACTTAGATACAGCTGGAACTTATACACCTGTAAACAATACTATTACCACATTCAATACGCTTGCAGTAAATTTAGAAGAAAATAGCAGTCGTACTCCAGTAAATTATGTAATACCTCCAGGTATTGAAAGGGTACAACAATTAAGTAATAATGGAGTAAACTTGTTGCAAAACGAACAAGCTATGAGCATGAAAGTAATCAACCTAAAGGAAACAGAGGGAAGAGGAACTTTCAAAACATTGAATTTAGATGTAAGATCTTACGGTAAATTATCCATGTTTGCTCATGCGGAAAGTATTACAAACCAAACTGCTATCAATGATGGTGATTTAAACTTAGTTATACGCATTGGTCAGGATTTCTTGAATAACTTTTATGAAGTAAAGATTCCATTGAAAGTGACACTTCCAAAAAACTATAGTAAGGCAGAAAATGAAAAAGTTTGGCCATCTGAAAACAATTTAGATTTTAGTTTACAAGATTTAATTAATCTTAAACTAAAAAGAAATACTACACAGGGGGCTTCTGTTTCTAAAATTTATAGAACCACTTTTGCTGGAGATCCCAAAACATATAGTGTAATGGGTAATCCTAATTTAGGGCAAGTGCAAGGCGTATTAATAGGTATTGAAAATGCAAGAGGTGGTAATACAAATCCAATAAGTGCCGAAGTTTGGGTAAATGAGTTGAGGCTTTCACAGATTAATGAAAATGGAGCTTATGCTGCTTTAGGAAGGGTAGATGTACAGTTAGCTGATTTAGGAAAATTAACTGTGTCTGCAAACACTTATTCTGTCGGTTGGGGTAGCATAGAACAAAAAGTAAATGAACGTTCAAAAAACAGTTTAACACAACTTGATGCTGCGTTAAGCATAGATGCTGGTAAGTTGATTCCTAAAGAAGTGCGTTTATCAGTTCCAGTGTATGCAAGTATTAATAAAAGTATCAGTACACCACAATTTGATCCTTATGATCAGGATGTATTGTATAAATATAAACTAGGAGCAGCTAAAAACAAAGCAGAAAAAGATTCGATAAAAAGGGCTTCTCTAGATCAAACAATCATCAAAACTTTAAACTTTACCAATGTAAAGGTGATGCCTAAAGGCAAACCGCATTTATGGAGTTTAAGTAATTTCGATGCGAGCTATTCATATACAAAAACATCTCAAACCAGTCCCACAATACTAGGTAACGATGTTTCCAAACACAAAGCAAATTTTGGATACGCATTCAATAGTCCTACAAAATATATCGAACCATTTAAAAAGCTTATCAAAAACAGAAGTCCTTGGTTAGGTTTTATTAAAGATTTCAATTTTAATTTAAAACCATCATTGGTTAGTGTTAGAGCAGATGTTAATAGGCAATTTGGAAGATACATACCAAGAATAGTAAATACAGATTTGGTAAGCAATAAAGTAGAAAGAGTTGATACTACTTATGATAAATTTTTTACGTTTGATAGATTCTATAATATGCGTTGGGATTTAACGCGTAGTATTAATGTAGATTTTACTGCTACAAACAATGCACGTGTAGATGAACCTGATGGAGCAATTAATACCAAAGAGAAAAAGGATAGCGTTAGAAATAATTTCTTAAAAGGTGGTCGAAATACTGCTTATCAACAAAAAGCAACAGCTAGTTATACAGTACCACTTACCAAATTTCCAGCATTAGATTGGTTGACTGCAAGGTATAGTTATGGCACTTCCTATAATTGGATTGCTGCAAGTAGACTAGCATTGGTATTAGGAAATACTATAGAAAATAGCCAAGAGAATACTTTTACTGGAGAAATTGACTTTACAAGATTGTACAATAAAAGCAGGTTATTAAGAGCACTTGATATCGTAAATCCAAGTAAGCCTAAACCCACTAATATTAAAGGGGGGAAAAATTTCAACGATAAAAATAAACTTAATACCAATATTTTAGGTACAATAATTAAAACAAGAGAAGAAGTACTAAAAGGGCCGGATGGAAAATTGCTTACTGGTAAAAAGCGTTCAGATGCATTGAGTAAATGGCGGCAGCAAAAAAGAGATGTAAGAACTGCTGAACGTTTACAACGTAACAGCCAACCAATTGACTTGAATGGCTTTGAAAGAACGGGTGGACGAATTCTTACAATGCTTAAACGTATTTCCATAAACTATAACGAAAACTATCGTAGTCGTGTGCCAGGTTATATGGATAGTACTAGATTCTTAGGTCAAAATTGGCATACATTGCAACCAGGAATGGACTATGTATTTGGAAGGCAACCTGATACGAATTGGTTAAATAGAAAAGCTGCCCAAGGTGTAATATCTAGAGATAGCACTTTCAATTATTTGTATCGTCAAAATTTTGAGCAAAAACTAGGAATAACTGCACAGATAGAGCCTATTAGAGATTTAATTATTGATTTTAATATAGACAAAACATTCAGTAAAGAATATACAGAGCTTTTTAAAGACACTTTGACCTTTGGTGGTAATCATCCTCAGCATTTAAGCCCTTATGCAAGTGGTGGTTTTAGTGTTTCTTATATTGCTATTGGAACCATGTTTAATAAATCAAACCCTAATATAGTATCTTCTACTTTTAAAGCATTTGAAGCCAATAGAGCTATAATATCAGCAAGAGTAGCACAAACAAATCCATATTGGGTTAAAGATGGCAGTAAAATTGGCTCCGATGGATATGCTGTTGGCTATGGAAAATATTCACAAGATGTGTTAATTCCTGCGTTCCTTGCTGCATATACTGGAAAAGATCCACATGATATTCCATTGATTAAACAGTCTAATAAAACCATTAAAACAAATCCTTTTAGTGGAATTTTACCTAGACCTAATTGGCGTTTAACCTACAATGGTCTTACAAAAGTTCCTGATATTGCAAAAGTATTTAGTGCTATTACCCTCACACATGGATATAATGGAACTTTAAGCATGAATAGTTTTACAAGTGCCTTAAATTATAGTGATACATCGCGATTTAGCGCACCAAGCTTTTTTGATACTTTGAGTAGAAACTATGTGCCTTTCTATTTACTTCCTAATATTACCATTCAAGAAAATTTTGGGCCGCTTATTGGTATTGATATTACTACCATTAGCCAAATAAATATAAAGTTTGAATACAAGAAAAGTAGGATATTGAGTTTGAGTTTGGTAGATTATCAATTAAGTGAAACGAATAGTACGGAGTTTGTAATTGGTGCTGGCTACCGAATAAAAGGATTCAAGTTGCCATTCAAAATTCCTTTTAATGGTAAAAATAAAATTGATAATGATTTAAGTTTTAGGGTTGACTTTTCTAAAAGAGATGATGCAACAAGCAACAGTCGTTTAGACCAAGCAAATGCTTATGGAACTGGGGGACAAAAAGTAATTACCATTCAGCCCTCTATAGATTATGTACTAAATACAAGAATTAATCTGAAACTTTATTTCGATCAAAGAAGGGTCACGCCTTATATCTCCACCTCTGCACCTACCATAAGTACTAGAGCAGGATTGCAAGTAAGAATTAATTTAGCGCCTTAAAATTATATTTCTCTTTGGCTAATTTGCCCTTTACAATTATCTAACAGTTTGCTTTCATATAAAATAATAAAAAAATGCGCCCTATTTCAGTTTCTGCTTATGCAAAAGAGTGTTGGACGGCACATCAACAGCAAAGTGCTGTAGTAAAAATAAAGGAAGCCTATTTGCGATTACGCAAAACTGGGTTACCAGATGTTAGTATTGTAATGCCAGCTTATAATGAAGAGGAAAATATTGTGCAAACGCTTTATTCTATTTGCCACAATGAAACAGGAAAAGCAGTGGAGATAGTTGTAGTAAATAACAACTCAAAAGACAATACAGAGGCGCTTGTAAAATCTATGGGAGTTACATGTGTTCTCGAAACAAAACAAGGAATTACTGCTGCTAGAAATGCAGGTCTTGCAGCTGCCGGAGGTACATATATATTGAATGCAGACGCAGATTCTATCTATCCTAAAGATTGGGTAGAAGAAATGACCAAACCCATGGATGTAGACGCTAATGTGGCACTTGTTTATGGGCGTTTTGCTTTTATACCTACAGGTAGCACCGGGAGGATAGTTTATTTCTTTTATGAGTACATAGCAGATTTTATGCGGTTTATTAACAAGCATAAAAAAGATGAAGCCGTGAATGTGTATGGCTTTAATTCAGGTTATAGAAGAGTGCAAGGAGTTGCTGTCGATGGGTATGACCATCCCAAAGGTTCAAATGAAGATGGATGGTTAGCCGTAAAACTCAGAGAAAAAGGCTATGGTATTTTATATCAAGTTACTAATATTAAAGCATTAGTTTGGACAAGCGATAGACGCATACAATTAGATGGTGGGCTTTGGAAAGCAGTTTTTACACGCATTAAAAGAGTACTATTCAAACAAGGAGTTGAAAGAAATGATTTGTAAATTAATATGTGATAAGTATTAGGTTCTAGGTTGTAGGTAAGCAAAGTACTAATACTAACTATAGGATATTAAATTTATTTTCAAAATAACTAATAAAAGGTTCATCTGTGAATAACAATTTCCTAATATAAAACCTCAACAATTTTATTTATCAATCCTTATTACGCTTATGCAGCATTTATCTATACAAACTATTCAATCTTGGGAGCGCTTTTATCGTGCAAATTTTGTTAATTGTCTTTCAGGCTTTAAAGCAGCCAATCTTATAGGAACTGTTAATGCAGAAGGACAACCCAATTTGGCTATATTTAGTAGTGTAATTCATCTTGGTTCAGATCCTGCATTGATTGGCTATATCAATCGTCCATTAGCAGCAGCGCCACATACTATAGAAAACATAAAAGCTACAGGAGTTTACACCATCAATCATGTATCAAGTACTATAGTAGCTAAAGCACACCAAACAAGTGCTAAGTATGACCAAGAGATAAATGAATTTGAAGCTGTAGGGCTTGCGACTAAGTTCATCCATCCAATTCAAGCACCTTTTGTTGAAGAGAGTGAAATAAAGTATGCACTTAAATTGGTAGAAATAGTGCACATCACCCACAACAATACTTTTTTAGTTATTGGAGAAATTACTGATGTGTTCATTAATGAATCCGTTGTTTTGGAAGATGGATTTATAGATTTAGAAAAAGCGGATAGTATTAGTTGCTTAGGGCTAGATGCTTATTTTACTACCAACCGTATTGCTAGATATGGATATGCCAAGCCCGATATGCCAGTTAAAGAACTGTAGTTTTCTTACATTCCATTTCTATATTTTGCTTTTATGTTGAAGAGATTGCTTTTATTGTTTGTTTTTATTGGCATAATGCTTAGTTGCAGCCATAGAAATTACCAGAATGCGAACAATGTAAAATACATTCACGATACCATTATTGTGAAAGTACAATTGCCACCCGTTCCAATTGTGCCGCCTAGTACTACCAATCCACTTGATAGCCTTTTGTATGAAATTCATACTGCTGGCACGCCCAATTTCAATTTGAGAAAACCCACATTTGTAATCATTCATCATACTGCACAAGATAGTTGTGGTCAAACATTTTATACTTTCAGTCTTCCGAGAACAAAAGTGAGTTCCCACTATGTTATTTGCAAAGACGGCACTGTGCGACAATTATTAAATGATTATCTCCGTGCATGGCATGCAGGAATAAGTAAATGGGGCAACAATGTAGATTTAAACTCTTGTTCTATTGGAATAGAATTAGACAACAATGGCAATGAACCTTTTCCATATCTCCAAATGAATTCTTTATTGGTATTGTTAGATACTTTAAAAAAGAAATACGCTATTCCAACGGCCAATTTTATTGGTCATGCAGATATTGCCCCTACAAGAAAAAACGATCCTAGCTTTTTCTTTCCTTGGAAACAATTGTCCAATAAAGGTTTTGGACTTTGGTATGATGATTCTATCCCACCAAATATGATTTTGCCCAATTACAATCCACTTGAAGCTTTGCGAATAATTGGTTATGATATAAAAGATCCCTCGAAAGCAATCGTTGCTTTTAAAAGACATTTTCTCCAAGATACCACCAATATTCTTAATGAAAATGATAGGAGAGTGTTGTATAATGTTTACAAGAAGTATTTGTAGCATCTTCTATATGTCAATTTTAACCAAATACTATTTTATATGGTTGGAAAGATTGATGGTTTAAACTTTCGGAAAATGAACTACTGTATATAAAATCACTGCTCTTCTAACATAAAAAAGGCCTTAACCAAAGAATGTAAACGATACAAAATCCTTAGTTAAAGCCTTTTCTATTTTCCAGACTAACTAATCTGGAATGTTATAGAAGTAATTATTTAAATATTTGTTGGTGGATTTTTTGTTGGAGGCTTAGTTGTTTTCTTAGGACGTTTAGCCAAAATAGCAGTATTGTAATATTTTAAAATCTGTTTCAAATCTTTTTTATGAACACCCATTAAATCTATTAGGGTATAGTGCATTTGGTTTTCTACTGCCTTTCTTAATGCCTTTCCATCAGCGGAACCATCTTTTACATCTCCTTTTCCTTCAACCTGAGTACTTCTTTTAGCCTTGTAATTATCCAAAAACTTCTGTGTATCTACATCTCTACCTTTATCCAATTTTGCAATATTGTTTTTGCAAAAAGTAGCTACCCTATCCATCAAAGTTTCGGTATTGCTTCTCGTAATCTTTTCATATTCAGATACACCATTTGGATACAATTCATTGAAAAGATGCGGTTCTTCTGCTAAATGATATTGCGCATCTCTAAATAAATTTTTGGTTACATAGAGCACAAACGTATCTACAATTTCATCTACAGTATCCGTACTTCCTTCTTTTTCAATCACCTCTTTGTCTTGGGTTTTTAGCCAAGCATTGTAGGGATCAAGTACTAGTTTTAATTCGCCAATAAAATTGGTAAACTGTCCATTCTCATTATTGGCTACGAGATAAGCATAGTGTTCATAACAAAATTTGTAAAACACTGGGTGACCTTTTCGAACAGAAGCAAAAGGATTATTAATTAATAATGTCAACATGGTATAAGTATTTATTTAGTGCTAAATTATGGGTTTTGATTAAATTGTATTCTATTTTGACAATAAAATGGTTATTCAAATACTTGCATTGCAATAAAAATGTTTTCGGATAGCTCTGCAAGCTTTTGCATTGCAATAAAAATGTTTTCGGATAGCTCTGCAAGCTTTTGCATTGCAATAAAAATGTTTTCAGATATCTCTGCAAGCTTTTGCATTGTAATAAAAATGTTTTCGGATAGCTCTGCAAGCTTTTGCATTGTAATAAAAAAGTTTTCTGATAGCTCTGCAAGCTTTTGCATTGACTATTGCTTCCTCTTTTCACTCCAAAGAAATAGCCCATCATTGAATTTCATTAATGTATCTATTCTTCTATATTGTTTTATACTTTCTAATCGAATAATGGCTTTGTTGTCAAATTCATTTGTAAACCAAATTATATAGTTTGGTTCTTCATTATAATACTCAATTGTTTCTTTAAAATGAGCTTTTTCTGGAAGTGTGTAAGCAGGTATTTTATTATAAAAGTAAACTGCATCACAAGCATTAGAGAATATGTCAAATTCGGGGTTAAATGGAAGTGGTTTATTTTTTAAATACTGCACAATATCACTTTCGTCCCAACTAGTTTCCGTATAACCTGGGATACCTGATTCCTTTGATTGGTTATGAAAATCAAATACAAATCTTACTTGGGCATATTGAAACACACTCCATAATAGTAAATTGATATAAATGATGGCTTTTCTTCCAATAACATTACCTAATTCTTTTAGAATAATAGCAAGAAAATAGCTAATACTTAATAGTAAAGGAATAAATGCTGGTGAAAGTAATCGGTTATTTACCTTCTCATATTTTGATATTGATGCTGTAAAAAGAATAAATAGAATATATAAACTCGCAAATACTACATTGACAAGCTCTAAAGAATTGTAATGCTTTTTTGAAAAATAGATATAAAGAGCAAAGAATATTAAAAATAAGATTACTAAAAAGCCATATACAAGATTGATAATACTTCTTGAATTTGAGAATTGTGCCCATTGTAAAAAGGTTTCCCCTAAATACTGGATGTTTAATAAAATGGGGGTTATGCTTTTTTGACGAATCCCTGTCATTGTACCACTTACATAAGTGTTTCTAATCAGATTTATAAACAAAACTGAAAAGCCGCCAACTGCGAAAAAGATAAAATTATAAATTCTATTTACCCAATTGATAGAAGATCTACTAAATAGTATTAGAAATAATCCTGTGGCAAGCACGCTAATGCCTGCTATTCTAGTATCACATATTATTGCAGTGGCAATCGTAGGCAGAAAAAGTCTTTTGATTGTAGGATATTTCAAAAAATGATTGAATGATAGAATAAAACAACTTAGCAAAACCAAGAATAAAGTCTCGCTCCAAAGCATTGAATATATATCTAACAGCGCATAGCTAATGGGTAAAATACTAAGTAAACTCCATTTATACCAATGGTTTTTATAAGTGAAGTTTTCTATAATGCATCCTGTAAGGAAAATAGTAGCACCAAATAAACATGCATTAATATACAATGAAGATTGTAAAATTGGTAATCCAATAAGTTTGGAAATTATTCCAAGAAACAAGGGATATACCGCAGGAAAAATGATTAGTGGGTTTTCGTTAAATTCTATTAAACCCTTCCCATTAGATATATTTTGTGCTACCCCAAAATAAGTAACCGAATCAGGAGAAATACCTACTCCATGATAATGAGTAATAGTAAAAATTAAAACACTTCCTAATAAAGCGAAACAGACTGAATCAACATTTTTTTTTATAGAAATAATAGAACCAAGTTGATTTAAGCCCAATGTCATCCAAAAAGATTAATTAACAAAAAAGAAAGAGTAGTTATATCCTATTAAAATAATCAACCCCGTCAATTTTGTCTTTAATTTTAATTACGCATCTTACCATAGTGTATAAATAAACCCCATATAAAAATGCACAGATACCATCTACCCAGGTATACTTACGATGCAAAACAAATATGCTTACTTCGAATAACAAATTTCCTACTACCAAACAGCTTATAGCTACTAATGCAAGGGTAAGTTTGATGTTTTTATTATTAAAATAAACATTTAGGACGGAAATCACAAGGATTGCTATGGACGATGCATATAAATACATGTAGGGTTTCCTTGTAAGAAAAATATTATGGCTATAGCTAAAAAATTCAATAGATAGAATGTATAATAGTAGTCCCCCGACTCCTATCATCAGTGCCAACTTGCTATCTTTAAAGGTAAACCACTGTATTTTAAAGAAAATGATTGACATCATTATATAAGATATCGTGTAAGACGCAAGACCAAGCCATTGATGAAATATTACATATCTTATGGTTAAAAAGTCGGCTGCGCAAGCTGTAATCATAGCCCCAAGAAGTAACAAATGATTTCTTGATATAAACTGCATTAAAAACACAAGAAACAATATTGGGAGTAGTTCTGGTCTTGTAAATAATCTATGACCATAGTCTCTGATATATAAGAAATAACATTCTGTAAGTAATACACCAAAATATACCCCAATTACAATGTATTGCAAAAAGCTTTTTCTAAGGTTGGCTAGTATTTTACTCATTTTATATATTTAGCAGTAAATCGTTTAATATTCTATTAATTATCTATCGGTTTTCTCTCTTGGCCTTCAAAGAAAGATTTATTTAACATCCAAGCAACCACAAAAGGGAATGGAGAAAATATAGTTGGAACAGTAAAATTATTCTTGTTAATATATTCGAGTGCTGGTATTTTAGAAATGATATATACAAAAATTAGCACCCCATATATCTTTAGGAAGAGATAAAATAATTTCTTATCAATACTAACCCAAATTCCATACAGTCCAACACTAATTTGTATGAAAATTTCTAGCTTTATCAGAATATACATTACAATTTTGGGCAACAAGTGTATAATAGGTTTCAAAAAAACAAAACCAATCAACACTATCATATTTATCACCATGCAGGCCCAAAAAAGTCTATCCTTCAGCATTCAACCTTTCTTTTATGTTTTCTTTATTAATGTATGAGGACCATCCAGCAAATATGAAAACATACATTACTAGTGTAAAAAGGTAATGATGTGTTGTTTCAAACATATCAGGATAATATTTATAAATCCATTGAAGTCCTGCACACCTAAACATATTCACAATAAGTAAAATGGCAATACCTCCGAGACAATAAAACAATTTAATAAGTTTTTTGCCTGGCAAAAAGATGATTAATCCTGCATATATTAGCATAAGTTCTAGTCCATTACATTTATCACCGATTGTAATAATTCCATGAGATCCTCTTGCAATTAAAACATCCCCACCAATATGGGTTGGATAAATTCTTACCTTTTGCAATCCAGAAGGGCTTACTAAATTTATAATATAGGCAGTGCCATCCCCTATAAAATGAGTTAAGTATTTATCAGGAATTAAAGATGGTTGTAATAAAAATATATATAATACTTTCCATGAAGCAACTGCAATTAACGTTACTATGATAAATTGTTTTGCAGGGCTTAGAGCTAACCATTTTTGTTTCATTCTATTTTATAATCAGGGTTGGTATAATATATTTTCGAGCAAATAATACAAACAATCGAGGCGCAATATACAATGGTAGCTGATAACTATTCCACTAGCGCTTATTTAAGATTGATATTGAATTAAGAATTCAAAAGTCTTTTTATTATTATTTATAATTTATCAAACTTAAAGTAACCAATATGCAATGTATCTTGATGGGACAAATCAGATGATTGTTCAATTTGAATTGCATATTTATTTTTTAAATCAAAGCTTAAAATATCTTTTATCTCACATGCATCATCTACATCTATACCATACTTGTCATCAACATGCGATTCTGCGCCTTTGAACCCAAAATGTTTATAAAAGCTATTTTGCTTTGCTTCTTTAATTGCTTCCGCTAAATTGGTTTTTACACTTATCATTTTGTAATGAAATTCATCAAATTCATTTGGCTTGTAACCACCTAAATTGAGGAAAAAAAGTTTTTCTTTGGATTCCTTAATATTTTGATATTTATGTCTTTCAATTATTTTTACATCAAATCCATTTACTGTTGTTATTTCCCTCCATGCATCAATATGCATTTTCCCTTTCGCCTCTGGCCAAAAAGTTTCAAAAGATGGAATCAATTCTTTTATTTCACTAGCAATGCCAAAAAAAATGTCGTGCTGTTCTGTGTTTCTGCCTTTTAAACGACACCCTAAAAGCACCATAAATAATTTCATATAACTGGGTTTATTAAAAATAAGAAGCAAATCTATCTCAAATAATGGTTTGTATTGGCTGAATATGCTAAAGTATTGTTGTAACTTTTTTTCAAAATGCGCTTAATTTGTTTTCCATGTACTTTAGCAGCCAAAATAATTGTGCATGAAAAATTTTACAATAGGATTAAACATTATTCTTTCCTTAGCGGTTATCACGCTTTTCTATCTCCATTTTTCCTCGAAAACTAGTTGTAATCATAATGCTGTAAATGATTCTTCTAAAAAAAATAGCAATGGATTCAAGATTGCTTACTTTGAAATGGACTCGCTACAAAACAATTTTAATTATTATAAAGAAATTGCGAAAGAGCTTGGAAATTCTGAGCAACAAAAGCGAAATGAATTAGCCAATAAGAAAAACGCTTACATAGCTAAAGTAAAAGAATACCAATCAAAAGGGCAGCGCATGACCCAAGCTGAAATGAGCCAAGCCCAACAAGATATTGCGCAGATTGAAAGAGAGTATCAACAAGTAGAGCAATCTAAATCGCAAGAAATGCAAGAAGAAAGTTTCAAAAAATTGCAAGATGTAAAAAAGAAAATTGAAGACTATTTAAAAGAATATAATAAGGACAAAACCTATGCTTTTATCTTTTCAAACTCGGTAGAATTGGTTTACTATAAAGATACTGCTTACAATATCACGAATGAATTGGTTAAAGGACTCAATAACTTATACAAAACCAAAAAATAATCCACTCCTATCAGTTTTATTGATTCTAGTACTCAAATTTTTCAATCTATTTACATACCATATTAATTAGCTTGAGAATACTATTATTGTAAAGTGGTTATTTTTCTAGAAATAAATTGTTAGTTAATGAATGAGACAGAAAAGGATTTCAAACCAACATTAAGTTTAATTGATGCCATCATGATTGTTGCTGGTAGCATGATTGGTTCAGGAATATTCATTGTAAGTGCAGATATTGTTCGTAATGTTGGGAGTGCAGGATGGCTAATTGCTGTTTGGGTTATTACTGGGTTTATGACGCTTACTGCTGCTTTGAGTTATGGAGAGCTTAGTGCGATGTTTCCTAAAGCGGGTGGTCAATATGTTTATTTAAAAGAAAGCTACAATCCATTGGTTGGATTTTTATATGGTTGGAGCTTTTTTTCCGTTATTCAAACAGGAACTATCGCAGCTGTAGGAGTAGCGTTTTCTAAATTTGCTGCCTACCTTGTCCCAGTTTTAAGCGAGGACAATAAACTCATTAAAATTGCAAGTGGTGTAAATAATTGTGGAGAAACGGCTTATTTTTCTATAAGTGCGGCTCAGATTGTTTCAATTCTATTAATTAGCTTTCTTACTTATACAAATACCAAAGGTGTAAAAGGTGGCAAATGGATTCAAAACATTTTTACTAGTACAAAATTAATTTCCCTTTTTGGGTTAATCATTGCTGGTTTTGTATGCTTTAAACCTGAAATATGGCAACACAATTGGGCAAATACTTGGGTAGCTACTAAGTCTTCAGCTATTGACAGTTGCAAAACTTATTTGGGCTTTTCTATTTCACCAATTGCAGGTGCTGCTTTATTGGGTGGCATTGCAGCTGCAATGGTGGGCTCAGTATTTAGTAGCGATGCATGGAATAATGTAACATTCATTGCTGGAGAAATAAAAAATCCACAAAAAAACATTGGTCTTAGCTTGCTTTTTGGAACATTGATAGTTACTTTTATTTATGTAGCTGCCAATTTGATGTATATATCTGTATTGCCCTTAGAAACACTTGCCCATGTAGAAAAAGATAGAGTAGCGGTTGCTGCATCTAGGGCCATTTTTGGGAATGTAGGCACTATTGTAATTGCGGTGATGATTATGATTTCCACTTTTGGATGTAATAATGGATTGATATTGGCTGGGGCTAGGGTATATTATACAATGGCTAATGATGGGCTCTTTTTTAAACAAGCAAGTAAATTAAACAAAAATTCAGTGCCTCAATGGGCATTATGGGCGCAATGCCTTGTTGCTTCTTTGCTTTGTTTAAGCGGAAAATATGGCGATTTGTTAGATATGGTTTCTTTTGTGGTTGTTATATTTTATGTATTAACTATTCTAGGAATTTTTATTTTACGAAAGAAATTACCGAATGCTGAAAGACCTTACAAAGCTTTTGGTTATCCATTATTGCCAGCATTGTATATTTTATTGGGAATAAGTTTCTGTATTTTATTGATTATCTATAAATCTGAATTTACTTGGCCCGGTTTGGTTATTACTTTATTGGGAGTTCCGCTTTATTATATTGCTTTAGCGAAGAATAATGGAGAAAAATTAGTCGATTAAATCCCAAGTTTATTGAAACTATTTTTTTTCCACATGAATTGGATACATATCAAATAAGCATTTTACTAAATTAGCTTTAGATTTGTTGAACAAGTTGTTTTCAAAACATTATTAATATGTCCATTTTAAATACTTCAGAAACATTTAAGCGTTTAAAGAATCGTTACCGTTTGGTAATTATGAACGATGATACTTATGAAGAAATCGTACGCTTTAAGCTAGATCGGCTTTCTGTATATATTATGATGAGTTCCATTTTCGTCATTCTAGTAAGTTTTACAGTAGCACTTATTGTTTTTACACCCATGAAATATTATATCCCTGGTTATGGAAGCAGGGATAGTGAAACAGAATTTAAATTGCTTAAAATAAGAACCGATTCATTAGAACAAGCCATGCACTATAAAGACCAATACCTTGATGGTGTAAAAAAAGTATTGAATGGAACAAGCCCAGGAAAACTAGATACTGTTGCATTTAAAGTGCCAGTTGCAGAAATAACAAATGATTAATGCAGAGTAACAAACAAGTGTTATTACAGTATGCTGGTCTAGCCACACAGTTGTTTGTAAGTCTTGGTATAGCAGCTTACGCAGGATATTGGATAGACAAATATTTCATCCATTCTTTTCCCTTATTTGTATGGCTTTTACCAATGATAGTATTGGTAGCACTCATTTTTAAAATCATTAAAGACACATCTAAATAACCTTTACAGTTTATGAATCATCATTTCGGAAAGCTATTGTTGCCATCACTAATTGTTTTTTTACTTGTAAGTAGTTTATTGTTGCTGCTTCCAAATGTTTGGATGGGTTTGAATATCAACTATTGGGTAGTGCTTGTAGGCAATGGCATTTTGTTCGGCTTATCTATGCTTACCTTATATATGCACATTAATGCACTAAAAAATCCTAATCCAAATGTGTTTAGCAATAGTGTGATGGGTGGTACTATGTTGAAACTGGTTGTTCTTGGCTTTACAGTAGTAATTTACTTGCTTATTTCAGGAAAGAACAGAAATGTATTTGCCATTTTTGTTTGCATGTTTCTTTATATTATCTACACTGTTTTTGACGTAAAAACAGCTTTACGTTTGAATAAAAAGTAATGCCTACTACAGAACATCCTTTGCAAGCACTTGCAGCTTATTTGCCTGATGGAGCTTTTGAACCTGTGGTGCAATACATTCATCATTATAAAATACATTTAACTGTTACTAGACAACGAAAAAGTGTTTTGGGCGATTATAGGCATGCTAGCGGATGGGGCAATCACAAAATAAGCATTAATGGTAATTTGAATAAATATGAATTCTTAATTACTTTTTTACACGAGCTAGCTCATTTATTCACCTTTGAAAAACATAAAAACACTGTAGAACCCCATGGAATAGAATGGAAAAACTTCTACAGCCAATTACTACAAGACTTTGTAAACCGAAACTTATTTCCTCCAGATATTGTAAAAGCCCTTCAAAAATCTATTCGCAACCCATCTGCTACTGCTAATGGAGAAACCGAACTTCTTTCCGTATTAAGAAATTATAGCACACCCTCTCGACCAGATTTGACCATTGTAGAAAACCTGCCTAATGGGGCATATTTCATTACTGAAAATGGTCGTTTGTTTCAAAAGTTAAATAAACGTAGAAAGCGCTATGAATGTATCGAAGTGAAAACCGGCAGACTTTATTCTTTTAGCGGACTAAGTGAAGTAAAAGAAACTACTATCAATGAATAGCTGAATTGTTTAGTATAGTCAATTGTTCAAATAAATTAATTTCAAATAAACGGCTGCCTACATTTGCCCATTGCATCAAAGGGATTTATGAGAAAATTAAGTATGGATGAATTGGGAAGAAAAACCATTTCCGAATTCAAAGAAGCAGAAAAGAATAGTTTGGTAATTATACTAGACAATATCAGAAGTATGCACAATGTTGGCAGTGTATTTAGAACTGCAGATGCCTTTTTAATAGAAGCAATTTGTTTGTGTGGTTTTACGCCACAACCTCCCCATAGAGACATCCACAAAACGGCATTGGGTGCTACTGAAACGGTTGATTGGTTGTATTTTGAAACCACTAAAGCTGCGGTAGAAGACTTGCTTAAAAGAGATTATACCATTTATGCTGTAGAGCAAGCAGAAGGTAGCATTTCTTTAGAACAGTTCAAAGTAAACCCATTCCAAAAAATAGCCATCATTATGGGTAATGAAGTAGAAGGTGTGGATGCAGATGTATTACCACTTTGCAATGGCGGGTGTATAGAAATTCCTCAATTAGGCATGAAGCATTCTTTAAATATTAGTGTGGCTGCTGGAATTGTAATGTGGAAACTAAGCGAATGGCGGTTTCTGAATGAACATTCATAATCAACAAATTGATGTTCACATGTGTAACATTATCTTGTTGTATCAATTTAAAATAGTCTCACTAAATAAAATTATTAATGCCTACCATCAAAAACTATCTATCCCTAGTAAAGTTTTCACATACCATTTTCGCTATGCCTTTTGCCATGATCGGCTTTTCATTAGGCGTTGCATTTATTCATCAAAACCAATTAAATACAGATACATTTTCTAGTTCACCATATAAATGGGCTATCCAATTATTACTTGTGGTAATATGTATGATTACTGCCCGTAGTGCTGCAATGGCATTTAATAGGTATTTAGATAGATCTTTTGATATAAAAAATCCCCGTACGGCGCAAAGGGAAATTCCCGCAGGAATTATAACTGCTAAAAACGCACTTGCTTTTACAATCGCATGTTGTTTAATATTTGTAATCACTACTTTTTTCATCAATCAGCTTTGCTTTTTACTAAGTCCAGTTGCATTATTTGTTATTCTTTTCTACAGTTATACCAAACGATTTACTGCTTTATGCCATTTGGTTTTAGGAGTAGGGTTATCGCTCGCACCTATTGGAGCATATTTAGCCATTGCTGGAAGCTTTCACTTATTACCCGTTCTATTTTCTTTTGCTGTAGTATTTTGGGTAAGTGGTTTTGATATCATTTTTGCCTTGCAAGATGTAGCTTTCGACCAATCGGAACAGCTTTATTCTATCCCAGCAGTAGTGGGTGTTTCAAAAGGGCTAAGAATAAGCGAATTGCTTCATTTGCTCAGTGCATTTTGTGTAATTTATGCAGGCATTTATGGGCATTTTCACGTTTTTTATTGGATAGGCGTTGCTTTGTTTTCAGGAATGCTTATTTACCAACATGCAATTGTAAAGCTTACAGATTTAAGTAAAGTAAATATTGCTTTTATGACTGCTAATGGCATAGCAAGCGTAGTTTTTGCTGTATTTGTTATTTTAGACTTAATTCTAAACTAATTTACTCCTACATAAATCAATAAAATAATCATTCGTTCATTCGTGGCTAATGAATATTTTTAGTTTAGTTACTCAATTTTATTGCATCTTACAGCCCTAAAACTTTATAAAAAATGGAATTACAAAATTTTAAGAATCATCCTAGGCTTGTTGTAGGATGGCATTACATTACATCAGTTGCATTATTGGCGTTATTAATTGGTTCATTTATCAATCTATTTCATTCAGCCAAAGAAAACTTGTATTCAGCTTCGCTTATTTGCTTAATTGCTTTAATCTTATTATTCATCTTTTGGTTTACACGAGTATTTGCTTTAAAAGCACAAGACAGAGCCATTAGGGCAGAAGAAAACTTGCGTCACTTTGTATTAACGGGCAAATTGCTAGATAAACAACTAAGCGTAAGTCAAATCGTAGCATTGCGCTTTGCTGATGATGAAGAATTTGTTGCATTAGCTGCAAAAGCTGTGAAAGAAAAGTTAAGCAATAAAGACATAAAACTGTTGATTCAATCTTGGAAGGCAGACCATCATAGGGTGTAAATTCATCGATGTTTATTTAAGTTTCGCCACGAATGCACGAATGAATAAGGAATATTTTTTTGATAATCCTTAATTTATCAAAAATGAAAATGGAAAATAAATTTATATTCTTCATTTTGGTATTCATGCATTCGTGGCTATTAACTATTCGTTTTGAATTTTTCCCTAATTTGCAACTGTAAATTAATTTGTATGATACAAGCTATAAGTACTACCCCAATTATCGCAAATACTCCATCACTACTTCGCCAAATTGTAGATGAAGTAGATTCTATGAACGAGGAGGAAAAAGCTGCATTACTTAGAAAGATTAAAATGGAAAAAACAGTACAAAAATTAAAAGCATTTGAAGATTCTTTGCCTTCTATTTCTATATCAGAAGAAGAAATTTCAGAAATGTGTAGTGCAACACGCAAAGAGATGTATGAAGAAAAAAAAGCTAAATCAAAATGAATTTAGTTATTGATTCTTGTGTATTTATCAATTACGGACTTTATAATAAACTTTATAGATTAACTGATGCCATAATAAAGTATGAATTAAAAGTATTTGTAGATAATGATTTGTTATTAGAAATTGAAAGAAATCTTAACAAATCTAAAATTAGGAGTATAGAGGAAATTAATAAAACAATGAATTTTATACTTCCATTTGTTATTAAAATAGAAACTACCCCCATTTTCACCAACAGCCCAGACCCGAGAGATAATTTCTTATTCGATATTGCCATTCAAACAAACAGTGAAGTAATAGTAACCCAAGAAAAAGCCTTGCTAAACTTTTCAGAAAGCCCCGTGCCTATCCACGATATTAAATGGTTTAAAGAATCATTTCCTGTACCACTTTAAGCCTTTTGTTACTCATTAGTTTTAAAATATTCACTCAATTTTACTTGCCAATCTGCTGGTAAGGAACATTTTTCTGTGGTTTTGGCATCAATCAAATACAACAATACTTTACCAACAGTTAACAGCTTATTTGCTTGATTATAAATCTCTTGTTGAAACAACATTTTATGGTCGGTAGGCATTTCCTTTAAAATGGTTTTAATAGTGAGTACATCATCATACAATGCAGGACGTAGAAATTTGCAATTCAACTCTACCACAGGCATAATAATCCCATCTTCTTCCATTTTTTTATAGCTAAAACCCAATTGACGAATGGCTTCTACACGCCCAACTTCAAAATATTGGGCATAATTGCCATGATACACTACATTCATTTTGTCTGTTTCGGCATACCTTACTCTTAGTGTTGTTATTGATTCGTACATAATAAGATGACAATTTTAACTATATAAAAGATTACAAATATTGGCTTTTTAAAGACATTAAATTAATTTATTCAGTCAAATTTGAATGGATATGTCTTTCCTAAATCAATAGAAATTAGAATCAGAATCCTTGTGTTTATTTCCTATTTCAAAGATTTATTGCTAAATAACAAATCAAGAAATGTAAATTTCAGATTTTTTTATCAGTTTCCGCATCTGAAAAAGTGAATTACATATCCGCGAACGAGCAAAAAAAACGAGAAAATCAAATTTCCGATTTTTTTATCAGTTCCCGCATCTGAAAAAGTAAATTACAGATCTGCGAACGATAAAAAAAGACGAGAAAACTAAATTCTCGATTTTTTTATCAGTTCCCGCATCTGAAAAAGTAAAATACATATCCGCGAACGAGCAAAAAAGTCGAGAAAATCAAATTCCCGATTTTATTATCCTATTCCGCATCTGGAAAAGTAAATTACAGATTCGCGAATGAGAAAAACAGTCGATTAAAAACAATTCCTGATTTGTTTTATCTAACCTATATCTGGAAAAGTAAATTACCTATTTGTAAAATAAAGATTTTGAAATAGAATTATTTATCAGAGCTTTAAAATAGATTACTGTTAAGAATTGTTTTTAGGAAATAGAAAAGTAAAAAAAAAGGCTTTTTCAATTTAATAGAATTGAAAAAGCCTTTTTAGGAATATAAATAATGTTTTAACTTTTCGGATATGAAGCCAATATTTCTTTCATAAATTCCAATACTGGTTCTGCAAATTCTTTGCGTTTTAAAGCGTATTCTATAGTTGTTTTGATAAAGTCTAGCTTATTGCCAATATCATATCTCTTCCCTTCAAAGGTTTGAGAATAAATATTTTCAGTTTTTAGAAGCTCTATCATGGCATCTGTCAACTGCAATTCATTTCCTTTTCCTTTTGGTGTTTTTTCTAATGCTTTATAAATATCTGGCGTAAGAATATACCTTCCTGCAATTGCAAGATTTGATGGTGCAGACTCAACCGAAGGTTTTTCTATAAGCTCATTCAATCTCATTAGCTTATCAGTTAAAAAGGCACCACCAACTATTCCATATCTAGATACTTTGTCTCTAGGTACTTCTTCTACAGCGATAACTGTACTTTGGTATTGCTCATAAATATCCATTAATTGTTGCGTAACAGGAATAACAGAATCTATGATTGTGTCGCCTAGTAAAACCGCAAATGGTTCGTTTCCTGTATGTTGTCTAGCATAATAAATGGCATCGCCCAAACCATTGATTTCTTTTTGACGAATGAAATGAATATTAGCCATATTAGAAAGATTGCGTACTTCATCGTACATAGCATCTTCCTTGTCTTTTATTCTTTCTTCAAGCTCAAAGTTTCTATCGAAATGATCTTCAATGGCACGTTTGCCTCTACCAGAAATAATTAATATATCTTCTATACCAGAATCTACTGCTTCTTGTACTACATACTGAATGGTAGGCGTATCAATAATTGGCAACATCTCTTTTGGTGATGCCTTAGTAGCTGGAAGAAATCTTGTGCCCAGACCTGCTGCTGGAATAACTGCTTTTTTTACCATTGGGATTAAATTAAATAAGGTTTAATAACTCTTGCTTGAATATTTTTTAATGAAAATACCAGTTTTTGTAGCATTTCATTGTCTGTGTACATACCTATAATAGCTCCACCTGAACCTGTGAATGAGGCAGAAGCTCCGCAACTTCTAGCCGTGTTAACCATTTCCATATTGCTATCGCTAATGTTCATGATTTTGCATCTATTATCAAAGTTTTGATTAATCAATTCATTGAGAGTGGCGTAGTCTTTATTTTCAATTGCAGCTTTTCCTTTCTCAGCAAGTGATGCAATATCATTAAGTGTGTTTATTACTAGTGGCTCACCTTTATCAAAACGCGTTTTAATGTCGTTTAATACCTTGCCTGAAACTTTACTTAAATTGGTTTTATATGCCATATAAAACTTTGGAAGCAAAGCGGGATCAATTCTTTCATATTTCCCATATCCATTTGCTTGAATATGTTCTTTATTGAAATCCATAAAAACACATCCTTCATAGCTTTGAATTACACGATCTTGCAATCCAGCAGTAATGCCTAATTCTTTGGTTTCGGCTTCTAAAGCAATGTTAGGTAATATATGCGTTGGGATTTCTACATCATAAAACTTCATCAATCCCTTTAGAGTAGCAATTACAATAGCACTACTACCTGCCAATCCTACTTGTCTGGGTATAGAGGAATGATAGCGAATGGTAAAGTTTTTCTGAGAAAGTTTTATTCCATTAGCATCACAATAATCACAAAATTTTTTAATAGCTGCTTTAATAATTGGGATGCCTCCATTGTAGCCTGTGAGCGTAACCGTTTCTTTTAATTCATAGATATTTTTGAAATGGTTGCTATCTGCTTGTTGTGGCTCGATATGTAAATCGGGTGATTGATATAGTAAAACTTTGGCTCCAAAATTCTTAATAATCAAGCTAATTGTTTTGCCATTATATCCATCGGAAGGATTTCCTACTAACCCTGCTCTTGCGTAAGCAAATGCATCTATCATAAGCTATTTATTATTTAATAAACTATTTTGTGGATTGCGAAAATAAGTGTTAACAACTAGAATAATTAGTAGAAATGCACGTTTCCATTAAAATAGTTAAACTCCTAGATAAAATTGTATTAGTATCAATGGCGGTTACATTTAGAAGTCGGATATTTTTTTAATAGATGTTCCAAGGATAGTTTTTATGAAAAGATTATTAGATAGTTTTATTGTTTACAACAACTATTCTTTCTTTTAATTTGTCTTTGAAAAAAAATTATCATTGAAAAATAAAATAGTAGTAGCAATTACTGGCGCAAGCGGTTCGGTTTATGCAAAAGTGTTGTTAGACAAATTAGCGCAATTATCTAGTCAAATAGAAGCTGTAGGAATTGTGATGAGCAAAAATGCAAAGGAAGTTTGGCATACCGAATTAGATAATGATGATTATACCAAATATCCGTTTCATTATTTTGATAAAACCGATTTTTCTGCTCCTTTTGCTTCTGGCTCTGCTAAATACAATATCATGTTTATTGCACCTTGTAGCATGGGCACACTTGGTAGAATAGCCAATGGAATTAGTGATGATTTGGTTACCCGCGCTGCTGATGTAATATTAAAAGAAAGAAGAAAGTTGATTTTGATGGCGAGAGACACGCCATATAATTTGATTCATATTCGCAATATGGAAACCATCACCCTTGCTGGTGGAATCATTTGCCCTGCTATACCTTCCTTCTACAATAAACCTAAAACAATTGAAGCTGTTGCAGCAACGGTGGTAGATAGAATGCTGGACCTTGCTGGTTTGGAAAACAATAGTTTTAGATGGGGTGAGGAGGATTGAGTATGAGTTTAAAAGAAGATATATTTTAATATTTGTTTTTAATTAGCTTATTTTCTTAAAGTAAATAAATTAGATTGTATACTTGCATGAGCTAAATTTTAACCAAATAATATTTCATTCAACTAAAAACTTATGAAACAGCTTTTAACAACCGTATTAATTCTATCAATTTCTATTCATTCTTTTTCCCAAAAAAAATCTAATAGCTTTTCATTATCAGTAGGGCCTTCATTTCCAATAGCTCATTTTGGAAGTACTGAAGTTTATCACTTAACAAATGGTTTTGCAAAAACAGGTAAGAATATAAATATTTGTTTTGAACATAAAATCAATAACACTTTTGCCCTTTCGGCTTTATTCTATACCCAAACCAATCCTGTAAATTCCAGAGAGTTCGCTAAAAATATTGGTTGGTGGAATGATTATAATTCTGCGAATTATCAATTTGATATATCAAAGTGGTCATTTACAGGACTTTTAGTAGGAGGTGCAAATGAGTTTAACTTATCTAAGCATAAAGAAAGATTATTTTTAAACATTAAGTCGTTATTTGGTTTTGCATACGGTACTGGTCCGAAGTTTAATATTATCAACACTTCAGGAAGGGTTAATTCAATAGAATCTTTTTCAAGTAACTCAAAGTTTGGACCTTCTTTTTTATTTAGTGGTGGTTTAAAATATAATCTAAATAAAAAATATTTTGTTACAACCAACCTTCAATATTTCTATGTAAGCGAAATAAAATTAGACGAAGAGGTTAAGTCTATATATAATTATACTTATCGTATAACGCCAGAGGTGTCAACATTTAATGTAATAGCTGGAGTTGGACTAAGGTTTTAGTTTATTAATTTAATCCATTAAGTTTATTTTCTCCAATTTATTATGAATTAAAGACCTTAGAGAATTGAACAAATGGAACGCTTACATTAGTGAGTGACCTTTACTTTTTAAGTAGCTTATATTTCTTCATTCCAGATATAGCAACAGCATCTAATGCAGTAATTAAGTTCTGATAATCTGCTTCTTTAGTTAGAATAATATTCAAATCATTCACTCCTTTTAGTTTGTTTGGCAATTCTTTTTCAATATCTGAATAATTGAAACTAATGCTTTGTTTATTAATCATGAGTTCCGCATCTTCTTTATGAAGTATCACACATTTATTGAAGTCTTCTTGTTTTGCGACGGAAATATCGGATAAAGTGTTCGTAGCTTTAGAGTATGTTGATTGTTTAATAGTAAAAATATTGTAAGCAAATAAACCGATGAAGCAGGTAATAACTAAAAGAAGACCAATTTTAAATTGCTTATTAAGACGCATAAATTATTTTTTTGATGTAGTGACGTTTCATGTTGTAATTATTGCATGTTATAGTAACGTTGAATGTTGTAGAGACAGGGCATGCCCTGTCTCTACGGTGGTTTGACAAAAAATTTAATCAACTACCTTTTTCATATCCATTTAATTTCCTATTTACCCACCAATCCCAAATATTTTTCCTTGTTTTCAAACATTATCCAACCGAGGATTGCCCAAAAAACCAATACCAATGGTAAGGCTGTTTTGTCTTGAACTATGTTGGTAAGTAATATGCCTACCATTACGGGGAAAATAATTAATGCACCTAAAGCTCTTGTTCTTGGAATGATTATTAAAACTCCCGAAATTACTTCTGCTACTCCAGCAAGGGGCATCAGCCATCCTAACGACATGAAAGCGTTGTAAGCTTGCATCATTTTCTCAGGCATGTCTTTTGGCATGGGCATGTAATTGAAAAATTTATTCAATCCTGCATTAATCATCATTAATCCAAACAACAAACTCACTACAAACAATATTTTATTCTTCATTTTTATTAATTTTAATTATTGACAAAGTTAATCATCCAATTGATACCGTATTTATCTGAAAACTCACCAAAATAAGCCCCAAAAAACATATCTGCCATGGGCATAGTAACTACACCCTCTTTTGACAGTTCATTAAACAATCTGTCTGCTTCTTCGCGAGTGGCTGGCTCAAGGCAAATGTGCATATTGTTGCCTTTTGATAAAGTAAAGCCCATTTCTTTTGGTGCATCGGTGCCCATTAAAATGTGGTTGCCAAGTGTTGGCAGTTCTACATGTAGCACCATTTTTTTAATGTTTTCGGGAATGGGAGGATTGTTTCCATCTTGTGGTATATCACCAAAATGTTGTATTCCTTTGCCAACAAACTCGGTTTTAAATACCGATTTGTAAAATAAAAATGCCTTTTCAGTATTGCCAGGGAAATTTACGTAGGTGCATACTCTTGCAGTAGATTGGGTTTTGTTTTGTTTTCTCAAGGCAAATTGCGCAGCCAAATATTGGTCTAAATTTTCTAGCGCAGCGGTAAAACCATCTTTAAAGCCCATTTCAATTACTTTTTCAAGGTCGGAAAGGCTGTCATATTTTGCCACTATGGTTACTATGGTTTTGTTTTCTGTTTCAGTGAAGGTGTTTGTCCATGCGGCACTTGGAAATGCCTTGTTTACATTTCCTGTTTCATCACAAAAGGAATCTACAGCTGAATAGCTATTTTTTGCATCTATTTTAATGTATTCGTTTTTGCCCCAATGGGTTTGATTTTCAGGACCAATCATTGCGTAAAACCAACAGCCACCTTCTCTAAAATCCATCGATTTTGTTTGAGTTTTGTAGGGTTTCGGTGCCCACCATTGGTCTAGCAATTCGGGGTTTGTCCATGCCTCCCATACCAAATCGAGGTTTGCAAGGAACTCCCGCTCCACATTTACTGTGTTGGTTGCTTTGTTAATGGTAAAATTGAATAACAAATTACTGTTCATTTTTTATTTTTTAAATTATTGTTTACTTAGCACATGGTAACATAGACACATAGTTGATGACTTTGATTACTTATTTAATTGATGCATAAAGCCTCTTGCATTGTATTTCGATATCATATTTCAAGTGTTTATTAATATTTTATTAGAGTGATTAAACAGGTTAATCTTTCTTTTTTTAATAAGTTATTTTCCGAAACCATTTGATTGCAAATATATGTGCAACCATTTGATTGCTAAATAAATTTTTCTTTTATTTATTTTTTAGGAAGGATAATGAAGTAGGAGAGGAGGCTTTGGAAAAGATGCGATAGTATTTTGAAAAGGTGATTATTGAGTGATAGTAGGATTAAACTTATGTTGAGATTCATTTATGGGGTTTAGATGTCTTATGAACAAGTTTCTATGTAGTTTTAATAACTAGCTATATTGTTTAATACGTTGCTAAGTCGTTTTGATGACTTGCTATGTTGTTTTAAACGCTGCTAAGTCGTTTGTTAGCGTTTCTATGTCGTTTTATTACGTTGCTATGTCGTTTTAATTCGTTGCTAAGTCGTTTGTTTACGTTGCTATGTCGTTTAAAACGCTGCTATGTCGTTTGTTGGCATTTCTATGTCGTTTTAATGCGTTGCTATGTTGTTTTTGCTAGCTATGTTGTTTTTATTATCTACGCATTCAAAAAGTGAATTTAATTTAGCCATTCGTTTACTATTTCATTTGATTAATTGTGGCTAAAACTTTCTCTGTTATTATGTAATTGGATATTTTCTTTTCTGCATATTGAAATATAGATAATAAAAAAAAGTCCTTGCAATTGTGCAAAGACTTTTTTTATAAATAGATTTTATTTTTAAATAGTTGGATTTGATGGGGGAGTAGGTGGCGGTGCATCCGGATCATCCTTGCCACCTTTACCCGGTTTGTTTACAATCTTTTTCAGTTTATTGAAACTAAAAGTATCTGCTAAAGGTGAATTTTTCTTTTGATAAAAATCCCATACTAATGTAGAAAAGTTAGGCACACCACTTTCATACAAATCATTCAATGTAGCCACTCCTTCTTCTGTAATTACTGGACTATTGCTTTCCAAAGATTTTTGAGTAACATTTTTTTTCTTTAAAACATCTGCAAAAGCAATAATAGCATCTATTTCTGCTACGCTTATATTACCTGATGTGGTTATCTCCGTTTTCAATTCAGGGGTCATATTGGTTTGAAAAGTATACAACAGTTCTACTAGTTGTGGTAGTTTTCTCCTTGAAGCTGCTTTATAAAAAGAGGTAAAACCTAGTTTGTATAAAACATCTTCTTTTCTAGTTTTGTTTTTTGTATAAATTGGGTTTAAAAACTTTTTAAAAGTAGAAAGTTGGCTTAGTGCTTCTTTCTTTATTTCATTTACAGTTTCCGTAGCTTCTTTTTGATTTCCTAGAGGATTTATGCCTAATACATTATTATAAGCATCATCTATTCTTTTTTCCAAAGCATCTAAAAAAGCGGCTGTCCAATTGGGATTTCGCTTGGTCAATTCAGCTAAATTTTTCCTTGCATTAGCAATAATTACTAGTAATACCTTAAGCATTACTTCATCTTTACAATTGTAATTTCTTTTTAATTCATTCTTCGCCATAACTGCTCTATTTATTTTGTTACGCAATTTTAGGAAAAAATTTTATTTGTACTAAGGGAAAAGCTTAAAAATCGGTAAACAAGGTATTTTTTAAGGAAATTTAGCAAAATATTAAGCATTTTGCCCTTAAAATTATGAGGTTTTAAAGCTGAAATGAATTCCTTACCCTTATTTTTGTGATGAGGATATTTGGAAGGGATTGGGATTTTTTTGGGGGAGGATGGGCGCATGTTGGGATTAAAAATCCCGTTTACCTGTTTAGGCGAGATGCGCTTCGCTAACATCTCGCCCAGTAGTAGTTGCGACTATTTTGGTAATAGAAAAGGTTTGCTAGAATTGGTTGAATTGTGATATGTGCGAATTGGGATTAAAAATCCCTATTGTCTGTTTGTGGAGATGTGATTCGTTAATATGTCACCCATCTGTATAATTTTTCTATGTGTCTGTATGCCTATGTGGTTAATAGAAAAGATTTTTTAGGCAATTTTAGTTGGCTTTGCATTAAATGATATCCTTTTTTACTCATTAGCCAATCAATACTTGTAACGCCCATTTGTGCATCGTAAACCAATACTTTTTTAAAGTGATGTTTGGCATTCACCCCAATCAGTTGGCATATTTCAAATGATTTTTGCATAGCTGTAAAGATAGATTCGGGGGTGAAATTGCCGATGATAGACAAATGCCGAATAGAATGAGTGAACATGCACAAATAATACGCATCTGCCATATCCCAAAAAGAAAACTGATTCCTATTCGCAGGAACGTTGTTGTTGAGAACCATCATAATAATAGATTGTAAATTATTTTCAAAAGGAAGTCTTCTCAAACAGCGAAGCCATACTTCAATATTAACTAATTAGGTATGTCCATAGCGTTTCTACAAGCAATAAACAATGTCTTTTGTTCCTCATTAAGGTTTATAGGAATACTTATTTGAATTTGTAGAAACAAGTCACCATATGTAGTTGGGTTTGCATAAATGGGCATTCCTTTCTGCTTCAGCTTTATGTTCGTTCCATTTTGAACACCTGCGGCAATTTTTACTTTTACTTTCCCAGATAAAGTGTTTACCAATACCTCGCCTCCTAACACTGCTTTGAATACATCAATTGTTTCCATACAATACAAATTATCTCCTTTTCTGGTAAATTTTAAATGTGGCAATACTTTTATATGTACTATCAAACTGCCATTGTATTCAGCACTACTTCCTTTTCCACCCTTTCCTTTTATACTCAGCACTTGCTCATTGTAAGAACCAGGCTTTGTGGTAATGCGGAGTTTTTCCGTTTCTAATTGCACCAATCTTGTAGCGCCAGTAAATGCCTCTTCAAGTGTTAGTTCAAGCTCCGTTTCATAATTTTCCCCTTTATATGCGCTATTGTTTCTTTTTGTATTGCCAGCTCTACTAGAAAAAAATTGCTCAAAGAAATTAGAAAAGTCTTCATTCTCAAAATGATTGTTTTCATCATTAGCAGCATAATATCTATTATTTCCGCCCGCTTTTTCGTAAGCATTTCCCTTATTATTAGCTTGTTGATGCTCAAACTGTTGCCAGTTTTCTCCCAATTCAAGGTATTTTTTTCTTTTTATAGGGTCGCTCAATACTTCATTCGCCTCATTGATAGTCTTAAATTTTTCCTCAGCCGCTTTATCACCTTCGTTTTTATCAGGATGATATATTAGCGCCAAAGCCCTATAAGCTTTCTTTATTTCGGCTTGTGTGGCAGTTTTTTTAATTCCTAAAATGCTATAGTAATCTTTATATTCCACAGTATATGCCTTAATATATTTTGTTAATTCACACTACATTGAAACATAGACTCATTGCAATATAATTCTTTCATTGACTTTAACCTAGATTATGCAATAGGATTTGTAGGAGAGCCTAAAAAGGCAAAATAGATAGGTGCATGAGCTTATTTTTTGAGTTATATTATATTGGAATATTACAAAGTCAAAAAAAATCTCAAGTACTTAGCTATGCAGCTTATCAAGTTTGTAATAGAATATCTTTTACATAATCTTTGTTAAATAAAATCTATGTTCTTTTAAGTAAAAAAGAATTATTACTATGTGTCTATATACCTATGTGGTTAATCTACAATCTCGGCAGCATCTTCACTATTGAGTATTGTATTTTCCCAATACCTAATCCGCTTTTTAGGGGCTACAGCTTTTGCTTCCTCCTTATTAGCTGATTTTTCATTTTTTATAAGAAATGAATTTGGATGTAAACTGCTTCCAAAAGCATCATTATTTATACTTCTTTCTGCTTGCGCTTCTTTCTTTTTGGGAAGATACTTATTGTTCATATTGCACAATTGTTGTTTATTTAGTATCCGTTTTTTGTCTTTGAATAGCAATATCATCTTCCAGAATTCTCTTTCTACTCTTATATTCTTCGGTAGTCATTTGTCCCATAGCATAGCGTTGCTGTAAAATGTCCAAGGGAGTATCCTTTTGTTTTCTTTGTCCTGGAATATCATAAGGCGTAAGAAATATCCAAAAGATAAATACCATCCAAATGCCCCACCATATTGGGTTCATGCCCCAATAGTAATTTTCATAAAACATAATTGTACAATTTAAATTTGAGAATGTGTTTTTTAAAACCTTAATTCAGATAATATACCTTGGAAAATAAGTAGTTTAATGGTATTATTTTTTTCAATAATTTGATTCAAATGCCCTTCATGTAGGCTTATTTCTTTTGCTTCTGCCGAAGAAATAGTGGAAGGTTTATTGATGGAATAAAAACCTAAATGAAAGGTTTTGTCAGTTAATTTTTTGTGGTAAATGCTTGTGCACAACATCTTAATAGTGAATTATTTCGATGTAAAGGTGGCTGTAGAATACAGGTTGCACATTACAGAATGTATAATAAAGCTTACATGATTCCGTTGATGCAAAGAATAAAATGTAGGGGGAGGATTTTAATTGTTATTTAAGTATACCTACTATGTAACTTCTTTTTAAAATTGCAAAAGGAGTCTTTTTTATTGCTCTTAGTTCCACTGAAGTTTACAGTGAGACAAAGAGGTTTTGCTATCTGTGTGCCTCAGTGCCCTCTCTGTGTGCCTCAGTGCCCTCTCTGTGTTACTCTGTGAAATTTTTATAACATCATTTTTAAAAGGCTTAATCATGAAAGTAATTTTATTTTAAAAAGTTACATGAGAAAGAAACAAAAGCAGCCTTTTTTAATACTATGTGGTGAGAAGTAAAGAATTAAAACTGCAACCTAAAGCTTCCAAAAACGCCAAAGTTTTGAATGTTGTTTTGAACCAATCCAGCAGGTGGTGGAATGGCATTTCTGTTTGGTTTTGGAGCCAATCGCCAAACTACATCCAATCTAAAACAATTGAAGATATTGTCAATACCGGTTCCTATTTCGGTATAAGGTTTTCCTCTTAGGGTTTTAAGACGGTAACTGCCAAATTCCAATCTATTAAATAGTCTATTATTAGCAGAAATATCTCCCCAAACAGTTTTTACATTCCAAAACTGACGCATTTTGGTCTTCCTTAGAAAAGGAATAAGGTTGAATAATTTCTTATCAAAATGATGTTCCACATTTATTCCTCCATAAAAATCGCTCACATATTCAAAGCGATTCATTAAATTGAAAGATTGTTTGGAATAGTAATAAATTTCATTTCCAGGATGCACTTCCAATAGCATAAAGGGAATATTATCACCTACTATTCTGCCTCCATAAGTCATATACTCAACTGTTCCCCAACGAGGTAATCGAAATGATTGTGTAATAACTGCATTGAGTTTTTGGTATCTATATTCACTTTTAAAAACATCAGGAACAGCGAAAGAATAGTTAATGTCAGTAATGGGTAAGTGACCTTTTAGTGTAAAACTCTTTCTTCTTCCAACTATTTTTTTCTCTCCAGGTGCATAGTGAATGTGAAGGCCAAAGTCGGTATTAACTATGTTATTATTGGCAAACAATCTACTAGATGGGAGAGGAGCATAGGTATTGAAAATGCTTCTATTGATACCAAGTTGTGCTGTGAGATTGTTTTCCCATTCTTTTTTAAAGGAAAATTTTACACTTTCTATATTGATAAACTTTTGGGTGATTCCTTTTCGTCTTATAAATCTGCTAAAAAGATTGTCTATAGTAGATTCATCGTTTTCATTAAATCGAATGCGTCCATTGTCTAAATCGTTACTGTAAGCACTAGCAATTGACCAAGATTCATGTTTGGGGATTTTGTAAGTTAATGCTAGTTTTTCTTTCAATCTTTCATCACCAAAGCCATAAGCCAAGTAACCATATAGACGTAAGTGTTTGCTAAATTTTGGTGTAGTACCTAAATCGAATCGGATTCTTTTGCGTTCTAATTGATTGGAACTAAACCATTTGTACCAAGGGCCAATTTCAAAGTACCCAAATTGTTTATGACCATCTGTAAGAAATAGCAACCGATTGGTATAAGTTTTAAATAAAGGCATTTGTTTGAGTGTATCAATCATTTTGTACACTTTCACTTCATTGTTATTTAAAGATTCGTGCCTTTTTTGTTCCCAAAATGCCTTGCTATTTTCTTTTGCATTGGCATTCATCACTACTTCTTCTTTCAACTTATTTTTACTAAGTACATTTTGTATGGAAGGATTGTTAATGACTACATCTTTATATGTAGATGTTTTTCTACCAATAAAACTTAGTTTGTTCTTTTTAAAAGGAGATACATCAGCAATGAACTTATCTTTTGAGATCATCCAAGTGGAGTCATTTATCAAAGAAAATTCTTGAACTAAGGAAAGCCTGTTTACAAAATTGATATTGGCATTTGGTGATACTGTAACATTTATTTTTTGTATAGCCCATGTTTTACTATGTATCCAACAATCGCCAGAGAAAGTATTTGTTCCTTCTTGTTTAGAAGAGAATAAGAGATGGAAATATTTTTCATCATGAATGTATTGAGTATCAGCACCTTTAAAATTGTAATACTTATCGGCAAAATTGGCTAAAGGGCTAATAAATTCTTTATCAAATACTTTTACATAGTCTTGGTATAAATTTATTTTTTGGTTAATGCCACCCATGAATTGCATTAGTGATTCATTCTTTATGCCGTTTGTGGCTACAGCTTTTATTTCTTCTCTTACTTTATATGGGTTGTTAGAATAATAATAATCAGACAAAGATTCAGTTAAGAATACGGGTAAGAATGGTTTGGCTTCGCTAACACTATCAATATTGTTAAGTAAAAAACTAAAAGCTTTTAAAGCTTTATAATGATCGATTGTTTTTTTATTAATATTGTTTAAGTCAAGTTCAAGTTTGTTATACAATTCATATTGATAATTTTCAAATCGATATGGATTGTTTTGAGATTTATGTTGTTGCACATTTCTCCACCAACGCAAGCCTTTATTAAATTTTGTTTTTACAACCACCCCTTCAGAAGACCCAGATTCCTTCATGTAAAATGTATAGGTAATTGTATCTGAAAGAGATGAGATAGATTTTTTTAATTCATCATAGCCAACATATTTAATTATTAATGAATCGGATTGAATGCCGCTTTTCTTTATTGAGAACTTTCCAACAGAATCTGAAACTATACCATAATTGGCTTTTTTAAAGTAGATACTTGCAAAAGGAATTGGTTCTTTAGTAAACTCATTTAGCACTACACCTTTTATGATTTTAGACTGAGCGGAAACCAAAGATAGAATAGAGAATAGTATTAATACTAAGCAATAAAATTTTTTTCGACGAAAATAGTCAGGCATAGCAATGGTAATAATCATCCAAAGTAATAAGAATTTAACATTATGGACAAATGTTTTATCCATTTTGGGTTTGGTAAAAAAAATGCCACTTTAATAAGTGGCATTTTTGAATCAAATATTTAGAGTTTAATCTAAGATTTCTACGTCTTTGGGATATTTTGCCTTGTTAAATTGAAAGAAATTATCTGGCAATACAGTGCTAGTATTAGTGTTGCTTATTACAATTTCAATTGTATTATTGCTCTTGTCCAACACCTTAGCTTTTGTGATAAAATTTTTCACTTTGTCAATAAAGATATTTATTTTCTGTACATTTTTCCTTTTGTCATTAGGTACTAATTCTATTTGATGAAAAGTACCAGTTGAACTCACTAGTTTATAAGTGTAATCTTTATCATAGAAATTAGAAAGTAGTATTTGCGGACTTAAAGTAGAACTAGCGTCTTCAACACTAGAAATAGTTATGGTTTTATTTCCATCAAAATTATATATTTTGCTACCATCACACACAATCTCTACTTTGTTTTGTTTCATTAAATATTTCTGCCCTTTTAATGAAATAGTTCCTGATTTTGAACCATTGTTTGCACCTTTACTACTTACAGATTTCAAGGAAAAAGTAGCTGTAAGCGATTTGAAGGTTTTTATTTTAGTGCTAACTGCATCTAAAACTTTTTTTGCTGCAGGGTCATTTTGTGCAAAACAATTATTCAACCCTAATAAACTTGCGGTTGAAACAAATAATACTAGTATTTTCTTCATCTATATAATTTAAGCAAATATAGCCGAGACAATTAAATTTATTTCTAAACTATGCGAATTGAAGCAATAAAAAAAGCTGCATCAATGTAAATGGACAGCTTTTTTTATAAATTTATAATATAATTAACAATCTAATTTGATAGTTCTATTCACCAGTTAATGTTAAAGGATATGCATATGTTCCTTGAAAACCAGGATAAATACCTAAGAGTTTTACAGTGCCACTTTTAGCATTTGATAATGCTGTTTTCAATTCATCAACACTTTTTACTTCTTCATCATTTACACTAGTTATTACAAAGCCTTCTTGCATTTTAGTAGCTTTTAGCAAACCGTCTTTTATTTTCTTAACTAAAACACCACCAGCAATTTCATTTGCAGAAGCTACTTTCTTATCAAGATTTTCTAACTCAGCTCCTAAATTTTCAATTACTCCTTTTTTCTTCACAACATCTGTGCTTCCAACTTTATTTTTAAGTGTAACATTTGCTGTTGTTTCTTTTCCATCACGTGTATAGGTAATAGTGATTTTATCACCTGGTTTATAACGTGCTACTTGTTCAACCATTTCAGGACCAGTAGTTACTCTTGCTCCATTAATTTTAGTTACAACATCACCTTTCTTTATTCCTGCTGCATTTGCTGCACCACCTTCGGGTGTTTCTATTACATAAACACCATCAACTTCTTTAATACCTTGTTTAGCTTTTTCTTCATCGCTCAATCCTTCTTTAGGATAAGATATTCCTATAAATGCCCTTTGTACCGTACCAAATTTTACAATATCATTTACAACTTTCTTTACAATGTTTACTGGAATTGCATAAGAATAACCAGCATAAGAACCTGTAGGAGAAGCTATGGCAGAATTAATTCCTATTAATTCTCCAGAAGTATTTATTAAAGCACCACCACTATTACCTGGATTAACAGCCGCATCAGTTTGAATGAAAGATTCAACAGGAGTACTACTTTGTTTTTCATTAATGTTAATGCTTCTTGACTTTGCGCTAATTATTCCAGCAGTAACAGTTACATCAAGGTTTAAGGGATAGCCAATTGCTAAAACCCATTGTCCAAGTTTGGCATCATCACTATTGCCATAAACTAAATATGGCAATCCTTTAGCTTCAATTTTCACAACAGCCAAATCACTACTTGGATCTGTTCCTATTACAGTGGCTTTGTATGATTTTTTATTTGGAAGTGTAATGTTAATTTCATCTGCCCCATCTACTACGTGGTTATTAGTAACAATTAATCCATCTTCACTAATAATTACACCACTTCCACTTGCTCTTTGTTCTGGAATGGTTTGAACACGAGGTCCATTAAAGAATTCTTCAAACATATCCCCTCCAAACATATCTCCAAAAGGATTTTTTTGGCGTTGATTATTGGTTACTTGTCTTGCTTTTATTTTGGTTTTAATGTGAACTACTGCTGGAGTTGCAGCAACAGCTGGGGTGGTAAAATCTAAAGCAGCTGTGGGGGGATTGTTGCCTCCATAAAAGCCAGCATAATTTACTGGCATCTTTCCTGCTTCTTGTACATCTGCATATTTGTGTTGCATTAGCTTACTGTATCCAAAAACACTTACTAATGCGGTCGTGGCACTAATGCCAATAATTGATAGAATGTTTTTCAAATTCATAATTTTTTTTTTACCTTTTACAAATAATATACCTTCTGGCATCTTTTTAAAATATGTCTGATTTTTCGACAGTTTTTTATTATAGAAACAAATTGTTGCAATAGAACATCTAGACACTTTGTCAGTTTTCTATGTCTTAAGCTTAACAGTGGCTTTTAAAGACTGCGCTAAAATAGCATGTGATTTCTCAATAAACTGTTAAAATAAATTGATGGGAATTATTATATGATTGATAGTCACATTTTTTTGTTCCTACATACACAAGAAAAAATTTTACTATAGAACTAGGCACTATTAAAACTAACCATCCATACTATCATACAATTATGTAGTTGCTTAAGTTTTAGTTCTTATTCGTACTCATTAGAATTGACATATTTGTTAACTCTATTATGTATTTTTTTTCATCATTTTTTACTTGCTTTTTTAAATTAATTAGATGGTCGAAATTTGTTAATGACCAATAAATTTCAAGCTTGAAGAATACAGTATTCGTTTTTAGTTGCCAACCCCTACATTTGCCGCCTTAAAAATATTTAAAATAATGGCAACTACTTCCGACATATCAAGAGGTATGATTTTAAAACTTGACGGCAGCTTGTATAGCGTAATTGAGTTTGGTGAAAACAAAACAGCAAGAGCAGCTGCAAAAATCTGGGCTAAATTAAAAGGCGTTGATAATAAAAGAAGTATAGAAAAGACATGGAATAGTGGCGAAACTGTTTTTCCTATTCGTGTAGAAAAGAAAACCTACCAGTATTTATACAAAGATGAAACTGGTTTTAACCTAATGAACAATGAAACTTATGAGCAAATTGTTTTAGGGGAAGAAATGATTGATGCACCAGAATTTTTAAAGGATGGTAGTGAGGTTTTTGTATTTGTAAATACAGAAACAGATTTGCCAATTGGAGCTGAATTACCTGAGAAAATTGTTGTAAGAGTTACTTATTGTGAACCCGGATTAAAAGGAGATACTGCAACACGAGCAATGAAAGCTGCTACCATTGAAACTGGCGCTACTGTAAATGTTCCATTATTTGTAGATGAAGGTGAACTAATTAGAGTAAACACCAAAACTGGCGACTACCTAGAAAGAGTAAAAGAATAAATAGTTTTTAATACATTAGATGGAGCAGTACCTTGTATTGTTCCATCTTTTTTTGCACAAACAATCCACTTTAAGTTGAAAATGAGGTTTTGTTTGCTACTTTCGCTTTTCATAAAAATGTTTTACTAATTTTCTCACAACAAATTCACGATTGTAAACTTTATTGAAAACAATAACTATTCAGTTGTATTAATTTAAAAAGATTATGGATTTAAAACAAATTCACGAGTTAATTAAGCTTATAAATAAGAGTAATATTGGAGAGATAAGCATAGAAGATAAAGATGGTAAAGTAACCATTAAACAGAAGGAAGAACCAGTATTACCCATTACTTCTTCTCCCGCTCAGTTGCCTCAGCAAGTATATAACATTGCTCCTTCTCCTCAAGTAGCAGCTCAAGTTGCTAGTTCAAGTTTGCCTGTTGAAACTGTCAAAACCAATGAGAATTTAATCACAATTAAAAGTCCAATGATTGGTACTTTCTATAGAAAACCTTCTCCTGATAAACCAAACTTCTCCGAAATTGGAACTGAAATAACTGTTGGTAAAACTCTGTGTATTATTGAAGCAATGAAGTTATTTAATGAAATTGAATCTGAAGTAAGTGGCACAATTGTTAAAATACTTGTAGAAGATAATAGTCCTGTTGAATACGATCAGCCGCTTTTCTTAGTAGAGCCTAATTAATAACTTGCCTTATTATTTAGATAGTTGATTTTTTCCAAAAATTATCGAAATAAATATTTTCCTTTTCGGTTGATAAATGCTTATTTTAAGAGCATTATTGTGTAACTCATTAGGATTTCAAATTTCTATGTTTTATTATTTAATTTACTTTTTAACTACAAACTATTAGAACATAGATAGTTTTCTTTAACTCACTTTTTAATATGATTGAAGAAGTCATTTGAATAATATCTTCTTTTGTCAACGTTTAAATTATGTTTAAAAAAATATTGATTGCCAATAGAGGGGAGATTGCACTTCGCGTAATTAGAACCTGTAGAGAAATGGGCATTAAAACAGTTGCTGTTTACAGTACTGCTGATAAAGATAGTCTCCATGTTCGCTTTGCTGATGAAGCGGTTTGTATTGGTAAGCCAGCTAGTGCAGACTCTTATTTGAATATTCCCCACATAATGGCTGCTGCAGAAATTACCAATGCAGATGCTATACATCCTGGATATGGCTTTCTAGCTGAAAACAGTAAGTTCTCTCAAATTTGTGCTGATCATAATATTAAATTCATCGGACCCACTCCCGACATGATCAATGCAATGGGCGATAAAATCACTGCTAAAGAAACCATGATAAAGGCTGGTGTTCCTGTTGTACCAGGTAGCGGTGGATTATTAGAAAGTATTGAAGAAGCGAAAGAGCTGGCTAAAAATAAAGTTGGATACCCAGTTATCTTAAAAGCTACAGCAGGTGGTGGTGGAAAAGGAATGCGAGTTGTTTGGAATGAAAGCGAAATGGAAAAAGCTTTCAATACTGCTAAAATGGAAGCAGCTGCCTCATTTAAAAATGATGGCATCTATATGGAAAAATTTGTAGAAGAGCCTCGCCATATTGAAATTCAAGTTGCAGGTGACCAATTTGGAACTGTTTGCCATTTGAGTGAAAGAGATTGTTCAATTCAACGTCGCCACCAAAAATTAGTTGAAGAAAGTCCTTCTCCATTTATGACTCCTGAGCTTCGTAAAGCAATGGGAGATGCTGCAATAAAAGCTGCAAAAGCAATTAATTATGAAAGCGTTGGTACAATTGAATTTCTAGTAGATAAGCATCGGAATTTCTATTTTATGGAAATGAACACGCGTATTCAAGTAGAACATTGTGTTACAGAAGAAGTAGTAAGTTTTGATTTGATTAAAGAACAAATTAAAATTGCTATGGGTGAGCGCATTTCTGGTCAGAATTATGAGCCAATGATGCATGCAATTGAATGCAGAATTAATGCAGAAGACCCTTACAATGATTTCAGACCTTCTCCAGGAAAAATTACGACACTACATACTCCAGGTGGACATGGTGTTCGTGTAGATAGTCATGTTTATGTAGGTTATGTAATTCCTCCATATTATGATAGTATGATTGGAAAACTAATCACTGTTGCTAGAACTAGAGAAGAAGCTATTGATGCGATGTATAGAGCTTTAAGCGAATATGTAATAGAAGGAGTAAAAACTACAATTCCTTTTCATTTACAATTGATGAAAAATGAAGACTTTAGAAGTGGCAATTTCACAACTAAGTTTTTGGAAACATTTACAATGAAATAATTATATCTCTAAATTATAAATTAAAAAAGGGGCAATCATTTAAAAATGATTGCCCCTTTTTTAATTTATAATATCTTATTTAGTACTTCAAAAGTTTATCTAATCGTGTAATTACTTTATCAATTGTAGGCAACATAGTTGCTTCTAATAATAAATTGGTTGGTACTGCTGGCAAATTCAAAGCTCCAATTACTTCCACTTTTGCATCTAAGAAATGATAACAATTGTTTGAAATTCTCAATGAAAGCGATTCTGCAAAAGAATTGTTTTGTTGCTCTTCACTTAATACAATCACTTTACCATGCCTAGTAACTGTTTCATAAATCAATTCTTCATCTAAAGGAAATAAGGTTCTTAAATCTATAATTTCTACTTGGCCGGGATATTTCTTTGCTGCTGCTTTTGCCCAATAAACTCCCATTCCGTAAGTAATTATACAAACACTTTCTCCATGTTTTACATATTCAGCATCTGCAGCAAGAATTACATTGGCTTTTCCTAAAGGGAATATATAATCTTTGGAAGGTTCAATTGATTTTGCATCTTCAGTTCCTAATAACTTACTCCAATAAATGCCTTTATGTTCTAGCATTATTACAGGATTAGGATCGTAGAAAGCCGCTTTCATCAAACCTTTCATATCTGCTGCATTGGATGGATATGCTACTTTTAATCCTTTAATCGTAAGTAAAGTGCTTTCTATACTTCCACTATGGTATGGACCGCCACCACCATAAGCTCCAACGGGTACTCTTAAAACTGCGCCAATAGGAAACTTACCATTGGTAAGGTAACTAGATTTAGAAACCTCACTTACAAGCTGATTAAATCCAGGATAAATATAATCTCCAAATTGTACTTCAACTATTGGTTTTACACCCATTGCAGTCATACCAACGGTGCTTCCTACAATGTATGCTTCTTGCGTAGCTGTATTGAATACACGATTGTCGCCAAACTTTTCTGCTAAAGAAGCCGTTTCTCTAAAAATTCCTCCTAAACGTCTACCTACATCTTGACCATATAAAATTGCTTCTTCATGGTCTTCCATTATTTCTTGAATGGCATGAAGTGCAGCGTCTACCATGGTTATTTGCTCTCCATTTTTGGGAGTTCTTGTGCCTTTTTCTTCTTTAACAGTAGTTGGAACAAAAATGAATTTTTCAATATCTTCAATATCGGGCTCTTCCGCTCCAATTGCTTTTTCAAATGCAGAAGCAACAATTCTTTGTGTAGATACTTCTGCATCATTTATATCATGCTCATCAAAACCTGCACTATGTAGTAACACACGCATTTTTGGTAATGGATCGTATAAGCCATGTCTTAGCAAATCTTCTCTATCCCTATAAAATTCTCTTCTGATGCTATTATTATGATGACCTAATAATGGAACTCTTGCATGAACCAATATTGGTTTGCGCTCTACCCTTGCATAAGCAATTGCTTGTTGCATGGTTTCATAGCTACGCATAAAGTCGCTTCCATCGCATTGCATTCTGTGCAGCCCTTTAAATCCTGCTGCATACTCAAATGCATTTGATGTTCTTGTTTCTTCTGCTGTAGCACTCTTACTCCATTGGTTGTCTTGAACAAGGTAAACGATGGGTAATTGTTTTAACACTGCAAATTGCAATGCTTCACTTACTTCTCCTTCGGTTACACTACCATCACCCATTGAGCAAAGTACAATTGGGTTCTCTCCATTTATTCCTTTCTTTAATAAAGGTGAATTTGCATTTTCTAAAAATTGTAATCCATGTGCTAAGCCTGTGGTAGGAATGGCTTGCATTCCATTTGCACTACTTTGGTGAATAATGGAAGTTCTTATTCCATCTTTATTATTCGCATGACAATAATATGAGCGACCACCTGAAAAAGGGTCGTCTTTTTTTGCCAATAATTGAAGCATTAATTCATATTCTGTAAAACCTAATGATAGCAACATGCTATCATCACGATAATAGGGACTAACCCAATCGCATTGTAATAATTGCAATCCAGCAGCAATTTGAATGGATTCATGCCCGCGTGATGTGGAGTGTTCGTAAATGCAAGTTTGTCTATTTGCTTCAAACGTATCACCCATGGCTTTGGCCGTCACCATCAGCCTGTAGGCTTTCAGTAATTTTTCTCGGTTTAGCATGGTAATAAATGTTTTACTCTTAAAATAATATTCACTAATTAATTGATTCTTATAATACTTGCAAGTCCAAAGCGATGTTTTCTTTTATTAAGCCTTTTAATTGGTCACCTGATTTGCAAGAGCCTACTCCTGCGGGTGTTCCAGTAAAAATTAAATCACCTTTGTTAATAGTAAAATATTTTGAAATATTTTCTATCACCTCCTTAAACGAAAAAATCATCTCTTTAGTATTACCAAGCTGAACTAACTCCTCATTTTTTTTCAATGAGAATGTAATTGGAAGCGGTTTGGTATCATCAGTAAATGAAAACCAATTGCCAACTATCGCAGAATTATCCCAAGCTTTGGCTTTTTCCCAAGGCAATCCTTTTTCTTTTAATTTCTTTTGAATATCTCTTGCAGTAAAGTCTATACCGATAGTATATGCATCAAAATAACTTTCAGCATCTGTTTGGTTTATTTGGTATCCATCTTTGCAAATACGCAATACTATCTCAGCTTCATAATGAAGTTCAGATGTAAATGAAGGATAAGTGAATGGCTTTTCAGGTTGGTATAAAGCGGTACTTGGTTTTATAAAAATAACAGGTTCATCGGGAATTTCATTACCCAATTCCTTTGCATGTTCAGAATAGTTTCTCCCAACACAAAATATTTTCATAATAGTACGTTTGAATAATACACCAAGTACGGCGATGAATTATTACTTTGTACTATAAACTATTTTGTTAGCTTTTTATTGTGTGATATCTAGCGAATTGGCAAAATTCATTGCTTTTTCAATGCCTATTGAGGCAAATTGCTCAATTACTTCAACTGATTTTTCTATTTTTTTAATCACGATGGGTCTTTCTTCGGGGAACCATTTGCTCAAAACAAATTCTGCTTGCATTCCTTTTGGGAAATTATTTCCTATGCCAAATCGCAGTTTAGGATATTTATCTGTCATCACCATCATTTGAATATCTTTCAATCCATTGTGACCTGCATCACTTCCTGAGGCCCTTAGTCTTAATTTATTTATAGGAATAGCAAGATCATCTACAATGGTGAGGGTATTTTCCAAGCTTATTTTTTCTTTATCCATCCAATATCTAAATGCTTTGCCACTCAAATTCATGTAGGTTGTTGGTTTTATACAGATAAATATTTTTCCTTTCCAACGCACTTCTGCCATATATGCCAATCTATCTAGTTTGTACATGCCATTGTTTTTAATTACAAAAGCATCCAATATATCAAAACCTATATTGTGGCGAGTATGTGTGTATTCATTGCCTACATTTCCCAAGCCAACCAAAAGAAATTTACTCATGGGGCAAAAATAGCTGTTGAGGTGATGTATCAAAGGAAATATGGAATTGGTATTTTAAAAATGTTTTGAACGAAATGTAAAATGAGACGGAAATATTCTTCGTTAATTAATAATTACATAAACCAATTATAAGTAAAAGCTATTTTGAGTATAATTTCATTTTTCTTGGTTAATTAATGCTTTAGCATTTTCAAAAATGCTATTTACGATTGTAAATGCCTTATTTGCGTATCAATTATATCATTAAAGATAGTAAAATAATAATAAAGGATACGAATTTATCAAAAATGTTAGTAAATGTAACGTTAGTGATACTAATATTGTCGTATATGATAGTATTTGCATTATTTTCGTATTAAATGAGCTATTTACGATCGTAAATGCCTTATTTGCGAACCAAATAAGAGATAATGTGATGATTTATCTAAAAAAATGGCTTCCATATTTGTATAAAATGAAGGTTACTACTCACTTTATATCTATTGATCACATAGGCACGAAGACACATAAGAAAATAGATACATAATAAAAGAGTTCAATAGATTACATTTAAAAATACATTGTAATCTTAAAGAATTGTATAAACTAAAATTGAAACTAAAAGATTTACATACCTATGTTCCTATATGCCTATGTGGTGAGTAGTAACAAATGAGGTTATTGAAATTTTATTATTTTTAGTTTCTAAAAACATGATTTATGCAATTGATAAAATTAAAATTTGGGCTGCAAAATGCTGAGTATCTTCAGTTTTTACAACAATGGGTAGTGATTATAAAACGACATGATGCTGCATTGTTGAAAATTAAAAATGAGTATGATAAGTTGAATTTAGTAATAGAATTATTGCAAAAAGCTTTGCAAAAAGAAAAAGGGAATGCACTTACAAAGCTGTTAAACCAATTAGATAGTGAAAGAGATGGCTACATTATTGGGTTTATAAAATTTTTGGATGCTATGACATACCATCCAACTGCCTCAATTGCTGCTAATGCAAAAAGCCTATTGCATTTTGTAAATGGTTTTGGAAAAAGAATTGCTTATACCACCCAGTTTACTGAAACAACCATTTTAAACAGTATTGTTGATGGAATAAATAACAATGCTGAAAGAAAAGCTGCCCTTGCTACTTTAAACGGAAATGATTGGATAATTGCGATTGATACAAAGAATAAAGAGTTTACGCTTCAATGGGGAAATAGAGTAGTAACTGATACAGATGATAACAAAACAGAAAGTTTTACTTCTGTAAGGAAACGTGCAAATGCAGCTGTAGAAATTGTTGAGGAAATGTTTATTAGTCGTTATAGATCGGAAAAAGCAGATAGCAAGGATGTAAAAAACTTTGAAAATTGTGCTGATGAATTGAACGAACTGGTTTCAAAAGTGAATGCTTATTTATAATGGGCAATTACATTTTACAAGTTCATATTCTTACTACATGTCATCTACCCATACATGAAGTAAAGAATTAGCATTCTCATCTCGCTTTCATCTACATTGCGGCTCTAAAAAATGATTGATGAAAAAGATTTTTGTAACAGTTAGTATCTGTTTGTTATGTTATTTACCCATTTCCTCAATGGCTTGGGGAGTGTTGGGACATAGAATTGTAGGAGAAATTGCTGAAAGCTATTTAAGTCCAAAAGCCAAATTGGCAATTAAAAAAATATTGGGAAATGAAAGTATGGCGATTGCTAGTAATTGGGCTGATTTTGTAAAATCTGATACAGCCTATAAATACTTGAACAATTGGCACTACATCAATTTAAGCGAAGGCTTTAGTGAACAACAAGTAAAAGATTATTTATTAAAGGATACATCAGTTAATGCATTTACTAAAATTAAATTGATGGTAGCTGCTTTAAAAAATTCTTCATTGAACATGGAAACCAAAAGAATGTATGTAAGATTGCTTATTCATATTGTAGGAGATGTGCATCAGCCAATGCATGTAAGCCATGAAGAAGATTATGGAGGAAATAAAATAAAGGTTACTTGGTTTGGTCAAAACACCAATTTACATGCAGTTTGGGATGAAAAGCTAATAGATATGCAACAATTAAGTTATACCGAATACACCAAAACAATCAATTATACCACACCTGAACAAGTGAAATTGTGGCAACGAGAGCCAATGGATAGTTGGTTTTATCAATCCTATCAGTTAGCAGAAAAGTTGTACAAAGAAGTAAAACAAACTCCCGAACCTAAATTTAGTTTTAAGTACAATTACGATCATATTCAACAAGTGAATGATGCACTTTTAAAAGGTGGTGTTCATTTAGCAGGTTTATTAAATGAAATATTTGGGTAATAAAAAAGGGATGATGTATTCATTAAAATGCATCATCCCTTTTTTATTTTATACCTCTTGTAACTAATTTCTATTAATCTTATAATCTCTCTTTGCCTCTTTGCCTCTTTGCCTCCTTGCCTCTTTGCCTAAAAAACCTACCTCGGAATCTCCAATCCATGAACAATTTCATCAATTACTTCATCTTCTTTAATACCTTCCATTTCTTTTTCAGGAGTAAGAATAATTCTATGTCTTAATACTGGTTTGCTTACATAAATAATATCATCAGGAGTAACAAAATCTCTACCCATCATAGCAGCCACCGCTTTAGAAGCTTGCAAAATCGCTAATGAAGCTCTTGGTGATGCTCCTAAGTAAATAGACTTATCATTTCTAGTAGCAACTACTATTTTGGCAATAAACTGTACCAACTTTTCATCTACCACAATTTGTTTTATCAAGCCTCTTAAGCGCACAATTTCTTCCTTGCTAATAATTGCATCAATCATGTCAATTGCTTGCTTCGTGCCTATTTGATGGAATCTTTGAAGAATGGCAATCTCTTCAGTTTCTGTTGGATAAGGCACTTCTATTTTAAATAAAAACCTATCTAACTGTGCTTCGGGCAAACGATAAGTTCCTTCTTGCTCAATTGGGTTTTGAGTAGCCAATATCATAAATGGATTTTCCATTAGATAAGTAGTTCCATCTACGGTTATCTGCCTTTCTTCCATTACTTCAAACAAAGCAGATTGAGTTTTAGCTGGCGCACGATTTATTTCATCAATCAATATGATGTTGCTAAACAATGGCCCTCTTTTAAACTGAAAATTTTGTGTTCCTGGATTAAAAATATTTGTTCCAAGAACATCACTAGGCATTAAATCGGGTGTAAACTGAATTCTATTAAAACCAGCTTGCAAACTTTTAGCTACCAATTTAGCTGTAAGTGTTTTAGCAACGCCAGGTACACCTTCAATTAATACATGCCCATCTGCTAAAATTGCTGCAACAATCAATTGCAACATATCTTCTTGCCCAATGATTATTTTCTTTATTTCAGTTTGCAAGGCAAGGATAGAGTTACTCAATCCACTCAAATCCAAACGCTGTGCAAACAATTCATCATTTGCTTCTACTTGTATTTCTTCCATATTATGCTTTTTTATAAAATTCTTCTAATTCTTGGTAATATCTCACTAGTAATTTGGTGTCTATTTTGTCACTTGCATGAATAGATGTATATGTTTGATACAAAGCATCTACCTCTTCTCTTGGCACATTTGTTTTCTGCGCAATGGTATCAACTAAGTTTTTGCTCATTTTTCTGTTATCTATTTTGTATTTGTTGCGAATAAAATCTAGGAAGTAAAGATGCAATTTCTCTGCAAGGTTTTTATGTTCTCCTTTGTTGTAATACAATTTTCCAATAGTAGTTACGAATTCAAGCGATTCATTGGCAGGCTTTGAATATTTAGGAATAGGTTGTTGCTTGCGTTTGGCTTCTGTAATTACATAAATACAAAGTGCCGCAATTGCAATCCAAAATGCCCATCTAAAGTTGGGATATTTTAATATTACCGAAAGTATTCCTGATGCTTTGTTCTCAGGTTCATAAGGCTTTTTGTATAGGAAATATTCATCCCATATAACCGTTTTTATCGGTTGATGCATTTTGGAAGTTTGCCACATGGCAGATAAAAGGTTTTGATAGTACAAATAGTTTTGATAGTATAATAAAAACAAATTGCTAAATGCAATAGGAGCGGAGTGCAAAAAAATTGTTCCTTTAAAGGAATTGTAAGCCAGTAAATTGGGTTGTTTTTTGGCATTAAATCCAATGGGATAAGCTATTGAACTATCTATTTCTTGAAAATAGTTGTCATACCCAATACCCGGATAGCTATACTTTAAAGGACTTTTAAATGTTTCTGAATCTAAATAAACAGTAAGACTATCAAATTCTGCTTGTGCTATTTGATTGCCTGAAACATATTCGCTATTGAAATAGTTTCTTTGGCTTACTCTGAAATACTTTCTAGCTATTTCATTCATCTGCAATGCAGCTATAAGTACATTATTTCCTTTTTGTGCGAAACCAGTTATATAATCCAAATCAGATTCTGTTGGGTTGAAATAACTATTGATTATTATTAATAACTGACCAGAATCTTTGTTTTTTATTACTTTCCAATTGTCAGGTGATACGGCATTTGAAACAACATTTGCTTGTGGAAAAAATGTTTTGGTAAACTCGTAAGCTGCATTGGTACCATAAGGTATTTTGTCCTTTTTATTAAGGGTAATTCTTGTATCTATTTTTTTTGATGGGTTCAAGAAAACAACGGTAGCTAAAGCAGCAACCACCAATGCAAGTATGATATAAATGATTATTGGCTTCTTCATCAGTTTTGTTTTATTTGTTGTTGAAACTGATTAATTTCTTTACTTATTTGCTCGAATGCAGATGATGATAAATCAAATTTACCATACCATACATATTCATAGTGCCTTGTAATGGTAAAGAAAGTAGCATACAATTTACTTTTTTGCATTTGGAGTAAATAAATAAAGTTGGTATGTTCTGGTTTAAATTGTATCAATTGCTTTTCACTTAATAGTTTTATTGTTTGTAGGTATTGAATACGAATGTATAATCTTAAGTTGCCTTCTAAGAGTGCTTTTTGCAATAGTTCTTGGTATTTTAATTGGAAAATATTTACATCATCGCCTACAATATTTTCTGTTTCTGGTATTGATTCAGCATTTTTAGACCAAAGACTAATTTTATTTTCAGTTAGAAACAATAAAACACCTCCAATAAATATGCAAACAATCACAGCCCAAATGATATATTGAGTTATTGGATGAAATAAAAATCGAAAAATGGGTGAGATACTTTCAATTAAAACTTGTTCAGGGATAAGTTCTCTTTTTCTCCCTTCTTTTCCCAATGAGTCAGTCCTTTTTTGAATTCTAGCTTGCTTCTGATGGAAGTCTTCAATTTTATAAACATAATCGAAATCCTTACTCTTTTTTAAACTATCTATAAATTGAAAATAGGATTTAGTAAGGATAATTGTATCTAGGGTAAATGAATCATCATAAAAGTCTTTAGAATTAAAATACTTGTCAGAAGAATCGTAAGAATGTTTTGATACATATTCAGAATTCTCATAAGTATTTGTTGAAGTATCTACTTTAGTTGTATCAACTATATATGTAGAATCATCTTGCGCCCAACATGAAAAAGGGAGGTACGTTAGTATACATATTAAGGCAATCATTATTCCCTTAATACTTTTTTTCATTTGTATTTTATGTTGAATCTTACTCATTTGGTTTTCATTCTTTTTTCCACTTGAATAGGATATACTATGAAATAAAAAATAACCAAAGCAAGCGAACTCAAGATAATGAGTAGTTTTAGCCAAATAGGCATCTCAGTGTGCCTTGTTATGAATCCTTCAAAAAAAGCAGCAATAAAAAGCATGGGAAAATTAGACATCGCTATGCAAACACCTTCTTTAGCACCTTGTTTCAATCCTTCCATTCTTGTGAATGTTCCTGGGAATATCCATCCCTTTGAAAGCACAATTCCAGATGTAGCTGCAACAACAAATGTGGAAAGTTCTAAAGTGCCATGAATAAGAATAGTTAGTAAACTACTACCACCCACACCATGTTTAAAAAACATGAATTCAAATGCACCCACCATAATGGCATTGTACAACAAACCTTGCATTGTAGGATAACCCAATAAAATGCCGCCAGCAAATTCTATCAGTGAAACCTTAATGTTATTTATGAAAATACCTAAGAAGCTTAAAAATTCATTTCCATAACCATATACTTTAAAGGGATGTCCTTCGGCAATATTTTGTTCTGTCATGGTTACATAATCATCACCTAAAATCTGTCTTACAAAGCCATCTTCATTACTTGCAGAAAAATATCCAATGGTTACAAATAGCAAAAACAAGCAAAAGCATATAAAGAAGACTGCGTGATGTTTACGGATAATTAGTGGAAGTGTTTTAACGAAGAATGTAATTAGTTTATTGGTATTGGTTTTTTGGTTTTCATATATGCGTAAATACCTTCCACTTGCGGCGGCATTCAAATGATTGGTAACCATGCTTTTCGGATAAAAGGTTTTACTATAGCCTAAATCCTCTACAAGTTGAATAAATTCTTTCGCCATTTCATCGGGTTGGCTACTAGGTGTATCAAACATTTGTTGCCACCTATCTTTATTCCGCTTTATAAAAAGTGATTCTCTCAAGTGCAGTTTAATTTCCGCTAAAATAAGGGTATCACTGAAATTATTTGATTTGATACCAAAAAACGAAAGAAAATTGCCATTAGTGTCTAACCAAGTGGTACTCTAATAATATATTTTAGGAGTTAATAGCTATTGTAAGAAAATTTATTGGTTGCTTCTCCTACAACAAATACGCTTCCACATACCAATACCAAATCATGGGTATTACACTTGGATTTTGCATTTTCTAAAGCTTCTTTTACTGTTGAAAAAGCATTTCCCTCCAGTTCAAAGTTTGCAGCTTTTGTTTTTAATTCTATTTCAGATAAGGCTCTTGGTATTTGGGCTTTTGTAAAATAATAAGTAGCTGTTTTAGGTAATAATTGCAATATATCCTCAATGGCTTTGTCTTTTGCCATGCCAATAACTATATGTAAATGCTCATAATTACACAATTCTAATTGTGCCATTAATTGTTTTATACCATCTTCGTTATGTGCCACATCTACTACTACATTAGGATGTTCTGAAATGAGTTCCCATCTTCCATGTAAGCCTGTAAGCCTTTTTATATGTGGGAGAGCTTTTTTAATAATTGGAAGTGCAGTGTTATATCCTAATAAATGCAATTGATGTGCAGCTTCAAGAACGGTTAATAAGTTTTTAGTTTGGTAAAATCCAGCTAAATCCAATCGATAATGTTGCCTTTCTGTTGTTGCTATCTCTTCTACTTCTACATCTAAATGTGTAAGATGGCTTGTAAAGTCTGATACATACCTCAGAGATTGTGCATAATAAATAGGTGCATTTTCTTTAGATGCTTTTGCTTCAAATACAGGTTTTGTTTCAGGTAAAAACTCACCAATTACTACAGGCACATTCGGTTTGATAATACCTGCTTTTTCACCTGCAATGGAATCCAAAGTATTGCCAAGCATATTCATGTGGTCAAAACCAATATTGGTGATGATACTTAATATTGGCGTGATGATATTGGTGCTATCCAATCTTCCTCCCAGTCCTACTTCAATTACAGCAATATCTACCTTGTTTTGAGCAAAATAATCAAACGCCATTGCTACTGTAATCTCAAAGAATGACGGTTGAATTGTTTCAATAAGTGGAGCTATTTTCTCTGTAAATTCAATTACATAAGCCTCTTCACACCATGCTCCATTTATTTTTATTCTTTCCCTAAAATCCCAAAGATGAGGCGAAGTATATAAGCCTGTTTTATAATCTGCTTCTTGCAATATTCCTGCAAGCATATGGCTTGTACTTCCTTTTCCATTGGTTCCTGCTACATGTATTGATTTAAATTTTAGGTGTGGATTGCCCAATGCTTCACAAAGTAATAAGGTATTGGTTAGGTCTTTCTTAAATGCTGCCGCTCCAATATGACTAAACATTGGGAGTTTATTATACAAATAGTCAATGGTTTCTTGGTAGGTCATTCTTTCAGTTTAATAATAAAGGATAAAGTATCAGATTAATTTATTCAATAGAATATTATTACAAGCGAACTTTCAATAAGAGCTTAATCTCCATTCAATTTAAATGTAATCACAATTGTACCAGTTTCTGTTTCTTCAGTTGCGGGGTTAAGTACCAATTCTTTGGCTTTTCTCAACGCAATATCCCACATACTTTTCTTTGAAATAGTAGAACCATTCCTATTGATAGATGCTGCAATTACTTTTCCTTTATCATCTACTGTTATGTCTACCAATACTTTACCCGATTCGTCAAAATCATCTTTAAATTCAGGATAATGATTTATTTTTCTTCCTTTAAACCCACTTTTTACCGCAATACCACTTTTGCCAATTGCATTATTCCCGTTATAACTATCAGTAATTGGATTGCCGTTTTTAACACCTTTATCGCCAGGTTTATTGCCATTCCCTTGATTGGGTGAGTTACTAAAACTTTTGTCATCATTTCCACCATTGTCTTTACCTCCAATATTTTTCCCCATCAATGCTTTTGGTTTATTGATTGGTAAAGTAGCAGTAGCGGGTTGTTTGGTTTTTTCAGTTTTGTTAGCAGTGTTATCTGTAGGCTTATTATTCAATTTTTTGGTTTTTGCATTGTTCCCCACATCCACATCTTCCTCATTATTTGAGTTAGAATTAATTGGTTCTGGAGTTTCATCTGGTTTTGAAGTAGAAGTGGTAGCATTTTCTGGTGCTATTGCTTCAGCAGGATTTCCAATTGAATGTGGACTTACATCGCCCATACCATCTTCGCTATTTCCTAAATTTACTTCAATACCTGTTTCAGCAATGGGTGGTGGGGTAACTGGTGTTGCCCAATGTAAAAAATAAAAAACTATAAACACCAATGCTGCGAATAACAAGGTTATTACCCCTGCTTTTATATTCTTTTCTCTTTCAAATTTTGATTCTTGCAAAGCTTTATTTACCATAACAATTGTTTTATTCCCTGAATATTATTCAATAAGGAATGATAAAAGTAAGTTTAAAAACGGAAGATTGTGTATAGATGTTGTATTTGTGCTGAATGATTTTGTAATGAATTGAATTTTTAACACATTTCATTCAATATATATTTATTAATAGGATTTTTTTATTGAACGTCTTAAAGGCAATCTAGATAAGTGTTTTGGTACTTATCAATTGAAAATCACAATGGATAAATTAAAATAAAAAGACTTCTTTGTATAAGCATTGCTACGAAGTTTTTTTGGCTTAATAAAATTTCTTTAGCATATTATGATTTTAATTTTGAGATTGATGGTCGAAACTTAATACTTCTTTTAACAACCATTTTCCATCCTTCAACAAATAAAGGTGAATAAACTTTGCTTTACTCGTTAAAACATCGGCCTTGTTTTTCTCTCTTATATAAAAACTATGAATGCCAGTTTGAACAGCTCCATACAGAACATTGTCGTTATACATAGGATAAACTTCCAAACTTTGTTCATCTACCTTTCTGATAGGCTTCCTCAATGTATCTCCACAGATATATTTCATCGTATTTTCTAGAAATATTGCTCTATTTTGAATGCCACTTTTGTCATGGTAAAATGTAAGTCCAGTATCAATAGCACTTTTCAAATAATTTATATCACACTTATTAAATGAGCGATCAAAAAAAATGCTGTCTTGCAATTTTAGTTGAAGAAATAATTCAGATTTCTTCGACACTTGACCAATTAAATTACAACACACAATCAATAGAAATGCTACAGTAAGATTGTAATATTTTTTCATTAAAGTATAATTATTTAAAAAATTTAGTCCTTAGAGTATGTTGTGATTTGTTTTGGAAATTAAGTTACACTAAGTTAGTTTTCATTCCATAAGCCCATAACTCAAGCCCAATAATAGCCATATTGCTGATTTTTTATCTAAAAGTCAAATATAAAGGCCTAAAAAATGCTAAACAAAATGTTGGCAATTAATTTAGTAAACTTAATATGTTCTTTAGAGTAAGCTAACCTAACTGAACATTTATAATTTGTTTAAAGTCTTAAAGCTGTCGATAAAAATGATACCCCTTCTTTTAAAACCCAAGGGCTTTAAAATTGTCTGAAAACAATTCTAAATTATACTATCAAAGTTTTGTTCTGTAATGGTTTTCATATTTCAACCTATAATTAATAGATATATATAACTTACATTTTTAATAAAGCAAACTCAATAATTGGGGAATGGAATAATTAATATACCAAGTAATCAATATCTATAAATACATAATGACATTGCAAAGAGGATATTATCTGAATTAATATTTTTATTATTATTTAGATAAGCAGGATTAATCAAGTGCTAATCTAAATGTAAAGCCCCAACAGGGCGAATTATGTAAACAACAGGTCTAACTCATTGCAAGTAAGATATTATCTGAATCAAGAATTTTAAGATTATTTGGATTAGCAAGATTGATTGAGTGCTAATCTAAATGTAAAGCCCAACGGGGCGAAATATGTAAGCGATGGGTGCAGCTCATCGCTATGTTTGAACTAAGAGTTAATTTGTTGAAGCACAATGATTATACGATTAACAAAAAGAGTTTCGATAAAGCAAAGGGTAATGCTAAGGAAAATCCAACAATAGCTGGAATCGTAAAAACTATTTTTGAAAAGCACCATGGTAGTTTTTCAAATGCAAATGGTGAAACTGTTTTTGAACTACCTCCAAGTGCTTCAGTAACTGTGGCTAAAGTAGTAACAGGTAAATTGATTGTGAATCTAGGAAATACCATTCTATGCGTTTTGGCAGTGGGTGGTTCTGTGAATCAAACGATTAAAGTACTTCCTAACGAAGGTGCAAAAATTCCAAAAGGTTGGGTTAATGTAGTAGTAACCAACTTGAGCACTACTTCTGATGGCTCATTTCAAATACATATTCAATAGATTTTATTAATCATCTAGATAGTTTACCTCATTAGGATTCAAATTCTAATGAGGTTTTTTTTATTGTCATATTATTTATTTACACGTTTCGCCTAAGTATTATTGGAGGCAAGCCTAAGTGAAGTTGGAGGCAAGCCTAGGTGAAGTTGAAGGCAAGCCTAGGTGTAATCGTAGGCAAGCCTAGGTGTAATTGGAGGCAAGCCTAAGTGTAATAGTAGGCTGCCTTGGTGTTATTGTAGGCACGCCTAGTTATAGTCGTAGGCACGCCTAGGTGTAATTAGAGGCAAGCCTAGGTAAAGTTGGAGGCGAGCATAAGTGTAGTTGGAGGCGAGCCTAAGTATCGTAGTAGGCTAGCCTAGTTAAAGATTTAGTAATTACTTAGTGCATTTTTAGGAAATGTAAGATGTAATTGAAGGTGTTATTCAACTAATTATTTCCTCTATTTCGATGGGCTGCACCCATCGCTAGCCTATATCGCCCCGATGGGGCTTTGCATCAAAACAAACTCTCAACAAATCCTGCAAATCCAATAATCCTCCAAATCCTGATTCAGACAAATTTCTCTATTTCGATGGGCTGCACCCATCGCTAGCATATTTCGCCCCGTTGGGGCTTTGCATCAAAACAAACGCTCAACAAATCCTGCAAATCCTATAATCTTGTAAATCCTGATTCAGACAAATTTCTCCATGCATCTATTTCGATGGGCTGCACCCATCGTTAGCATATTTCGCCCCGATGGGGCTTTACATCAAAACAAACGCTCAACAAATTCTGCAAATCCTTATTCAGACAAAATCCTCTTTGCCTTTTTGCCTCCTTGCCTCAATGAACTCATTAACCATTAATATCAAATTATCGGTTACTTTCGGCAACTTCAAAAAAGGTATTTTAAAGCAAGCAAAGGCATTAGCCAAAGCGTTTTTTATAGAAAAATAATGGAATTAAGTAAAAATTTTGAGCCTACCGCAATTGACAGTAAATGGTATGCAACTTGGTTAGAAAAAGGGTATTTTAACAGCACTCCCGATCATCGCGAATCTTATACAGTAGTAATTCCGCCTCCAAATGTTACGGGTGTGTTGCACATGGGGCATTGTTTAAACAATACCATTCAAGATATATTGGTGCGCAATGCTAGAATGAGGGGGAAAAATGCGTGTTGGGTACCCGGTACAGACCACGCTTCTATAGCCACAGAAGCCAAAGTGGTAGCAATGCTACGCGAAAGAGGCATTGCCAAATCTTCCCTTACAAGAGAGGAATTTTTAAGCTATGCTTGGGAATGGAAGGAGAAATATGGCGGTATCATTCTACAACAATTAAAAAAACTAGGCTGTAGTCTCGATTGGAATAGAACATCCTTTACTATGGATGAAGATTATTACAAAGCCGTTATTAAAATCTTTGTTCAGCTATACCAAGATGGCATTATTTATCGTGGTTTACGAATGGTCAATTGGGATCCTGCAAGCAAAACGGCTTTAAGTGACGAAGAAGTAATTTTTAAAGATGTTGATAGCAAGCTGTATTATGTTCGCTATCCATTCGCAATCACCCCTTCAGGGGACGGGGGCGGGGATGGGGGCATGATGGTTGCCACTACAAGACCCGAAACCATTTTAGGCGATGTGGCCATTTGTGTAAACCCAAATGATAAGCGCTACAAAGCATGGATAGGCAAAGAAGTAATTGTGCCAATCGTCAACCGCAGAATACCCATTATTGCTGATGATTATGTAGATGCAGAATTTGGAACAGGTGCATTAAAGATTACGCCTGCTCATGATAAAAACGATAATGAAATTGGCAGAAGGCACAACCTTAAAACCATTGATACCCTTGATGCGGAAGGCAAGTTTACTGCCGAGCAATTAATGGATGAAAACCCTTCTGAGCAAATATTGGCTTACAATGGTGTTGATAGATTTGCTTTGAGGAAAAAAATTGCTGAGGATATTGCCGCACTTGGGCAAATGGAAAAAATTGAGGACTATAAAGGTCAGGTTGGTACGAGCGAAAGAACGGGGGCAGTTATTGAAAATAGATTGAGCCTTCAATGGTTTGTGGATATGAAAGCGTTTTTGGGCAAGCATCCTGAAACCTTATCAAGTGTAATGAATGATGAGATTACTTTCCATCCTGCCAAACTTAAAAACACCTACAATCATTGGTTGACTAATATTAAAGATTGGTGTATTTCTCGTCAATTATGGTGGGGGCAACAAATTCCTGCTTGGTATGATAGCGTAGGCAATTGTGTAGTGGCAGAAACAGAGAAAGAGGCAATAAACATCTACAATTCTAAATTCCAAAATCCCAATCCACAACTTACTAGAGATGAAGATTGCTTAGATACTTGGTTCTCCTCTTGGTTGTGGCCAATGGAAGTTTTCAAAGGCATCAGCAACCCAAATAATGAAGAAATAAATTACTATTATCCTACCACCACATTGGTTACTGGTCAAGATATTATTTTCTTTTGGGTAGCAAGAATGATTATGGCAGGATATGCTTTTAAAGGGGAACTGCCATTTAAAGATGTGTATTTCACTGGAATGGTACGCGACAAGCTAGGTCGTAAAATGAGTAAGCAATTAGGCAATAGTCCTGATTTGTTAGGCTTAATAGATAAATATGGAGCCGATGCCGTTCGTTTTGGTATTATGTTCTCTTCACCTGCCGGTAACGATTTAATGTTTGATGAAGCATCACTAGAACAAGGCAGAAACTTCAATAATAAGTTGTGGAATGCGTTGAAATTGGTGAAGATGTGGGAGGGGAGACAAACTACCGATGATAATTCATCTTCTACAGAAAGCGATTTTGCAACTTCATGGTTTCAATCAAGACTACAACAAGTGAAGGCAGAAGTGGCTTCATTAATGGTTCAATTCAAATTGAGCGAAGCCTTAAAAACCATTTATTCTTTGGTGTGGGATGATTTCTGTAGTTGGTATTTAGAATGGGTGAAACCAGGTTTTGAACAACCGATACAAAAAGCAGTGTATGAACAAACTGTTGTTTTCTTTGAAGAGTTAATGCACTTGATTCATCCATTTATGCCGTTTGTTTCTGAAGAGATTTATCATTTATTAAAAGAGCAAACAGATGATTTGTGCATCAAGCAATATGATAATCTAAAAGAGTTTGATACAGCTATTTTGCAACAAGGCGATTTGTTGAAGCAAGTAATTTCTGCTTTAAGAGATGCTAGAAACAAAAACCAGTTCAAACCGAAAGATACTATTGACTTGCATATTGAAACAGATTCATTAGCAAGCTATCAGGTAATTGAGCCTATTTTGAAAAAGCAGATAAACGCTGCAAGTATCAAATACGCCAATAGTGCTGTTCCCAATACAATTGTAGTAGCAGTAGAGCGTGATAAATTCTATATTGAAAGTGACAAGCAATTAGATACAGAAGCTTTAAAACAAGAACTATTAAAAGATTTAGTACACCAAAAAGGCTTTTTAGAATCTGTGCTGAAAAAACTAAGCAATGAACGCTTCGTTCAAAATGCACGACCAGATGTAATAGCACTTGAAAAGAAGAAATTAGCAGATGCTGAAGCTAGAATTCAAACAATTGAAGAAAGTTTGGCAAATATTTAACCAATGAAACACACAAGATTTTTATCTATTTTTCTTTTAGGAATAGTATGCTCCCTAAACGTTAAAGCTCAATCAGGAGAAGCGGAATGGCTGCAACAGCACAACTATCCGAATAATGCTGTTTGGCAAAAAACGACTGCTTCAGCTTATCCAATTGCAGTAGGAATTCCAGCAGGATTGTTGGTTGCAGGCTATGCAACACATAACAAGCAAATGCAAAAAAGTGGTTGGAAATTAATAGGTTCTTTAGTAGTAAATAGTGTAATTTCCCAAGGAATGAAATATGCCATTAATAGAGAACGTCCTTATGAGAAATATCCTTTAACTATAAAAGCATTTGATAATTCTGACAATGGTAAATCATTTCCTTCTGGGCATACATCTACTGCTTTTGCAATGGCTGCTTCTATGTCAATAGAATATAAAAAATGGTACATTGTAGTTCCAGCGTATACTTATGCTGTTGCAGTAGGGTGTTCAAGATTGTACTTAGGAGAACATTATCCAACTGATGTGTTGGGTGGAGCGGTTATAGGAGTAGGAAGTGCTTATTTAAGCAATTGGTTAAGTAAGAAAATTTTTAAGGGTTCAAAATAATACATTTTGCAAAATATAAATACTTCCATAGTTATTCGTCCTGCAACTGTTAATGACATACCTACCATACAAAGTATTGTAGAAGTTACATGGCCTATTGCGTATAGTGAAATTGTTTCAAGCAGGCAACTGAATTATATGATTAATTTATGGTACAGTAGCAGTTCATTAGAAGAGCAAATGTATTTAGGACGCAAGTTTTTTGTTGCAGAAATGCAAGAAGAAGTTATTGGATTTGCAGCATATAAAGAAGAAGCCCATCAAGGAGTATATAAACTAGACAGATTGTATGTTTTGCCAAATAATCAACAATTAGGTTTGGGTAAATCCTTATTAATGAAAGTAGTAAGTGAAGTAATAGAATTGGGAGGTAAAGAAATTATTTTACAAGTACATAGAAAAAACAAAGCAGTCTGCTTTTATAAAAAGATGGGGTTTGAAATAAAGCAATCAATTGATTTTCCAATAGGAGAGGACTTTTTTATGAATGATTATATCATGTCGCTTTTGTTATAGCGAAAAAGTTCTTTTAACACCTTCTTGAAAACTCATAGGGTTGTAGTTTAATAATCGTTTCGCTTTCTCTATACTCAATCCAGATTTCTTTGCCCTTACAACAATTTCAGGAAACGTTTCAGAATTTACAGGTTCAATTAAATCGCTATTTAATCCAAGTTCTTTGGCAACTGATACAGCCATTTGATATGGAGTAATAATTTCTTTTCCTGCCAAATGAATCGTTTCGATTAATTTATTTTCAATCATTCCTAATACGCCTTCACAAATATCATACACACAAGTAGGTGTTCTAAATTGATCTTCAACTACTTTAATTGTCTTGTTGGATTTCAAACTGTTTTTTACCCAATGTAAAAAAGTTGGTTTCATATTTTCATAAGCAGGACCATAAATGAATACTGGTCGCATAATGCCATAAGGTAATCCACTATTTTTTACTAAATTTTCAGCTTGAAGTTTAGAGTTGCCATAAAAATTAAGTGGTGCTGGTGCATCTTCTTCATTGTGTGGGCCATCTTCTCCAAACACAAAATCAGTAGAAATATATAGGAAGTAAGGTTTAATACTTTCAGAAGCAACTAAAAGGTTTTTAGTAACCGTTACGTTTTGCAAAATACATTCCTCTTGATCTTTATGACACAAATCTGGTTTGCTCATTGCTGCATTGTGAATAATCACATCAGGTTGTATTTCCTGAATTATTTTTTTTAAAGTGGTTACATCTGTTAAATCGACAGAAGTGTAGTTAAAGTTTTTAGTTAGCTTGTTTTGGTTTGCTCCTCGGCTTAGTGCAAAAACTTCAAATCCTTTATTATTTATGAATTCTGTAAGATGTTGTCCTAAAAAGCCATTGCTACCAGTAATAATTATTTTCATTAATATTTTTTTTGTTTTAATAAATATTTAAAACGTTTTCGTAGTGTTCAATCAAAAGTTTTTATCAAATGATGATTTTTCAATAATAATAGTTAAAGCTGCTAAAGTAGTGCCTTAGTAAACAAGTTGGTACTTAGATTCAAATCCCTACATTTGGCACTTCATATTTTTACAACGGTTATTACTCAAGATTATAAACGAGCAATGGATAATAGAAAGGTTACAAAAATTGGAGTACTAACTTCTGGTGGAGATTCTCCTGGTATGAATGCTGCAATTAGAGCAGTAGTGCGTACTGGGAATTATTATGGCTTATCTGTTTTTGGAATAATGCGTGGATACCAAGGTATGGTAGAAAATGATATTAAGCACATGACCAATATAGATGTAGCAAATATTATTCAACGTGGTGGCACCATTTTAAAAACAGCAAGATCTAAAGAGTTTCGTGAGCCTGAGGGCAGAGAAAAAGCATATAGAAACTTACTAAAACATGGCATTGACGGATTGGTAATTATTGGAGGGGATGGTAGTTTTAAGGGGGCACAAAAATTTAGTTCTGAATTTAACATACCATGCATAGGTTTACCAGGAACCATCGATAAAGATATTGCTGGTAGCGATGTTACCATTGGTTTTGATACAGCTGTAAATACTGCAGTAGAAGCCATTGATAAAATTAGAGATACTATGGATGCCCATGACCGTCTATTTATAGTAGAGGTAATGGGGCGAGATGCTGGATATATTGCATTACACAGTGGTATTGCAACTGGTGCTGAAAATATTCTAATTCCTGAAACCGAAACGGATATTGAAGCCCTCATAACATCTTTAACAGAAAAAGAAAGAAGGAAAAAATTAGTAAATCTAATTGTTGTAGCAGAAGGAGATAAGTTTGGGGGAGCAGAAGAAATTGCTAAAATTATACGAACCCGTATTCCAACTGCTGATACTAGAGTGTGTATTTTAGGGCATATTCAGCGAGGTGGTTCTCCTAGTTGTAGTGATAGACTAATAGCAAGCCACATGGGATATTTTGCAGTAGAAAGCTTAATGGTTGGCAGAAAAAATGTAATGATAGGAGTAGTAAACAATAAAATTCATTATACCCCACTTGATAAAGCTGTGAAAGAGAAGCAGAAGATTGGGCAAGAATGGATGAAAATTGTAAAAATATTAGCCAGCTAATTCATATTAGTTGGCTTTTTCATTTATTAAATTTTATAACTTTAAATTGAAAGAACATGAACATTCCAGTTAAAGAATCAACAATCACAACAAACTCTAAAAGCCCATCAACCCAGCGTACTAAAATCGTTGCTACAGTAGGTCCTGCTTGCGATAGTTACGATCAATTACTTGCTTTAGTAAAAGCAGGAGTTAATGTATTTAGATTAAACTTTTCTCATGGTTCTCATGAAGATAAAGCACAGATTATTACCCATATTCGTACTATCAATGAAAACGAAGGGGTTAATATTTCTATTTTGGGCGATTTGCAAGGGCCTAAACTACGTGTTGGAGAAATTGAAAACAATTCGTTGCTATTGAAAGTAGGAGACATTCTTACTTTCACAAATGAGAAATGTGTTGGTACAATGGAGAAAATCTATGTATCCTATCCAAATCTTGCAGGAGATGTAAGAGTAGGCAATATTATCATGATTGATGATGGTAAAATTGAAGTTAAGGTAGTGGATATTACCAAAGACAAAAATGTAAAAGTTGAAGTTACGCTTGGTGGTATCTTATCTTCTAAAAAAGGATTAAACTTACCTGATACTAAAATTTCTTTACCAGCTTTAACTGAAAAAGATTTGGTTGATTTAGATTTTATCATCGATCAACAATGTGATTGGGTAGCTCTAAGTTTTGTAAGAAGCGTAAAAGATATCGTGATTCTTCGCAGTAAACTTGATGAACGCAAAAGCAAAACAAAAATCATTGCTAAAATTGAAAAGCCAGAAGCGCTAGTAAACATTCGTGATATCATTGTGGAAAGTGATGCTATCATGGTGGCTCGTGGTGATTTAGGTGTGGAATTGGCTGTAGAAAGAATTCCTTTAATCCAAAGAGAATTGATTAGAAAATGTATTCACCGTGCTAAACCAGTTATTGTGGCAACACAAATGATGGAGAGTATGATTGATAGGGTCAAACCAAATCGTAGTGAAATTACTGACGTAGCTAATGCAGTGCTTGAAGGTGCAGATGCAGTTATGCTTAGTGGTGAAACTGCTGCAGGTCAACATCCTGCTTTGGTTGTAGAAACCATGCGTAAAATAATTGGTGAAGTAGAAGAAAAAGAATATCGCTACAATCGTGAGGATGATTTAAAACCTCAGCCACATTCTCCTTCTTTTTATAGTGATGCAATCTGTTATAATGCTTGTAAACTTGCTTCTGACATCAATGCAAAAGGATTGATGGGAATGACACAAAGCGGTAAAACAGCATTTATGCTTAGTAGTTACCGTCCAAAATCTCCATTGTTTATATTTACTAAAGAGAAATCTTTGGTAAACCAATTGAGCTTAAGCTGGGGTGTTCGTGCTTTTTACTATGACAAAGAATCTAATATAGATGAAATGATTACAGATCAAATCTCTATATTAAAGGAAAAAGGATTGGTAAAATCTGAGGATGTTGTAGTAAATACGGGTAGTACACCAGTGCATTTGCATTTACCTACTAATATTATTAAAATAACTAAGGTTGATTAATTAATAAATGTTATTTCTAAATAAAAAGAGCGGCTCATTTTGGGCAGCTCTTTTTATTTTAATCTATTTGCTTGAAGTAACTTTTAACATGTCCAAATAATTCTCCCAACCTGCTTCATGGTCTACAGCATCTGTGCTTGAAACCAATAAAACTGACTGACCTGCTGATAATACACAGGTTTTAGGTGCAGGAAAACTTGGTTTAGCATTGGGACTACTAGCATAGTGTAAACTTGTATTTATTGATTTTAATGCATTTGCTTTGCAATCAATGGTTACATCTTTGGCTGTAGGGTTGTACCAAAGTGTATATTTTTTTCCATTGATTACCACTTCAAAGGCAATTAATCCATCTTTATTCGCAATAGATGTTACTAATGCTTCCCCTTTTGCTGTACTTGTTTTTATCTCTGTAAGAAACTGATAATTTGTTGCTAAAGGATATTGCAATGGCGAATTATTATTGGCATTGATGCTTTTTTCATCTTGCAAAACTATTTCTGTAATTGGTGCTTTTGGCGAGCGAAAAGGTACTTCTACACTACTGAGTTTGCTGTAGTTATGCTTGTGTATTTTTACAATAAAATCACCGTAGCGGTAACTATTATTGTCTATTGCTTCTGCTTTCTTAAGTACAGAAGAAAAAGCAGTTCCTCCAAAAGTTAGGCTTACAACACCATCCACTTCATATGCAGTTGCATTCTCTTTATTTGGTTGAATGGTTATTAAACCAATGATTCTGTCAGGAAGACCAAGCCACAACTGTTTTCCATCCCAATCTACCAATGGTCCTTTGGTAGAACTACCAAATTGATGCAATTGATAGCTTACAGCTACCGAGCTAAAATGCTTTCCATAAATAGACGAACTAGCTAAATTACTTGTTAACCAAGCGTATGCACCCTTATTTAAGCTGCCATCTTTATTTAGTACATCTTTTTTGGTTCGAATACGTGGATAAACACCCATTACTGCTGCTTCTAGTGTAAGTTGGTTGCTTGTTGTTTGAGCACCAATAATAGTGGCATGACCCGGTTCGTTCAAAGGAATCGAGCGTAAGGTTGCTGCATAATTAAACTTGTTATACCAAGCCCTTGGTCCACAAGTATTTCGGTCAACCACAGTATAATTATCAGGTAATGGCTTTGATTGTACATCGTTTCTATACCAAGTGATGGGCAATCTATTGTCTGCCCAATTACGAATATCAGTTTTGGTATTTTCGTTGCTTTGGTCAATCATTCCTCGCAAATAAGGATTACCAGTAATTGAAGCAATTGGTTCACCGCCACAAGCATGACCTTGAATGGTATTCCAAGTTCCTTTCCAAGAAGGGATTGTCCAAAAATCTAAAAGCTTACCAGTAGTTACAGGGCCATACCATTCTGTTTTTTTCATCAATTCAAGTACTTTGGTATTGCCAGTAATTTCATAATACATTGTAAAATAGAAAATATCGGCATCATGATAATAAACCGATTCATTTTGATGGTTTATATAAGCTATAGCTCCATCAGGATAAATGCTTTTTTCTTGAACCTCTACCAAAAATTTCGCTTTGTTTAATAAGGTGTCATCTTGCAAGTACAACCCGAAATTGACCAATTCAGCGGCTAGCGTAATATCAATATTGGCATAATCTCCATTTCTATCTTTTGCTTTACCATACATTGCCTTGCTACCAATCAGCATTGCTTGGTCTAATTGTTCTTTTTGATGGGGTAATAATATGTTGGGAAACAAAGTTGCAAACTCTCTCAATGCACAACTTGCAGGCGCAATGGCAAAATCGTCAAACATGGCTTGTCCTGCTTTTGTATTGGTCCCATGAACCAATATCACATCTATATATGCCAAATACCTGTGCAGGAATCTTTTTAAAACCTCTGTATTTCCTTTCAAAGGGCTAGCATCATTTACCAATAACCATAGCATTGCAAAAAGTTTTGTTCCTGTAGTGCGAGAACCATAAAGCCCACCATTCTCTTTCATGGTATTTAAAAGTGCAGTGTTCTTTGGCCAAACAATATCTTCTTTCTGCATTTCTAATTTCATTCCTTCTACTATGCGATTGATATAAGGATTGTTTGCCATTGTTTTTGGTTTCGACAATGCTATAATGTGTTCCGCAGATGTAGAAGCACTTGTCATTTGCTCTGCATTTATTTTCAATGCACTAGCAATGTTTGAAAGTAGGAGGGAGGTTTCAGAAGTTTCTCCAGCTTTATCACTTGCTTCTGCACATTCAAGCGCTACTTGCAATGATGTTTTTTTCCAGCTTTCAGCTTGAGATTTTTCAGGTAAAAGGGCTATTTGTTTTTTAATTAAAGCTAAGCTATCGTTAAGGTAATTAGCTTTTCCAAAGGCAAATGAATTGGTAATGGATAAAATAAAAGCAAAAGAAAGAATACAAATTTGTTTCATGCAGAAGCAAGTTAAATGGAATTAATAAAAGGTGAAAATGCCATGTTGAATTATATGGCATCAAAAGTTTGTTTCAGATAGATGTATCTTGTATAGGTTTAATGCTTTATGTTCTTCTGAATATTGTTAAGTAAAATTAGAATATGTATTAATAAAAATGTAAAGACAGTTTCACCACTAATTTCAAATTTATTATTTCAAATTTCTAAATATTACCAAAGGAATAGCATCTTTGTAAACATGAGTACTAATAAGCAGTTTACCAACCATTTATTGATGATTCGTCCTTACAGTTTCATGTACAATGCTGAGACTGCAGTTAATAACAGCTTTCAACTAGCTAGTAATGATGCGAATGTATCTATAAAAGCCCAAGAAGAATTTGATGCTTTTGTAACCAAACTTACTGAAAAAGGTATTGATATTACCGTTATTCAAGACTCAGCTACTCCCTTTACTCCTGATGCCATTTTTCCGAATAATTGGGTGTCATTTCATAGCAATGGTTCTGTTATTTTATATCCAATGTTTGCCATTAATAGACGATTGGAGCGAAAACCACATGTATTAGAAGCCATCAAAGAAAAATTTGCCATAAAAAATACTATCGACTTCTCTGTATACGAATCCAATCAATTTTACTTAGAAGGAACAGGAAGTATGGTATTAGATAGAGCGAATCAAATTGCTTATGCTTGCCTTTCTCAAAGAACCAATAAGTTGGTGCTAAAAGAGTTTTGCAAAACCATGAACTATACACCAATTCTTTTTACTGCTGATGATGAAAATGGAGGAAATATTTACCATACCAATGTAATGATGTGTGTGGCTGATAAATATGTGGTGATTTGTTTAGATTCAATTACAGCTGACTTTGAAAGAGCTTATGTGGTTAAAACCTTAGAAAGTAGTGGAAAACAAATTATAGATATCAGCTACAATCAATTAAATCATTTTGCAGGAAACATGTTGCAAGTTTGCAATAGCGATGGTCAACCTTTTTTGGTAATGAGTTCTCAAGCTTATTTAAGCCTTAATCCTGAACAAATAGCAGCAATAGAACAATACAATCCCATTATTCATAGTGATATTAAAACCATTGAAACCAATGGTGGTGGAAGTGCAAGATGTATGATGGCAGAAGTATTCTTACCTGTAAAATAATGAGGGATTAATTAGGTTCAATATGTATTAATATATGCCCTAATTGAGGTAGACGTTTGTGTAATGTATCCTTTAAATCATGTGAAATATCATGACCATCTCTTACAGAAATAGTTGCATCTACAATTGCATGTAAGTCTAAATGATATTTCATACCGGCTTTTCTGATAAAGCATTTTTCTGTTCCAATTACTCCCTTCACAGAAAGTGCTATGTTTCTTATATCATTAATTAATTCATCATGCACATGTTCATCCATTATTTCTCCTAATGCAGGACGAAAAATGAGATAACTATTGTATAAAATAAATCCTGACGCAAATAAGGCAGCCCAATCGTCCGCCGTTTCATAGCCTTTTCCACAAATTAGTGCAACAGAAATTCCAATAAATGCAGTTACAGAAGTTATAGCATCGCTTCTATGGTGCCAAGCATCTGCTTTTAAGGAAGAACTATTTGCTTCCTTTGCTTTTTTCATTACTATTCTAAAGGAAACTTCTTTCCATATTATCAATGGAGCTAGTACAAAAAGTGTCCAAAGTTTGGGTAAAGCATGTGGCGTATTGATATTGGTAATGCTTTCGTGCGCAATTACCAAGGCGGAGATAATTAAAAAACCAACTACTAAAAAAGTAATTAAAGGCTCTGCTCTTCCGTGACCATAAGGGTGATTTTTATCAGCAGGTTTATTGGCATAATTCAAACCGAACAATACTAGAAAAGAAGCAAAAATGTCTGCTATCGATTCTATTGCATCTGCAATTAATGCGAAAGAATGACCTAAAACCCCTGCAATAATCTTTATAATAGATATTCCAATATTGCCAATAATGCTGAAGTAGGTAGTTCTTATAGCAGTTTGTTCATTCGTCATTTTGTAAGAATTAATAGCGAGCTAGTCTGAAAAAAAAGTTATCAATCAAAAAATTACTTACGGGGCGCAAACATATAGGAAATGAAACTAAGGCGTTCCAAGCAATCGCTAAACAGGTGTTATTTAGGTAGTAAATGTTGAATGATTGATACACCTCACCACCTCACCACATAGGCACATAGGCACATAGGTATTTCAACCCTCTGGTTACTTTTTAATAAGTATCATCACTATAAATAATATTCGTTTAAACAATTCTTAAAATGATGGATGTATTTTTAATTTATACATTCTTACTTTTTTTGAATATGTGTCTTATTTACTATGTGTCTATATGCCTATGTGGTCAATAATATATGCGGTGAGTAGTAATTAAAGCGTAATTGAAAAAAAATTGACTCCAATAGGTGCATAATCAACTTTTTTAATTGTAAGATTCCTATATATTTGAAGCATATGCAAGTAGAAGGAAATAGCAGCTTAGTTGTAAAAGTAGATCGATATACCATTTATTCTCAATACCTTGAACGAGATGTAATTGTAGATTTTTATCTTCCTCCATTTGATTTTGAAGACCAACAGCCTAGTTTATTGCTGATTAATGATGGACAAGATTTACCCAAAATGCCTTTTACAGAAATATTGGAAGATTTATATAAATCAGATGCCATTCAATCCATGGTTTGTGTGGGCATTCATTGTAGCCATGAAAGAAAATTGGAATATGGCACTGCATTTAGTCCAAACTATGAAGGATGGGGCAGCAAAGCAGGTTTGTATACCAAATTTATATTCGACGAACTAATACCATTCATTAGAAAAACATTGGTGCTATTTTCTTTTAAGGACAAATCTTTTGCGGGCTTTAGTTTAGGTGGATTGAGTGCATTAGATATTGTTTGGAATCATGCAAACGAATTTAAGTTAGCCGGAGTATTTAGCGGAAGTTTGTGGTGGAGAAGAAAAGCCTATGAAGATGGTTATGATGATGAGAAAGACAGACTAATGCACTTGCAAATATTTGGTGGTAGTTTTTATCCTTGGCTACAGTTTTATATAGAATGTGGCACAGAGGACGAAAAAGAAGACAGAAATAAAAACGGAATCATAGATAGTATAGACGATGCACTCGATTTGATAATGGAACTAAAAGCCAAAGGATATACCGACCATCATATTAAATACGATGAAATAGCAGGCGGGAAGCATGATGTGCCTACATGGGCATTGGCGTTTCCAAACTTTTTAAAATGGGGTTGGGGGAAATAAGTAGAAAGGTTGATTTTTAGGGATTGATGATTTTTTTGGAATGTAATCTTGTGAATTACACTAGCAGAATTCAAATATTTAGAAGAAAGTATTAGTTGGTTTTAAATCTTTATACAATGCTTTTTAAATATTCTTCGGCAGTCATTATAGACAGTTTAGAATTCTTAAAATCTTTGCCATTCCTGGTAATAATTATGGTACAGTTTGATTGCACAGCACTGAAATATTGAATAGAATCTTCAAAATCTTTAAAATTAGAATTCAATCCTTTTTCAATTGTTTCTTCATTCACTTCACAAACTTCACAAATAATTTTAAATTTTCTTAGTTTGTTGCGAACAGATTCAGAAGAGTCATATTTACTTAGAATATAATCAACTGTTGTAAATGAAAGCGGTGATGCAACCAAAACTAGTTTCTTTTTATCTGCAAATGTGGCTAGCTTAGCAATTGAATCATAATGAGGAACTCTTTGAGCCAATAAATCCAGAATTACATTTGTATCTAAAAACAATCTAATCATTTGTATTTCTCTTCTAGATGGTTGGCTTTTTCCTTTTTATAATCGTACTCATTGGAAAGGTTGGTTTTGGTTGACATGCTTTTTACAAAATCAGATATTTCTAAATTATGCGAATTAGTTTCTGATGTTAAAGTGTTAAGATAGTTTTCAATTAATCTTGATAAGCTCAATTTTTTATTTGAAGCATATTGCTTGGCCTTTTCAATAATTTCTTGATTCAATTTTAAAGTAAGTTTAGCATCCATATCATTTAAATTTGCGTGTACGAAAATATATCATTCAATCGTATAAAATAATTTTTTTATCATTCTAAAGAGAAGATTTCACTCTGTAAAATATCCTTAGTAGTTGAAGATTAAGGCTAATGGGGGCTTAAATTGATTTATGAAGGCGAATTGAAATTAGAAAATCCCTTTCGAAACACGTCGTTCATCTAATTCAAACTGTAGAGACGTTGCATGCAACGTCTCTACGCATTATTTTATTTATTTATGGATTACTTATCCTACGATAGTTGTTCATGTTTGCAAATCAAAAACAACAGTAAATATTTTCAAAATCTAGATTCATATTTTCTACCACTGTAAATAGAGGTCAACACTGTTGTCAATTTTCGATGTTTTTCCTCACAACCTTCTTTTACAATAAATTCTGATAAAGTTACTTTATCCCCAATTTTTAATTTATCAAACTCCAATTTAGCTATTGAGTTGTAATAGCATCCTTTATTTTCAATTCGTATTGTGTCTCCGTTGGTTTTTACTATTGTAATATTAAAACTTATTATTTCAACGTTAATACCATCAGCAATAAAATCTAATATCTCTGCTCTAAAACCTTGACTTTCTTTAAATAGAATTTCTTTGTCTTGTGAAGAAGCCAATATCGTTGCATTAGGAATAGTATCTACTTTAAAAGCAATACTGTCAATAAATGTAGATTTATTATAAATTTTAAGATAAACAAAGCGTTCTCTAGTATTACAAATTCTCCAAGTAAATCTTGTATTGTTTACTTTTCTTATTAATCCAACATCTGATTTTAGAATAATATTATTAGAAGGTATCTTTAAGTTTACTACTGATATTGGATTTTCAATCCCTACATACACTTTCCTAAAAAGCTCATTTGAAACTATAGTTTGAGCTTTTATTAAATTAGTAAATAAAATAATAATGGATAATAGTATTAATTTCATAAAGTCAGAATACCTGTTAATTTATAGCCTACTGTTATTTATTTAAAATCAAGAACAGTAATAAGGAAGAAATCGCCTAAATAAAGATTAAGGCTAGTGGAGGCTTAGTCTTTATTTATGAAGGCGAATTGGGATTTGGAAATCACTTTTATCAGTAGTTTTAACGAATTGAATTCGGAACATTTCATCTAGTTGGATTTAAATTCATTGTTCTGGAGGTTGGTGTATATGAAGCGGTAATACTTGTTGTAATATGCTTTCTAATTTTCTGATATTTTTCTTTTTCAATTCTTCGGTTGTAAACAAAACACAAAAGAAAACAAATTCATTAAAGTCAACAAAGCCAGTGTATTCTTTTGTCTGGTATGAATTAATTTCTATTGCTCTCAACTTAATTGTTGCATCGTCTCGTTTTACAGTCGGCAAAAACTCAATCTTAGCGTCTGGAAAATCTTGAAAAGTATATCCTTCTTGAAACTTTAAAAAGTCGTCAAGGGTTTTTATTTCATCATCCTTACTTCTAAGATTTACATACATCCACTCTCTACTTTCACCTGCTTGTTCTAAAGTCAGTCCACGCTGATAGATTGTCGCCAACATATTCGGTCGTCTTGTGCTGTCAATAACCCAACCGAATGGTGCTGGCAAAATAACTCCATGCTTTCCGCTATAAGGAAGTCCACTTAAACCTTGAAATTGATAAAGGTCTTTGAAGTTAAGAATGTCAAGTTCTATATCTATTGGGTCGAAGTGAGCTCGATTGATTGCTGCTTTAGTAAAACCCTCTTGTGTTATTAGAAGTCCTTTATTTGCCTCACAGTCATTGAGCATTCCAATAAACATCTCCAAGTGTTTAACATCAATCTTTTCTGAAAAAAACTTTCCGTCAACTACTATTCGCATTCTGCTACCTGCAATATAGTCCTCAATCAGAATGTCAATTTGCCTATCAACTTTAGAATACCGTCCTGACACTGTTACATTGTACAATATCTCTGCATTAGGAAACATTTCCTTAAAGTAGTCGTAAATTTCTATTTCGTAATCTTTCCAATTCACTTTTTGCAGTCAGTTTAAATTTTGCATTTTATCCCCACTCAAGCAGGTCTCTTACCTATTCGTTGTTGTTACTCAATCCCCCCAAATATATATACATCATTCAAACAAATAAAAGCAACATCAATAAAAAAAACTACCACAAAACCATAAAAAAATATTCAATAATCATTTTTCCAAACAAATTCCTATTTTAGCAACGCAATCAGTTAATCAATGATTGTTTAATCCTAAAAAAATATTATTGTAAACGTAAAATTTCAAATGTCATGGCAGCAAAAAAAGGTGATACTGGACATGCAATCAATGCAAACAATGTAGGAAAATTAGTTGATTCATTAAAGGATCTTGGGGCGGCTTATCTACCCCCAAGTGACTCATTATTAGTAACAGCATTAGAAAAAGAGGTTGAGCCTACTAAAGATGTAGTAAAAGTAGTAGCTGCACCTAAAGAAAAGTTCGATTCTACTGTAGATAAACGTCACGACCAAGCCGATAAAGTAAAAGGGGTATTAAGAAATGCCCAAGGCAATCTAGAGGCTTCTGATGGTGTAACCAAAGACCAAATTAGCAGGTATAAAACTGTTTATAAATTGTTTACTGGTGGTAATGTAAGAGAAAATAGCAGGAAGAAAAAGAAAGCAGCAGCAGCTAAAGCGGGCGCAACTTCTACTGACCCGCAAAAAACAGATGAAGCTCCTGAAGTTACGGAACAAGAACATTCCGTTTCTCAACAGTCATTTGAAAAGAAAGTGGCCAATGCCTACGATGCTATCTCAATTTTAGAATCAATTCCCAATTATAAACCCAAAGATCCTTTAGCAGCTACGGCTTATATCCGTTCTGAAATAGATATTTTTAATACTTTGAATTTACAAGTAGATAAAGATTACAAACCCTATGGCGCAGCCTTAAAAGCAAGAGATACCAAGCTCTATTCTCCTGAAACAGGCAGTGTGGTAAAAGCTAAAAAAGTAAAAGCGTTTATCAGTAAATCAAAAGCATTTTCCGCTTCGCAAAAGAAAACATTTGTAGAGATAAAGTTTAAAGTACCAAGTGCGAAATATTTGCACCTATAATATATTCCCTCTATAATATAAAAAGGCTATAGTCAATTAATGATTATAGCCTTTTTTATTTATTACCTAGATTAATACTCCTATAGAACTCCAAGGGCTTCACCCTTGGCTATTATATTTCGCCCTTTCAGGGCTTTTAGTATTATTTCAAAACTATTTAGTTCTTTTTAGCTAAACATCGGTTCGCCTATTGAGGGAC
>Ga0114959_10000007_pt1 | contig 151373 bp, 131 predicted proteins | sample C_130625_EF_Meta_FD_87317 | JGI IMG/M metagenome (GOLD analysis project Ga0114959, IMG submission 87317) | Freshwater microbial communities from Lake Croche, Canada to study carbon cycling - C_130625_EF_MetaG | ecosystem: Environmental > Aquatic > Freshwater > Lake | place: Lake Croche...
AGTCAGGAGAGTCAGGAGAGTCAGGAGAGTCAGGAGAGTCAGGAGAGTCAGGAGAGTCAGGAGAGTCAGTGCAAAAAAACTACTTCGAGAGCTTTTTTCCAAAAAAGACAATGGGGGCCTCCATCGCAAATTATTTAAAACAGTTTGATGATCAGAAGGAGCATGGATTCCTTGAAGTTGAAGTAGCTTCGAAGCAATACCATGCCAACACACAAATGCTGACATCAGGTAGGGAAAGGATCTTGGTTACTATAGTGAGCACTAAGGCTGCAGGTAAATCTGATGCCTGAAGCCATCTCTCAGCGTGAGAAGTCAACTCAGGAGAGTCAGCGACGTCTCTTGTTGGTTGATGGTCATTATTATCTTTATCGATCTTTTTTCGCCATCCGTGGGTTGACGAATTCCAAGGGTGAGCCTGTCAATGCGATCTACGGCTTCGTGAAGGCCTTGCGCAGGATGCTCACGGATGTGAAGCCTGATCTGGCAGCTGTGGTTTGGGATGCTGGTCTTCCAGAGCGTCGCACCCAACTCCAACCACAATACAAGCAGCACCGTGATGAGATGCCGGATGACCTTGAGGTTCAGCAAGAACCAATCCGTGAGATTGTCCCTCTTATGGGCGTCGCAAGCCTGTTTCTTGAGAATACCGAGGCTGATGACCTGATCGCATCGTACGTGATTGAGGCCCGCAAGGAAGGAATTGAGTGCGTGGTGGCTACGAATGACAAAGACATCCTGCAACTTGTCCGCGAGGGGGTCTTGATTTACTCAACGGCCAAGGCCGACGTCGGGGAGGGCAATGGCGGATTCAAATTGCTTGGAGTTCCCGAGGTGCAGGCCAAGTGGGGGGTTAACCCCGAGTTGATCGCCGATGTGCTGGCCTTGACGGGGGATTCTGCAGACAACATCCCCGGGGTGCCCGGGGTGGGTGGCAAGACGGCCGCCAAATGGATCAACCAGTACGGATCGCTGAATCAGATTTTAGAGTCCAATCAGCTAGATCCCAAGGTACGAGAAAAGGTGGAGGCTTCTCGCGAGTTGATCGTGGCCAACCGCGAGATGGTGGCTCTCGATCTCGATCTCCCGCTTCCACAGTCTATTCAGTCGCTGTTCATCTCTCCACGCTATTTTGAGCTGATCGAAGCTCTACGACGATGCGAGTTCCGAACATTGGTTGCCGAAGTGGAGGCAGAATACATGAGGCTAGGCAGGGATGACTCTTCATTGATGAACGCGGAAAAATCACTTCCAGAAGGTCCCCTCGGTACTCATGCAGAAATAACAATGCCCAATTCGGAATCAGTCATCCATCTACCGCTTCAAGGAGCGCAGTCGCAGCAGGGGGAGCTCTTCTCGTGAAAGCAAGCCTGGTCCTTGGAGCCGGTCGTGGTCCGCGTCTGGAAATCTTGGAGCGTATCAAGCGCTCCGGAGTCGGAATGAGCGTGAAGGAGCTCTCAACGGAGCTGGGAATGAGCTATATGGGCGTGAAGGCTCATTGTGCCGCCCTTGCCAAAGAGGGGTGCCTGGCCACCTTCAGAAAGCCTACATCTACTTTAACAGAAGCTTCCAGAGGGCGCCCAACGATGATCTACAGGATTGCTCCGGCGGGCGAACTACTCTTTTTAGGAATCGAGACGGACTTCCCCTCCCTGCTTCTCCAACAAGCCAACTCGCTCTACGGACCGACGGCCGCTCAAAAAATATTGGTGATGACCTACCGAGATATGGCCTCTCGGTACTCTGGCATGGTCGGAACGGGAAGCACTGAGGAGAAAGCCTCGCTCTTTGCTAAAGCACGGGATCGTGAAGGAAGAATGAGTGAATTCATTGCGGGTAATCCCTGGGTTATCAAGGAGTGCAGTCAGGATAACGGGCGTCTCTCCAAGGATTTTCCAGCGATTTTTGGACTGGAAGAACATATGGTTGCCGAGGTGCTGGGAGTTCCAATCCAGCGTGATGAACTCGGAGGTATAGTCTGTTTCCGACCGCGTTAACTCAGAGGGCAAGTGTAACAAATTCCACAACTGAAGTTTCCTTCTTGATCATGAAAAAGAGTTTCCTTCAATAGTTCATGATAGAACAAATATTCACCTAAAATAAGTAACATGGGGAAGCCAAAGTCACGCTATTCTCGCAAAAATCTGCGATTCAATGCCGTCAGTAGAAATCTCAAAAAGAGTCAAAACCTAGACACTGTCTTGATGGGGTTCGCGATTCTTATCGTCTTGGTGATTTTTGTAGCTTTGCGCTACCAGAGTAAGAACTTCGTCAATCGTAACCTCGATGGGCAGGTTTTAAGTTCCGGTATTTTAAAATATTACTCGGGGGAAAAGGCCTATTTAGATAATTACAAACGTGAACAAGACTTAAAAAAACAGTCAGATACTCTTGATCTCATATCAACGAGTGCGCGAAAAAAAGATCTGAATATTTCTGCCAGTGAACAATCGCTAAGCATGGAAAAATCGATGAAAGAGGCAAAAAAAATAGTGCCTGAGGAGCGGGCAAGTGAGATCAAGAGGACGGAGACTTCCACGCCACAGCCAATCGATAAAAAGTGGAATGACGATCCTAATATGGCCTTTGACACCATGAATCCTGCGGTGATTGAGGCCTCTTCTGCTAAGACAGCCGCCGCCGCTACCGCTTTTCAGGATGTTGCCCAGATCAAGAAGACTCCAACGAGATCACATTCGCACCAGAACTAATCAGCGTGGGCGGTGTTCGGAGCAGTACTCCTCGCCGTCCGCACTTACCCTGAACTCAAGTTGGGGTAGTGAGTTTTCGCTGCGGCCACAGACATGACAACGGTGGAATATATGAATGGGTTCCTGCTGGGAGCCTGCTTTAGAAAGCACGGAAATCACAGCGACCGGGCGGGTGCGACGCTTGAGTGTCTTGTACTCGAGTTGGAGCGTTTTCCCAAAAAAGAGGAGGTAATTCAGAAAAGCAACCCCCAACGTTGCGGCCACAACGGGTGGTTGACCGATGGATGATAAGATCATCAAAGCGGCACTGAAAATAGCCAGCCAGACAATCCGTACCGGAAGGATAAAAAAGACGAGCACCTTGAAGCCGGGGTAGAGTGTGGCATACGCCAAGAGTAGGGAGAGATTCAGGAAGGTATTGGCGTGCGCAAGAGATGCGCCGCTAGCTCCGGACCAACCGAAGACAAACGAGGCTGCGGTGCAAAGGACAACCCCAGTGAAGTAAAAAAGGGTAAGCTTTCCGGATCCCATGGCAGCTTCAAGCCCGTCCCCAAGGTAAAAAAGAAAAAGGACAGCAAAGATGATCCAGAATGGACTCAAGGTTTCGGGAATAAAAATCCAAGTGATCAGTCTCCAAACTTGGCCCTGCAAAACAAGGGAGGGAACAAGTTCCAGGAGGGAGGTGTACCCAGGTGCAATCAGATGAAGCACGAAGACAAGTGCGTTCAAGAGCGCCACATAACGTATGAGACCCGGCACGGAAAAAGCACCTAAAAAGGTCATGAGTTTTTCGGAGAAAGTGTATGGCATTGGCTTAGGGGCGGACTTCCTGCAAACGATGCACATAAGAAGGAGTCGAAGGAAGATTTTTACGAGACGGAAAGTCGAATTTTAGACTCATTCCATAGTCTAATCTGGAAAAATTCTTTAGCTTGTTTTAGATTGGTGCAAGTGACGAGAAATGTTATTTTACGCTTAAGTCATGGATGAAACGTCGAAAATCCCGAGTGATGATCAAACAACAATCACTCCAAGGATAGATCAGTCAGCTGGGAACGATCCCAAGGAAGAAAAAGCTGCCTTGCCCGCAAGGTACTTTCACACCCCAAAAGGGAAAATGAAGACGGAATTTTTTGAGCACCAAGTAACGGAATCGAGGGATCCAGTTCAGAAATTCTCCCCAAAGAAAGGAATTCATAGCAAAAGGGCCGATCAATTCAACATCCTGCTTCTTGTCTCAGCCGTTGTTGTCCTGATCGTCGTTATGGTGGCTATGATTTTGAACAGCAAAAAATATTCTTTAAAAAAAACCGATGCTAGGCACTCGGCGGAGGCAAGTGTTGATTTCTATCAGGGCAATTCGGTTTATTCCCAAAAAGTTGAGGAGGAGCGTGCGGCCAAGGAGTCCTCGCTGCGTGGCAGAAATCAGCGAGATTCCCTAGTGGTCGATCCAATGGAGATCACTATTCAGGATCAGACGATAACGATGAATCGCAAAATTGAGGAGATGCGAGCCAAAAAACTCAAAGGCGAAGCACAAAGACCTCTCCCTGACACGGGTCCTATCTCGGGGATCCCTTTGAAGCTCAAGCCGGCGAAGATAGAGAATTTCAATACCCCTCTCGATTTGAATGGAACTCTTCCCAAGTCGCTACAAACGAATCAGTAAGTTGCTGCTTGTGGCGCCTGTAAAAGAAGCGGGCCAATACAAGGCCCTCGGCAGCGTTTCTTGCATGGACACGTGAGAGGGATGACCACGAGGGGATCACCAAGGATGCAAGGGCCGCTATCACGGTGATGGTGACAAGCAATTCCGTAAAGGTGACTCCTGAAGTGCCTTTCAGTTTCACGCTAAATTCTGGTTTATACAGCAGCAGGCAATCCTACAGAGTGACGGAATGTCTTGCGATCGGCGATATAAAATGAGGCCGCTGATGGAAACACCGAGGTTCCAAGAGTTTTTATCGGATGATTCCTAAAATGCCCTGATGACCGAGAAGCCTAACCAGATCCCGAGAACGCAGAGTAGAACTGAGAGGAGGACATTCAGGAAGGCTCCCATCAGATTGCCCTGCTCGATAAGAAGGAATGTCTGGAGACTGAATGACGAGAAAGTGGTGTAGCCTCCAAGGACTCCAATCATCAAGAAGGTGCGTGCCCCTGGTGCGAAAATGAGTTTTCCTGGCTCGGATTCGCCGTATCCCGCCAGTAAGCCCATCAGGATGGCGCCTGTGACATTCACCATCACAGTTCCAAATGGAAACCCGTTGCCAAGCCACTTGCTCACCAGGTCGGTCATCCCGATGCGGCCGATCGATCCGATGGCTCCACCCATTCCGGCTAGCAGGTAGGGATGATTGAGAAGAGCCGTGAGAAAAGACATAAGAAATGTTGAGCAGGATGTCCTGCTTCGGGTCAAGTCGTTGATTCAAAAGGTGAGGCTTGGACTCTTATTTTGGGAATCTCCGTTGAAGCTTTGAACTCTGTCTGATAGTGAAGTCGGGATGATTCTTTCTCCCCTGTTCCTTCTGCTGACGCTTCTTTGTCTTGGGCTTCCACTGAGGGCACAAGACGGCGGTGCCCCGAACACGTTCGCACCTACTCGTGTATCCATCATGGATGCAAAGGCTGATCTCAGCCCGATTCCCAAGAATGGCGTGGTGCCCCTCAAGACAATCGCTGGGGACTTTGCCACGAATGCAGTCGCCGCCTCGGGGAAATACTTGGAACGACGTATCACGGTTTCGGGTCGGATCGCCTCCCTGCGCAAGGGGCATGGTGAAAACAAGGCCCTCGTGGTCATAATGCAGGACCGTGCGGCTTCCTTGCCAGCAGTGAAAGCCGAGTTTCTTTCAGGATCAATTCCGGAAAATAGTGAATTTGATGTCTCCGGAGAGGGGGGGCAAGCCACTCTCCTGAGGCGAGATCGGCATGGTATGATCCTTAGTCGCACTCCCTACCTTTCAGTTGGGCAGAAAGTGGAAATTTCCGGATATGTCAAAGGACTCGATGTGGGGGATATCGTCTTAACGGCTTGTCGAATGGGGGGCTAGGAAAACTGATCAGTAGGATGGAAGGATAAAGCTTTGAGTTCTAAGACTAATCTGACATAACATTCAGAAGTCAGCTCACCCCTATTTTAATAGACCATGTCAAATCCAGAAGAGGGATTTTTGCAGGTTGACGCTCCAGACACGGAGTCGAAACCAAAAATCCGGAAAGTGGCCATGATTTCTCCTGGTTTCAGACAAACTGAGGAGGGGTCCGTCCTCCGACCAAGAGTCTTGGGTTTCAAGTTGCCCACGGATCCTAATGATATCAGGAATTTTAAGATGGGATTGATTGCGGTGACTGTTTCGGCCGCGATTTTTATCGGACTCGAGTACAAGCAGGTTTACGAAGCGGCACGTGAGGGAAAGCACCAGTTGCATGCCGTGGCTCACGACACCAAGCACTCGATTCTGGAATTTTTCAAAAAGTAATCGAAGAGAGCGTATATGATCTCAAAGACTTGTTCCATGGGAGCAAGTCCCCGGTGGTGATCTAATCCCGTGCATTTCCCACACATTGGGCCATAGTACGCGACTAGCTTCCTAATTGATCCCAATGCCATTTCGCTCACTCGGCCTCAATGCCGCCATTCTACAAGCCGTACAAGAAACGGGTTATACTGAACCCACGCCAATTCAATCTGCGGCGATTCCGTTGGTCCTCCTGAGACGTGACCTGATCGGGATCGCGCAGACAGGCACAGGAAAAACCGCGGCATTTACCCTGCCCATCCTATCCATACTAGCAGAGGCGCCGGCTCCAGGTATCCGGGCACTTGTCATCGCACCGACACGAGAACTCGTGGTTCAGATTGAGGAGAATGTCCGTGCTTACGCGAAGCATCTTCAACTCTCCATGGCCACGATCTATGGTGGAGTGAGCGAAAAGCCCCAGATCAAGGCATTGGAGCATGGCGTGGACATCGTGATCGCCACCCCGGGACGGTTGCTTGATATCATCAGGGGAAGAGAGAAGTCCTTTGCGGGCATCGAGTTCCTGGTCCTCGATGAAGCGGATAGGATGCTCGATATGGGATTCGTCCCAGCTATCCGGCAGATCGTCAAGTTGCTGCCACGGAAGCGCCAGACACTCTTCTTTTCGGCAACACTCTCCCGCGAGATCGAGAAACTTACCGGAGAGTTTCTGCAGGAGCCCGAGACCGTCGAGATCGGTCGCCGCTCCAATCCGGCGGACACTGTCTCCCAGTCGGTCTATGAGATTCCCCAGCACCTCAAGCCGGGAATGCTCCTGCACCTTCTGCAGGATCCAAAATTCAACATGGTCCTTGTCTTCACGAGAACCAAACACGGAGCCGATAGGATTGCTCGACGGTTGGAACAGGCAAAAATCACGAGCGCTACGATCCACTCCAACCGATCCCAGAATCAGCGTCTGCGGGCACTCAATGAATTCAGAGAGGGCAAGATCCGTGTCCTTGTGGCGACCGATATCGCCGCACGAGGCATCGATGTCGACGGCATCTCCCATGTCGTGAACTACGACTTCCCCCCGCATCACGAAGACTACGTCCACCGGATCGGTCGCACCGGACGCGCGAAGGCGGTCGGCGAGGCAGTGAGCTTCGTAAGCCGAGAGGATGACGATGCGCTCCGCGCCCTCGAGCGCTTCACCCGCCGTGGTATCCCTCGCGTGAAGGCGGAGGGCTTTGATTACACGGCTCCTGCGCCGCCAAGAGATCCCAATGGAGGACGCCGCCCCCCCCGTAGGCCTGGTGAAGTTCGCACGCCGCGCCCTAATTTTCAGCGTGGAAACAGGCAGGAGCGTTCCGCTGAAGGGACTCAGTCTAAGGATCGAGGCGATGGAAAATCTGAAGTCTCCCAGGGAGGTCATCGCCAATCCCGATCAAGAGGAAGAAGCGATGGCAAGCCACGCAATATTGCGATGAATGGTGAACCGGGAAAGACTGCGGGAGGCCCCGCAAAAAAAGGAGGGATCGGCAGGTTCCTAGGCTTCGGTCGCCGCTGATTTGCGAAACCAGATCGTGAAGGGCTTTTTTGGCTGTTTTTTGGTTTTTTTAGCCTTCCAAGGGAGAGGTTTTTTTTTAGAGTGAAAGAATCATGACCCCTTTTTTCGCTAGGATTTTCAATGATTCTTCGAGTGATCTCCGGGGGAAAATCGCCGCAATGCTGACGCTGTTGGTCGGCTTTAACCTAGTCGCCTGGGGATGGGCGTTGGTATCCTTTCACTCCTTCCCTGTACTTCTAGGAACGGCACTTCTTGCGTATGGATTCGGTCTTCGTCATGCCGTGGATGCAGATCACATAGCTGCCATTGATAATGTCACCCGCAAAATGATGCAGCAGGGGAAGCGTCCCGTCGCCATAGGGTTCATGTTTTCACTGGGACACTCCACAGTCGTTGTTCTCGCGAGCATTGCGGTAGCCGTCGCCGCAAACTCTTTTAAGAGCCAACTGGATGCCCTGCACCAAATGGGCGGCGTGATCGGGACGATGATGTCAGCAGTATTCCTTCTGCTGATTGCCATCATGAATCTCGTGATCTTCTCTTCGATTGCGAAGGCCTTCAAACGTGCCCGTAACGGCGAACCATATTCCGAAGATGACTTTGACATGCTGCTTGCGAACCGAGGGTTCCTCGCCCGCCTTTTTCGCCCTCTGTTTGGTTTGATCTCCAAAAGTTGGCACATGTATCCCCTTGGTTTTCTCTTTGGTCTTGGATTTGACACGGCGACGGAAATCAGCCTGCTCGGTATTTCCGCCACAGAAGCCGCAAAAGGCCTTCCTGTCTGGTCGATTCTCGTTTTTCCAGTCCTCTTTACTGCAGGCATGAGCCTCATTGATTCCATCGATGGAATCATGATGTTGGGGGCCTATGGTTGGGCCTTCATCAAGCCAATCCGCAAACTCTACTACAACATGACCATCACCCTGGTCTCAGTCGTGGTTGCCGTTGTTGTCGGAGGAATTGAGGCTTTAGGACTTATCGGCGATCAACTCAAACTGGAAGGCCCAGTTTGGAAGGCGATTGGATCCCTGAATGGTAACTTTGGGACGATCGGTTATCTTATCATCGGAATCTTCGCGGTTAGTTGGGCCCTCTCACTGATGATATATCGGTTCAAGGGCTTTGACCGTCTCGAAGCGGGTGTTAACTGAATGCCCTTAATCCGCTTCCTGCAGGAAGATCTCGCTGATACCGGGTTGCTGTGAGGTCTTTCCCGGATAGATTTCGTCGACCGTCAGTACTGGATGCTCTCCCCCGGTCCGGGAGTATGTGAAATCCATGCGGTTGTGGCATCATCGTCGCAGAGTTCGGAGGCCGGTTTCAGCGAGGAGGTTGAGTTCCCCCGCCAGCGTCTCCCAGAAGAAGGCACAGCGGAGTGAGCACCCTCCCAGCAGTTCCTGGAGGACGGGATCTCCCACCTTCGGTTTTAGCAGGGGGAGCGAGTCGGCGTGAACGGATGATGAGATCGCCAGAAGAGCCAGTAGGCTCCATGCTACGCACACGGATTTTGGACGCACGATTCGCTGAATCCTTATTTCAACCCCTCCACAATGGAGGACACATTATGCCGTATCATCGCGTCGTAGGTGTTTCCGTCGGTCTCACCGAGGGCGTCGGAATAGAGGGTGCCTCCGGCCTTGGCCCCGGTTTCATTAGCAATCTGCTGGACGGCGCGCGGATTTTCGATGGTCTCGAAGAAAACGGCCTTCACACCCTGGTCTCTGATGACGCCGATGATTTCTTTCACATGCTGGGAGGAGGGATCCTCCGCCGTGCTGGCTCCTTTCACAGGATAGATGGTGAAGCCGTAATCACGGGCGAAGTATCCGAGTGCATCGTGCGAGGTGACGAGTTTTCGGCGGTCGTGGGGAAGTGAGGCTAGTTTTACACGGATCCAGCGCTGAAGTTCATCGAGCTTGGCGAGATAGGCGGACGCGTTCTGGTCATAGCTCACGGCATTGGCTGGATCGGCTTTCTCGAAGGCTTCCGCCACCACGCTGGTAGCTCTTTTCATGTTCTCCACACTGTGCCACCAGTGGGGATCCTCCACCTTCTTCCCTTGCTCGGTCATGGTGAGCGAGGCAATGTCTTTGCTCACATCCACAAACTTGGCGGAGCCTCCGGCGGCCTCCTCCAGCTTCGAGAGATAACCCTCCATCCCCTTGCCTGTCAGGAGTACGAGATTCGCGTCAGCGACTTTTTTCACATCACTAGGCGTCGGTTCGAACTCATGGGGATCGATACCGGCTTTAATGATGCCTTCCACCGTGACATGGTTGCCCCCGATCTGCCTTGCCAAATCGGTTGTGACCGTGGAGAGGGAGGCCACATTGAGATCAGCGCGCACTACGGGAAGTCCCAAGCAAAGGAGTAAAAACGATGAAAATGCGGCCTTGAGGATTTCAAAGTGAAGAGGGCGCGCGAAAGCAAACATGACTTGATGGAAGAATAACTTTGATTACGATGAACCGACTTTCTTCAATATAAAAACGTTTTTTAAATGGCTAGCACCCAATCCTTTCAACGATTTCAGCATCGGGGCGTATGAGACGTGTTTTTTATATCGTTGGGTTGTGCATGTTATTCGAAGCATGGCCATGCCTTCATGCAGATCCGCTCACGATTCCAGACTCCTTTAATCTGCTGAGCCAACCGCGCATTGCGGGAGAGTTTCTGGGATACAGGCCAAAAGCTGAGACCAACGGAGTCGTTCTCACCTTGCAGTCGATCTCCGATATGCTCGGTAATACGACAGGTGGAGCATCTCAAGGCGGCACCTATTCCGGACTCTTGAATCTTGGTCTTGCCGTCGATCTTCAAAAGGCGGTCGGTTGGGAGGGGGCTTCCTTTAAGAACAGCTGGATCTGGCTCTACGGAAACGATGTCTCCCAAAAGTATATCCATAATGCGTTAACGGCGAGTAGTGTCGCTGGATACCCTGCATTCCGCTGCTCCGAACTCTGGTTTCAGCAGAATTTTCTTACCGATGCCGTTTCGCTCCGTGGAGGTTTAATCGGAGTGGACACCGAATTCATGGTGTGCGACACGGGTAACCTTTTCGTGAACAGTGCCTTTAGTCTCCTTCCCATTTTTGTCTTGAACGTACCTAATGGGGGGGCTGTTTTCCCAATGGCGACGCCGGGCCTTCGTTTAGCCCTTCAACCCTGTTCCTGGTTGACGCTCCGAACGGCGTTCACTCAGGGCAATCCCTTCGAACAGCAGAATAACCTTCATAACTTTAACTGGAATTTTGGAAAGTCTGGCGGACTGCTCAATATCAATGAGGCTGCGGCAATTTGGAACAAGGATCCTGGATCTAAGGGACTCCCTGGCACAGCAAAGGTCGGTTGTTGGTTCCAGACGGGGGAGGGCCCACAAGGGGAAGTGAACTTTTCTTACGGATCACCTACGGCTGTCGCCTATAGCAGTGGATTCTACGGAATCATTGATCAGCAACTATATGCTCCTGTTACAAAAGGATTGGAACCATCTTCCGGTAAGAATCCTGTAGCTGGGAAAGATACCCAAACTGGAAGTAATGCTTCGGGGAAGGGGCTTTCTTCCTTTGTCCAGATGGGCTTTGACCCCCAGCAGGTCTGTGTGAGCTCCTTCTATGCTGATGTGGGTTTTGCCTACACTGGGCTTATCCCCTCTCGTGATGCCGATAAACTCGGACTTTCTTTTGGGTACGCTCAGATGAGTAATTATTTGCAAAATAAGGTGTCTGAATCCGGGCTTTGCGGCGCCTCCTTTGAGTCAGTTGCTGAACTGACCTACTCGATCCGCTTGGCACCCGCAATCGCACTCCAGCCCGACCTGCAGTACATCCTGCATCCGGGAGGAACCCAGCAGTACGGAAATGCACTTGTTGTTGGAGTCCGAGCTGTGGTGGATTTCTAGGATTTTGGGGCCTATCCTCCAAGGATGGAACTTCAGGAGGTTATGAAAGGAAGCGATCGCGATGCCGTGGTGGTCCGTGAATTCTTCAACGGATGGTCACTTTACCGTCGGATCGTCGATAACGATTATCTTTATCATCGCTCGGTTCGGGAGTTTTTTTCCCGATGGTTGGATGCTTTCGGGAGGCCCTTCTCATTTTTGGATCTTGGCTGCGGCGACGCCGATTTCAGCTCTGGGATCTTAAGGGGAAGGCCTCTGCAATCTTATACTGGGATAGATCTTTCCCCTGTGGCACTTGACCTTGCGCGTCAGAACACTGCATTGCTCGGAGTGCCATGTAATCTGATTGCGGGTGATTTCATGACGAGTCTTGGAGGTCTTGTTGGTACATATGACATTATTTACATCGGACTCTCTCTCCATCATCTCCAGCGAAGGGAAAAAGAGTTCTTCTTTGGGGAATTACGCGGCAAGTTGGCGCCGGGAGGGGTATTGCTCATTTTTGATCCTGTGCTGACCCCTGGTGAATCGCGTGAATCCTACATGGGGAGGTGGGTGGATCATGCCCAGTGGGCTTGGAGGGCGCTCACGGTGGAAGAGATTTCGGGGGCTGTGGAGCATGTCACCACCTCGGATTATCCCGAGGAGATCGCAACCCTCAACCACATGGCCATCGGCGCTAGTTTCAAGCCCGCTGAGATACTCTTCACCGACCGAACCGACTTTTATGCCCTGATGGCATTTGACGGAGTTTAAAAAAATCCCACCGGAGTTGACGGGGCTCGAACCCGCAACCCCCGCCGTGACAGGGCGGTGCTCTGACCAATTGAGCTACAACTCCAGGGATCTCTCGGTAAATTACCGAGGGGGTGGTAATCATCCATGCAATAGAGTTTCGGGCAATCTTTTTTGTGACTTTCTTGCGGTTGCCGGGCATTATATTCACTCCGAAACTATGGCTTATCCATCCTACGCTGCATTCCTGAAGGCGCTTGAAGATGCGGGGGAACTACGTCGCATCACGGAACCCGTGGCCACGGAGCTCCAGATTACGGAGTTGGCCGACCGAGAGATGAAGTCACCCCGAGGTGGCAAGGCGCTTCTCTTTGAGAAGCCTACGATCAACGGTAAGTTATCAGGGTTTCCTTTGGCGATCAACGCACTGGGATCCAAGCGCCGGATGGCGATGGCTCTGGGGCTCGGTTCTGTGGACGAACTTGCCGCACAGCTTGAGTTCCTGATGAAGGCTAAGCCTCCCAAGAGCTTCAAGGATGCCCTAAAACTTCTGCGTAATGGGATCGATTTGATTCATGCGCGTCCACGCAGTGTGAAGAGCGCTCCATGCCAGGAGGTCGTTAATAAAATGGGGGAGGGGGAAACTTTCTCTCTCGATCAGTTACCGATCCTGAAGTGCTGGCCGCAGGACGGGGGCCGATTCATTACTCTACCGACGGTTTATACCAAGGATCCCGATACCGGTGAGCGGAATGTTGGGATGTACCGCATCCAAATTTACGATGGCAAGACAACCGGCATGCACTGGCAGGTTCACAAGGTCGGCGCCCGCCACGGGAAGCGCTACTATGAACGTGGAGAGCAGATGCCTGTCGCCATCTGCCTTGGTGGAGATCCTGCATTCACACTAGCCGCCACGGCTCCGTTACCCGATGGTATCGACGAGATCCTCTTTGCGGGGTTCGCCCGCAAGAAATCGGTCGATCTGGTCAAGTGCGTGACTCAACCGCTGGAGGTCCCAGCTGAGAGTGATTTCGTGATCGAGGGATATGTCCAGCCGGGTGAAGCCAGGGCTGAAGGACCTTTCGGAGATCACACGGGATTCTACACTCCTGTGGATGACTACCCCGTCTTCCACGTGACGGCGATCACGCATCGCAAGGAGGCAATCTACCCTTGCACGATTGTCGGCATCCCTCCGATGGAAGACTTCTACATGGGGGAGGCAAGCGTCCGGATCTTCCTTCCGATTTTCAAGATGAACTTCCCCGAGATTGTCGACATGGCGCTACCGGCCGAGGGGACTTTCCACAACCTTGTCTTCGTATCTATCAAAAAACAGTACCCATGGCAGGCCTTCAAGGTGATGCATGGGCTCTGGGGCATGGGGCAGATGATGTTCGCGAAATATATCGTCGTGGTGGACGAAGATTGCGACGTGCAGAACACTTCCGAGGTCCTCTTCCGATGGATGGCCAATACGGACCCCCAGCGTGACAGCATCCTCACGAAAAATCCGCTGGATAGTCTCGATCATGCACCGACCGTGCCAAACATGGGAGGACACATGGGGTTCGATGCAACCAAGAAGATCCCCGGTGAGGGCTACACGCGAGGCTGGCCCGATCTTGTGACCATGGATCCAGCCGTTAAGGCCTGGGCGAACGGGTTTCGGGGATAGGTTATGGGGAATGGGTGATTGGGAGAAAGCAGTCGCGCGTCCCCCTTTTATTCCTGAGTTCCTGATTAAAATCTGCAGTTTCAGTTTCTAGCCGTCATGATCTGCAGAAAAATGAGCATCTTTTTTATCGAGTTCACCTTATAACGTTTCGACATGACGTCATACCGATCATGGTGCATCTGCAACAATATATCGCGGTAGATGGCGCTCATGAGCCGAGCTGGACGCATCAGGCGCTTTTGATTGGCTGACATTTCCGACCAAGCGAGCTCAGCCTTCGCGAAGATTGAGTCTGCCCGCTCAGCCTGATGATTAAGCAGGTGGGTCATTTGGGGTGTGTGATGGGATTCAAAAATATCGGCCTCGGAGACTCCGAAGCGCCCCAGATCCTCAAGGGGTAGATAGATGCGCCCCATGGCGGCATCCTCAGCAACATCCCTCAGGATGTTGGTGAGTTGGAGTGCCACTCCGAGCGCCTCGGCATACCGTTGTACTTCTTTACCCCGCGCTCCGAAGATTGATGCGCTCACGAGGCCCACGGTTGAGGCGACTCTTCGGCAGTAAATTTCAAGATCAGCAAATGTCTTATAGCGGGCATGATCTGTATCCATGAGCATTCCATGAACAATATCCGCAAGGAGGTTTTGATCCAGGTTGTGTCTCCGGATCATGGTTTGGAAATCTATTGGAAGGCCCTCCCCAGACTTGATCGCCAGCAACCATGCTTCCAAAATTCTACGTTTTTCAGAGGTGCCAAGAGAGTGAGTGTCCGCAATATCATCTAGAAGTCGGCACCATTCACCCAAGAGAAGGGCATCCGAACGTCGTTCCGGTTTGAGGAGAAGCAGCGCTGGAATAAGATTGGAATGGTGATGTTTCACGGATCCTCTTAATTCCAGCGGGATGCAGCGTTGTACCTCTGGACTGTTCATGGCATTTAGAGGAATAATACATCAGCCTGCCCTTGTGAACGCTGGTTTATCCGTTCCCAGAGCCCTATCTCCTCATGACGCTTCCCAACCAGATCACAATTGCACGGATCCTCATGATCCCGATCTTTGTGGTGCTTGCCATTTATTATGGGAAGACAGCCGTGACGGGGCACCCGAACGAATCACTCCGGATGGCAACGATCGGAGTGTTTCTGCTTGCAGCTCTGAGTGACGGTATTGATGGCTGGCTGGCCCGTCGCTTTCATCTCAAATCACGACTCGGTGCTGTCCTGGATCCATTGGCGGATAAGGGACTCATGCTCACTGCGATCATCACCTTAAGCGTCACCAAATGGCCCTACGAACTTCCCGTCTGGTACCCAGTGCTGGTGATTTCCCGCGACATCATCATCCTGACCGGGTGCGGGGTTCTTCGACTCCTAAATGATCATCTTGAGGTGCGTCCCTCTCTGTTGGGAAAGACATCGACCTTCCTCCAGATGCTGACAGTGGCTGTCGTGATGCTGCAGTGGAGTCATTGCGATCCGGTGGTTTGGGCCTCCGGTGCAGCCACTCTTCTGAGTGGAATCGGTTATGCCGCCGCGGGGATGCACCAACTCCAGGATGGCGGTCATACCGTTCCCGTGGCACGATCCGAACCTCCTCCTCCGTGAGAGGGGAAAACCATCAACTAATTTCATGAGACGCGTTGCCATTGTCGGTCGCCCCAATGTGGGCAAGTCATCCCTTTTCAACAGGCTGATGGGACGCCGTGTCGCCATTGTCCATGACCAGCCCGGGGTCACGCGCGATCGCCTTGCCGGAATCTGTAAAACCGGGCCCGTACCCTTTGAGATCATCGACACGGGCGGGATCGGTGATGCACCTGATCCTGATTTTGCGGAAGCCACGCATGTGGCTGCTCAAGCGGCTATTGCAAGTGCAGATCTTCTTCTCTTTGTGGTTGATGGCCGGGCCGGGCTTACGCCTCTGGACCGTGAACTGGCGCACATGCTTCGCACCGGGGGGCGCCCCTTGATTCTCATCGTCAACAAGATCGATCAGGAGATGCATGAATCGATGTCGGCCGATTTCTTTGAACTCGGCTTGCCCGAGATCATGACTGTCAGCGCTGCCCACGGACGAGGCACTCATGATCTGCTTGCCAGGATTGGGGAGATGTTGGGAGGAAGCATAGTGACTGAGATTTCCGAAGAGTTGTCGGCTCCTCGTCTAGCGATTGTCGGGCGTCCCAATGTGGGCAAGTCATCCCTTCTAAACCGACTGCTGGGGGAGGAGCGAAGCATCGTTAGTAACATCTCGGGAACCACGCGTGATGCTCTGGATGTCAAATGTGAGCTTGCAGGAGAGCCTTATGTGCTGGTCGATACAGCCGGACTGCGCCACCGCTCCCGTCCCGATACCTCGGTTGAGATTTTCAGCGCCATGCGTTCCGAGGAGGCGATCCGCCGCGCCGATGCCGGCCTCCTCGTCATCGATGCAGAGAGCGGAGTCACCACCCAGGACAAAAGGATTGCGGGAATGCTTCAGGAATCGCAGAAAGCCTGCATTATCCTGCTGAATAAATGGGATCTTGTCCGTAAGGAGGATGGTGGGCGTGCCTCCCAAGGGGAGCAGGCTGATGTGATTCGCAAAGATCTCTTCTTTCTCGATTATGCTCCAGTGGTCTGCATCTCGGCTAAGACCGGTCAGGGGTTCAGTCGGATTTTCACTGCCCTCCAGAGTGTGCGCAAGGAGAGTGAAACCCGGATAGCCACCGGAGAACTCAATCGCTTTTTTAAAGATGTCTTCGAGCAGCATCCTCCGCCAAACAAAGCCGGCAAGCGCTTCAAGCTTCTATATGCCACGCAGGTTGTGCCCGAGCTGATCAGGCCCTTCCATCCACCCGAGTTTCTGCTCTTTGTCAACGACCCGGATCTCATTCCCGATGCTTACCGCGAGTACCTCTTCAATCAGTTTCGTGAACGCTGGCCCTATCCGGGGCTACCGATCCGCTTGCGAATGAAGGGGCGGGAGAATCGGGAGATACAGGATCGTAAGAAAGAGAGCCGCGCGGCTACTGATACGGCGCTCCTTGTCCATGTTGGAAAGGATGTGTCGGAGGAAGATGCGGTGGTGAAAAAAACACCGAAGCGTCTTGTCGCAAAACCAGTACCTCGACGTCGAGCCCCCTCCCACAAACCCCAGAAGAGGCTTGGAGGTAAAAAAACCGCGGCCCCCCGTAAAGGAAGAGCTCCCAGGCGTTGACACTGAGAGGCTCTGCAGATATCCCCGACCATTATGGAAACATTTCCCAAGCTGGCCCAACCATTACCAGCTTATGTAAACTTTGAAAACGGCCTTGGCCGATGGCTTCTGGTGGTCGTGCCAGTGGTTCTGATAGGCCATCTTCTTGGAGCCTTCGCCCTTATAGCGATCCTAATTTCCTCCAACTTTAATATCCTCGGCTGGTTGGAGTAATAGGTGTGGTTGATAGGAACTGGGGAGTTGGAGATCTTGTTTTCTTTCTTTTCCCCTATAACCAAAAACCGATTGATTTCACCGCCCCATCACCCGTGGGGATGGGCTACGGCTCCGGATGCTCAACAGGCTTCGGATGTGATCCGATCTGACTATGGTTGATGTAGGCGTGGCCGCTTAGGTGAGCCAGTGCCGCACAGAGGCACCCTCCTGCGATAATGATCGTACCTGCCACATAGACCCAGAGCAGAAGAAACATCATGCTCCCCATTGCGCCATAGATAGCGCTATAATTAACAAGTTTGGGGACGATGTTCACGAAGCAAGCCTGACCTACTTGCAGAAGCACGGCGACAAGCATGGCTGGAATCCAGATTTGCTTGAATCGGATCTTGTGACGCGGCGCCAACATGAAGAGCATAGCGAAGCAATAAAAGAGCACCAGAGTTCCTCCGATGTAGCGGCTCAGATCGACTAGGGCCAAGAGGCGATCCACATTGAGCATCGGTAAATGATCGTTGATAACCGCTTCGAGGGAGTGAAGCAGACGTGCCACCGCTTGAAGCAGGGCGGGAACAATGGTTCCGATGAGGAGCGCGCCGGACATGGCGAGGATCATAAGGAGATTCTTCACGGGCATCTGCCACCAGAGTAGGCGTCGCGTCCCCCAAGCATAGTTGATTGAGAGTACGAGTGAATGGAAGAAGCGTAGAGAGGCCCAAATCAGAATCAACAGCGAGACGATGCTAACGCTGCCTCGCGCCTTCTCCAAACCACTCACCATGCTCCAGAGTAGTTCCTGCTGGTCTGCGCCAAGGGGGACGAAGCGATGGATCGTGGTAAGCGCCGTATCGCCGGGGAAAAAATAGGAGCCGATAGTCAGCAGGAGGGCGACGAGTGGTACTAGTGAGAAGAGTGCATAGTAGGCAAAGGCCGCAGCGTTTTCCCCGCCTGCGATACGACTGTAGATGGCCATTGTCTCCCGCAGGAGACGCCAGAGATAGAAGATGCCATGCCGTGTTGAATGGGCATGAGGATAGGAATCGGGGAGTGACTGGGAATTGAAATGAAAGAGGTGCTTCAAAAACATGCCGTTTGCCTTGGTTTAGAGAGTCCTTCGTCTTTTCGGCAATAGGATACCGACTGACTCACGGACTCAATCGGTCGATCGTCCATCCATCCGCATTCCTCGAATAGCTGAAGCGGTCGTGGAGGCGGTTGGGTCGACCCTGCCAGAACTCGATCCTGAATGGCGCAACAAGATATCCGCTCCAGAACTCGGGGGTCGGCACTTCTTCTCCTTCGAAGCGGTGTTCGCATTCCAAGGCCTGCCGCTCAAGGGTGGCACGGTCGGCAACGATTTCACTCTGGCGTGAAGCCCAGGCTCCGATGCGACTTCCATGGGGACGGCTTGCGAAATAGGCATCGGTTTCGGCGCGGGGGACCTGAGAGACCTTCCCGTTGATCTGGATCTGACGCTCCAGAGCCTCCCAATAAAAAAGCAGTGCCGCGTCATTGTTTTGAGCAAGTTGGGATGCTTTCCTGCTTCCTGTGTTGGTGAAGAAGCGAAACCCCCTTTCATCATACCCCTTGAGTAGGACCATTCTCGAGGTTACGCCACCCTCGGGGGATGAAGTTGAGAGGGCCATGGCCGTCGATTCCATGATGGCTGGACAAGCCTCTGCCTCATCTAACCAGCTATGGAATTGGGTGAAGGGATCGGGGGGGAGGTCGGCCCTCCGCAGGGAGGCGTGCCGATAATCCCTCCTGAAAGAGGCCACATCAAGCAGGTCGGGTCTCTCTTCCTTGTTCATGGGTCCGATCATGCAACAAGCATCGTCCCCAAGGCACCCTTAAAATTGACCGCAAATTGCTTTTGACAGAAGAACTTTCAGGAAGCATTCTTTCAATCCGCTTTTTCTCGGAAAGCATCGTTGCGCCGCCGCCAGATGATCTGGCTCGTGCTGTGGTCGGTGACTTCTTAAAGAAGTTGCGGAACGGCCTGAGGCAACCCCAAAGGCCTCTGTTCTTTTCATAATTTGACCGGTCTCAGGACCGGACAGGCCCATGTAGCTCAGTTGGTAGAGCACGTCCTTGGTAAGGACGAGGTCACCGGTTCAATCCCGGTCATGGGCTCCAGAAGAACGAATCACCAAAAACAAAAAAACAACCAGCACAACCCACCCATATGGCTAAAGAAGCATTCAAACGCGAAAAAGACCACGTGAACATCGGAACGATCGGACACGTGGATCACGGCAAGACAACCCTCACCGCTGCCATCACGACCGTGCTGGCAAAAACTGGCAAGGCTCAGGCCCGTGCCTACGACCAGATCGATGCGGCTCCAGAGGAAAAGGCCCGAGGCATCACAATTTCCACCGCCCACGTCGAGTACGAGAGCGACAACCGTCACTACGCGCACGTCGACTGCCCTGGACACGCCGATTACGTGAAGAACATGATCACCGGTGCCGCCCAGATGGACGGAGCCATCCTTGTTGTCAGCGCTGCAGACGGCCCGATGCCCCAGACCCGTGAGCACATCCTGCTTGCCCGTCAGGTCGGCGTGCCTTCCATCGTTGTCTTCATGAACAAAGTTGACCTCGTTGACGATCCGGAGCTCCTCGACCTCGTCGAGATGGAAGTTCGTGATCTTCTCACCAGTTACGACTTCCCCGGTGACGAGATTCCCATCGTCAAAGGAAGCGCCAAGAAGGCACTCGAAGGCGATCCTGAGCAGGAGAAGCAAATCCTCGCTCTTATTGAGGCCGTCGACAGCTATATCCCGATGCCCGAGCGTCCGAAGGATCAGCCTTTCCTCCTCCCCGTTGAGGACGTTTTCAATATCGAAGGTCGCGGCACTGTTGCTACCGGTCGTGTCGAGCGAGGTATCCTTAAGAAGGGTGAGGAAGTCGAGATCGTCGGTCTTCGTGACACCCAGAAGACCACCGTCACCGACATCGAGATGTTCCGTAAGCTCCTCGACACTGCAGAGGCAGGCGACAACGTCGGCATCCTGCTCCGTGGCGTAAAGAAAGAGGATATCGAGCGTGGCCAAGTCATCGCCAAGGTCGGCTCCATCAAGCCTCACAAGAAGTTCAAGGCTGAGATCTACGTGCTCAGCAAGGAAGAGGGAGGCCGTCACACCCCGTTCTTCACGAACTATCGTCCGCAGTTCTACTTCCGTACCACCGACGTCACTGGCTCAGTCAAGCTGCCCGAGGGTGTGGAAATGGTCATGCCAGGAGACAACGTTGCCATCGAGGTCGAGCTTGGAAGTCCGATCGCCATGGAGAAGACGATCCGCTTCGCTATCCGCGAGGGTGGACGCACCGTCGGTGCGGGTCGTGTCTCGGAGATCCTCGACTAACAAAATCCCAAGCCTAGGCCAGTAGCTCAATTGGTAGAGTAGCGGTCTCCAAAACCGTTTGTTGGGGGTTCGAGTCCCTCCTGGCCTGCTCTGCATCCTTCGCTTTTCCGTTATATGTCCAATAAGATCACAACCTACATCAGAGAGGTGCGTGCGGAACTCGCGAAGGTGCAGTGGCCGTGGGACGATAGTGAGCGTGGCTTTAAGCGCTATAAGGAACTCTGGGATTCCACACTTGTCGTCATCATTGCCATGTTATTGGTCGGTGGTTATATTTCATTTTTTGATTTCGTCACCATCAACGTGGTCGGCTTCCTGACCCATCCCTAGTTTTTTACTAATCCCAGCCTTTTTTTATCATGCCTCTCGCACCCAAAGAACAGTGGTTCGTTGTTCATGTCCTCTCAGGACAGGAACAGAAAATCCACGATAATATCGTCAAGCGCATCAAGACCGAAGAACTTGGCGATCAGGTTTTTGAAGTGCTTATCCCTACCGAGCGGGTTCAGGAGATCAAGCGTGGAAAGAAAACCGAAACGACCCGTAAATTCTTTCCCGGTTACCTGATCGTAAACATGCATCTTCTCGATGAAAAAAACGAACTGATCGAGAAGACTTGGTACTTCATCAAGGATACGACAGGCGTCATCGGATTCGCCGGAACCAAGGACAAGCCTATACCGATGCGTAAGAAAGAAGTAGACGGAATGCTTGCGCAACTGAAAGAGCGTGAGGATACGGTTACTTCCAAGATTAGCTATGAGGTTGGTGACAAAGTGAAGGTGGCTGATGGTCCCTTCCAGAACCAGCAGGGTATTGTTGAAGAGGTTGATCCGATCCGGGGCAAGTTACGTGTCTCGGTTAGCATCTTCGGACGAGACACACCTGTAGAGTTGGAATACTGGCAGGTCGAAAAAGCCTAATCCGTCAGCCTTACGGGGCTTTAAGCCCGCCAAGGTTGATCTTTAGGTGACGAGGTGTTCAGTTTGTTCAGTGCATATGCCAGATGCACTGCTGGACCTGCGAATAACAAGTCTAGGACTTTTAGCACCATACTCAAAAGTGCGACCCTTGAGGCGATTATTTCAAGAGAGCCAAGACAATGGCTCCCAAGAGGAGTAGAGCCCCGCCCAGTCTGGCAATCCAGAACTCACGCGCATTTCCCTCTCCTTTCCATGCGTCAATGGCAACGGACCAGATTGTCCGAGTCGCATAGAGGATGTTGATGAGAGTGGCTTGTCCGAAAAGCCCGATCAACATAATGACTAAAGGTGCCTGAAATCCGATGACCGCACCTCCCCTCAAGAGGCGTTTTTTTGCGATTTCGGGAGCAGGTGGCGTGGATCCGAGCAGGGGTGTCATCGCTGCCAGGACAACGAACATTACTGGCTGGAAGAAGGCAACTCCAGAAGTTCGGGCGTAACCCTGGGTCAAGACATCTACCAGAGCGAAGAGAACACTAGCTCCCATGGCCCATCCGACTGCTGAGCGTCGATGGTTCTTGTTATGATCTGGGCCAACCTGCAGAAGAGCTAGAGCAACTACTGTGAAAGTGGCTGCTGTCAAGAGATGCCACCCAACTGGATTGTGAAGGAGTAGGATTGAGAAGAGGGCGACAAGAACAGTCTTCGTGCCGAGTAGGGGGGCACTGATAGAGAGGTCGGCCTTTGCGAGTGCCTTTACGGTACAAATACGTCCGATGAAGAGAGCAACTCCCGCGGTCACTGCAGCAAGTGTTGCTGCCCAGTTTGGTTGGAAGTGGAACTGCTTTGGGAAGAAAAAGGGAAGCAAAGCCAGTGGTAACGACCAAGCTGCCATCGCGTAATTAGAGAAGATATTAACCCTCTTGCTGGTTGCACCCTGGTGAATGGATCCTTTCAGTTCCAAATATCCAACCGCGTAGAGTAGTGAGGCCCCTAGGGCCCCGAATGCGATGATCATGATGATGATGTTCTAGTGTCTAGACTTTGGGACTTTGGGACTTTGGATTGCCAAGCCAACTTAGAAAGGTTCTTTCAAGACCTTTCAACCCTGCTGATTTCTATCTGCAGCGACGAGGCGCTGATAGAGGGGCTGTAATCCCTCAGGAATAACGCGTGTCCCCGCCAAGATCGGCATGAAGTTCTGGTCCCCTGTCCATCGCGGAACAATATGAAGGTGAAGATGTTCTTTGAAGCCGGCTCCGCCTGCGCTTCCTAAATTGAATCCAATATTGAATCCCTCTGCTTTCGTGACTTCGCGCAGAAGCCGTTGGGCATGTATCGAGAGACGCCAGAGATCAAGGACCTCCGCGTCGGCAAGATCCTCCATCTGAGCCGTTCGGCGGTAGGGGACAACCATGAGGTGGCCTGAGGCATAGGGATACTTGTTAAGGATCAGAAAGGCATTCTGGCGACGCGTTACGACCAGGTGCGCGGCATCGTCACTCGTGGATGCTGCTTCGGCCAGAAAGTCCTCTCCTGTGGAACGTTCCCGATTGAAATACTCGACTCTCCAGGGAGCCCAAAGGGACTCGAGCTGTTCTTTGGGGAAATCCATAAGGTAATCAATGAGCCTTTAAGGGGGATTTTTCCAGACATTCAAGCACTGCTTCCGCCGATCTTTGGGAGGGTGAAGGAGAATTTGATTCCTCCGCTCCACCAAGAAGGGCGATGGTCTCAGCGAGGTCAGCCGAGAGGCGGTTGCGTGCTTCATCGCTGTTGAGGAGGCGGAGTGACTCGTCAGCAAGTGCGGCAGGGGTGGCATTATGTTGGATGAACTCACGGATCACAGGTCTTCCGGCAAGAATGTTCACGATTCCCAAGTAGGGGACCCGAATTACCCGGATACCGACTTCGTAGGTGAGGGTGGCTACCTTGTAGACCAGTGCATGGGGAAGCCCGAGGCAGGCTGCTTCGAGAGTGGCTGTTCCCGAGCAGACCAAACCGACAGTCGCCCTTTGCATCAAGTCGCGCGCGGCTCCTGTGGTGATAGCGATCTCGAGACCGGCTTCATTGGCCTGGCCGACCATGCGGGATGCATGGGCTACTGTAGCTGCGGCAGCCTCGAAGCGTATCTCGGGCCTTGAGCGATGAACAAGACGTGCGGCATCGAGCATCACGGGAAAGATCTTACGCACCTCTCGCTCGCGACTCCCCGGGAAAAGGCCGAGCAAGGCGCAGTCTCGATCTTCCGCAGGTACTGCGTGTAGCTCAGCGGCCATGGGATGCCCTGCAAAAACGGTCCGTAGCCCAGACGGCTCATAGAGCTTCTTTTCAAAAGGGAAGATGCAGATCATGAGATCGAGTGCGCGTGCCATTTCGGGAATGCGTCTGCGATTCCATGCCCAGACCTGAGGGCTGATGTAGTAGATGATCTTCGTCGGGATACCTTTACTTCGTATGGCTTTGGCAAGACGAAGGTTGAACCCCGGATAATCAACAAGAATTACGGCTTCGGGAGGGGTTTCGGAAAGCTCATCCAGAAGGGTAGAGAACTTGCGTCGGAAATACCCGTAATGCCGGAGCACATCCCAGAGGCCTAGCACTCCGGCTTCGGCAATCCAGTTATCAAGATGTCCCCCCGACGCGAGGGCTTCCTGTTCCATTTTTGGGCCCCCTTTCCCGGAAAATCTGATCTGCGGATCCAAAGCCCTTAGGGCTCTCATCAGAGCTACTCCGTGGGCGTCACCGCTTGCCTCACCCGCAATAATGGCCAGATGCCTTCCTTCTCGAATCATGAAAGGAGTTGCGGTGGCTTTTTACGAGGGTCGGCCTCTTCGATCTGTCTAGTGATCCTGATCGCCAAGTCAAGTGCCGCTGCTGCTTCCCGACCTGTGACACGGGGGACGAGTCCCTCACGTGCGCAGGTGACAAAAGAGGAAAGCTCCCGCTGGAGAGGCTCTCCCTTAACGACTTTCACCCGCTCCCTTTTGATTGCCCCCTTGTTGAGACGCAGGATGTAGCCGCTCTGCTTTTGGTAGTTGAGAGAGAGGTAGGCATCCTCCTGAAAAATACGGATTTTACGGACCTTGTCGCGGCTGATGCGGCTGGCAGTGAGGTTGGCCACGCAGCCATTCTCAAAACGGATGCGCACATTGGCGATGTCCTCTCCCTTGCTCAGTACCGCGATGCCGACGGCATCTAAGCTCACAACGGGTGAGCGGACGAGATGAAGCAGAATCTCAAGGTCATGGATCATCACGTCCAGAACGACGCCGATGTCCATACTGCGGTTTGGGTAGGGGGAGAGGCGCGTGACCTCGAGAAAGCGAGGATTGGCTAGCTGCTGTTCAAGTGCCTCCAAGCCCGGATTGAAGCGTTCGATATGGCCCACCTGAAGAATGCAGTTATTGGCAGCAGCCGTTGTGGCTAGGTCGAGCGCCTGCGCTGTGTTCGTGGCGATCGGTTTCTCGATCAGCAGGTGTTTTCCCTTTTTTAGGAGGAATGTTCCGACCTCATGATGAGATTCCGTGGGAGTTGCGACCGAGGCAACATCAACAAGGGAGGCAAACTCCTCAAGGGATGTGCACGGTTTGCCACCGTACTTTGCGGCAACCCGCTCGGCATTGGATTTATTGGCATCATGGATGGCCACAAGTTCGCAATCGGCAAGCTCGCTATAGATGCGGGCATGATTGATGCCGATGCTTCCCGGACCAACGACGCCGGCGCGGATAATTTTCATGATGATGGTGTTCCCCAGAGGGTGATGTGGTGTTGGGTGGCTAGTTCAAAGAGCCGGTTGCTCTCAAGAAGAAGGGTGCGTCCAGCTTCCATTGCGATCGTGGTGACCCCTGCGGAAGCAGCGGTTTCAAGGGTCTTGGGACCGATTACGGGAACGTCAAAGCGCATATCTTGGCGCGGTTTCGAGACCTTGACCACGACGGCTTCCCCGCTTCCAAGTTCTCCGCCACGTCGGATGGTGGCATCAGTTCCGTCAAATCCCTCTACGGCCAGGACAGTCCCTTTTTTCACAACCACGGTCTGGCCGATATCAAGGCGGCTTACTTCTTTTGCGATAACAAGACCGTAGGCGATATCATCGAGGATCCGGGTTTTCGGCTTTGGGCCGGCAATAAGGCCCTCGCAGGCAAGGTGCTCCTCCAAAAATGTCGTGGCGGGCAGCAGGGGGACGCCCGCCTTTTCCAACTCCCCTGCAACGGCACCGAAGAGTGTCTCTGCATTACGCTCACGCAATTTGGCCAGAAGAATCAGCGCATGAAAGTCAGGTCGGAGATCAAACAGGTTACCTGGGGCTATCTGACCGGCCATTAGGGAGGCAGTGGCGCCACTTTTTCTCGCGGCATCGATCAACCTTCCGAGTTGACCTACCTTCATCCAGTGGATTTCATCGACGAATCCTGCCAGAGCAGGGTCGGTTTCACCCTCAAAGGCGGCCACAATGATCCGTGAGACGCCCGCCTCCCTCGCCCCCAGGGTGGCAAGTCTTGGATAAAAGCCGTTGCCGGCGATCAGAAAGAGTGTCTTGGGATTCTGCACGGATAAAAAATTGACTCTTCAATGCTAGCTGTAACGCCTCGTTGCCGACAGCTAGAAAAGCACTTTTCGCCTCTTGGCATTGCATTCACAATTAAGTCCAACCTAAGCCAACACAAACCAATGAAATTCCCAATCCTTGTTTTTTTTCTCGGGATAACATTCTTGGGATCGGCCTTTGGAAAAACAGTTGATCTTACTGCTCAAAATGCCGGGAGAGATCTGATCATAAATCGTGGCGATTTTCTTACTGTTCATCTCCCCACCAATCCCTCTACCGGCTACTCTTGGAGTGTTGCTTTTTCAGTGTCTGGTATCCTCACGCCCGACCAATCCAGAGAGATTCAGTACCCTCCGCAAAAACAAGGGAAGATGCTTGTTGGAGCATTGGGAACCCAAGTTTGGTCATTCCAGGCCACCCGTTCTGGAAAAACAAAAATACTCTTTGTGTATGGCCGTCCATGGGAGAGAGGTGTGGCTCCAGCACGAAAGATTGCATGGCCTGTTAGCGTAAGGGAATGAAAAGGGTCATCCACTGGTTTCGCCGTGACTTCAGGATCACTGACAACACCGCACTAGCGGCGGCATCACTATCAGGGGAGGAACTCATTCCGATTTACATCATGAGCGACTGGAGGTCGCAGCACGGGTGGACTGGCGCGGCAAGGCAGGAGTTTCTGTGTGGGTCCCTGACGGCCTTGGCTAAGAATCTCGAAGCAATCGGCGGACGACTTATTATCCGTAAGGGAGATGCGGTCCGAGAACTCGAGATGCTGGCTGCAGAGACGGGAGCCTCTGCGATCTTCGCAAACCGCGATCCCGATCCATTCGGTCGCGCCGTGGAAGCCAGATTGGGAGCCATGGCTAAAGCCAAGGGAATCGAATTCTCCCTTCATAAGGATGCCTGTGTCCACGAGCGTGACGAAGTCAGGACCGGGCAGGGAACCGTCTTCCGTGTTTTTACCCCCTACTCCAAGGCCTGGTTCAACCTTCCGAAGCCATTGCCCGGTCCTTCGATCAAGAAGCTTGTAACGCCAGCCGGGATAGCTTCGCTACCGCTACCTCAGCTCTCCGACTGGGGATTGAGTTCGTTGCTCAGCACTCCGGAACCGGGCGAAAGGGCAGCGCGAGAGCGCCTGAAACAATTTGTTGCCGGGCCGATTTCCTCCTATGGGGAAAATCGTGACATTCCTTCCCTAGGGGGAACCTCACACCTCTCTCAGGACCTGCGGTTCGGACTCATCTCACCAAGACAGGTCTACGCAGCGGCCAAAAAGGTAGAGGCGGAGCTTCCTCCGGAGGGACGTAAAAATTCCATGAAATTTCTGGCGGAGATTGTCTGGAGAGAGTTCTACATGCAACTGCTCTGGCACTATCCCGAGGTCATGGATTTGGAGTTCAATCCAACTTGGCGCGGAATGAACTGGCCCGGCATTACGGCTGTTCCGGATGCTTTCGAGCGTTGGTGCGAGGGACGGACCGGCTTTCCCATCGTCGATGCGGCAATGCGTCAAATGGCCGCCACGGGTTGGATGCACAACAGAGCGCGGATGATCACAGCGAAGTTCCTTACCAAAGATCTCCATCTTGACTGGCGACTTGGTGAGGCATTCTTCATGCGATCACTAACTGATGGTGAGATCGCTTCAAATAATGGTGGTTGGCAATGGAGTGCTGGCACGGGAGCGGATGCAGCTCCCTATTTTCGAATCCAAAATCCCTGGAGTCAGACCAAGCGGTATGACCCCGATGGGCTTTATATCCGCAAGTGGATCCCAGAACTTCGGAATGTCTCCAACGCCTCCCTTTTGGAGGCACCCGCCAATGGTCTACCCATCGCGTCAGGCTATCCAGCACCTATCCTAGATCACTCGGTGGAGAGGAACAGAACCATGCAGTACTTTTCCCAGCACAAAGCACAACAATCAGTGAAGGGCCTCAAGCCGTAATCTACTCATAAAAAAAGAGAAAACTATCTTGAGCAAGGTCTACTAGGTCAGTGAGTCGACCGATTAACCCAGTTAGTGCTTAGGCTTTTATGTTGCCAATTTCTTGGAAGCGACATCCAGACGGATCAGATTTTCCAAGTAATTGGAAAAAGAGCGATTTTCCTTAACGGCAGCTTCAACCGCAAGAGCCTTGATTTCAGGGTGTAGGCGAAACCCCGTGAGGATTTTAACAGCTGGCTTTTTATTAGGATGCGACTTCTTCATTCAGCTTGTTTAAGAGATTTTGGCCAGAACGTAAACAATAGGATGCTGTATAGTCATACGTATAATATTCATAAGTGTGAAAAAGAGAACAAAAGTTATACAATACACATCGCGTTGCTAGGGTTTTAGGACTTAAAGTCGTTACGAACTACGAGCCGGACTAAATGCTCCGCCGAGCAATCAAGTTAGATTGAGGAGATCTTACTTTTTTATACTACCGACAGGCATGAGGATACCTTTAGCTTCAACATCCTTACGGATAAGGTTTTCAATGTAGTTGGAAAGGGAGCGATTCTCCTGTATAGCAGCTTGTACGGCAAGTGCCTTCAAGTTCGGATCAAGACGAAACCCTGTTAAAATTTTTGTTACGCGCTTTTTCATTCCCTGAAATTAGTAAATTCGTTCTCAAAACGCAAACATCTGTTGTGTAAAACCTTGCAAAAAGAATGCAATAAACTACATCTAGTTAACAGTTGTAAGTACGATGCATATTCAAACACGGCTTGATCCCCCACTTTTTAACGCCCTTCGAGAAGCTGCAGATCAAAAGGGGGTGAGTCTCTCGGAATATTTGAGGAAGTTGGTTGAACAGGATTTGGAGTCTCGGAATGGAAAGCGCATCTCTGAGGAAAGGGATGGAAATCTGGACAGGGCAGAAAATTAAGAGGCCTGTAAACTTTTCTTTCACTCTCCGTCTGCCCATCTCCAATTGCAATGGGCGACGGGCTCCTGTAGTGACAAAGAAGCCATGCATGTCCGACTCACCAAGGATTTCACATTTGAAGCAGCTCAGACACTTCCCCGAGTGCCTGTAGAACACAAATGCGGACGGATGCATGGTCACAGTTTCAAGGTGGAGATTTCCGTCGAGGGTGAGACCGATCCGCTCACGGGTTGGCTCTATGATCACTCCCGGATCAGTCGGGCAATGGACCCCCTCTTGGATCAACTTGATCACTCCTATCTCAATGATGTCCAGGGACTCGAAAATCCAACGATCGAAAATATGTGTGAATGGTTTTGGGAGAAGCTTGCTCCTTATCTTCCAGGATTAGCCGAGATCGTGATTCACGAGACCCCGACAGCGCGTTGCAGCTACCGAGGGAAGTAACTCGTCTCATTAGATGAGGTGTGTGAGGGTCCTATTGGTATTGGTCATCCTGACACTTATCGTCACTGGGTGTGACAGTCGCACTCTACCCACAGGAAGCACTTCTCCTGATACCGTTACGCTCAAACTTTCCCGGGGGGATTTTCCCGTTTTAGTTTATAATCCCAAGGGGAAACTGAAAGGAACGGTGGTGTTTGGATCTGGAGACGGAGGGTGGAAAATCTGGGAGGAGCGAGCTTGCCGATCTCTAGCTTTAGAGGGGTGGTGTGTGATCGGTTGGGACTGCCGGGAGTATGCCTCGGATCAGTTCCCGGCCTACGACGCCGTGATACTGGGTAAAGATCTTCAAACCATGGCCTCCGCGGGCATTGGTAGCCGGACACGAGGAAACTTTCTTATCTACGGTGGATACTCGACCGGTGCCGAACAGTCCGTTGCAGGAGTTGCCTGGATTCTTTCGCAACGGGTGGTGAGAGAGACCCTTCCAACCGGGTTGCTGCTCGTTGCTCCGGGACAGCGGGGGCGCTACGGAATCACTGATTCCGACCTGTTAGGAATAACGCCACAGGGAAGTGGCAGTTTTGCAATTGCTGATTTGGCGCTAAATCTTGGAGATCTCGCTGTGGTCCAGATCCACGGCACATTTGATCCTCTTGACTCCACGGAATGGCTTGGAAGTTCAAGTTCACACCATGGCCTTCATCGGGTTTTCGAAATCAATGGGGAGGGACACTTTTTCGGAGATGCCGATGCCAATCTGCAGGAAACCTTGTGCCAGGCCGTAAATTGGTTGGTTTCCCAGCCTGCTCCCATCAATCCAAAGACAAGATGAGCCAATCACGCACGCCTCTTGCCCGTCACGTACTTGCCTGGTTGCTCCTCCTTTCTGGTGCGGCCAACATCATCGAAGCCATCATTCCAAAGTCCCAATCTGTCGCCGATTGGATGGAGCAATGGGTGCCCCTGGAGGTCTCGCAGGGAAGCCGTCTGCTCATCCTGCTTTTCGGATTGATCCAGATCATGGTGAGCAGGGGAATCTTTCGAGGTAAGAAGACAGCATGGCTCGTGGCCTCTTCCGCCATGGGCATCACCGTCTTGCTTCATTTAGGGCGTGCGTGGGACTGGCAACATGCCTCTTGGTCTCTACTCCTTTTCACCATCCTGCTTTGGCGGCGGCGCGATTTCACAGCCGCATCAGACGCCGCTTCTTCCCGATGGGGCTTTCTCATTGGAGGTGGTGCAATGTTGGCGTTACTGGTCTACTCATACTCCACGGTCTGGCATTACGCTCCGCAGGCGCATCTGCGCCGTGATCCTACAGTGATTGCGCGTACCTCCGCTGGGTTGGTCTTGTTCCAGAATCTGGCTGCGGAGGTTCACGAATCAAGGCGTGCCCTGCGGGCTTTTCAGGGGGTGCAACTTGCATCCGCGATCGTGATGCTTGGGACGCTCTTCCTTCTCCTGCGGCCTGTACTGGGAAGGCGTCTTCGTATCGCCGCCGGTGAACTTGAACGGGTGGCCTCTCTCGTAGCGCTCCACGGTTGTGATCCGATGGATTGCTTTGCCCTGCTCCCGGACAAGCGATGGTTTTTCCACGGCGCAAAAGATGGTGCCGAGAGCGTTATTGCCTACGGACTCTGGAGAAACTATGCGGTGGCCCTTGCTGAACCAATCGGTCCCGATGAACAGAGGCAGGAGGCGATGAATGCCTTCCGGGAGTTTTGTGCCCAGCAGGACTGGCGTGCATCCTTCTATTGCTGTCATGAGAGGAACAGGAAGAATTGGGAGAGTTCGGGGTGGTTAGGATTTCATATCGCCGAGGATGCTCGCTTGCATCTCAATACCTTCGAACTCAAGGGGTCGGACTTTCAAGGCCTTCGGACGAGTCTTAACCATGCCCGCAAGGCGGGATGGACATTCCATTGGTACGAGGGTTCGCCGGTCGATCATGGCCTAGAGGCTCAGATGCGATTGCTTTCCGACGCTTGGCTTGATGCAAAGGGAGGAACCGAGATGGGTTTTGATCTCGGGGCATTCTCCCTAAAAGTGATAAGAATTCACAGGACCGGTTGTGTTCTTGATGCCGGTGGGCGTCTTTTGGCCTTTGCCACATGGCCCTCCTATGCCAAGGGGAGCGGACGATCGATTGATCTGATGCGCTCTGCTGAGGGGGCGCGCGGGGCGATGGATTTCCTGATCCTTGAAAGCATTACGCGTTTCAAGGCGGAGGGAATCGAGGAAGTCTCCCTGGGGAATGCGCCTTTGGCCCGCGTTGCATCCGAGGGGGAGAAAGTGCAGGGCGGGGAGAAGGTGGTGGATTATCTCTTTGAACACTTCAATCAGGTCTACGGATACAAACCTCTCTTCGAGTTCAAGCGGAAATATCATCCGGACTGGCAGGGTAGGGATCTGGTCTTTGAGAGACACGCTCACCTCCCTTCACTCTGTGCCGCCTTAATACGACTTCATGCTCCGAAAGGGCTTTTGCAAATGCTTCTCTCGTGATTTTTATACTCCTGTGATCCTCGATAACCTTACAGAAGCATCTTGCTATTATTGGGTGCACAACTCTTTACCAACGGCTTTCGCATGGCTTGGTTCTTACGATCCTGCCACGCCGGTCGGTCGTTATGAAATCGATGGATCGGGACTACTTGCCATCGTAAGCCGATACAGGACTGCTCCTGTGGCCGAAAAGAAGTGGGAGACTCACCGGCTGCACGGCGATATTCAGTTCATGGTTTCTGGATCGGAGTTGATCGGATACGCCCCGCGTGAATCACTGATAATCCGTACGCCCTATGACGATGGGAGAGATGCTGAATTCTACGAGCCACCAGTGGGTGTAGGTTCCAGTTTTACTTTGGGTGATGGATCCTTTGCGATTTTCCTTCCTCAAGACGGCCATCAACCGGGCATCATGCTGGGAACTCCAGCAGAGGTTCACAAGGTGGTGATCAAATTTCGACTTTGATCCGGCCCCTTCGATTCTAGGCGATAGAGAGGTGTGCGGGAGTATCTCCCAAGAGCGCATGGTGAGCTTCGCGCGAGGGGTTGGCCTTCTTGGGTTTTGATACCATTAAGTAGATGGAGGGAACCACAAACAGGGTGAAGAGCGTTCCGATCACCATTCCGGAGACTAGCACAATACCGATGCTGTTGCGGGCACCGGCCCCGGGACCGGTGGCGAGGATCAGAGGAGTGTGACCTACGACCGTTGCCGCTGTAGTCATCAGGATCGGGCGCAAGCGTGTTCCCGAAGCGGCTAGGATGGCGTGCCACTTGTCTAAGCCACCCTCCTGAAGGTTGTTGGCAAACTCAACGATCAGAATGCCATTCTTGGCAACGAGACCGACGAGGGTGATTAGACCGACTTGACTATAGATGTTGATCGTCGTGGCCCCAAGGAAGGTGAATATGAGAGCTCCTGAGAGCGCTAGTGGGACTGATCCGAAGAGAATGATAAAGGGGTCCCTGAAGCTCTCGAACTGAGCCGCGAGAACCAAGAAGATCAGGATGAATGAGACAATCATCGTGGCGACAAGGGTGTTCCCCTCATGGCGGAGTTGGCGAGATTCGCCTGAGTAGTCGATCACAAAGCCGGGAGGCAGGATCTCAGCAGCGCGCTTCTCGAGCACCTGAAGCGCCTGATCGACAGTGATACCGGGGGGGAGGATGCCCGATATCTTTGCCGAGTTGAGTTGCTGGAAGCGGTTGATCTGGCGGGGTTCGGTACTGGACTTGAGCGTGGCGAAGGTGGAGAGCTGGACTAGTGAATTGCCGGGCCCGCTGACATAAAGTTTGCCAAGCGCCTCTGGATCAAGCCGACTTTCCCGTTTGAGTTGTGGGATGACCTTATAACTACGTCCTTGGATGCTGAAACGGTTGACATAGTTTCCCCCCAGGAGAGTGCCAAGATCCGATCCTACTTTCTGCAGGTCGAGTCCCAGCGCGGCCACCTTGTTGCGGTCAAAGGTGATTTCAACTTGAGGCTGATCGTATTTGAGGTCGGTGTCTGCAAAGATGAAGATGCCGCTGGCAAAGGCGGCCTTCACCAAGCTGTTGGCAGCTTCCAAGAGTTGGATCGGTTCTACAGTAGAGGAGAACACGAACTCGACCGGGAAATTGCTTCCTCCGGGAAGTGCTGGTGGGGTCGTTGCGATGATCCTCAGGCCAGGAATTTCGGAGAACTTACCGCTCATGATCGTAGCAAGCAGATCACAACTCCGCTTTCTCTCGTTCCAAGGCTTGGTTCGTATGCCGCCGAAGCCGCTACTCGGGTAGGAGAATTGGAAGGTGTGGCCTGTTTCTGGTAGCGAGGCCATGGCATCGTAGACGAGATCGGCGTAGAGAACGGTCTGATCGATCGTGGAGAATGGGGAGGTCTGAACGATGCAGTACACAATACCCTGGTCCTCTTTGGGAGAGAGTTCCTTGGGAGACAAGAGGTAAAGAACCGGGAGAATAAGGATCCAGAGACCCGCCACGGAGATTACTGCCCAGCGGTGGCGCAACATTGATCCAAGTAGGGAGACATACCCGTTCTGGATTGTAGTGAAGCGGCGGTTCACCCACCCGGCATAACCTTTTTGATCGTCTCCGCGACGCAGAAGTCTAGAGGACATCATCGGCGAAAGTGTCAGCGCGACAATTCCGGAGATAATGACGGCTCCGGCCAGTGTGAAGGCAAATTCACGGAAAAGAGCACCCGTGAGTCCTCCTTGGAGGCCGATTGGTGTATAGACCGCTGCGAGGGTGATCGTCATGGCAATGATCGGACCAAGAAGTTCGCGACCGCTCGCGAGTGCTGCCTTCAACGGTGACATCCCCTCGTGGAGATGACGCTCCACATTTTCCACGACAACGATGGCGTCATCAACCACAAGGCCGACCGCGAGCACCACAGCCAGCAGGGTGAGGAGGTTGATCGTGAACCCGAGGATCGCCATGATGAAAGCCGCACCGATCAGGGAGATCGGGATGGCGATCACCGGGATGAGGACTGAGCGCACGGAACCGAGGAAAAGGAAGATCACCAGCACCACGATTCCAAGAGTCTCGGAGAGGGTCTTGAAAACCTCCCTAATGGCATCGCGGATGAATTCCGTGGAGTCATAAGGTACCACAAGCGACATTCCCGGTGGGAGGAGTTTGCGAAGTTCCGGGATTTGCTTGTTCACCATTGAACAGACATCCAAGGTGTTTGCCGTTGGAAGGCACCAGATGCCGATGAACTTTGCGGTCTTCCCGTCAAATCGGATATTTGAGTCGTAGTCTTCGGCCCCCAGTTCCACATCAGCGACATCCTTGAGTCTTACGAGAACCCCACCCTTCTCCTTGACGACCAACTCCTTGAACTCATCGGGGGTTTTCAGATTGGTGTTTGCAATCAGGTTGATGGAGGTCATTGAACCCTTCGTCTTGCCGACGGCCGCAAGATAGTTGTTTGCCTGCAACGCACGGCTCACGTCAGTTGCAGAGATGCCAAGTGCGGCGAGGCGCTCAGCCTTGAGCCAGACGCGCATCGCATAGACGCGCCCACCGAGGATATCGGCACGCTGGATGCCGGGGATTGCGGTAAGTTTTGGCTGGATGACACGGGTCAGAAAATCAGTGATCTGGTTGTCCTGCATGTCGGGTGCCGAGAAGCCGAGATACATGGCAGCGCGGAGTTCGTCGGCATTCTGCAGTGCGATAATAGGGCTTTCGGCTTCGGGCGGGAGGTCATTACGGACTTGGGCTAGCTTCGCCTGAATCTGGGTCAAGGCGATGTTCGGGTCGTAATTGAGCTTCAGGTGAACCGTGATGGTGCTGACACCCTGTAAACTTGCGCTCTCAATGTAATCGATCCCCTCAGCGGCAGCAATCACGCGTTCAAGTGGGGTGGTGATGTAACCTCGTACTAAGTCGGCGTTGGCGCCTACATAGTTCGTCGTCACCTGAATGACGGCGATGTCGCTCCTGGGGTACTGACGGATATTGAGCGTCCTAACGGCCTGAAATCCTGCAAGCAGGATCACAAGGTTAACCACTAGCGCTAGAACAGGGCGCTTGATGAAAAGATCGGTGATTTTCATGGAATGCTCCTGCAACAAAAGCTTTAGCTGTCGATCGGTTTGGGGGCAGGATTGTTTCCCGGTTGAACGCTATTATTAATCTTCACAGCACCTCCCTGCCTGAGTTTGAAAATGCCTGATGTGGCAATCCGATCGCCGGGCTTAAGGCCTTTCAAAACGCCGACCTGGTCACCCCGCGTTTTTCCGAGTGTCACCTGTTGCTCACGCACGCCTAGGTACTCCTTACCGTCTGGATCCTTCATGGTCTCGACGACGAACAGTGAATTTCCATAGGGGGCGTAATGAAGGGCTGTCGATGGGACCATAATGACTTTTTCATTGTCCGGGAGGACGACCTGTATGCCTGCGAACATTCCAGAGCGAAGAATATGGTCCGGGTTCTTCACGGTGGCCTGGACTTGAATATTGCGGGTCGATGTATCGACAGCTGAATTGATGGCTGTGATCGCTCCCGAGAAGGTCTTGTCAGGGAATCCATCCGCCTGAACATGGACGGATTGTCCCACGGAAAGTAGACCAATGTTTTGCTGTGGGAGTGCGAAATTCACATAGATGGGGTCAAGCGATTCAAGTTGAACGATGGAATCACCGCTTTTTAGGTACTGGCCGGCATTCACCTGCCGTATTCCGAGATCTCCGGTAAACGGGGCCCTGATCGTTTTGCGGTCGATCGTCGCTTGCGTTTCCTCAACCGACGCCACGGCTGAGTCGTACTGGCTCTTTGCTTCGTCGTAAGCCGATTGTGCAATAACTCGTTTCTGGCTAAGATCCTTGGCTCGGTCGAGATTTTGAAGCGCGAGTTCGAGCTTCGCCTTGGCTGTGCGCAACTGCGCCTCCTCTTGGCGGGTGTCGAGTTGCACGAGAAGTTGACCATTGGTGGCGTGGGATCCTGATTCGAAGCTGATCAGCTTTAGTGTACCCGGGAGGTCCGCACTGAGCATGACTCCCTGAGGCGATGAGATGGAGCCGACGGCCTCCAGTACGGGAGAGATCGTTTCTTCCGAGACGGTGACTGTGGTGACTGCATCCGGGGGCATTTTGAAGGCTTTGCCCATGGCGATGGCTTGGGAGATCTGAAGAGCCCTCCATGATCCGAGTCCAATGATCAGGAGAATCATTGCAGAGATTGCGATCACTAGCACAAGCTTGGGATTCCTTGGAGGTGTCTGTTCTTCCTTGATGGAGAGCATTCCTGAAGGGATGGTCACGGATTTTTGAAGTGGGGTGAGTTCGTCGCTCATAAGTTAAAATGGAAAGGAACTGCAAAATTGCAGAGCACTAATCCTTAATGCCATTAAGGAAAGAACGCCACAGGAAAACTAGGTTAAATCTGCGACCAACTATTGTTGCCAGCAGAGTTATGCTAATGGATTTTTTATTCATTCTTTAGCGGACTTTTCTACTGTTCCCAAAATTGCCCTTAACTGAGTGATCGCTTTCTCGTGGGAAGTTCTTTGACCCTTTGGGCGCGTGATATTTAGGAAGGAGTTTTATCGCTTTGAAAATGAGGTGAGGCAAAAAATAGACGTTTAACAGTTGCCGGGTAAAAAGATCCCAGAAAAGAGTCACATGAAAAATCAACCAAATGAATTGACATATTTATGTTTAATCATAGAATCATAAATATGAGAACAACATTAAATGTTCCAGATGAGCTACTTACAGAAATAAAAATTCTAGCCGCCCAGGAGAGGGTCACCCTAAAAGATCTAGTTCATGATATCCTTCGCATAGGTCTTCGCGCGCGTCAGATGCCTAACAAGGCCTGGGTGCCCCCCCCCGCCTATAGGTCAACTTTGAGGATCAGTAGATCTCTTCTTTCGCAAATGAGAACGGAGGGAAGGCCATGATTGTTGTTGATTCATCGGTTATATCGTTCCTTTTTCTTGAAGGAGAGTTGACCGAATCGGTGAAAGAGCTACATCGCATTGATTCGGAGTGGATCACGCCACCTATTCTTAATCATGAGATGTTGAATATTCTGGCTGTTGTCGGGACTGCAGACCAAGCGGTTGCACCGATGGAAGAAATCTGGCGAGACCTACGGGCACTGCTAGGATCCCGTCAACAAGTGCCGGATCCCTTGAGATCCTTGCATCTAGCGATTGAGTTGAAAATCTCGGGCTACGAGGCCCAGTACGTTGCCCTTGCCCAGCAACTCAATATGCCCCTCGTCACCGAAGAACAAAGACTCTTGGAACAGTTACCTGCTCTCTGTCTGTCAATCGAGGAAGCCTTAAAGCTGAAGCTCTAACAACTCACCAAGACGAAAATCCCAATTCGTTCAGCGATCAATGTATACGGTTAACTGCGCTTTGGTTTTTTAACGGAGATTTTCGCTGTCTTCCGTTGCCTGGAGGCACGTGATGCCTTCTGCACGGCGGGATCGGGTGTGGATAAACTATCCGCAGGCCCTGACCACATGCGGAATCCCCCCTCAAAGGCGTTAGCATTTTCTCCAGCGAGGCAAGCGGGGGGGAGGGCCTTCAGCACTTTTGCGTTACCCCCTCCCAGAACTACATAATCGGGTAGGATGGCTGCAGTGAGGAGTTCCACTGTTTCAAAAACATGCTTTTTCCAAGTGGCCTTCCCTTTTTTTTCCAGGGATCTGTTGCCCACATAATCTTCAAAAGTCTTCTTCTTGAAAGGAAGGTGGCCCAACTCCAGGGGAAGAAGTGCCTGATCAGTCACTACGGCGCTCCCTAGGCCCGTACCCAGTCCCAAAAACAACATCTTCCCCCCCTTGTAACTCCCAAGGGCCTGCATGGCTGCATCATTGATCATCTTGACAGGGCAACCAAAGGCCTTCTCGTAGTTGAAATCAATCCATCCACCCCCAAGGTTGAACGGCTCGGCAACCGGAAGGTTGTTGTGAACCGGAGCGGGAAAACCGATCGAAATCACATCGTACTTCCAACCCTTCGCCAGAACGGCGACGTCCTTGACGAGTTGATCTGGTGTGAAGTCATGGCCGGAAGTTGTTTTGCGGGACTCCTTCTCACCGCTTAGTAGGATCTTGACATGGGTACCGCCGATATCGATGGAGAGGACTTTCATAATTCTGGAATAGTTTGGTTAAACTTAGCTCGGAGTTGTTTGACTAGCTGTGACGGATGTAGCCAGACTGGTCAAGTGGTGATCTTGATGGCTCGGATCCGCTCCGGCCTCCTTGCTCGATAAAACCCAATTCGGGTGATCCGTTGACAATTCTCCGCTCGAATCTACGATCTTTTCCTCAAAGACCATGGAAATCTCTACTCCTGAACCTCGCGTTGAGGTCAATTTCGTCACCTCGGCGCCCGGTTACTGGTCGGATGTGACCTCCGAGCAGTGGAGTGACTGGAAATGGCAACTCAAGAACAGGGTCACTACGCTTGAAGGTCTTGAGAAGCGCTTGCAACTTACCCCGCAGGAACGGGCTGGGGTGATTCTCTCTGGCAGCAAGCTCTCACTGGCTGTCACTCCCCACTATTTTAACCTGATCGAGCGTGATAATCCAAATTGCCCTATTCGACGTCAGATCATTCCTCATGTAGGGGAGGGGACGGTATCCCCAGTGGAAATGGCCGATCCCTGCGGAGAGGATGCTCACATGCCAGTACCCGGGTTGGTGCATCGCTACCCTGACCGGGTCCTCTTCCTGATTACGGACCGGTGTGCCTCCTACTGCCGTTACTGCACACGTTCGCGCATGGTGAGCGGGGCCGGAGAGCAGGAACTTCACACTGATTTTGATGAGGCTATAGGCTACTTAAAGAAGCACACCGAAGTCCGTGACGTACTCCTTTCAGGAGGGGACCCTCTCCTCTTCTCGGACGAGAAGCTCGATGCCCTGCTGACTCGACTCCGCGAGATCCCTCACCTTGAGTTTTTGCGTATCGGTACTCGTGTCCCGATTTTCCTTCCGCAGCGCATCACTCCCGAACTCTGCCGAATCCTGCAGAAGCATCACCCTCTTTGGATGAGTATCCACACCAACCACCCTCGAGAGCTTACCATCGAGGTGAGGGATGCGTTGGCGTTGCTGGCAGACCATGGTGTGCCCCTCGGCAATCAGAGTGTTCTTCTTGCTGGGGTGAATGATTCCCTGCCAGTCATGAAGTCACTCATCCATAAACTGCTCAGTTGCCGTGTGAGGCCCTATTATCTCTACCAGTGCGATCTCATCCAGGGATCATCTCATCTCAGGACATCCGTCCACAAGGGAATCGAGATCATTGAGGGGTTGCGCGGGCATACCACCGGCTACGCCATTCCGCAGTTCGTGATTGATGCACCTGGGGGCGGCGGCAAGGTGCCTGTTAACCCCTCCTATGTCTTTTTTCATGATTCGGAAAAAGTCGTCTTCCGCAATTTTGAGGGGAAGGTTTTTGAATATCCCGAGGTACAGGAGGAGGGGACGCCGAGCTGGGCCGTTCCCATCCACGAGGAAGCCTTCACTTCCTGATCAACGGGCGAAATTTATGGGAGGAATCATTGTACGCCCTCGGGCACGTATTCTGCATGGACATGACTGGGTCTATGGAACCGAGGTATTAAAAACCTTCGGAAGCCCTGAGGATGGCGATATTGTCTCCATTAAGGATGGGCGTGACAGGATGCTCGGTAGCGGCATCTATAACTCCAAATCCCAGATTGTTGCTCGGCGTTTTTCCCGTCGTCGTCAGGAGTTGGACATTGATTTTTTCAACCGAAGGATCGAGAGAGCCCAGCAATTTAGGGATAGCCTGGGTGTTGATCCAATGGTCCGCCGCGTTCTGTGGAGTGAGAGCGACGGACTTCCCGGTATCATCGTTGACCGATTTGGTTCAGTGGCCACTCTTCAGACGCTTACTATGGCTATGGACCAGCGCCGGGAGATGATTGCTACCTCCGTACAGGCGGTGCTCGGTGTGGAAAGTGTGGTGGAGCGGAATGATTCCTCTTCACGCAAACTTGAGGGGCTTGAGGTAAGGTCAGGAATGCTACTCGGGCCGGAGCCGGGATCCTTTGAGATAGGCGTGGCGGGGATGAAGTTCCACCTTGATCCTATAAACGGACAGAAGACCGGATTTTATCTCGATCAGGCCGCCAGCTATCGTCAGGTCGCTATCTGGGCTAGGGGGAGGCGTGTGCTCGACTGCTTCTCCAACCAGGGTGCCTTCGCCATAGCCTGCGCCCAGGAAGGGGCAGCAGTGGTTACTGCTGTGGAATCCGGTAAGGATAACCTTCCCCGGATCGAGGCCAATGCCCGTTTGAACAATGTCGACGTGAAGGTAGTCGGTGCAGATGTCTTTGAGATACTCTCTTCAGCTGCGCGCCGTGGAGAAGAGTATGATCTGATAATCCTTGATCCGCCTCCCTTTACCCGAACGCGCAAGGGGCTTGCCGATGCTCTTCGCGGATACCGGGAGCTTCATCTTAAGGCCGCGCAACTTCTCTCAAAGGATGGCCTGCTCGCGACCTTTTCTTGTTCTCATCATGTAACAGCCGAAGAGTTCGGTGGGAGTGTGGCCGAGGCCTTTGGCGATGCCCGCAGAACGGCTCGCCAGTTGCAGTCATTTGGTCAGAGTCCCGATCACCCGATCCTGATTGGATTTCCCGAAAGTGAATACCTCAAGGGGTTTCTCTACGGAATGACTGCTTCGTTTTAGAGGTGGAGAAAACTCAGAGGGAGACATGTCTATTACGCCTCTGCGTGAAAAATTAAACCGCAGGAGCGATGGCGTCCATGACTGCCTCAGCCTCTGAGAAATCGTCGAAGAGGAAATCAGGATGGTGTGAAGCGAGTTCATGACGTGAGTAACGTCCCGTGGCGACGGCTACGGTGACAGCGCCGAAAGCTTTGCCACACTCAATATCGCGGGGGGTATCTCCAATCACATAAATTCTGTCGGGGGTAAACTCATCGCCTTGCTCTTCCAAAGCCCGTGATATCGCGACCGGGCCAAGTTCATTGCGGACATGGTGGTCGTCGGCGTAGGCCCCAAATCCAAAATAATGCCAGACCCCATAGTGAGTAAGCTTGAGCTCCGCTCCTGCTGCAAGGTTTCCGGTCAGAAGTGCAAGAGTGCAGTCAGGGCGCTCCTTCATCCTGTCGAGAAGTGGAATAATCCCAGGAAGAAGTTTCCCTTGGTGATGGTGTATTCGGTCGGCCAGTTTTCCCAGGTAGGCATCGAGCAGTTTCATCACGTTTTCCTGCGAAGGAATGCTGCCTACGGCGGTTAGAACTTCCCGGGCAATTCCAGTGTCGGTGTTACCGGAAAAATTAATGCCTTCCAGTGGGGCAAGGCTCCCACAGACTTCTTCAACCGCCTGACGGTATGCGATTTCACCCGCACCACCCGAGGTGATGAGGGTGCCGTCGATGTCGAAGAGGTAGAGGCACTTTGGATGAGGGGGCGCCACGGGCTTAACCGGCATGCCCGGTCTCCTCCGAAGTCACCGAATCGTTATCCTCGTTTTCAGGAGCGTCTTCTTCCCCATCGGAATCATCGTCCTCCACGTATTCTTCTTCAATTTTGGCAAATTTCCTTTTCCGTTTGGCTGCCGGTAGCGGACTCATGGTCATGCCGACAGCTCGACCGACCAGCTTCGGAGGCATATCAACTGCAGCCATGGTCTCTAGATCCTTGATAATCTTATGCATCATCGCCATGCCGAGGTCCTTATGGGCGTTCTCACGCCCTCGGAACTGGAGGACCATCTTGAGTTTGTTTCCCTTGTCTAGGAACTCCTCGGCGTGCCTGAGTTTCGTCTCGTAGTCATGCGATCCGATCTTCACCCGGAATTTGATCTCCTTGATCTTGGTAGCGCTGTGCTTGCTCTCCTTTTCCTTCTTGGTCAGCTCGTACTTGAACTTTCCGAAATCGGCGATGCGGCAGACGGGAGGATTAGCAGTCGGTGCCACTTCGATCAGGTCAAGTCCATAGGACTTGGCGCGCCGTACGGCTTCCTCCGTTTTAAGGATACCTAGTTGCTGGCCTGTGGAGCCGATGATGACTCTTACTTCGCGTGCGCGAATACGGTCGTTGATGCGGATGAGTGCTGGATTAATAGGATCTGGGTGCGACTTGCGCTCTATGGTTAAAGGAGTTGTGCAATCCTGCTCAACGCCCGGTGACTGGTTGACTGACGACTGAAGGGATGGGAACCAATGCAATCAGGACGATATTTACGATGCACGCTCATATTGTGAGCATGCGGTCGTGAATTTCGGTTTTAAGTCGTTGAATGAATACATCTGAATCGATGGATCCTTCGTCGCCGTTTTGACGGCTACGAATGGAGAGTTGGCCTGAAGCTTCCTCCTTGGGTCCCACAACGATCATGTAGGGAACCTTCTCGAGCTGCGCAAGGCGAATCTTGGCTCCGAGTTTTTCTGGGGAAAGGTCAGCGGTGGCCCTGATACCCTTCTCTGTCATCAGAGCAACGATTTTCCGTACATAATCCGCAACCTTTTCGGAGACCGGAAGAATGCGGGCTTGCTCGGGGGCGAGCCAGACGGGAAAGCTTCCCGCAAAGTGTTCGATGAGCACCCCGGTGAAGCGTTCGAGCGATCCGAAAGGTGCACGATGGATCATGACTGGCACATGAGATTTGCCATCGGTGCCCGTGTAAGAGAGATCGAAGCGGGCAGGGAGCACGTAGTCGACCTGAACGGTGCCAAGTTGCCACTCCCGGCCTAGGACATCCTTGACCACGAAGTCGATCTTAGGTCCATAGAATGCCGCCTCTCCAGGTTCCTCAGTGTAGGGAACTCCGAGAGTGACGGCCGCGTCGCGGCATGCCTGTTCGGCCAGATCCCACTGTGCCGGATTGCCTGTGAACTTGCTGCTGTCAGGATCACGTAGTCCTACCCGAACGCGATAATCGGACATGCCGAGCGTCGTTAGGACTTTTTTCACAAGCTGGAGGCAACCTTGGATTTCGGCGGCAACCTGCTCTTCGGTGCAGAATAGGTGGGCATCATCCTGAGTGAAGCCACGCACTCGGGTCATACCGTTGAGTTCCCCGGACTGTTCCCATCGGTAGACTGTCCCGAATTCTGCAAGTCTCACGGGAAGGTCCCGGTAGCTGTGCTGTTGTGAAGCGAAGATCTTGATGTGGTGGGGACAGTTCATCGGCTTCAGCATGAAACCGTCCAGAAGTTGTGTCGGGTCCATCACGCGTTCTTTGGTGACGATTTCCTTGCCGGCACGTTCATTCAGTGAGTTGGCAAAAGACTCGGAGACTCCCTCTAACCGGGCTGTCATCTCGGCGCATCCACATCCTTCCGAAGCGATCTGCGCGAGTTGATCTGGTTCCGGAATAGCGGGGAACTGCGAATCCTTGTAGTAGGGAAAATGCCCAGAGGTCTTGTAGAGACCAAGCTTGCCGATATGCGGCGTGAAGACCTGGGAGTAGCCCTGCTTTGCTAGTTCTCCACTGATGAAATTCTGAAGCTCCTGACGGATGACCGCGCCCTTTGGAGTCCATAAAATAAGGCCCTGCCCCACGGCATCATCAATGTGAAAAAGCCCCTGTTCCCTGCCGATCTTCCGATGATCACGCTTTTTGGCTTCCTCGAGCATGGCAAACCAGTTCTCCATTTCATGCGTGGAAGGGAATGCCGTGCCATAGACGCGCTGCAGTTGGGGGTTGCTTTCGTCACCCTGATAGAAAGCGCTGGCGACGTGAGTGAGACGGAAGGCGGGAACCTTGGAGGTGTCGGCGACATGCGGGCCAGCGCAGAGATCGGTGAAGGCCCCGTTCCGATAGAGGGTTATCTCCTCGCCCTCAGGAATCCGGTTGATGATATCGAGCTTGAATCGACTTGGTTCGGATCGGCTTGTCAGACCAGCCAACTCACCACGTTCTCCCATGGCTAGGGCCTCATCACGGGTGATAGCTTCACGCTTGAAGGGTTGGGCCTCGGTAATAATGGCCGACATCTCCTTCTCGATCCGTGCGAAATCCTCGGGGCTGATCCGGTGAGGGAGATCCACATCGTAGTAGAAGCCGTTCTCAACGGGTGGGCCCGCGGCGAACTGAGCTTCGGGCCAGATGCGAAGGATGGCATTCGCCAGAATATGGGCGCAGGAGTGGCGTACGGTTTCTAGTTCGGTCATGGAATCGGTTGTTTAGTCGGGAGCCTTTTCAGTCATGGCGTGAAGCGAGAGTGCCGACTCGGAGAGTAGCGAGGGGATTCCATTCTTCACGGGATAGGCAGCGCTACGATCTTCCCGGACGAGAAAGCCGTCGGCCTCATTCGAGGCTTTGGAGGCAGAAATGACACGGATTTCATCGGGAGTTGCTATGTGCAATTGCTGTCCTGTCACGGGACAGCGCAGGAGAGCCGAGAGTTCTCTTAACTCCGAGAGGAAGCTGGCCATTGTCAGTATTTCGCAACGGAGCGATCAATTCGATCCGCCCAGGCGAGGATGCCTCCCTGCACGTTGAAGAGCTTGGAGAAGCCGGCACCCTGCAATTCACGAAGAGCGTTAGCCGATCGGACGCCCGACTTGCACTGAAGATAGATCGTGTCTGCAGTGTCGAGTTCACTCATCCGGCTGTGTAGATCGCCGAGAGGGATCAGCTTGGCCCCTGGGATCCTTGCTATATCCCATTCGAATTGCTCACGGACATCGATGAGGGTAATCTTCTCGCCACTCTGGAGTTTTGACTGGAGTTCCTCGACCGTGATCTCAGGCACAGGGGGTTCTGCCTCCTCAGCGGCAGCCGCCTGCGGGATTCCGCAGAATGTATCGTAATCGATCAGTTTAGTGATGGTGGGATGATCGCCGCAGACGGGGCACTTGGGATCCTTCCGAATCTTGAATTCGCGGAATTTCATCTTCAGTGCGTCAAAGTGAACAAGGCGGCCAACCAGTTGATCACCGATACCGACGATCAACTTGATCGCCTCGATCGCCTGCATCACGCCGATAATTCCCGGCAGGACGCCGAGTACGCCTCCCTCTGCGCAACTTGGAACCATTCCTGGTGGTGGGGGCTCCGGATAGAGGCATCGGTAACAGGGGCCTCCCAAATGGGGGGCGAAGATGGTGCACTGCCCGTCGAACCTGAAAATAGAGCCATATATATTGGGCTTTTTCTGGAAGACACAGATGTCGTTCGAGAGGTAGCGTGTGGGAAAATTGTCCGTCCCGTCGATGACGACATCATAGGGCGCGACCAGTTTCTCAGCATTCTCGGAGGTGAAAAAGCAGTCGTGAAGATCCACCTGTACGTTGGGGTTGATCTCTTTGATGGTGTCGCGCGCGCTGTTGATTTTTTTCCGCCCCACATCGCGGGTGCCGTGAAGGATCTGGCGTTGGAGATTTGAGAAGTCAACGGTATCGAAATCGACCAGGCCGATGCGTCCCACGCCGGCAGCTGCCAGATAAAGTGCGATCGGGGAACCTAGTCCGCCTGCTCCGATGCAGAGAATACTGGAGGCCTTGAGGCGCTTTTGCCCCTCCAGTGTGACTTCGGGCATGATGAGATGGCGGGAGTAACGTGCAATCTCGTCATTGCTCAACTCCACGGATGCAACCCGCGACGGATCCAGTATGCTTGTGCTCATAGAAGAACCACGAACGCTACCTGCGGGGATCGCTCCGTTCAAGGCAAAGAGATGCCCCACCCCATCCATGACACTCATTCATTGATTTAAAGAGACGAAGTTGACAATCTTTCGGGGCTCCGAAGACTTACCTTATCTCCCGTGCCAAATTTTTTACGCATCTTCGGCTTCTTTCCGGTGGTAGTAGTTCTGATGACTATGGAATGTGGGATGATCTTTGGGCAGGACACACCTAGTGACCAGTCAACACCGGCCGAGGGGTCCTCACAGGTAGATCAGACCAGCGCACCATCTCCCACTTCAACCCCTTCTAGAAGTGCCGTTCCAAAGTCTGTCCAGAAAGCCCCGGCGCTCGACTCAAGTTATCAGGTGGCTGCTCCCTCGGTGACGATACCCACACCGCCCCTTCCGGAGGCAACTCCATCGCCTGCTCCATCGGCGACGCCCGGAGAGCAGGCGCAGGCCACGCCTCAACCGACTCCTCCTCCCCAGTTTAACCCGCCATCTGCCCAAGAGTTAAATCTTCCGAGTGCGCAACCCGCAGGCATTCCTCAGTTTGCTCCCGCCTCTGTTGGTATGCCTAGCTTGAAATTGGACGACCAACTTGGATCGAGCCCGGGTGTCTTGTCTGGACTATTTGACTGGGCTAGAAAGCTCCGTTTTTTGGCCGCTCTTCGCGGTGGATATGATAGCAATATCAACAGTGCCAATGGAACGAATGCAATTGGCAGCACCTTTGTAAATCTCAATGGAGGGGTGAATTACCGATTTGGCGCGCCGCGACTCAATGTCAATGTGGATCTTACCGGCGGTGTGACTCAATACGCAAACAGCGCCATCAACCAGAACTCAAGAACTCAGGAAACAGTTGGTCTTGGCATGGCTGTTCAGTACCGCTACGCCCCCAAGGTGGTTCTCACGTTCAATACTTCCACATCTTATCAGATGCAGCCGAACATCGCCCTTGCTGGCACGGCAAATAACTCTAATGACTCTTACTATTACTCCTCGAGTAGCTTTGCCGCAGCTTATCAATGGTCCGACCTATTCACAACCGTTTCGCGTTTTAACTACACGGCCAGCTATTATCCCCAAAATAAGACTCAGAATTTCACCGAGCCTGGATTTTCACAATCCTTTCGATACCTCTACAAGCCCACCACTACCGCTGTGGTGGATTACAGCACGTACCTTTATCGTTATCCAACGCTGGCATCACAAAACAGTTGGGGGCAGACACTTTCAGCGGGCTTTGACCACATTTTTAATCCTAGATGGTACTGGAACTTTCGCATTGGTGCTCAGAACCAGAGTTCACAGAACAGTTCCCAAGGAAATGGTCTCTACATAGGCCCCTATTTGGACAACACCCTCAGTTGTAAGTTTGGAAGGGTCTCAAGTATCAATTGGAACTCCAATCTGAGCACTCAACCCTCGACCGGCCAAGGGATCAGCTACACAACAGCACTTAGATCCGGTCTGATCTACTCTCAGGGGCTCTTTGCAAAGATGAAGCTGAACAGTGGACTCTATTACTTGTTGACCAATTACAAAGACGTTCCGAGCGGGCCCCGGGGCCAGACGATCACCTATAACATTACCAATTATCAGGGGAGCCTTGACCTGACTTATGACTTAAATCGCATTATCCAACTGGCCCTAGGTTATCAATATATCAGCAGCGTTTCCCCTTCAGTGGAGGCTTATGCCTACAACAGAGGGATCAGTTATTTTCAAATCAGGGGTAGCTTTTAGTAAAAAGATCAATCCTCATCCTTTCTTTAACGGAACAATTGTTTCAAGAGTTGTATATCAGAGAAGATGATGTAAATGTGTAAAGCTTCTCATTACCTTTCATGCAGTCCAATATTCAAACAACAGAAAGCGGCACGGGTGAAATTAAGCTCCATCTACTTGATTATTGGAGGGTGGTGCGTGTCAGGCTACCACTGATCATCCTAGTCTTTCTTTTAGTGGTCATCACGGCGGGAATAGGCACTTACCTGACGCCTCGACAGTTCTTGTCCTCAGTCACGATGCAGGTGAAGGAGGATAACAATAAAATGCAGATCTTTGGCATGGATTCGGGTCAACATTACGACCCTCGGTTCTCAACAACCCAGTTTCAGATCATTCAACGCAAGGAGATCCTCTATCCCGTTATTGATGCTCTGAAATTGATGCAGAAGTGGGATTTAAATTCCAAAGACATTGCATATCTCAAGCTGCGCTCCATGCTTACCGTTTCGGAGGTGCGTAACACGGATCTCATTCAGATTTCCGTGTTGGATCAGGACCGTCAGGAGGCTGCTGATTTGGCAAATACAATTGCTGTCGAGTACCAGAAGAAACGCATCGACGAACAGCAGGGATGGGTAGCTCGCTCACTTGTCCAACTTGAAGATGAGGTCAACAAGCAGCGGAAAAAAACCGAGGATCTGCGCGACGAGATGACACGCATCCGACTGGAAGCAAAAATCAACGATCTCAATCCTGAAAGCATGGAAGATCCTCGCATGGCTGAAGAAAACATCCTTGTTGCGGACGAAGCGACCGTGAATGACATGCGGCTCAAGGTCGCCTCGCTTCAATCCAAGGCGCAACAGATCGGCTTGATGACAGATGACCAGATCATGCGCAGCCTCAAGACATTCGAGATGGACGACGCGACCATTTCACAGATCCTCCCCCAGTATGAAGCCTGCGTCTCCGAGGAGGCTCGCATGCTGAATTCCGGACTGGGCCCCAACCATCCCTCGATCAAGTCCCTTGACGCAAAAAAGAGAGTCTACGCCCAGCAACTGAAAAATCAGATAGCCGTTCTGCGGCAGTCACTGACGGCAAATCTGGAGATTGCCCAAAAATCCCTCCAAGCCATGGAGCAGAAACTCAGTGAGGCCAAGACCGGTCAGCAGGATGCCAAAACAAATTCCCTCCACTATCAGCAGGCTAAAAATAGCTATCTTAAAGCCAAGCGGATTCTTGAGTCTGCCGAGACACGCTATTCCACGGAGGCCATGCAACGGACGATGCCACAAAGCCCCGCAACCATTTGGGAGAAGGCTGAGGTGTCGGACTTCCCTGCAAAACCAAAGGTCGCTCAAAATATGATTGTTGCTGTGGCTGTTGGATTGGCTCTGGGAGTGGGTATGGCCTTTCTCATCGAGTATCTGGACACGAGCGTCAAAACCATGCACGACATCGAAACGGCGCTTGGTTACCAAGTCCTTGCCATTATTCCCAAGGATGTTGCTGTTCTCAAGGATGCACCCTCGGACTGTCCCGATGCAGAGGGTTATCGCATACTCAGGACCAATATTGAGTTCAATCGTAAAAATCCGAATAATAACACCCTGACACTTGTCAGTGGTGGGCCTGGGGAGGGAAAATCAACCACCCTGAACAATCTTGCCTTCACCTTTGCAAAAGGTGGCTACCGGACACTGATTGTGGACGCGGATTTGCGCCGTCCTTCTCAACATCGTTTCTTCGGAATCGAAAACGAAAAAGGACTGACCGATTTTCTTACGCAAAACATTCCCTTTGAACCCTTAGTGCATTCAACTGAGGTCGAGAATCTTTTCTTTATGCCCAGCGGACGATTGCCTATTGATGCGGTCGGCATTCTGAACTCCCAACGAATGGTCGACCTGGTTGCGTCGACCAAAGCTGCATACGATATCGTCTTTTTTGATTCACCACCTATCCTTGGGGTGAGTGATGCCTCGGTAATTGCAAGTTCAGTCGATCTGACGCTTGTGGTCGTGCAGCATCGACGTTTTCCTCGAGCTATGCTTATTAGGGTGAAGCAGGCGCTTGCAAATGTGGGAGCCAATGTCATCGGGTGCATTCTAAATAATACGGATACACGCAGTGACGAGTATTATGAGTATTACACCAGCTACTATAGCTACTATCAGCCCAAGCAATTTTCCGAAAAGCCCTCTAGCAAACAACCCCAAATAGATTTGGTAGGGGAAAAAAAAGAGAAGAAGGTAGCTGTGGTTGACGCTGAAGCGGGCTCAACAGGTGATTATTGAGGATTGAATTTTTTGAAATCATGAAATCTTTTCTCTACTGCCTCGTTGCATTCTTATTTTTTGGTTTCGGAAACCAACTTCTGCATGCCGATGATGTCGCTCTACGTTCCGGTGACCAATTGACAATACGCTTGGCTGGAGTGCCGGTTGAGGATGGGGCCCAAGTCTCGGGCATCTACACCGTGGATGGTGCCGGCAATGTGAACCTGCCCTATATAGGCAAAATCCGTGCCTCTGACTTCAAGCAGGCAGAAGTGCAGAGCAATATAGAAAACGCATACAAGTCCAGCGGTGTCTACACGACACCTATTGTCACGGTATCGGTTCAGTTTGACCGTCTTGTTGATGTCGAAGGCGATGTGCGTTCCCCTCAACGTGTGCGGTACACTCCTGATCTAACGTTGCTTGGAGCCATTGCCGCAACGGGTGGTTTCACCGACTATGCGGACGAATCGAAAGTCAGCATCCTCAGAGGTGGTAAACGGATTTTCGTGAATGTGAAAAAAGTCCGCAAGAGCACCGAAGCGGACCCCTCACTCCAACCTGGGGATAAGGTCTCGGTGCCTAGAAGTTTCTGGTAAACTATCCTCTGTTTTTAGCGGAATCGTACCCGCCTTGATAGGCGATTCGTAATTAATGTTACGACGGCAGAATCATTTTCCAGCTGATTCAAGTTCCGCCACCTGCTGGACGTCCTTGTCTCCGCGGCCCGAGAGATTCACTACAATCAATTCATCACGTCCCATGGCCGGCGCGACCTTGATGACTTCAGCGATGGCATGGGCTGTCTCCAGCGCAGGAATGATACCCTCTAGACATGAGAGCTTATGAAATGCTGCCAAGGCTTCATCGTCAGTAGCGTAGGAGTAGTCAACTCTGCCGGCATCTCGAAGAAAGCTGTGCTCCGGTCCCACGGCCGCATAGTCAAGGCCGGCTGAAACGGAGTGGGTCAACTCGATCTGACCATCTCCATCGGCTAGAAGCCAAGTCTTTGTGCCCTGAAGGACCCCAAGTTTCCCTCCCTGAAATCTTGCAGCGTGCCGTCCCCTGACGATTCCGTCACCACCCGCTTCGACACCTGTCATTCTTACCTTCTCGTCATTTAGAAACGCATAGAAAAGACCGATGGCGTTGCTACCCCCTCCTACACATGCTACCAGGAGGTCGGGTAGGCGCTCCTCCCGCTGGAGAATTTGTCTTCTGGCCTCGTCGCCGATGATCCGATGAAAATCCCGCACGATCATCGGATAGGGATGAGCACCCAGCGCAGAGCCAAGGATGTAGTGTGTTTCGCCCACATTGGTGACCCAGTCCCTCATGGCCTCGTTGATGGCCTCCTTGAGTGTTGCCTGACCGGCGGTCACGCCGATGACCTCCGCGCCAAGAAAGCGCATCCGCGCTACGTTGAGGGCCTGACGCTCCATGTCGACAGCACCCATGTAGATCCTGCATTGAAAACCAAAGCGGGCTGCCGCCGTTGCTGTTGCCACGCCGTGTTGGCCCGCACCTGTCTCCGCAATGATCCTCCTTTTCCCCATGCGGCGTGCTAGGAGGATTTGACCAAGCGCATTGTTGATCTTGTGGGCTCCCGTGTGGAGGAGATCCTCGCGCTTGAGATAGATCTTGGCACCTCCGAGTTCCTTAGTGAGGCGTTCTGCAAAATAAAGTGGGGTTGGGCGCCCAACAAACTCCTCCAAAAGGGAGGCAAGTTCGTTGCGAAAGGATGGATCCTTTCGCGCTGCATCATACTGGTGCTCCAGTTCGAGCAGCGCCGTCATCAGAGTTTCTGGAACAAAACGCCCCCCATACGGACCAAAGTGTCCGTATTGGTCGGGAAAACTTGTGAGATTGCTCTTCAGATTGTTCGGTGAACTGCTTTTTAAATTGGTCATTTCAGGTGCTGTGATGCCAGCTTTTATTACTATGACTTGTTAGCCGTTTCGCGGCAACCGCCCATCGAAGGGAACTTCCCGATGATTTTCCGGATGGGTGATGGCATGGGCAGTAACAAGAGTTCAGCGGCGCTGAATCCCCGGAGTCCGCTGGGCACTACCCCCTCCACCTTGTGAACTTTCATCGTGACACTGTAGCGGGTGAAGGGGTAGGTAATCTGGGCAATCGACCTTCCAGCAGGCTTCGTGTTCCCGAGCTCAGGAAGAACCCAGAGCCCCTCCCAGCGCGGTCCTCGCGATTGCTCAAGATAAAGCAACCCATCACGCTGGAAGCATGCGCGGTACTCGACGAGTTTCGTTGTGACCGAGCGGGGTGACTTTTTCGGAAGTTTTGCCGGATCGGTTGCCCTGCAGGTTTTCTGAAGCGGGCACGTTGTGCATTCGGGTAAGCCTGCCGTGCAGAGTATTGCCCCCAAGTCCATGAGCGCGGAGGCGAAGGTCCGAGACTCCGAGGGAGGGAAGAACTTTTCTGCGATGGCAGTCAGTCTCCCTTTGCCAAGGGACGTGTCGATGGGATGATTCAGGTTACTCCAGCGTGACAGAACGCGGATGATATTCGTATCGAGGACGATTGCAGGCTTGTCATGTGCAAAGGCCATGATCGCCGCAGCTGTATAGGGGCCAATGCCGGGAAGCTTGATGAGGGCTTCTTCATCTTTTGGAATGACACCATCGTGATCGGAAACGATCCCCTTTGCCGCCCCGTGAAGCCTTCGGGCGCGTGAATAGTAGCCGAGTCCCTCCCATGCCGACAGAACCTCCTGTTCCTCCGCGAGGGCCAGATCATGGATGGAGGGAAAACGTTCCATCCAAGCACTGAAGCGGGGAATGACTGTAGTCACCGTGGTCTGTTGAAGCATGAACTCTGAAACGAGCACAGCATAGGGGGAGTGATTCAAGCGCCACGGCAGACTTTTCCTCCCGTGAACGGAGTGCCATTTCAAGAGCGTCTTGCGCGCTTTGATGATGTCGCCGGCGCTTAAAAAATTGATACTGGGGGTTGGGCTCTTCTGCTTGTCCACAGTAGCCTCGTAGGGCACCGTGATGAAAACCGCAAGTCGCCACAACGTTTCGACCAGATGCCACCGCTTCATTCCCAGACATATCCTCTGACCTCGGATCAGGCTGAGAAGCTCCGCCGACTTCTTCAGGAACGTGGATTCAGCTTTCTCGAAAAGCCCTATACGCTCTTTACGGCAAGCAAGGAAAAGCTGAGCATCGCCGTTTATGAAAAGGGTCCGAAGGTTCTCCTGCAGGGCAGGGGGCTTGAGGATTTCATCACCTATGTGATGGAGCCGGAGATCCTTGGCGAAGCCCGCCTCGGCTACGAGGAAGTGCACTCTCCCGAGCAGTTTGATCCCCATTTTGGTGTCGATGAGAGTGGAAAGGGGGACCTTTTGGGGCCCTTGGTGATAGCCGGTGTGTTCGTTGACGCGGATCTCGCCCGCGAACTGCGGGACGCCGGGGTCAGGGATAGCAAGGGGATCGGGACAGACAAAAAGATCCGAGAACTTGCAGAGGTAATACGTAGGTCCGGTGCTCCCTCCGAGGTCATCGTGATCGGACCGGAAAAGTACAATCAGCTTTACGGGACGATCGGTAATCTCAATCGACTACTTGCCTGGGGCCACGCCCGGATCATCGAGAATCTCTGCATCCGGGTCCCCTCCTGTCCCCGGGCGCTTTCCGACAAGTTTGCCGATGCTCGGGTTCTTCAGAAGGCCCTGCTTGAAAACGGACGCAAGATCCAACTCGATCAGCGAACGAAGGCCGAGAGTGACTATGCCGTGGCCGCGGCCTCGATCCTTGCTCGCGAGGGTTTTATCGATTGGCTTGAAAGGCACGGGAAGGAACTTGGGATCACCCTACCCAAGGGAGTCTCTTCCAAGGTTAAGGATGCCGCCGCCGAGGTCATCAGGATGTTTGGGCCGGGCATGCTCAACAAAGTGGCCAAAATGCATTTCAAAACTGCCGCCGAGGTGCTCTCTGCGGCGGGTATGAAGTAACCCCATTTTCTTGTTATCCGTGGAGCATTCAGCGAACGCAACATCAAGAAATCGTGTCGGAGGTTGGATTGCCTATACGCTCCTGATTGAAGGGGCGATTCTTGTGATTGCGGCCCTGCTGCGGCTATGGGCCCTCGATCTGAAACCCGCACACTTCGATGAGGGGATTAACGGATGGTTTGTGGATCAGATGAGTGGTAGCGGCTTCTACCGATACGACCCCGAGAATTATCATGGGCCCCTCTACTTCTATGTATTGTTTATTTCTCTCTCCCTGTTCGGCAGGAACCTCTGGGCGTTGAGGCTTCCTTCTGTGCTCTCCAGCATTGCCTCGATTTGGATGGCTTTGAGGTTTGATCGCTTCTTCGGGATCACTGCGGCTAGGTTGGGGGCATTGGCGTTGGCTGTTTCTCCAGCAGCCGTTTTTTACGGCCGCTATGCCATCCATGAGTCCTTGTTCGTTCTGGCACTGATGATCACAACATGGGGTGTATTGGGTTTATGGCGGAGTGGCGGTAAACGCGATCTGGCGGTGATGGTGACCGGGGTTACCCTCCTCCTTCTGCTCAAGGAGACTGCTGCGATCCACTTGGGATGCCTGGTGCTGGCTGGCTTGTGCCTGCACTTCTGGCAAAAGGTGCTCCCATCGGATCCGGTGATGCCACCTGCTAAACCTCGCTGGGGAGCGCTGGAGCTTTTCTGGTGCCTTGGAATTTCACTCCTGATACTCCTTTTTTTCTACTCCGGAACATTTCTGAACTGGGCAGGAATTCCTGATTTTGGACGGGCATACCTGAAGTGGTTTCATACCGGAACCGGCGCGGGAGGACATGTGAAGGCTGAGTATCAAATAGGTCCCTTTAACTATTACTGGCTGGCCCTCATGGGGCGCTACGAGTGGCCTTCACTCCTGGGGTTGATTTACGCGGTGCGCCTTGCGCTGCCCTCACCACCCCTTCAACGCTATCTAGCCCTCTACGGGGTCGGAGTCCTGCTGGCCTACTCCTTCGTTCCCTACAAGACCCCCTGGTGCATCATCTCCATTCTCTGGCCCTTCTGCCTCCTCTTTGGGTGTGCAGTGGCCGAGTTGTGGCTTCGATTCGGTAGGCTCAGGACTTGGATCGTGATCATTGTGGCAGGAATAGTGGTTGTGACGCTTGGCAAGGTCATTACCCTCAATTTTCGTCACTTTGCCGACCCTTCGGAGCCCTATGTCTATGTGCAGACATTGCCCGAGATCTCGGTTCTCACAGAGCCGGTGCTCGGGATTGCCAAGCGTGATCCTAGGAACCATTCCGTGAGCGGCGAGATCATCCTAGAAAGTTACTACCCCTTGCCATGGATTTTCGGCGATTTCAACCGTATCGGTTACTATGGAAAGGATGATCTCCCGGCCGCGTTGGATGGCGATTTCATCGTGGCGTTGACCTCCCAGCAGAAGTTGATCGAGGGGCGCATCAAGGGATCTTATCTTCGGAGACGCTTCCATCTTCGTGACTCAATGGACGAGTGCACGGTCTGGTTCCGGGAGTCCCTCTTCAACGACTGGTTCCATGAATCTGGCCACGGGAAGACCGACCGTGTTGATTCCCCCAAAGATAAAAACGGAATAAAAACCGATTTATGAGGCTTTCAGTTGCCATTCTTTTCGGAGTTGCCGCCGCAGTGCTTTCTGCGCTCCCCCTGGCGTGGTTCTGGCATGGATTACGTGGAGGACACGATGCGGTCTCATGGATTGCCCTCTCGGTGGGACTGGCATGCGGAATAATTGTGCGTTTCACGCTCCCGCCGGGCAATCGTCCCGAACCATCCCGCTGGGGTTGGATCATGATCGCGGTTTTTGCCTGTGCCTCGGCAAGAGCGTTTTTCTGGCTTATCTATCCTGTTGGCGACGAGTGGAAGATTCTCTCTCCGAATAATCTCGGGGACCTCTCCCTGCACCTTTCATTCATCCACTGGCTCTCCTCCACGCCCCACTGGTGGCCCGGAAGCCCCATCCTTGCCGGTGATCTACTGCGTTACCCGCTCGGCACCGATCTTTTTAATGCGTTGCTTCTGGTTGCTGGAGTTCCCCCCGCAATGGGATTGCTTTGGTGCGGTTTGATCGGTTGCGCACTCACGGGCTATGCTCTCTGGCGTTGGGGTGGGGCGGTTGCACTGGCGGCCTTTCTCTTCAATGGGGGGTGTGCCGGGGTCATCCTTCTCAAGACGGGGTGGGGGGGGAATCCCGATGAAGTGAGTGAGTGGAAAAATCTCTTCCTTACCTTGTTTGTGACTCAGCGCGGCTTTCTTTACGCCCTGCCTGTGGGCTTTTTACTCCTCACGACATGGCGCAAGGAGAGTTTTGATCCAGGGAAAAAAAGAGTCCTCCCACTTGGCATTCAAGCCCTTCTTCTAGGAGTGATGCCCCTGTTCAGTATCCACGCCGCTCTCTTTCTAGGAGCAGCCATGGCGGGGCTCGCTTTTCTTGCTCCCTCTTCCCGTGAACGGATCGGTCGGTTGGCCCTCGTTGCGTGGCCTCCGATGGCTCTCTTCGGATGGATGATCACCACCGGTGCGGGCGGTTCTTCGGCCATGCATGCGGTCGGTTGGCGGATGGGTTGGATGTCGGACGGCACTCTCTGGTTTTGGTTTTGGAACTTCGGCATGACCCTGCCGCTTGCCCTTCTTCTCTGTTTTCATTTATTTGGGAAGAGAGGGAGTATTAAAGAGCGCGCCTTTGTATGGCCTGCAAGCCTCATCTTCACCGTGTGTCTCTTCATACGCTTTGCACCCTGGCCTTGGGACAACACGAAGCTCATGATCTGGTCGTGGATCGTAGTGGCTCCTTTTCTTTGGGATGAATTACTGGCCCGACACTCCATCGCGATACGTGCGTGTGCAGTCATCCTGCTCTTCGGATCAGGGGCCGTCACCCTTGCCGTGGGGCTCGATGGCAGGCATGGCTACACACTCATCGGGCGCAGTACCCTAGACAAAACGGCTTGGGATTTACGCGGCCTCCCCCCTGACGCGGTGATCGCCTGTGCCCCTGAATATAACCACCCGGTCCTGATGCTAGGGCACCCTGTGGTTTGCGGGTACGAGGGGCACCTCTGGAGCCATGGACTCGATTACAAAGGGAGACTCGAATCGCTGAACAGCCTCATGATGGGCGAACCTGGATGGCAAGAGAAAGCCTCCCGGTTAGGTGTTGCCTATGTTTTCTGGGGCGAGCTTGAACGCAAGCGTTGGCCGGATTCCAAGCTCCCATGGTCCAAGGAATTGACTCCATCTCTTCACCGGATTCCGGTCTTTTGAGGGAGGCGTTAGCAGGATTGCCAGATCTAAGCCATATATCCCGTTGATTTTCCTCAAGTCAGTTTGATACTGAATGAATATGAAAATCACACCTCTGTTTTCCATTGCGACGATTTCAGCCCTCCTCACCAGTGGTTGCACCACAGAAACCGGTCCCAACGGGCAGCCCCGTTCCGTGATGACGCCCATGGGGGCGGCTGTTGTGCAGGGACTCTCCGCCGCCGCGATCGGTGCAGGGACGGGTGCTATCATGAAGGGGGTGAATCCTGTTGCCGCTGGTGCTATCTCCGCTGGAGCGGGAAGCGTTGGATCTCAGGCCATCAATGCCTTCATTCCCAAGGCAAGCGGCTCTGGCGGTGGCGCCCAACAGCAGACAAACCAACAACTTTACGTTCGCTCGGGTGATGGTTTTGTGCCTGCCAAGATCAGCTATCTACAACAACCGGACGGCAGCTATGCCCCCACCTATCCCAGGGGCAAGACTCTCTATCGCCAGCTTCCTAACGGAAACTTCGCTCCGGTTAACTAATTCCCAAGCAACTTGAGGATCGAGATTATCTCTCGATCAACTTGGTACGGGGATCCCCCAAGGTTGCTAGGGCTTTGTTATGCCAACCTGCAGCGGATGGTCGCGTCGCTCCGCAACACGTTGGGTCTGCTTGTCCCACTGTACATTGTTCGTGAAATCCCCGCTCTGATCCCAGCAGGCGCCGAGGTAGTAGCTATAAGGCTTGCCGACCTCAGTTTGGGAGATGGCAAGAAGATTTCGCACAGCTGGAGCCCCCTCATGGGTCGGTTGTGGGACCACTTCATGAAGCTTGGCCTCTGGCATGTCCTGAAGGTCAGTTGTGAGCTCCTTCACACTACCCTTAGGAAGTACGATTGCGGTGGCTGTGATTCCTTTCGGTTTGTCCTCGGGTTGCCAGTATGTCAACCACCCCTCAGCCTGATCCCTGCCAATGATTGGAGTGCCGTCCGGGCCGCTTGAGCGCTCGGCAAGACCGACTCCGATGGTCAGAGGAGATTGATCCTGACTTGAGAAGGTGGAAGTTGCCCTGGTGAACCAAGATCCTGCATCGATGCTCATTCTCTTGGTCTCCGAGACCATGCGTCCGTTACCCGCATCCCAAGGGTCATAAGTGACCTCAAATTCCGATCGGATCGGCCCACTCGTGATCAGCTTCCAGTTGCGCCAATTTTGTGAAACCAGCAATTTCTTGCCGTCCCAGATCCCGATGCCGCCGCATCCGCGGCTCTTGCCGACACGGTAATCATCCATGAACTCTCCGTTATCCTCGTGGTAGTGGCCGGTCTTGTACATGGTATCCACCGTCAGGATTCGGTGTTTTTTGATCCATACATCGATACCGCTGCTCACCGTGTGCTCCTTGCTAGCCATCAGGGCCTGTCCATAGATCCGATGTGCGATCCTGTCGCTTTCCCAGGCAAAATCATCGAAGCGCTCCGGCACGTAACGCGCCGAGGTCTTTTGGATCGGAGGGGGGATGGAAGGCACGTCCGATGCATCTAGGATCGCATAGGTGCGGGTCTCCAAGGGGGCAAGGTTCACCTGGAAGAGGAGCCTGTTCTCAGTGGGCTGAGGTTCGTAGCTCTGTGAGGTTAGGATCCTGGAGGAGAGTCCATCCATCACCATATGCTTCCCGCCGAGGGGAACTTCCACCGTTTCATTCTCCCGCCAGAAGTCGGCGGAATTACCGACCTTCACCGTGATCGGGTGGGCCTTCTCAAGAACGGCCATCCGAAAGATCTCACTCCCCGCCAGAAGGAATGCCCCGACACCGTAAGCCTCGGTGGAGTCTGCCGGGAAATTCTTCGGGTCGAACCCCACCGGTTGGATATGGGTCAGTTTGCCATCCGGTTGGACACAGGCAACCAGTGCCGACCATGCCTTGCGGATCGCCGGTTCATAGGTGGCGCGATCCAGGATCCCCTGATTCACACCCCAGGCCAGGGCGTAGGTGTAGAATCCCGATCCGCTGGCTTCTTCAAGGGGGTAACTGGCCGGATCAAGGAGGCTCGCCCGCCAGAGACCATCTGATTGCTGGCAGGTGAGAATCTTCGGCGCCATCTCCTTGAAGAGATTCACGAAGCGGGGATAGGCGGGATTGTTCTCCGGGAGGAGTTGAAGCATGCGGACGATCCCAGCCATCACCCACCCGTTACCACGCCCCCAGAAGACCTTCTTTCCGTTCGCCTCGCGTTTGTCAAAAAAGGTGCTGTCGCGGTAGAAGAGGTGCTCCTCCTTGTCGTAGAGGAAATCCGTGGTGTGCCACCAGTTGCTGAGGGCGAAGTCGAGGTAACGATGGTCCCCCGTGATGGTGTAGAGACGAATCCAGGTGGGGGGGGCCATGAAGAGGGCATCACACCATGACCAATTCTGCTGACCATGGCCGGGTTGTTTGAAGTCGAGGCTGTCGGAGGCGGGCGGGTGGGAGAGGATGAAGTCGAACCTCTCCCGCAGAGGGGCTATCATGTTGGACTCTCCATTGAGTATGTAGAGATCGGCGTAGGTCTGACCGACACACTGATCATCGGCATGGTAAGGCCTTGGTCCTAGTTGCCATTGGTTGGTCTCGCCCATGGCCATCATCGCTTCGCGGTACTTGGGATCCGCCGAGATGCCTGCCAGAGCCATGAAGCCCGTGTATCCCGCTCCTTGGATCCAGACATAGGGCTTGTTCGTGGCCGGATGGGTCAATTGCCAGTCGGCGACTTTCTGCATGATCTCAAGGGTCGATGCGGGAGTGATCGTCACCGGCGCAATCTTGAGTTCCGAGAGAGTTGCTGGAGAAGTTGCAACCGTATTAGTAGAGGGAGTTGATGAATTTGATGAGCCGCCTACTGAAGCAGAGGTAGGAGTGGGTGCCGAATTACTGGTCTGTCCACTCAACCCGGAAGGCCAAGCGGCAAAAAAGGCGATGCTCAAGCAAACAATGAGAGGAGGGGGTGTTTTCATGTTAAGAAGTTTTTGAATCTTATGGAGAAATTTTCAGCTTCCGTTTTTTTTGCAATCTCATTCGGAAAGCAGTCTTGGGAGTTTGCTGGAGAAATTGAGAATCTTCTTTTCAGTATCCCTCCTTCCGTTTCCCATAAGCGCCATGGGAAACATGGAACGCCTTGTAGGAAGCCACGAACTCCAAGCACTTGGGGCCAGTTATGCTGCAAGTGGGAAGCGGCTCGTGCTGACGAATGGTTGTTTCGATATTCTTCATACTGGCCATGTGCGTTATCTCAGGCAGGCGCGGGAACTTGGAGACGCCTTGATTGTGGCGGTCAATAGTGACGCATCCGTCAGGGAACTCAAGGGGCCATCCCGGCCGGTAAACGGTGAATTGGATCGCGCTGAAGTCCTTGCAGCGCTTCGTTGTGTCGATCAGGTCACGATTTTTGAGGGGATGAGGGTAACCGATGTTATCCGTGCTCTACGTCCCGCGATCTACGCTAAAGGGGGTGACTATACGCTTGATACTTTAAACCCCAAGGAACGTGCCGCGCTTGAGGAAGTTGGCGCCATGATCAGGTTAGTCCCCTTGGTACCGGGGCGTTCAACGACAAGCGTGCTTGAACGTGCCGCCAGAGGCACCTGAGCAGAGCGCTCCTTGAGAGCGCTTTCAGCGGGTGGCTTTAGCGACTTTCTGAGTCTTGGCGTCATGCCGGATGGAAAGCCACCTCAGAAGCGTGTAAGTGACCACACCACCCGACGCTGAAATCACTAGATTTACGAGTTGTAGTGTCATGTTGGTGTGACAACCACCCTAGAGTCGGGCGTTCAAACAAATTCACTCACGCGTCTTTAGCTCTGGGAAAGGAGGCTTTTATTTCAAGCGCCCCGGCGAGTTGCCCGAGATAGTCACTTCGGGAGATTTCACGAGCACCGAACGTGGCAAGGTGAGGGGTGTTCCACTGGGTATCCAGGAGAAGGTAGCCGTTTTGCCTGAGAATCTTCACGAGATGCCACAAGGCAACCTTCGATGCATCCGTGACCCGGTGGAACATCGATTCACCAAAGAAAGCTGCACCTAGGGATACTCCGTAGAGGCCACCAGCAAGAAAACCATCAAGCCAAACCTCCACGGAATGGGCGTAGCCTTCCTCGAAAAGCTGGAGATAGCATTGTTCGATATCGGGTGTGATCCAGGTCTTTTCCCTGAAGGCACATGCCTTGAGGACACCTCTGAAATCATGATCGATCTTGATTTCCCAATCAGTTTTTTTGAGAGCCCTGCGGAGACCGTGTGGCGTATGAAATTCATCGAGGGGGAGGATGCCCCTCGGGTCCGGGGAGTACCATTCGATATGTCCTTCAGGGGTACCCATTGGGAAGATTCCCGAGGCGTAGGCTTCGAGCAAGAGTTGGATAAAGGGGAGTTCGTTGTTCAAGATGCCTTCTCGGATTGCCTTATCCACAGGATCTTTTACGTTCGGCGTGTGAAACCAATCCAATTTCTCATCCTTCTTTTCATTTTTATGATTCCTCTGGCTGGCCTGACAGGTTGTGCAACGGTCGAGGAAGATGCGGATACGATTGCCGATACCGCCGTCAAAGGACTCAGTGGTCAAGGTCAACTTTACAATGAAAAGGTGATGAAGGGCGACATGGGGTCGGGCCAATCCTTCGGAAACGACTTCCAGTAATCAAGGTCACTTCATTCTTCAACGTCATGGCTACTCGTATCAAAAAACCCGTGAAAAGCGTTCCCAAGAAATCAATCTCCAAATCTTCCAAATCCTTGGCCACTCCCAAGGCATCTTCCAAGATTGTCATTCTTGATTTCGGATCACAATATACTCAGGTAATCGCTCGACGTGTGCGCGAGTGTCGCGTCTTCTCGGAGATCGTCCCACACACCACGAAGGCCAGCGAGATAATTGCCGACGGCACTGTGATGGGAATCATCCTCTCCGGTGGACCTGCCAGCGTTTATGCTCCCAAAGCACCCAAAGTCGATCCTGCGATCTATGGGTTGGGATTGCCGATCCTCGGCATCTGCTATGGCATGCAGCTTCTCTCCAGAGACCTTGGAGGGGTCGTTGCCCGCTCCACCCACCGCGAGTACGGCAAAGGGGTGCTGTCGACCATCGGTACATCGCCCCTATTCAAAGGATTGTCCAAGAAGCTTGATGTCTGGAACAGTCACGGCGACCGCGTCGAAAAGTTGCCGAAGGGTTTCGCTGCGATCGGCACTACAGAAAACGCTCCCCACGCCGTTATCGCAGACGCGAAGCGACGCATCTACGGGATGCAGTTTCACCCCGAGGTGCATCACACCCCGAAAGGGAAATCAATCATCCAGAACTTCCTTCACGGTATCTGCGGATGTCCCAGCGACTGGACCATGGGCTCTTTTATCGAGCGTATTTGTGCCCAAATCCGGAACCAAGTTGGCGACGGACGTGTGATCCTTGGCCTTAGTGGCGGTGTTGACTCCTCCGTTGCCGCCGCACTCATCCACAAGGCCATTGGAGATCAACTCACCTGCATCTTCGTTGACAACGGGCTCCTGCGCTCCGGGGAGCGCGATGCGGTGGATAAGTTGTTCGGGCGCAACTTCAAGATCCGCCTCAAGATTGTCGATGGGACGAGTCGCTTCCTGGGTAAGCTCAAAGGGGTCACCGATCCCGAGAAAAAACGCAAAGTCATCGGAACGGAGTTCATCCGTATCTTTGAGCAGGCGGCGATAGACCTGCAGAAAGCAGCCAAGGGCACGGCTCAACCTTTCAGGTTTCTGGCGCAGGGAACACTCTATCCCGATGTCATCGAGAGTGTCCCGATTGCTGGTAATCCAGCCTCGCTGATCAAGAGTCACCACAATGTCGGAGGTCTTCCGAAGGACATGAAGTTTGAGTTGGTGGAGCCGTTGCGCCAACTCTTCAAGGATGAGGTTCGCGAAGTGGGACGCGAACTTGGTCTGCCCCGCGAGGTGGTGGATCGTCAGCCTTTCCCAGGACCGGGGCTGGCGGTCCGCATTGTGGGAGCAATCACGCCTTCCCGCCTTCGCATTGTGCGGGACGCGGATCGCATCGTTCTCGAGGAGATGAAGGAGTCGGGCTGGTACTTTAAGGTCTGGCAGTCCTTCGCTGTCCTCCTGCCCGTTCAGTCGGTGGGAGTGATGGGCGATGAGCGTACCTATGACTACACCATCGCGCTGCGTATGGTTGAGAGTCAGGATGGCATGACGGCCGACTGGGTCCGTCTTCCCCACGAACTGCTCGGGAAAATTTCCAGCCGCATCATCAACGAGGTCAAGGGGGTGAACCGCTGTGTCCTCGACGTCTCGAGTAAGCCGCCCGCCACTATCGAGTGGGAATGATTCCTTTATGAGCCCCCGCCGTGCGATTTACCCAGGAAGCTTCGATCCGGTGACAAACGGTCACCTTGATCTCATCAAGCGTTCGATCGGTCTGTTTGACGAGGTGATCATCGGTGTGGCGGACAACGAGGCCAAGGAGCCGCTTTTTTCCACCGGTGAGAGAATAAGCCTGATCGAAAAGAGTATCGGCGAGCACAAGGGACTCACCGTCGAACCGCTCAACGGATTGCTGGTCGATTTTTGCCGACGCCGGGAGGCCTTTGTTGTGATCAGGGGATTGCGGGCTGTCTCTGATTTTGAGTTTGAGTTCCAAATGGCGCTGACCAATCGGCGCTTGGAATCGAAGATCGAGACCATCTTTCTCACCCCTCGGGAAGACTGTATTTTTCTGAGTTCTCGGATTGTGAAGGAGGTAGCTCGCTTGGGTGGGGATGTTTCCCCCTTTGTCTCGTTACCGGTGCATGCCGCCCTGCGCGAAAAATTCCCCAAGGCAAATCTCTCTGATGTGCTGTAAGTTCTAGACTGTATCCCGATGAAAGTTCACCTGAGACAAATTCCGCAAGGAGAGATCATTCATCTGGAGGGCGAGGAGGAGCCTTCTCACTTGGAACTTGATTCCGCGGGAGTTGAGCCAATAGGGCCATTGAGGTACTCCCTCGACGTGGGGTTGTCCGGTGGGGGGCTCTTTGCAACGGGAAGATTGGTGCAGCGTGTTAGGATGATCTGCGTCTCCTGCCTCGAATCTTTTGAACGGGAAATGATTTCCGATACTTTTGCCACCCAGATGGAACTTGGAGGAAGTGAATCAGTTGACTTGACCCCGGAGGTCAGGGAGGATATTCATCTCCTTCTACCCGCGCATCCCCGATGCGATTCGGGTGGAGACAAGACCTGCCCCGCCCAATTTCCTGCGGGCTCCGATCACTCCCTTTTGTCAGTGGAGAAAGCGGCGCCCCGGGCCATCTGGGCGGCACTCGACCAACTCAAAACACCGCCATCCGATGGGAGTCCCTAAACGTAAAACTTCAAAGATGCGCCTTCGCACACGCAAGGCCGCAAACCGCTGGCATGCGCCAAAGCTTGGCAAATGCACCCAATGCGGGGCTCCCTTGAACTCACACACTGCCTGCAAAGCATGCGGTACTTACCGTGGACGGCAAGTGCTTGATGTCGAGGTGGCGTAGTAAAACCCCTCCTTTCCACGCCGGAAGGGAATAGAGCCTGTTCAGATACACCTGTGATGAGGATTGCCCTCGACGCTATGGGGGGGGACTTTGCTCCCCGGAACACGGTTGCCGGTGCTGCACTCGCTCTCAAAGAGTATTCCCAGATCACGCATCTTTTCCTGACGGGCGACGAGCCCTCTATCAAGGCCGAACTTGAGAGGATAGGGTGTACTGATCCGCGCATTGATATTGTCCACACGACTCAGGTTGTGGAGATGAGTGACGCCGCAGTCGAAGCTGTCCGCCGCAAGAAGGATTCATCCGTCTCCCGCGCCGTGGATCTTGTGAAAAAAGGTGATGCCGACGCCATTGTGAGCGCTGGACACACCGGAGCGGCTGTGGCGGCCACGACGATCAAGCTTCGCACTCTGGAGGGCATAGAGCGCCCCGGTATCGCCTCCTACCTGCCCACTGAAAAGAACGTGTGCGTCCTCATTGATGCGGGCGCCAATGTCGATGCTCGCCCGGTTCACCTCCTGCAATACGCCATTATGGGATCGGTGCTCTCAAAGCACGTTTTGGGTTATGAGAATCCCGAGATCGGCCTCATGTCCATCGGGGGTGAGGATGTGAAGGGGAGCGAGTTTACCAAGGATGTTTTCAAACTCCTAAAAGCCTCTTCCTTGAATTTCCGAGGCAACATTGAGGGGCACGATCTTTTCGAGCACCCGGTTGAAGTGATCCTCTGCGATGGTTTCACAGGAAATGTGGTTCTCAAGACCGCTGAGGCAACCGCGAGCGCTGTCTTCCGCTGGCTCAAGCATGAATTACTCAAGACAAAGTTTCGTATGCTCGGAGCTTGGATCGCCCGTAATGCTTTCCGTGCCATTCGTAGCCGTACGAATTATGAGAATTACGGAGGAAGTCCCCTGCTGGGTGTGAACGGAATCTGCATTATTGCCCACGGTTCCAGTACGCCGTTGGCTATCAAGAATGCAATCCGTGTGGCCATGGACTTCATTAGGGAACAGGTCAATCCGCGCATTGTCGAAGCGGTCAAAGCCTACAATGAGAACAATGCAGTGCTGACCAAGGCACTTCTCAGAGAGGAGGCTTCTCCGGAGTCTGCCGCTTCCGACACCACTGCCCATGAAGTCTAAACGAACGGCTTCCATCATCGGCACCGGAAGTTATGTGCCTGAGCGCGTGATGACGAACGCGGACTTGGAGAAGATCGTCGAGACAAGTGACGAGTGGATCCATTCCCGCACGGGTATCAGGGAGCGCCGCATCGCCGGCATCGAACAACCCACCAGTGATCTCGCTGCGAATGCCGCCAAGGCGGCCATGGAGAATGCCGGCATCAAACCCGATGAGATCGATCTGATCATTTGCGCCACCGTCACCCCCGACATGTTTTTTCCAAGCACGGCCTGCTTTGTGCAAACCAAAATTGGAGCCGTGAACGCGGCCTGTTTTGATATCTCCGCCGCCTGCTCCGGCTTTCTCTTTGGCGTCGAGACTGCACGCCAATTTATTGCGACGGGAACTTACGAAACTGTCCTTGTTATTGGTGCCGATAAACTCTCCAGCATTGTAGATTGGACCGACCGAAACACCTGCGTTCTTTTTGGTGACGGTGCCGGTGCAGCGATCCTTCGCCACCGTGAAGGATCCAAGGGAATCCTTGCCACACGGATGGGCAGCAATGGTGGCCTTGCAGAGATCCTTCATATCCCGGGAGGCGGTAGTGCCTGCCCCGTGACCGCGGAGAATGCCGATCAGAAGCCGGCAACTATCCGGATGAACGGGCGAGAGACCTACAAGCATGCGGTCACCGCCATGGTCGAGGCTTCCAAGCAGGTCTTGGAGGAGGCGGCTGTGACAGCGGATCAGATCGCCTGCTTCATTCCTCATCAGGCGAATCTTCGGATCATTGAAGCGATTGCGGGACGTCTTGATGTCCCGATGGAACGGTTTCACATCAATCTCGACCGCTATGGTAATACATCTGCAGCAGCTGTAGCGATTGCCCTTGATGAGGCGGCTCGTGAGGGTCGTTTCAAGCAAGGTGAACTCATTCACCTCGTTGTGTTCGGAGGTGGATTGACCTGGGCTTCCTCGGTCATCGAATGGTAATTTTTAATGACGTGTGCTTTTAGCGAGGTGCTTTGACGCCCCATGGGAACACTTCCCACGCTTGGGTCGCCTCAGGCTCAAAGAAGCCCGAGGCAACCCGCAAAAAATCTCTTTGTCTCTTATGGAGTTTTCGGAACCTAGATCACTGCTTCGTAGCCGCAGGTCTGGCCGAAGAAGTCGCGGGCATTCGTGAAACAGATCTCCCTGATCATTGAGCCAAGCATCTTCATGTCACGTGGCAAGAGTCCACGTTCTGCTTCGTTGCCGATCTTGTTGCAGAGGATTCTCCTGAAGTACTCGTGGCGGGTGTAGGATAAGAAGCTGCGGGAATCGGTGAGCATCCCGACAAATCTACGGATGAGTCCCAACTGGGAGAGGGCTTCCAGTTGCCATTCCATTCCCTGCTTCTGATCGAGGTGCCACCAACCGCTACCGAACTGAATCTTGCCAGCAATACTTCCGTCCTGAAAATTTCCAGCCATGGTTGCCAAGACATAGTTATCGGCGGGGTTGAGATTATAAAGCACCATTTTGGGCAGTTGGTTGGTGCGCTCCAGTGCATCCAGATAGCCGGCGAGGGCGCGGGCCTGTGGGGCGTCGCTGATGGAGTCGTAGCCCGTGTCGGCCCCTAGAAGGGAGTGCATCCGGGAATTCGTGTTCCTCATTGCCCCGAGGTGCAGCTGTTTCGTCCACCCGCGGGCCGCGTCAAGATGCCCGAAGTAAAGCATCATAAACCAACCGAATTTCTGCTGTTCCTCGTATGTGGCGGCTTTGCCTGAGCGGGCCCTGTCAAAAATCTGCTTCGCCTCGCTCTCCGTGCACTCGCTGGCAAAACAGCTCTCAAGACCGTGGTCGGAGAGTCGCCCGCCAATCGCATGGAAGTCATCATGACGTTTTTTAAGCGCATCCATGAGCCCTCCGAGTGTCTGGCACTCAACCCCGCTGATCGCTGCGAGTCGGTCGCACCAAAGATTGAAGAGTTCTGGTTGATGGACATTCAGCGCCTTGTCCGGACGGAAAGTGGGATAAACTTTGGTCGGGATGCCTGAGGCTGCAATGCGCTCGTGCTCGGCCAGCGAGTCGGCTGGATCATCGGTTGTGCCAATGACGGCGACCTTGTTGGAGGCGAGGATTCCGTGTGCGGCCAGATCGTTCGATTGAAGGCGCGCATTGGCTTGTTCCCAGATCGCGGGTGCATTGGCCTCGTTGATCAGGAGGTCGATCCCGAAGATGCGTAGAAGTTCAAGGTGACTCCAGTGATAGAGGGGGTTGCCGACCGCATAGGGGAGCATTTTGGCAAAGGCCAGGAATTTGTCATATCCCTTGGCATCCCCGCTGCAGAAACGCTCGGCGACACCATTAGCTCGCATGGCTCTCCACTTGTAATGATCTCCCCCGAGCCAGATATCGGCGAGATCGGCGAAGCGGTGATTGTCTGCAACCTGCTTGGGAGGTAGGTGGCAGTGATAGTCGTGAATGGGCTGTGGTGACGCGTACTGAGAAAAGAGTTCTTTGGCGGTCTCATTTTCGAGAAGGAAGCTGTCTGTGATGAATGTGGTTGCTCTCATGGTGTGTCAGTTGATGTTGGGGTGGGTATTGAATTACGAAATCAGCAGTAAGAAATGGAAAGTGTGAGGGAGGTTGTCAGTGAACGATCATGAGGATGTTGCTGTCGATTTGATTTGAGGAGTGGTTGCCCCCGCCAAGTGTATATGATCCATGATGGTGCTGATGATGTCCGGCAGGCTTTTCTCCACCGAAACCACTAAGGCCTCCCCGGGCAACGGCTCCTCCAGAGTCTTAAACTGGCTTGCTAGCAACTCAGAGGGCATAAAATGATTTTTACGGGCCTCCATGCGTTGGCGGATGCAATCCTGTGATCCCTTCAGGTATATGAAATCCAACCGAGCGAGGCCTTCGCTTAGCTGTTTGCGATAGATGGCCCTTAGGGCGGAACAGGCGAGGAAGGTCGGACGTCCGTCGGTCTGGCGTCTCTGGAGTTCCTCATTGAGTTCTTTTAGCCAATTCCAGCGGTCATGATCGTTGAGATGGAGGCAGGCATTCATTTTTTGTTTGTTCTCCTCGGTATGAAAATCATCGGCGTCAAGAAATACCCCCCCCGTGGTTTCCGCCAAGGTCTTGGCGACACTACTCTTTCCGCACCCGGAGACTCCCATCACAACGTATAAACTCATGGTTTTTTCAAAAAAAGCGATGTGCCGACACGGTGGGTTTTGTCCATGGCTCCTCCTAATAAAGATCACACCTCTTTCCCAGCCAAGTTCAAACGCTGAGACATTTTCTGCTTTTCCTCGGGGAGGGTAGCGTTAATGTGAACGGCTCTAACTTAATAACCATGGAACCTACAGGAGACATCGCACTCATTGGTCTGGCCGTTATGGGCCAGAATCTTATTCTCAACATGAACGACCACGGTAACACGGTCGTTGCATACAACAGGAGCACTGAAAAGGTGGACCACTTCCTTGCCAACGAGGCCAAGGGAACCAAGGTGCAGGGCGCTCACTCCATCGCCGAGATGGTATCCAAGCTGAAGCGTCCCCGCCGAGTGATGATGCTGGTCAAGGCCGGCCAGCCCGTTGACGATTTCATTGAGCAGCTCCTCCCACACCTTGAAGCTGGAGACATCATCATTGATGGTGGTAATTCACTCTTTGACGACACGGCCCGCCGCGTGAAGTATGTTGAGGGCAAGGGGTTGCTCTACATCGGAACAGGTGTCTCGGGTGGTGAGGAGGGTGCTCGTCGAGGTCCCAGCATCATGCCTGGCGGAAGCCCCGCTGCATGGCCTCACGTGAAGGAAATCTTCCAGTCTGTATCGGCCAAGGTTGACGGGGGTGCGCCCTGTTGTGACTGGGTTGGCGAAGGTGGAGCCGGTCACTATGTGAAGATGGTGCACAATGGCATTGAGTACGGCGACATGCAGTTGATCTGTGAGGCCTACAATATCATGAAAAACGGCCTCGGAATGAGCGCCGCCGAGATGCACGACGTCTTCGCCGAGTGGAATCTCGGGGATCTGGACAGCTATCTCATTGAGATCACGCGCGACATTCTGGGCAAGAACGACGAGGATGGACTCCCTTTGGTCGACAAGATTCTCGACACAGCGGGCCAGAAGGGCACGGGCAAATGGACTGTCATCAATTCTCAGGAACTCGGTATTCCCATCACGCTCATGGCTGAGGCTGTCTATGCCCGCTGTGTTTCCGCTCTCAAGGACGAGCGTGTGAAGGCCGCAAGAAAGATCAAGGGCCCAAGCCCCTCTCTTGCCGCCATTGCCAAGGATCCTGTTAAGAGGACGAAGTTTATTGAAGACATCAAGAGCGCTCTCTACGCCTCGAAGATCGTCAGCTACGCACAGGGCTACATGCTGATGCGCTCAGCGGCCAAGGAGTATGGCTGGAATCTTAATTACGGTGGCATCGCCCTGATGTGGCGTGGTGGCTGTATCATCCGTTCTCGCTTCCTTGGCAAGATCAAGGAGGCCTATGACAAGAACCCGAAGCTCACGAACCTCCTGCTTGACGACTACTTCCGCGGCGAGATGAAGAAGAGCCAGAAGGGTTGGAGAAACATCGTGGCCACGGCCGCCAAGAAGGGGATCCCTGTTCCTGCTTTCAGCACGGCGCTCTCGTTCTTCGACCAGTACCGCAGCGCTGTCCTTCCTGCCAACCTCCTGCAGGCTCAGCGCGATTACTTCGGTGCGCACACCTACGAGCGTATTGATAAGCCCCGTGGAGAGTTCTTCCACACCAACTGGACGGGTCGCGGCGGGAACATCTCCTCGAGCACCTACAACGTCTAAGAAGACAAAACTCAACAGCACTCTACATCAACAACCAACAACATGAGCCTAAACATCCGTAAAGACGGCGCTCTGGACTTCTTGTCCCTTGGCGCACTCATCCACCGTATCGACCCCGGCACCATCCCATTCCGCAAAGCCACCCACGCCGACATTCATGTCAGCGGCGGTGAGTTTAACGTTGCGGCTAATCTTTCGGATTGTTTCCGTCTCAAGACCGGCATGGCCAGCGCCATGGTGGACTATCCGATCGGTGATCTGGTTGCCGAGCGCGTGAGGGCAATGGGCGTGAAGCCTTTCTACAAGGACTTCAAGCACGATGGAGTGCATGGACCGAACATCGCGGCAGTCTACAGCGATCGTGGTCAGGGTGTCCGCGCTCCCGTTGTTTTTTACAACCGTTGCAATGAGGCTGCAGCCAAACTTCAGCCCGGCGATTTCAACTGGAAGGAGATCTTCTCCCAAGGTGTCCGCTGGTTCCACAGCGGTGGCATTTTTGCCGCCCTTTCCGAGTCAACGGCTGAAGTTATCATTGAGGCGATGCAGGCCGCCAAAGAGGCGGGTGCTGTCACCTCCTTTGACCTGAACTACCGCGCCAAGCTCTGGAACATCGTCGGCGGTCACGAGCGCGCCGTAGCAGTGCTGGATAGGATCGTTAAAAATGTCGACGTCCTCGTCGGCAACGAAGAGGATCTTCAGATGGGCCTCGGCATCCCCGGCCCCGAAGTGCATGCCAAGGACAAGCTCGATCCGAGCGCTTTCTTCAGCATGATGGGTAATGTCACCAAAAAGCATCCCCACATCAAGGTGGTGGCTACCACGCTTAGGGAGGTGCACTCCACGAACCGCCACAGTTGGGGAGCCGTCGCCTGGGTGGATGGTCAGACTTACACTACACCGACCTTGGAGCTTGATGTCATCGACCGCGTCGGTGGCGGAGACGGATATGCAGCGGGATTCTTCTATGGTCTTCTCAGCGGCGAGACGCCCGAAGAGGCCGTTAAGCTCGGTTGGGCTCATGGGGCCCTTCTGACGACATTCCCTGGCGATACGTCGATGGCGACCGTCGAACAGGTCAAGGCCTTGGCAAAGGGCGGTTCCGCCCGAATTCAGCGCTAAAAGACACAGGATCTTCTTAACTTCAAAAAGGGCGCGGGTATCTCCGCGCCCTTTTTTTGTACCTATGACAGGAAAGCGGAAAAAATCTCCCATTTGAGGTTTAAGAGGGAGCTTGGAGTGCGTACTCTTTTCCTATGAACAGGCAGGGTATCCAGGACTTACCAAGAACTGTTCCCGTGATGGTACTCCCCGGGGTGACGCTCTTTCCCAATTCGTTGCTTCCGCTCTTTATTTTCGAGCCCCGGTACCGCTCCATGCTGGAAGAAGCTTTGGGAACGGATCGCATGCTTGCCGTGGCGATGCCTCGTGACGATGAGGAGTCAGAGATCCAACCGATCGCCGGGGTAGGTCTTCTCCGGGCCTGTATCCGGAATGATGACGGAACTTCCAATCTCATCCTGCAGGGGGTTAGCCGTGTTCGCTTCACCGATTACGAGCAAGTTGAGCCATATCGAATCGCCCATATCGAGTCCCTCACGAGCAAGGATGGGGAACGTGGAAATCTGGAGAGCCAAGTGACCCGTCTTCATGCCCTTTGCGCCAGGTTCAAGGAGCAAGGAATCGAGCTTCCCCAGCAATTCGAGGCCTATCTTAACCAGATTACTGACATTGGCGTGATCACCGATCTGGTGGCCTCAACGCTTCTGGTCGATTCTGACACCCGTCAGGAACTTCTGGCCGAACTGGAGATTCCGAAGCGACTTTCACTTCTTCTCGAAGCTCTCACCAAGCAGCTTACCTGATGATATCACGCCGCTCGGTTGGGGAGGGAAATCAGAACGAGAAGCATAGTGAGCTTCAGCTTGGGTTTGATATGCCCCAGATCCTCCCAGGGAAGATCGATTCACTTCCACCGTCACCCATTGCAAAAACAACGACGCGCAGGAGAGTCCTTCGTTCCTTGGTGGATAAGCAAGCGAGCTATCAAGGAAAGCCGTTACAACAAGAGGAAGAAGGGAATTCAGACAAGGAAGCGGATGATTCCAAGTCCCGGGAGAACCCGCGTGACACCATCCTGAGTGTCTCTGAACTGACCCAAAGGATTTCCCGATTGCTAGAGGACGGACTCGATTCACTCTGGGTGGAAGGTGAAATCTCCAATTTCCGTAGGCAGGCATCGGGGCATTGTTATTTCACGCTGAAGGATGAGGGATCCCAGCTTTCGTGCGTTCTCTTTGCCCGTTCCTCATCCATGCAGGGTGACCTTCAACTCAGGGATGGCCTGCAGGTCTGCCTCTTGGGGCAGATCGGCGTGTACCACCCGCGCGGTCAGTACCAAATGATGGTGCGCCTCGTCCGCCCCAAGGGGGAGGGCGTGCTTCAGGCCCGCTTTGAGGAACTCAAGCGCCGTCTGGCTGCCGAGGGACTCTTTGATCAGAAGCGCAAACGTACTCTTCCAAGCTTTCCCCAGCGAATAGGCGTCATCACCTCGCCGACCGGTGCTGCCATTCGGGATTTCCTGCAGGTTCTCCATCGACGACACCCGGGACTCCGGGTTGTGATCAGCCCCGTACGTGTCCAAGGGAAGGGTGCTGCATCGGAAATCGCGGCTGCGATCACGGAGTTATCCCAATGCTCAGAGGCGATCGGAAGTGTTGACGTGATCGTGCTGACCCGCGGCGGTGGGAGTCTTGAGGATCTCTGGGAGTTCAATGAAGAGGAGGTTGCATGGGCGATAGCGGCCTCTTCGGTTCCCGTTGTTAGTGCTGTGGGTCACGAGATTGATTTCACGATCGCTGATTTTGTCGCCGACCTTCGCGCCCCCACACCCAGTGCTGCGGCCGAGTTGCTTGCAGCCGATGGTTTGGGAGTCATGGAGAGGGTTTGTTCCTTGGTTGGGAGAATCGGGCGTGAAGCGGTTGCGCTTCTGGAGCGAAATGACGCCAAGCGTCAGCTTTTATCCGGATCAGCTCTCTTCCGTGAACCCTTGCGCCGTTTTGACGAGGCAAGGCAGACCCTGGATCGAACAGAAGAGGATTTTACTGGAATGGTACGCCTCAGGATGGAACGCCTGAGAGGTGACCTCTTGAATTCCTTAGCTATGCTAGCTGCTTCCCACCCAAGACATATGCTGTCCATGGCAAAGCAGGAGATCATTGCACTGAACGCTCAAATGGAGTCGATTATTGGTCGCCGCCTTGAATCGGATAAAGGTCGAATGGGACGCGTTGCCGCCGCCCTCTCCGCGCTGAACCCCGAAGCAACACTCGCTCGTGGCTACAGCATTAGCCGTACCTTGGACGGAAAGGTGATTACCTCCCCTTCCCAAGTGGCGCCGGGGACAGTGATCCGAATCCAACTCGCCGCGGGAGAGATAGAATCTGTCAGGAAAAGTTGATCGTTCCGACTCTCAGAGAATCTTTCCGAGTAGGAATGGCAGTAGTTGGGAGATGGGGATGCGCTTCTGCTCCATCGAGTCGCGTTCGCGCAGGGTAACCGTATCCTTGAGTTCCGGAGAGGTCTCGCCGAGGGTCTCGAAGTCAATCGTCACACCGAAGGGTGTCCCCACTTCGTCCTGACGGCGGTAGCGTCTCCCGATCGCGGCTGTTTCGTCGTAGAAGACATTCATGTGGGGTCTGAGCATGGCCACAACTTCACGGGCCTTGGCAACGAGTTCCGGTTTGTTCTTGAGGAGGGGGAACACCCCCACCTTGATCGGGGCGATCCGTGGGTGAAACCGAAGTACTGTGCGCGTCTCACTCTTTCCCTTATCATCGGTCACTACCTCTTCATCGAAGGAGTTGGTCAGGATCGCGAGTGCAAGTCGGTCGAGTCCTGCCGAGGGTTCGATGACGTGGGGAATGTAGAGTCCCTTGAAGAGTTTCTCACAAGTCGCGGTAATTTCTTCGAGTGAAGTTTTGGGATTGGTGCGCTGTGAGAAGGTTTCCTCAACAAAAAAGCTTTTCTGTTCCGGTGTCATTGCGTCGCAGGCGGCTTTGAGTTCTTCGTCGAAGTACTCAAGTTGTTTGCCGGAGTGATTCTGGTGCTGGGTGAGGTCAAAGGAACCACGCGCTGCAACCCCTTCCAGTTCGTCGGTGCCGAAGGGGAACTTGAAGAGGATGTCGACGCAGGCACGGGCGTAGTGGGCGAGATCGGCCTTCGACTGCCAGTAGTAGTCGAGCACGTCAACGCCGAGGCCGATGGAGGCATAGTAGGCCGTACGCTGGGCGACCCAGTAGCGATGCCACATTTCCCAGCCCCAGTCGGGCTTTGGTTCGCTCAGGTCGGCCCCCTCACTCCAGGCGGTGACCTTTCCGTGGATGATCTTCACCGCTTCGTCCGGTTTAATGAAAAACTCGAGCTCCATCTGTTCAAACTCGCGGGAGCGGAAGGTGAAGTTCTTAGGAGTCACCTCGTTACGGAAGGCCTTCCCGATCTGGCTAATGCCGAAGGGAACCTTCACGCGTGAGGAGTCACAGACATTCCTGAATTGAGCGAAGATCGCCTGCGCAGTTTCCGGGCGCAGATAAGCCACGTCGTTTTCTGTTGCTGTGGGGCCGATATAAGTTTTAAGCATCAGGTTGAACGGGCGAGCCTCGTTGAGAAGGCCTCCTGATTCGGGGTGGAAATCCACGGATCCCTCGACCACGTCGATTTTCTCCTCGCCCAGCAACTCGATGTCTTCGGGTTTACCTGCTGCCGCGCCCGCATTCTGGGCAATAAGTTGTCGAACCCTTTTACGGAAGCTCTCGATGTGTTCGCCCTGCTTCATCAGCAAGGTGAACGAGCGGTCAAGGTGCCAGGTGCTTTCGGAACCATTGGGAGTTGCGGCCCTGGCTCCTGTGAAGCGGATGACGGATCCTGCTTGTGGATCGACATGGTCGGCGCGGACGCGTTTGTTCGTAATCGTGCACTCGCGCATCAGGTCGGCAAAGGTGTCGACATGGCCGCTGGCTTTCCAGACGGCGGGATGCATGATGATCGTGGCATCGAGCCCGACGACGTCCTCGCGGTCCCGGGTCATTGCCCGCCACCAGGTATCACGGAGATTACGCTTCAACTCGGCTCCAAGGGGGCCGTAATCCCAAAAACCACCGATCCCACCGTAGATCTCGGAGGACTGGAAGATGATGCCACGTCGCTTGCAGAGGCTGACGATCTTCTCCATGCGGTTATCTGTTTCAGGTATTTTGGACATTGGGTAAAGATGTTGGGTCTGTGGGCTTTTAGACTATTGGAACGGAATCTTGCAGGCTTTTCCCTGCAGTTCCAACCGAGGAAGAGCCTTGTGCTTCAAAAGGTTTCTCCCTCCAAGGTCACGCCACCTGTCTTGATCCAGATAATGCTTCCCGGAATTTTTTCCCTTGCCTCTGAGGATCGGTTGGCTCCTTTCGCGTTGGTTCTGAGTTTGCCGGAATAGGTGAAGTCATTCAGATAGGCCATGTCTGCCGCAGAGGCCTCCCGTAGTTTTTTGTCCTCCTTGAGCTCTGCTGCTGCATCGCGAGGTGGGAGGAGCGTTCCACCCTTCAGTGCCTTGCGGATCTCGGCTCTCAAGTGGAAGGAATCGAGCATTCTGCAGGATTCATCGAGTTGAAGTTCACTAATGCGGATGCGTGTGGGACCTACACTGCCCGGAGGTGGGGTTCCGGGAGCTAGTAGTTCGTAGTGAAACAGGGAAAACTTCCCTAGCGATAGACCCTCGTTCAGGGACTTAAGGGTCAGGATAGAAAAACCATCAACCCGACTGATCCACGCATCGAAGCTGGTCGAAGACTTTCCATTTTGTATCAGGGTGACCCGGTAATGGTCGGAGGAAGTCGGTGCTATAATGGTCTTAAAAAGATGGCCCGCGCTGTCCTTGGTTTCCCATTGTCCGGCAAGCCATGTGTCAATGCTGGCTGCTGGTCCCGAGGGTGGATTATCGTAGAGGCATCCGTTGAGGAGAAGAGAGATCCCCAGCACGGGGAGTAGAGGGAGAGATCTTAGCATGGATCTATGGAGATGAGTGCAGCAGGAGAGGGAAATGGGAAAAATGAATCTGGCAATCATCAATCGGAACTCAATAAGTCACGACTTTCTTAAATTCTTGTTCCGGGCGGGATCACCGCATTTTTTGGGATCACCACGATACCGTCTCTGATGTAGTAGCCAGGTCCTTCCGAGTTTGCATCCTTGTCATGCGGCGTGATAATCACCCCGTCTCCGATCCTTGCGTTCTTGTCGATGATGGCATCCTCGATCACGCATCCGCGGCCGATGCCGATTGGAACCATGCCCTCCGGAGTCCCTCCTTTGTCACTTTCGTAGTAATCCGCACCCATGACGATGGTGTTGCGGAGGGTGGAGCCCTGGTTAATGAAACTGCGGATACCCAGGACGCATCTCTCCAGCCGCGAACAGTGAATCTGGCACCCGTCCGAGATCATGGCCCTGCTAACCATGGTGTCTTCCACGACACTGGCCGGAAGAAACCGAGACTGGGTGTAAATAGGAGCGCCCGGGGCGTAGAAACTATACTGCGGATGAGGGTCGCAGAGATTGAGGTTGGCGTCGAAGAAGGAGCGTATGGTGCCAATATCCTCCCAATACCCGCGGAAGATATAGGCCTCCACGTTACGGTTCCCTATGATCGAGGGAATGATATGCTTGCCGAAGTCCGGGGAGTCGTTGTCGAGGCAGTCCGCCAGAACCTGCCTGTTGAACACATAAATGCCCATTGACGCGAGATAGAGATCCTCCTGTTCCTGTCCGTAGAGTCCCGTAAGCAGTTGAGGCTTCATTCTCAAGGAATCGAGCACGTCAGAATCTGATGGCTTCTCTGAGAAGCGGATGATCCGTTGCGTGGAGTCCGTATCCATGATGCCGAAGGACTTCGCCGCCTCGCGGTTCACCGGGATGCAGGCAATCGTCAACTCCGCCCCGCTCGAAATATGCTGTTGAATGATGTCACGGTAGTCCATCCGGTAGAGTTGATCGCCAGACAGGATGATGAAGTAGTCGTGGGGACTCTCCAGAAATGTCCTCAAGTTCTGCCGGACCGCATCGGCTGTTCCCTGGTACCAGGTGGCTCCGTCTGTGGTCTGCTGTGCAGCCAGGATTTCCACAAAACTGGGGCTGAAATCGTCAAACTTGTAGCTGGCGTTGATGTGCCGGTGAAGCGAGGTGCTATTGAACTGTGTCAGCACATAAATTCCCCTGATGCCCGAGTTCAGGCAGTTGCTGATGGGGATATCAACCAACCTGTATTTACCCCCGATGGGGACAGCCGGTTTGGCCCGATCCATGGTCAGGGGGAAAAGACGGGTGCCAGCTCCTCCTCCCATGATGATGGCGAGAGTGCGTGCTGCCGGCGAAATGACATGCTTGGTGGCCATACTGTAAAGAGTTGAATTCAGCTTGCATCTTGCAGGCGACCTCTCCGTTTGTCAGTCTCTTAAATCACTCAAGTAAGACTTCCTTACCAAGGAGGCCTCCAAATCATTTTTTATTATGTGTGGAATCATCGGATACGTCGGAAAAGCTGAAGCAGTCCCCCTCCTTCTGGAGGGACTGAAGCGCCTCGAGTACCGAGGTTATGACTCCGCAGGGGTCGCTACCCTTGAGGAGGGGCTTGTTTCAGTACGCAAGGAGGTGGGTCGGATTGATGATCTGCGTCGATCGATAGCATTGAACCCGATCGGAGGTTCCACCGGTATCAGCCACACTCGCTGGGCCACCCATGGGAAAGTAACACGCGAGAATGCCCACCCCCATTTCGACCGATCAGGAAAATTGGCCCTCGTCCACAACGGGGTCATTGAGAACTACGCGGAACTCAGGGCTCAACTTGAGGAAGAGGGGCACCCCTTCGTCTCCCAGACAGATACGGAGGCGCTTGCTCAATTGGTTGGCCGTGCTTTTGACCGCTCTACCGAGCGTACTCAGGGGGCCTTGGTTTCCGCAGTGCGAGAGGCGCTGACTCAGGTCAAGGGAACCTACGGCATCGCGGTCGTTCATGCGGAGCTTCCGGGGCTTATCATCGGGGCCCGACGCGGCAGTCCCCTGGTGCTCGGTATCGGCAAAGGAGAGCATTTTCTGGCCAGCGACGTGAGTGCAATCGTCGGCCACACACGCGACGTCGTCTACCTCAACGATTACGAGATTGCAGCCATTACGGGCGAAGGATTCGTCCTCTCCACGATTGATGGAGCCGGCGCCGGATACAATGTCACCACCGTCGACATGAGTCACGAGGATGTCGACAAGGGAGAGTACCCCCACTACATGCTTAAGGAGATCCACGAGCAGGTGCGCAGTGTCACCGACGCCATGCGCGGGCGTCTCTCCCACGAGGAGGCTACCGCCAAGCTTGGCGGACTCAACATGAGCAATGGCGACCTGCGCTCCATTGAGCGGATTGTCTTGAGCGGATGCGGCACCGCCTTCCATGCCGCCATGGTCGGCGAGTACCTGATCGAGTCGCTCGCCCAGATTCCGACGGAATGCGAATACGCCAGCGAGTTCCGCTACCGCAATCTTCCCATGACCAAGGACACGCTGGTCTTCGTGCTCAGTCAGAGCGGGGAGACTGCGGACACTCTGGCTGCGCTCCGCGAGAGTCAGCGCAAGGGGCATCGTACACTTGGCATCTGTAACAACGTTGCCAGTACCATTGCACGGGAAAGCGACGGCGGTGTCTATATGCATGCCGGACCTGAGATCGGAGTCGCTGCAACAAAGTCTTTCACGTCGCAGGTCACGGTCCTCACCCTGATAGCCCTCCTCTTGGGACGCATTCGGAATCTTTCCAGCTCTGCGGGAAGCCGGATCATCTCTGAACTGGAGGAGCTCCCAGCCAAGATTGAGCGAGTTCTCAAGCTGGAGGGTGAGATCGCTGCTATCGCTCGCCGTTACGCCCAGTCCAAGGTGATGCTCTTCATGGGGAGGCAGTATAATTACCCTGTGGCTCTTGAGGGGGCACTCAAGCTCAAGGAGATCAGCTACATCGCCGCCATGGGGTATCCCAGCGCCGAGCTCAAGCATGGAGTCATTGCTCTGGTGAATCCGGAGACCCCTTCCGTCGTGATTGCTCCCGATGATGCCGTCTTTGCAAAGAACCTGAGCAACATTGAGGAGGTCAAGGCCCGTGGAGGACCCGTCATAGCGATCGGCACCGAGGGGAAGGGGAATGAACTCTCCCTGATTTGCGATGATGTCATCCTCATTCCTGAGGCTTCTGAGATTCTGACGCCAATCCTGGCATCCATTGTTCTCCAGTTCTTTGCCTATTACATTGCCGTGGAGTTGGGATGCGATGTGGATAAGCCGCGGAATTTAGCCAAAAGCGTCACAGTAGAGTAATGGAGCGCAGAAATTTTCGCGCCCCAGGTAGTTCCGCATCGCTCGCAGTATAAATTAAACAGCTTCGCGAGCAGGTCTACTCCGAGCATCGAAACCTCCTGCATCCTTTCATGCACTCTGACGAAACCCTCTCCCAGTTCTCCACTATTGATGCCCTTATGCAGGGAATCTATGACGGTCCGGCTACCTTTGCAGAAGTTCGTCGTTACGGTGACTTCGGGCTAGGCACGGTGAATCATCTCGATGGTGAAATGCTGGCCCTTGACGGGGTCTTTTACCAGATCACCAGTGATGGGAAGGTTCACCTCATAGACGATAGCGCCAAGACTTCCTTTGCCACGGTCTCCTTCTTCAAAGGGAAGCACGTGGCTCAGTTGCCCAAAATCACTTCTCTCCGTCAACTCCAGAGCAGGCTCGACCGATATCTAGGTTCTCGTAACTTCTTTTGGGCAATTAGGATTCACGGGATGTTCCCGACCATGAAGGTGCGAAGTATTTCCCGCCAGCACCCTCCTTTTCGCCCTCTAGCCGAAGTGGCAAAAAGCGAGGCTGTTTTTGAATATAACAACGTGCCCGGCACCCTGATCGGTATTCGATGCCCGCCCTACATCAAGGGAATCAATGTGCCCGGCTACCACTTTCATTTCCTTAGTGATGATAAGGCTTGTGGAGGGCATGTGCTGGGACTCAGCGTAAAGAAAGGACATGCTCTCTGGGACTGTCACCGGACATTTCAGATAATGCTCCCTGATGATCCGATTTTCCGTCGCGCCGACTTATCCGAACATGATGCCGAAGCGCTAAGAAAAGCGGAGCAATGAGAAATGAGGTGGCTTGAAAGCCAGTGTGGGAACCAAGCGTCACTATTAATCTTCACATCAAACTTCAAAATCATTTGGGATCGTAAGTTCCTTGGTCAGAATCAACCAGTTCTTTCCATCCTTGTACTCATAGTGTTGCGAAGTAGTGAGGTTCTTCACAAAATGAATACCCAACCCCCCGATTGGACGATCCTCAATCCCTTGCGTTGTGTCGACCTCCGGCATAAGCAGAGGGTCGAAGGGAATCCCATGATCCGATATACTAATCTCTAAAAGGTTTTCCTTCCGCGTTAGTTCGACGGAGCAAGCCTCCGCATCCGGGGCGAGTTTCCCATACTTAAGGATATTGGTGACCACTTCCTCGATAATGACATCAAGATCCATCAGATCTTCCCGGCATATCCCTGCGTGGGATCCAAATTCCGAGGTGAAGGAAAGGAGGCGTTGCAGTTCAGGCAGGGAATTAACGACAGTTATGGAGCGACTTGAGGACTGCTGTGACTGAGGTGAGAAGTGGGAGGGCTTTTCAGTGGCATCGGAGTTTTTATTTCTTTCCGTGTCGGAAAAGCTGAATTCAACTAATGAAAGATCATCCACAAAGATCTCGCTCCCATTCTCTTTTCGGAGTCTTTCAAGAATGGAAGGAATCCTCTCCTCTCCCTCAGTTTTTGAGAGGATCTGCACAAACTCTTCATAGCTCATCATCTTCCTTCCCTGACGATCGATTTCGTAAGCCCCGTCGCTGAAAAGGTAGAGCCTGGATGGGGAAGTGAATGAAGAAGGCGGAGTCATCTGAAACATGGCATTCTCAAACTCTGCTTTTGGAAAAGCACCTAAGACCGGTCCCTTGGCGGGAAGTAAGGAGACCGCGCCGCCGCCTCCAATCAAGACGGCTGGAGGATGTCCTCCGCAGGCATACCGCAGTTGATTTGTGGTTAGCGAATAGACCCCATACCATGCCGTGAAATACATGTCATTGTGGTTCTCCATAGGGAAGGAGATGTTGAGTCGGGTCAGTACCGCCGAGGGATCGTGAAAATCGGTCTCTGGGAGTGAGGCTGTACGGAGGACGTTAACGAGGCTTACCGAGAGCAACGCGGCTCCTACTCCATGGCCACAGACATCAAGAAGATACAGGGCGAGGTGATTCTCATCGATCCAATGATATCCGAAGGAATCCCCCCCCAACTGGGAGGAAGTCTCGAAAACCCAATCTGTCTCCACGACTCCCTTCATTTTCTTTGGAAGGACGGCTCTCGAGTAGGCCGCCGCCTCGGAGACTTCCGCCCTCATGGCGCGGTTCGTTTTCTCGACCCTATCCATGGCCGCAGCAAGCTCCGAGGTGCGCTCCTTGATCGTCTTCTCCAAGCTTACATTCCATTCGGAAAGCCGTTTTTCCCTCTTCCGAATCTCCTTCGCCATGGAGGAAAAACTCCGTGCAAGCCGCCCTAACTCATCCGGGCGGCGTTCTATCTTTTTGAGCACATCACTCCCTTCCCCAAGAGATCCCTGTGCTAAATTGGATGCCACGGTTTGAAGGGCTTTGATCGGCTCCGAAACCCTGCGGGCCACAAAGGAGACCACTCCTAGCAGGAGAAGCAGTCCGCTAAGTCCGATGATAGCCGACTGTTCCGCCAGCACATGCGCCGGCGAGATAATGAGATCAAAGGGGACTTCCAAGATGAGTTTCCATCCAGTGATCCGGCTTGTCGCCCAGTAGATCACATTGTCTTTGTTTCCAGTGATCCTAAGCCAACCTCTATCTTGGGTGAGAAGTTTCTGTAAGTCGGCAGGGCCTATATCGAGTCCGTGGCTAGGCAGATCCCCGAGAAGTTTGTTGAAGTCCTTTTCTCCGAGGCAAGGCATCCGTTTTACCGCAGTGCCGGCTGGACCGATGATGACAACACCTGTCTTGGAGATCAGGTAGGCCGCCTCCTTCATGCTCTCCGGGGTCAGATCGGCTGTCGGTTGAAGATCGGCGCCCTTAGTGATTCTGGAATTCTTTAAAAAGTTTCGGATATGCATTTCCCTGACGATCCTTCTCATCTCAGTCAGGGCGACATCGGCGCCTGCCACACCGATGAACCTGCCTTGATTGTCGTGAACCGCCCTTGTGATACTGATCATCTCGATCTCCGATCCCCCCTCGTCAAAATAGGGTAGGGTGACATGGGTTCCATTTGTCTCAAGAGCTCCGTGGTACCAGTCCTGAGCAGGATCATGGAAGTCGTATTTCAGTCGAGCTGCATGTGGCCAACTTTTGCGGTCTACCCAGATATCAGACGCCGGGTCCCTCCAATCCATGGCCTCCCGGGCCATGTAGAGTCCGTAGACAGAGGAGATGGGGGAATGATCCAAAAGTGATGCCAACCACGGCGCGGACACGGCGGTTTTATTTAATGGGTCGGACGAGGCCACTTCCGTGGCACCGATGATCATCGGGTACATGGCGATCCGGTCCACTAGATCGTCCCATTTACCCATCTCATCGCGGACCTCCTTCCGAGCCTCGCTTGATGTTTGTTCCAACAGTAGTTCACGTCCGCTGATATAGTTGGCAACCGCGAGTACAATCAAGATCGCTCCTGCTCCTGCACCGATTGTGAGCGCAAAGCGCTGACCTATCGAGCGCGGCGACAAAAATTGATTAAGGCGAAAGGGGAGGGTCATTGTAACACCCCAGCGATAGGTGAATGAGCTGGGGATGCCAAGTTGTTGTGAACATATTCTTTCGCTGAAAAGAGCAGGTGTTATTCTCGGAAGTTGACTCCACATTGCTGAGCATCTTGATTAGTGCCATGGACATTCAATTTGAAAAAACGGGCCCCATTCTGGTGGTGACCCTTCAGGGACGGCTGGATGCCGCCGAACACAACATGATCCGCGAATCGGTCGGCAAGGAAATCGAGTCCAGTGGAAGCAAAGGTGTTGTCTTTGACCTTGCGGCCTTGGAATACGTCAGTAGTGCGGGATTCCGAGAGTTCTTCCTGCTAGGTCGTCAACTCCAGCGTGTCGGGGGAGGTCTTGCCGTCTGTTCTCTTCAACCTGCAGTCCAGCGTATCTTTGACATTGCACAGTTTCAGACGGCCTACCCGGTTTGCCTCTCACGGGACGAGGCTCTGGTGGCGTTGGGTTCCTCCATCGCCTGATCAAAATATTCGATCACGCCGTTTCTTGCAGGGATTGCCCCTGAACGGATAGCCTCTTGGCATGTCAGCAGCATCGCCCTTGATCATTGCCGGTCGGGAGTTTTCCTCCAGGCTTCTTCTGGGAACCGGAAAATTCTCAGCAGGTTCCGTGATGAGTGAAGCCTTGGAGGCGAGTGGCACACAAATGGTGACCGTTGCCCTGAGGCGGGCCGATCTTGAACGGAAGGGCGGAAAGTCGGACCCATTCGCCAACATTCTTGAGTTCATCAATGCCGAGCGTTATCTCCTGCTTCCCAATACCAGTGGGGCCAATTCGGCTGAAGAGGCGGTACGATTGGCCAGGCTTGCCGCTGCGGCAGGTCTCCCCAAATGGGTGAAGCTCGAGATTCATCCCGATCCCCGCTATCTTCTGCCCGACCCGATCGAGACGTTGAAGGCTACTGAAAAACTGGTCGCCGAAGGTTTCATCGTTCTGCCCTACATCAATGCGGATCCGGTGCTGGCGAAGCGCCTTCAGGAGGCGGGTGCGTCAACCGTGATGCCTCTTGGTTCGCCGATCGGTAGCAATCGCGGAATCGAGACTCGCCATCAGATCTCGATCATCATCGAGCAGGCCACCGTTCCTGTCGTCGTGGATGCCGGCATCGGAGCTCCGAGTCATGCTGCGGAGGCCTTGGAACTTGGGGCCGATGCGGTTCTTGTGAATACCGCAATTGCCGTGGCAAGGGACCCTGTACGGATGGCGCGGGCATTCCGCCTTGCGGTTGAGGGTGCCTCGGAGGCCTTTGCCGCAGGGCTTCCCATGAGGGAGGATCTCGCCGTGCCGACAAGTCCCCTCACAGCCTTTCTGAAATCGTAGCGCCAGGATGTTCTCCAGACTTCCTGACAACATTCTTCTCCTGAAATCCTGATTTATGGCTTCCGAGGCAACGCCGATGATGAAGCAGTATCACGCCATGAGGCGTGAACTTCCCCCAGGTACCTTCCTGCTCTTCCGGCTTGGGGATTTTTACGAGATGTTCTTTGAGGATGCTCGTGATGCCTCGGAGATCCTGAATGTTGCACTCACGAAGAGGGGCGACGTGCCGATGTGCGGTGTCCCCTATCACGCTGCACGTGGCTATATGGAGAAGCTTCTGGCTGCAGGGAGGCGGGTGGCGCTCTGCGAGCAGGTCGGGGAGGTACAGGCCGGGAAGCTTGTCCGCCGGGAAATCTCCCGGATCCTTAGCCCTGGAACGCTTGAGGATGCTGGGTTGGAGGAAAAAAATCATAATTTCACCGTTGCTCTGCTTCCCCCTGCAAAGGAAGGGGAAGTCTTTGGCTTCGCCTGTGCTGACCTAAGCACCGGAGAGTTTAGGATCACTGAGCTGTCCAACCTAGATGCGCTTCTGGATGAGGTTGTGCGTGTGACTCCGGCCGAGATCCTTGCTCCCGAAGGGCGGAAAAATCTGCTGGGTGATCTCCCTGAACGGCTTCCGTTTGGCTTTCCCCCAATAGAGGAGGTCGAGAGCTATCTCTTCGATCCGATGGCCGCCTCGGAACTCCTTACCTCACACTTTAAGGTTCATTCACTCGACGGATTCGGTGTGTCTGACCTTCCGCGGGGAGTCTCGGCTGCAGGAGCCCTCCTTCATTATCTCACTCGCATTCTCCGGAGGAATGCCAGTCATCTCCGTTCCCTGCATGCTTACCGACAGGCGGAGCACCTTCTTCTGGATGCTCCGACGCAGACGCACCTAGAACTTGTGCAGTCCCGAGCAGGTCGTGCCATGACCCTGCTCGGAGCGCTTGACCGCACAGTGACCCCGATGGGAGCGCGCACGCTCCGCGACTGGATCCTGCGTCCGCTGGTCTCGCCGGCATCAATTTCCCACCGTCAGGATGCCATCGGCCTTTATGTGGCATCTCCCATGAAGCTTGGAGATGTCCGCGAACTGCTGCGCGGGGTCAGGGATATTGAACGTGCCGTTTCCAGACTCAGCCAAAGTTCAGGAACAGCCAGAGATCTCGCCGTACTGGCTGCCTCGCTCGCAGCGGTTCCTCTGATCAGGAATAGCCTCTCATTTAGCGACAAGGGGCTGCTCCCGGAGATCGCCGCAGCTCTTCACCCGCTTTCGGAACTGACCAGGCATCTCGAATCAGCCCTCGTCCCGGAACCTCCACCGACAATCCGCGATGGTGGGATGATCCGCCCTAGATTCGACGACTCTTTGGATGAACTTAGGAGGGCTTCCACCGAAGGGAAGGAGTGGATCGCTGCGCTTCAGGAACAAGAAATCCGGCGAACTGGGATCAAGTCGCTGAAAGTCCGCTTCAATGCTGTTTTCGGATACTTCATCGAGGTCACCACGGCAAATCTTGGGAACGTCCCCGACGATTACACCCGTAAGCAGACAACCGCTGGAGGTGAGCGCTTCATCACCCCGGAGCTCAAGGAGATGGAAGGGAAAATCCTGGGAGCCGAGGAGCGGGCCAAGGCGCTTGAGATCGAGATCTTTCACCGGTTGAGGATTGCTGTTTTGGAGCAGGTCATTCCGCTGCAGGAGACGGCGGCCTCTGCAGGATCACTTGATGCGCTCACTTCGCTTGCCGAGACAGCTCGTCTCTACAGTTACTCCAAGCCGGCAGTCGATGATTCCACGGTGCTTCTCATTGAGGCCGGACGTCATCCGGTGCTTGAACAACGCCCGGGTGGAGAGGCATTCGTCCCCAACGACACTGATCTGGATGCCTTGGCCCATCGTATGGGCATCATCACGGGGCCGAATATGGCTGGAAAATCGACCTACCTCCGACAGGTTGGTCTTCTGACTGTCATGGCTCAGATCGGAAGCTGGATTCCGGCAACCTCGGCCCGGATCGGTGTGACCGACCGTATCTTCACGAGGGTCGGTGCCAGTGACGATCTCTCGAAGGGGCACTCCACCTTCATGGTCGAGATGAACGAGACGGCGAACATTCTCCACAATGCTAGCTCACGTAGTCTGGTCCTTCTCGATGAGATTGGCCGCGGGACAGCCACTTTCGACGGACTTTCCATAGCCTGGAGCGTCGCTGAGTACCTCCACGATATCACCTGCTCGAGAACCTTTTTTGCGACCCACTACCATGAGCTTCCCGATCTTTCGCGGACACGTGCCGGTGTAAGGAACCTAAATGTCGCTGTGCGAGAGCAGAATGACCGGATCGTCTTTCTCCGAAAGATTATTGAGGGTGCGGCCGACCGCAGCTATGGCATCCAGGTTGCGCGGCTTGCAGGACTTCCTGCCGCGGTTGTGGACAGGGCGCGTGAGATCCTGACCAATCTGGAAAAATCTGAACTCAATGCCGAGGGGCGCCCGAAACTTGCCGGGACACGTCGGAAAATTCCGGGTGCTCCCGATCCGACGACTGAACTCCCTCTCTTCGGTTGATTCCGCGAGGGGGCCCTGTGCGCTCGGGGTGACTTTGAAAATTCCATTGAGTACCCTTGGGCTCCCCTCCTCTCTGAAACAAATCTGTTATTTCCTTGCCCTTTGTTTCTCGAGTGGCGAATTTTATTGATTCTGCCGGACTAAGTCCGGCCCTTTTTGCGTAAAAAAACATGTCCAACACTATTCTTGTAGGTTCCCAATGGGGTGACGAAGGCAAAGGCAAAATTATCGATGTTCTGACGGGAGACGTCGATATTGTCGTTCGAAGCCAAGGCGGAAATAATGCCGGCCACACCATCGTGGACGGCGATAAAAAATATGTCCTCCATCTGATTCCCTCGGGAATTCTCCGGAAGGGAAAAGTCTGCGTCATCGGCAATGGAGTTGTTATTGATCCTGTGGCCCTTGTGGAGGAGATCAAGGGGCTGAAAAAACGCGGCATCAAAGTCGATAAGAACCTCCTTATCAGTGAGAATGCCCATCTGGTAATGCCTTACCACAGGGCCCTTGACGAAATTCGAGAGGCTCTCAAGGGCAAGAATAAGATCGGCACCACGAAGCGTGGGATAGGGCCCGCGTACGGTGACAAGGTAGCCCGCACGGGGCTTCGTATGGCTGACTTGATCCGTCCCGATGTGTTCAAGGAGAAGCTCGCGCGGCGGATCAAAGAGAACAATGCTCTCCTCAAAGGACTGGGCGGCAAGACGATCAATGGAACCAAGGTGCTTGCTGATTACGTCGCTGCAGCAAAGGTCTTGAAATCTTTTGTTACCAATACCGTTAGCTATCTCCACAAGGCGATGGAGGAAAAAAAAGAGATTCTCTTCGAGGGTGCGCAGGGCACTTTCCTAGATATTGATCATGGAACTTATCCCTTTGTCACCAGTTCCAACACCACTTCCGGAGGCGCCTGCACGGGATCCGGCATTGCTCCTAACAGGATCGACACGGTTATCGGTGTCGTGAAGGCCTACACAACCCGCGTCGGCGAGGGGCCTCTTCCCACCGAGGAGGATGTCCTCGGTGATATGCTGCACGGGATGGGGCGCGAGTTCGGCGCCACAACAGGGCGGGCGCGCCGATGCGGATGGTTTGATGCCGTGGCCACACGCTTTGCTACCTTGGTCAACGGGGTGGACGAACTTGCCATCACCAATCTGGATGGATTGGACGGACTCGATGAGATTCTTATATGCACTGGTTATCGAATTGATGGGAGAGGGGCGGTTCTGGATACGCCCCCCTCGGATGCGGGTGAGTTGGCCCGATGCCGTCCAGTCTATACAACAATGCCCGGTTGGCTCACTCCCACGGACAAAATCCGCAAGTACAAGGATCTTCCCGGGAAGGCCCGCCGCTACGCCGAGACACTTGCAAAGCTAAGTGGTGCGAAGCTCTTGATTGTCAGTGTCGGTCCCGGACGGGAGCAGACCATCCATCTTTAAGCAAAAGGGTGATATTATCCCCTGTTTTGGCCCTGTTTTCATAGTTTTCCCAGTGAGATCAGATTCCAATCAGCCGGTGCCGCAGAGTATTCCGAAGCACATAGCCATCATCATGGATGGCAATGGAAGGTGGGCCCGTGAGCGGGGTTGGATTCGTCTGAAGGGGCACGAGCAGGGATCCCTTGCCGTCGAGAGGGTTGCTAACGCCTGCATGGATGCGGGTGTCGAATATCTGACCCTTTACGCTTTCTCCACCGAGAACTGGAAGCGTCCCGCGCACGAGGTTGCCGGACTTATGCTGCTTCTGGAGAGGTTTCTTTCCGAAAAAGTGGCCATGATGAATGAGAACGGAGTTCGATTGGCGACTATCGGTCGAACGCATGACCTTCCCAGACCTGCGCGCAAGCGCCTTGAGCGGGCTATCGCTGAGACGTCTCACAATACCCGATTGATCCTGACCCTTGCTCTCAACTATGGGGGACGTGAGGAGATTGTCGATGCGGTCAGATCGATTGCGGCTGAAGTGCGTGTCGGCTCGATCGAACCCGAAGCAATCGAAGCGGCTACCATTTCAAGCCACCTCTACACGCGAGGTCTTCCGGATCCCGATCTTCTCATCAGGACATCGGGTGAGATGAGGATTTCAAACTTTCTGCTCTGGCAGCTCAGCTATACCGAAATCCATGTCACTCGGAAGCTTTGGCCTGATTTTGGCCCTGAGGATCTTCACGCCGCGCTCGCCGATTACGCTTCCCGGGAACGCCGTTTCGGTGAGGCCCGGGAGAATCCGGCACCAACCATCATTCCTTCATGAACACTCTATCCGTTAGTAACCAAACCGTCCTGATCGTCGACAGTGAGACCGATTTCCTCGACTGGGCACGACTCCAGCTCAAAGCCTCGGGAGTGAAGGTTATCACGGAGACCAATGCTACGAACGCCTTCAAGATTTTCTGTCTTGAGAAGCCGGATCTTGTGATCACCGAGATGCACCTCCGACCTGCGGGTGGGCTTGATCTTCTGGCCAAGATTAGGGCCGAATCCTCCAACGCCATGGTCATCATCATGAGTGCCTTCGGAACGACACAGGCCGTTATTGAGTCGATGAAGCTTGGTGCCTTTGACTTCCTGAGAAAGGAGTCCCTTCCCTTCACGATGAAAGTGGTTGTCGACAGTGCGCTCAAGGCTGCCGCCGAGCTGCGCTCTGCATCTCCGACAAAGCCAGCACTGACCGTCGAGCAATACAGGGATGATATTGTTGGCCAGTCCGAGGCCATGCAGTCCGTCTTCAAGATGGTGGGGCGGGTCGCCATGAGCGATGCCCCTGTGCTGGTGACCGGTGAGAGCGGCTCCGGCAAGGAGCTTGTCGCCCGTGCCATCCACAACTACAGCGAGAGGAGCAAGAAGAGTCTTCTGGCCATCAACTGTGCGGCAATCCCCGAGAACCTCTTGGAAAGCGAGCTCTTCGGGCATGAGAAGGGATCCTTTACCGGGGCCGCAACCCAGCGTATCGGAAGATTCGAGCAGTGCAGCGGCGGAACCCTTTTCCTTGATGAGATTGGCGAGATGCCGCTAGCCGTTCAGAGCAAGCTCCTACGGGTCCTTCAGGAAGGGGAGTTCTCGCGTGTGGGTGGCAACGCCACGATCAAGGCCAACGTGCGCATCGTTGCCGCCACGAACCGCAATCTCGAGCAGGCGATCGTTGCCAAAGAGTTCCGCGAGGATCTTTACTACCGCCTCAATGTGGTCGGGATCCACCTCCCCCCTCTCCGCGCCAGGGTTGAGGATATCCGCCTGCTGGCCGAATATTTCCTCTCCCGAATCGCCAATTCACAGCACCGCCCCCTTCTCCAACTTTCTGCTGAAACGATCAAAATCATGGAGGCTTATCCTTGGCCCGGTAATGTACGCGAACTCCAGAACACGCTCCAGCGTGCCTGTGTCTTGGCGACGAGCGATGTCCTCCTGCCGAAGGACCTGCCCCTCGGTCAAGTGAGCATCGTGCAGGAAATTCCGGAGTTGGCTGCCAGCACTTACACCGACCTGACCGTGGAGGAGGCAGCCACGGCGCTTTTCAAGGCTCTTGTCCGGGAGGGGGATGACCGGGAACTTCTTCCCTGGGTCGAGGAGGACTTCACGAGGCGTGCTATGGATTTGACCAAGCGCAACCAGGTGAAAGCCGCCAAAATGCTCGGTATCACGCGCGCTACCCTGCGCAAGCGGCTTGAGAGACTCTCAAGCATCACATCGCAAAAATGAATCGCCGGCCATGAGTCGGAGCTTGTCCAAGACGTGGCGCTGGGTGGGAGGAAAGCTCTCCCCCTTCGACGGGACTATTCCGTTGGCCGACCGTGGATTCCGCTATGGGCAGCATGTTTTTGAGAGTGTTGCGATCCGTGACGGGAGGGCTTTGCTGGTCGATGAACATGTAGAGTTGCTTGATCAAGCGGCCAAGAGGCAGGGGTTGAGTTTTCCACGGGCCCTTGAGGTGGCCCTTCGTCTCTTTGCAGGCAAGGCGCACCTTGCGGATGGAATGCTTAGGCTTTATCTCACGGCGGGTCCAGGGGCTCCCGGAGAGAGAGTCAAACAGTCTCCTTGTTACCTCACTTGGGAGCCAGTCCACTTTCCCACTGCAGGTGATCTTAGGAGGGGGTACGCCCTTCATTCCGTTGAACTGACAGCTGACGGTGCGACATGGGGGGAGAAGTGCGGCAATTACGCGGCCCATCTCCATGCCCTGAAAGAGGCCAGAATGGTAGGCGCAGATGAGGCGATTGTCGTTGATAGAAAGAGGAGTGTTCTTTCCTGCGCCATGGGGAATCTTCTGGTCTGGCTGAAATCTTCGAAGAGAAACGGCGCCCCTGTGCTCTGTACTCCGCCGGCGAGTTCGGGCGCGCGCAGAGGAGCTCTCCTGACATGGGTGTGCGGTGAAACCCCCGTCGAGGAGCGCGATCTCAAGATGGTTGATTTGAGTCGGTCCCTGGCGCTTGCCGTCACCAATTCTAGGTTAGGGGTCATGCCGGTGGCTCTTCTGGATGGAAAAAAACTTCCTGATTTCAATCTTTCGTTGAGCCTTGCCCGGGAGTACCTATGTTTTGCATCAAAGTCAGGCCAAACTCTTAAGTGACAGCATGAGTTACTCAGGAGAGCATGATGATCTATTGGATGTCGCGGCGGCGGAGCCAAGCCTGAGTGGTCTACTCTTAGGTAAGTGGTCAGCGGAAGCCCCCTTTTTGCTGACTGATATTTCAGAGCAGGCTTGGCCCTTCCTGGGAGCGGTTGCTGCCCGCAAGCTGGGTGGAAGTAAAAGGGTCTGGTTTGTCTGCCGTGACGTGAGGAGCCAGGAGGAGTTTGCCTCGGAGTTGGGCTCCTGGATCCATCAGGCCATCCTCTTTCCCGATCTGGAACTTCCCGCCGCCGGCCTCGGCCTGCCTGATCCGGAGACGGCCTCCGAGAGGCTATCTGTACTTGGGAGACTTTCTCACGGCGAACTTTTAGCCCCGGTCATCACGAACTCTCAATGGGAGGACAAGGTTCCCTCCCGCAGCGATCTTACCGGGGGAACGCTGACCCTTCCCAAGGGCTGGAAGGGATCACCCGGAGCCTTGGTGATTCAGTTGGCCGATGCCGGATACGAGCGTGCCTCGCAAGTAATCAGGAGAGGAGAGTTCGCGCTTCGCGGTGGTATTCTTGATCTCTTTTCTTGGCAGCAGGCGATGCCGTGCCGTCTTGAGTTTGACGAGGAGGGCGTTGTTTCGGTCAGGGAATTTGACATCGATACGCAGACTTCGGTCGGGGAGATCGATGCATGCGAGATACAGACGGGTGATACGGAAAAGCCGAGCGTGACACTCCTCGACTACGTGCAGGCGGGCGATTTGGTGGTCGAGATCGGTTGGGAGTCACCGGAGAACGAGTGCGAGTCCCACGATATCGCCTATCCCTCGGGTATCCGCAGGATGAGGATTTCTTCGGCTCCACAGCTGGAGAATCCTTCCGACGCGGGGGATGCATTACTCTCCTTCGATCCGATACCCTTCGCCGCTTTCGGCGCAGGTGATTTTATCGTGGACGAAGCGCGTCGCGGAGAGTTTTTTCGGCAGTTGGAAGAATGGAAGGGCGAGGGATGGCATCTTGTAATCTTCAGTGCCACGGAGGGCGAAGGGGAACGCTTCAGGGAACTCGCCCAGGCTTCCTCACGTGATCTCGTTGATTCTAAGGGGCCCGAAACCCGTTTGGGTGCGATTTCGCGCGGCTTTTGTTTCCCTAGGGCCAAGCTTGCCATCCTTTCCGATGCCGAGTTGTTCGGACGTTCCGCCAGTCAGCGACTGCGCAAGCTTCATCTGCGGCGTGAACGGCAGAAGGCCTCTCGTTCCGCCATTGATTTCACGGAGTTTGCCGAGGGAGACCTCATCGTGCATGCCGAGCACGGGATCGGCCGCTTCCTCGGACTCCAGTCCCTGCCGTCCGCGGAGGGGGGCGAGGGTGAGGTGCTGGCACTCGGGTTTGCGTCGGAGGCGAGACTCTTAGTTCCGATCGATCAGGCTTGGCAGGTCTCTCGATATGTCGGGGTTGGAAAGCTCTCCCCGGATCTATCGACACTCGGTGACGAGAAGTGGAGCAAGACACGCCGGGCAGCTGAGAAATCTGTATTTCTCTACGCGGGTCGCCTCCTGAAACTACAGGCTGAGCGGGATACCGGCCAGGGTCATGCCTTCGGGCCGGATACTCCCTGGCAGCGCGAGTTGGAGCAGAGCTTTCCGTACCGAGAGACCCCTGACCAACTGAGGGCCATCGCCGAGATCAAGCATGACATGGAGTCCCGCCTACCGATGGACCGACTGCTCTGTGGCGACGTCGGATTTGGAAAGACGGAGGTGGCCCTGAGAGCCGCCTTCAAGTGCCTGATGGGAGGTAAACAGGTTGTTTTCTTGGCCCCGACGACGGTGTTGGCTCAGCAGCATGCTCGCACGCTCCGCGAGCGGATGAGCGAGTATCCCGTGAAGATCGAACTCTTGTCCCGTTACAGGACCGCCTCCGAGCAGAAGGGGGTCGTGAAGGGACTGGCGGAAGGATCCATCGATCTCGTGGTGGGAACGCACCGGCTTCTTTCCCCAGATATCGTTTTCAAGAACCTCGGCATGGTCATCGTGGACGAAGAACAGCGCTTCGGGGTGAAGCATAAAGAGTCGCTCAAGGACCGATTCCGATTGGTCGATGTCCTGACACTTTCGGCGACACCCATCCCACGGACTCTCTACCTCTCACTTATGGGAGCGCGCGACATGTCGGTGATCGAGACCCCCCCGCCTGACAGACAACCCGTGGAGACAGTAATCTGTGCCTACGACGAACGGATCATCCGCGACGCCATCAGTCGCGAGATGGCCCGGGGTGGTCAAGTCTACATGCTTCACAACCGGATCGGAACTATCGAGAAGGTGGCCAACCGGATCACCGAACTCTGTCCCGGCGCACGCGTCATCATCGGCCACGGCCGGATGGAGGAGGGGGCGCTCGAGGGGGTGATGAAGAACTTCGTCGAGGGTGGGGCTGATGTTCTCGTTTCCACGACCATTATTGAGAGTGGTCTGGATATTCCAAACTCTAACACGATCATCATCGACCGGGCGGATCGTTTCGGTCTGGCCGATCTTTACCAACTCCGTGGACGGGTCGGTCGTGGCGCCCTGAAAGCCTACGCCTACCTGATGTTGCCGCGCGACATGATGATGGTTGGTGAGGCCCGGCGAAGGGTGCAGGCCATCCGCCAATATTCCCAACTTGGATCGGGCTTCAGGATTGCTATGCGCGACCTGGAGATCAGGGGCGCAGGAAACCTTCTGGGAACCGCGCAGAGCGGGCATATCGCGGCCGTGGGATTCGACCTCTATTGTAAAATGCTGAAGCAGGCCGTTGAACGGATGAAGAGTTTGGAGGAGGGGGGCATCTCCACCTCTGTTCCCGATCTCCAGTCGTGCCTTCTCAGACTCGATTTCGTGGCAACCTCCCGGGAGGAGTTACTTGCCTCGCCACTCGTTGTTACCGGGAAATCTTCCCGTTCCCTCCACTGCGGGGCCTTCATCCCCGCCGATTACCTGCCGGAGGCGAAACTCAGGATTGATGCACACCGTTCTCTGGCTGCCGCCGCCGGAAATCCTGAGCTTGATATTCTAGCCGCCTCTTGGAGGGATAGGTTCGGCCCTCCACCCCCGGAGGTGCTGAATCTTCTGCAGTCTGAGCGGATCCGTCGGGTGGCCTCATCCAAGGGGATCACGAAAGTCGAGACAAGGGCTGAGAAACTCATGCTGACCCGCCGGGGGGACTTTCTACTGATCGGTCACAGGTTTCCACGCTTGACGGCCTCCAAGCCCGCTTCCAAGCTTTCCGAGATTTTGCGCTTTCTGGAGGCGTTGAAACTATAGGATATCCCCCTAATCCCTGTTTCTGGACTTCCCATCATCATGATCAACTTCCGATTTCTAACCATTCTCTTTCTTTTCATCTCGGCTTCAATCTCCCTGAATGCAGCTGAAGAGGTGATCAACGGCATCGCCGCCGTGGTCAATGGTGATGTCGTCACCTTTTCGCAGGTGCGTGAACTGATGGCTGCCCAGGAGAAGTCGGCTGCCGAGATCTATCACGGTGCGGAGTTGGAAAATAAGGTCAAGGAGATGCGTCAGTTGGCGATTCAGGATCTCATCGATCGTTCCCTCATTCTCCAGGAGTTCAAGAAGAAGGAATTCACCATCCCCGCCTATATGATCGATGACACCGTGCAGAGAATCATCCGCACTGATTTCGGAGGAGATCGCGCCGCCTTTGTACGGACACTTCAAGCGCAAGGGTACACGATGGTCCGCTTCCGCGATGTGCAGAAAGACAAGATGGTCGTCCAAGCGATGCGCCAGTCCAAGGTGAGTGACAATATCATCGTCTCGCCTCTGAAGATCCGCGACTACTACAATAAGAACATCGCCGCCTACACTACTCCTGCGCAGGCGAAGCTCAGGATGATTGTCCTTCACGAGGGGCGCGCATCGGGTGACGCCCCACCCGATGCTTCACTGAGCAAGAAGGAGATGGCTCAGGAAATCCATGACAAGCTGGCCGGAGGTGCCGAGTTTGACCGCCTTGCGCAGATGTATTCGGACGATTCCACCAAGGATGCCGGAGGTGATTGGGGATGGATTGAACGCAAGACCCTCAATGACGATCTTGCAAAGGTAGCTTTCTCACTCAAGACGGGTGAGATCAGCCCGGTAATTCCTTTGGATAACGCCTACTACATTCTCATGGTCGAATCCACGAAACCTGCCGTCACTAAGCCGCTCTCCCAGGTTCAGGGTGAAATCGTGCAGAATCTGATTCAGCAGGAGAAAATCAAGGCTCAGGAACGTTGGCTGAAAACCCTGAGGGATCAGGCGTATATCAAGATTCTCTGACTGGAGCAGTCCTTCATGTCTTCCCCGACACCAGTTATTAGGAGAATCATCGGCCTTGTTGCAGGTGATCCAGCGGGAGTAGGTCCCGAGTTGCTTGCCTATGCACTATCTCAACCTCCCGAGGGCATCGATTTCAGGGTGATTGGCGACCCAACCCCTCGTCACCCTGGGCAACCCGACCGGAGAGGTTCCGTGTCCGCCATCAATGCGCTCGAAGAGTCCGCCGAGCTTGCACTCTCGGGGGAAATCGATGGCGTTGTGACGGGCCCCGTGAGTAAGAAGGGACTCCATGCGGCAGGATTCCCGTTTCCCGGACAGACGGAGTTCTTCGCAGCCCGGGCGGATGTTAAAAATTTTTCCATGCTCCTTACCGGTGGCCCCCTGACTGTCTCCCTCGTCACGGCTCACGTGCCCTTAAGGGAGGTTGCCGGAAAACTTACGACGGAAGAGATTGTAAGGGTGGGGGGATTACTCTCGGATCATCTCCTGCGGCGCAGAATCCCAGCACCCCGGATTGCCGTTGCCGGGCTCAATCCCCATGCCGGGGAACAGGGTGATCTCGGCAACGAGGAAGAGGAGATCATCTCCCCGGCACTTCCCTTGCTGGCGGCTGCGAATCCCAAGAGTTTTTTCGCGGGGCCTTTTAGCCCTGACACGATTTTTTGGCGTGCCGCGGAGGGGGAGTTTGATGCCGTGCTCTGCATGTACCACGACCAAGGCCTTATCCCTCTCAAGCTCATCGCCTTCCACGAGGGGGTGAATGTCACGCTGGGCCTTCCCTTTGTAAGAACCAGCCCGGATCATGGGACGGCTTACGAATTGGCTGGGAGTGGGCGGGTTCGCCCTGACAGCTTCCTTTCAGCTGTACGACTAGCTGCTGAATTGGTCCGATCAAAGGCGTGAAAGACGTCCTGTAGTCGGAAAAAAGTTATCGGGATTGCAGAAAATCATGAATTTAAGAAGAAGACTGCCGGGCTCTTTCCATTCCGATCCAGCCTTTTTGTTTTCCTGATTTAAAAAATTTCGGCAACTTTCAGATTCTTCTCCGTTTTTGATTGATCGAACTGGCCTGTCCGTTTGCTCTTTGAGTGTGGAACAGTCAACCCAATCATCTTCACCGATCAGCGAACTCATTGCCGTCCGTCGGCAGAAACTTCAGGCCCTGCGTGACCATGGCATTGATCCATTTGGATCCGCCTTTGAGAACAGTGGCACAGTTGGCGACGTCAGGGATTCCTTCGCCGAGGGGAAAGCTGTCTCGTTGGCCGGACGCATCACCGCTTACCGCGACATGGGCAAGAGCCGCTTCCTCGATCTCTTCGACATCGGGGGACGGATGCAGGTCTATCTGAACACAAAGGAACTCGATGCGGACTCGCTTGCGGTGGCCGCTCAGCTGGATATCGGTGATTTCGCGGGGGTCGAGGGTGAGTGCTTCACGACCCGCACCGGCGAGGCAAGTATCCGGGCCACCCGATTAGTCATCCTGTCCAAGTCCCTCCGCCCTCTTCCTGACAAGTACCATGGCGTTCAGGATGCGGAGACCCGCTACCGTCAACGTTATCTCGACCTGATCTCCAACGCCTCCTCGCGTGAGGTCTTCCTCCAGCGCTCGGCGATCGTGCGTGAGATCCGGAAGTTTTTGGACGAGCGCGGATTCCTCGAGGTTGAGACCCCGATGATGCAGGCTGTCCCGGGAGGAGCTGCGGCCGAGCCCTTCAAGACCCATCATAATGCTTTGGGGATGGATTTTTTCCTGAGGATCGCTCCCGAGCTCTATCTCAAGAGACTCCTGGTCGCCGGGTTCCCGAAGGTGTTCGAGCTCAATAGGAGCTTCCGCAACGAGGGAATCTCTCGCCGTCACAATCCCGAGTTCACCATGCTCGAAGCCTACTGGGCCTACGCCGATTTCAAGCTAATGTCTGTGATGGTGGAGGAGTTGATCTGCCATCTTGCCGTCATGCTCGGCAACCAAGATCACCAGGTCCACCACAGGGATAGCGAGGGGAACATTACCCGCACGCTCAATCTCTCACGCCCCTGGAAGCGAGCCTCCTACCGGGACCTCATCGAGGAGGCCGTTCCTGGATGGTTTACGCTCGATACCGAGGGGAAGAGGCAGCGTTGTGCCGAACTCAAGCTCGACATCACCCATTGCCCCGCGGACTTCGAGATGACCCAGCATGTCTTCGAGAAACTTGTGGAGGAGAAGACCATCGATCCCTGCTTTGTCACCCATGTGCCCAAGGAGCTTGTGCCCCTGGCCCGTTTGAATGACGCAGATCCATCGACCGTCGATGTCTACGAATTGATCATCAACGGGCAGGAGATCTCCCCAGGTTACTCGGAACTGAATGACCCCGATCTTCAGCGTGAGCGACTCGAGCAGCAGGCTGGCGAGGAGCAGCAGAAGATCGACACCGAGTTCCTTGATGCCCTCGAGTATGGCATGCCCCCGGCAGGTGGCATCGGGATCGGAATCGATCGGTTGGTCATGCTCCTTACAGGGGCGGAGTCGATCCGTGAAGTGATTCTCTTTCCTCATCTCAAGAGCCGCTCTTAAGCGGCGGATCCTTGAATGCAGGGGTTAGGTTTGAGATATCTACAATCGGAGATCGGATACCCTCTTTTCCGGCCTCTGTGAGATGCATGCTGATCTCAGAACTCTTGTGAAAACCTCCGAGACTTCTCCTCAGTCGTCCGACTCCCACTATGCAGGTTTGTTTGGCCTCCTTCCCGTTCCCTATTCGCAAGGAGTCTTCAACTTTCACTGGTTCAACTTTTACAATTCCCTCTGCTTCCAGATCATCGGGGGCGCCCCGATCGTCTTGCTTGCGAAGGACTTGGGGGCAAGTTCCCTTATCCTGGGCATCATTGCGGCCTTCCTCCCGCTGATGACCATCCTTCAGTTGCCGGCGGCACATCACTTGGGCAAGTACAGTTACCGCTCATTCACCCTGATGGGATGGACGATGCGAACCCTCTTCATCGCCACTTCTGCGGTGATACCGCTCCTATTTTTTCTTTCAAGGGATTGGAGGCTTGCCCTTCTCGTGGGTAGCCTCTTTTTCTTCTATCTTTTAAGAGGGATCTCCTCGGCGGCTTTCCTGCCATGGGTGACCAGCATGGTGGGTGGTGAAATGAGAGGGCGTTTCATATCGATTGATCACTCCTTCACATATGGGGGTGCGTTCTTAACCATGCTCCTTTCCTCGCTCCTGATGAGCGGTCATGTCGTTCCTTGGAGATACTCCCTCGTCCTCTGCTTCTCTCTGCTGGGTGCCCTCATCAGCATTTACTACATGCGACGCATTCCCGATCGGGAGCATCACGAGGAGAAGTCGGCTTCCGCCGAACCGGTCTCCCTACGAACCATTTTCTCCCAGAAGCCTTTACGGAATTCCATCATCTTCAGCCTCCTTTTCGGGACGGTGGGTGGGGGATTGGGTGTCTTTCCTGTGGAATACCTGAGGATCCAGGCTCACTTCTCTCCCTCCGCGATATATGCTCTCACTTCGGGGACATTCCTTGCACCCCTCTTGATCCTACAGATGCTCGGCCATCGTATTGACCGATTTGGCAGCCTTCCGACGATTCGCGGTTCGATCATTCTTTTTACCCTTGTCCTGGCAGTCTGGTTTGCGATGGCGGCAGAAGTGATTACCCCTTCCTGGCAGCTGGTTCTCCTCCTAAACGTGGTAGGCGGCATGGCGGTGGCTGCTTTCAATATGGCCTCCCTTCATCTCGGGATGTCCGTGGTCCCTGAATATGGGAAGAACCATTACTTTGCCGTGACCACCGTGATCACCGGTTTGGGGCTTGGCATCGTCCCCGTGCTCTGGGGTTGGCTTCTCGATACACTAGGCAACCTGGACCATGTCGCCGGCCCGTTCCATTTCACGAGACATAGCGTCTACTTCCTTGGAATCACGCTCCTCTGTGCCTCCTGCCTTCTTGCAAGTCGGATCCTGATCGATCCTCGTGAGCACAAGAGTGAGAGTTGAAGTTCAAGATAGGAATACCTTCCTACGGATTCAGGACTCCCTGACGAAATAGCCTGATCCCTATTTTTAAAATTTTCTTTTGGCGCCGTCATGCCACCTTACGGAATGCAACTCCCGGCCCCGCTCTTCCTCGCGGCACGATATCTCAAGCCGAAGCGTACCTTCCTTGCCGTCATTACGCTCATTTCCGTTATCGGAGTGACCCTCGGTATCACGGTGCTCATTCTGGTTATGTCGGTCATGACCGGCTTCGAGCGAGAGCTTCAGCGTAAGGTGATCGGTTTCGACGCCCATCTGCTTGTCAGTAACAACGGCCTTATGGATGGGTGGAAAGATGTTGCCGAGAAGGCCGCGACAGTCCCGGGTATTGTGGCCTCCGCCCCCTTCGTGCAGGGACCGGTCATCGTGGAATTCAATCACCAGAGGCTCGCCCCGAAGATCCGTGGCATCGAGCCAGAACTTGAGCAGAAAGTGAGTGATCTCTCCAAGTTCATTGTCTCGGGGAAGCTCGACCTCTCCGGAGATACGGCCGTTCTTGGTTCCGAGCTTGCGGGGACCCTCGGCGTTCATGTTGGAGATATCATCACGATCTACTCCCCGGGTAATCTCGGTCAGGTTCTCGAGCAGCTTGACAGACTGAAATCGAAGTCCGGGAAATCTTCCCAATCCTCCAAGGAAAATGACATCGAGTCCCTGCGCCAACTCGTCCTGCCGACACAGTTGACGGTGGCCGGGATCTTCGAGAGTGGCCGTTATCTCTACGACAGTGAGTTTCTGCTCGTTCCCCTCCACATCGGTCAGGAGCTTTACGGCCTCGGGGGATCCGTTCACGGATTAGCCGTCAGGACGACAGACCCCAATCGGGCTGCTGAGTTGAGGGAGGATCTCAGGAAGGTGCTCCCAGGGGACCTCTCCTGCGTGACATGGATGGATATGAACAAGCAACTCTTCGACGCGATCGCCATGGAGCGCCACGTAATGTTCTTTCTACTGATGTTCATCATTCTAGTGGCCGCCTTCGGTATCATGAACACCCTCATCACCATCACCGTCCAGAAGACCCGCGAAATCGGCGTGCTGAAGGCTCTCGGTGCCCGCACTTGGCAGATCGTCTCCGTCTTTCTGGTGCAGGGGATGGTTGTCGGCATCATTGGCGTGGCTAGCGGACTGGTGCTCGGCATGAGTCTGATCCGATGGCGCAACGAGGTCAGCCATTGGTTGGCCTCCACGCTCGGGGTCGAGATTTTTCCCCGGAGCGTCTATCAGTTCAACGAGATCCCTGCCGAAGTCGTTCCTACCGACGTCGCTCTGATCTGTGCGAGCGCTTTCGTGATCTGCTCGCTCGCCGCGCTCATTCCCGCCTGGATCGCTTCACGGCTTGATCCGGTGAAGGCTCTCCGATGCGAGTAGGGTAGGAGTTGGGGGCGACTAAGACTCAGTTCAGGAAGCTCATTCTGACACCATCAATGAGCAGGAGTAGGCCGTAGAGGAGCCCGGACCAGCATCCTGCCTTCCAGCGCCAAGGTGCCGCGCAGAACCAGGCAATGGCATCGCGCTGGAGATAGGGCATTCCGACCAGAAAGAGTCCTGCCAGAGCCCAGGCATAGGCAAGCAGGACCAACGCCAACTTCAGCAGGCCGGTCTGGAGAAAGGTCGTTTCGAGGACCGGATGTGCAGCCAGTAGGAGCAGGAAGCCGATTGAGCGTGAGGCCAGGAAGTCAGGCACGAATTTCCAGAGCAAGACGCTACTTGCCACGACTCCCAGGAGGATGAGGTTCCTCATCGGTGAGAACTCCCCGAGATCTGTGGTGGCCGCGATCAGGAGTGTCCAGAGTGCTGCGACTGCAAGGAGAGCCGTCCCCCAGAAGCGGGAGCGAGGGAGATTGCGGGCCCAAGCCATCGCCGGTTCTGGCGCAAGTAGGCCGAGGAGATGGGTGCCGGTAAGGAGGAACCCTATCAGAACAGCGACGAGTGGAAGATTTGGGGTAGTGAGTGAGAGGGAGTCCATGTCAGGAAATGATGCAGAGAGGAATATGTGATCAGGAAATGAGGAAATTCCCTAGGAAGGATTTTTTGAACCTCTGGAGGATCAGGTGCGGTTATTTACGTCTCCTAAGCCACTTAGCCTTTAAGACTTGCAGGCACGAGTAATCCAGACCTCGGCCAAGAGTGCATTCATGGCTGCTGCTACTTCGGCCTCCTTTTTACTATTTCCTTCACCCTCTCCGAGGTCGAGTCCCTCCCAAAGAACACGGCAGCGGAAGTGCTTTAGATGTTCGGGCCCGCTCTCCGAGAGAACCTCGTAGGAGGGAGCGCTAGGGGCGAGTGCCTGAAGGAGTTCCTGAAGTTTTCCCTTGGGATTGATCTCACCGGGTTCCTCGTCGACCTGTTTGAAGTGATCTGCCGCGGATCTCAGGATGAAGGTCTTTGCGGCGGTTAATCCTCCATCCATGTAGATCCCTCCGACCAGTGCCTCGAAGGCATCTGCCAGCGTGGAGGCTCGCTCCCTCCCACCACTCGCATCCTCCCCACGCCCCATCATCAGATGTTCCCCGAGCCTCAGGACCTCGGCATGCTCCTTGAGTGCAGTGCGCGAGACGAGTCGGGTCCGGATCTTCGTGAGTTGACCCTCGCTGAAGTCGGGAAACTTACGGAAGAGCTCCTCCGTGATGACAAGTTGGAGGACGGCATCACCCAGGAACTCGAGCCTCTGGTTATCAAACGGGTAGTCCTTCCGTTCCAGGGAGATGCTGGCATGGGTCAGGGCCTCCGCCAGCAGGAGGGAGTTGCGAAACTTGTAACCGATCCGCTCCTCGAGCGGGTTCATCAGATGCTCGGCGGCCAATTTCTTTTTATCCATGCGCTCTTTCGGTAATGCGTGAGAAGGATATGTCAGCTGGTGAAAAGGGCAACAAGAACGATCCCGCAAGAGACCATTCAGTTAATCCCGATTGTCTGGTTAGACGCTAATAGCGGGCACCGTAACCCCGATAGGCGGCATTGCCACCACCCCAGACTGCACGACCGCGCCAGTAGCCATGAGAGTATCCTCCGTAATAGCGTCCCCCGTAGAAAGCGCATCCCGAGCGGTAAGGCCAAAAACGATTGCCATACCAGTAACCGTTACCCCAACCGCCGTAGAACGAGGGGGCGATCAGAACCGGGGCTGGCGCATAGACATAGGGATAGGCGGGTGCGATCACGCCACCCGGTGCCACCTGCGTGGCTAGGACAGGTTGAGCATAGGTTTGTCCGGCGCCGCTGCCGGGTGGAATCGCACCTTGGGGCACACCGCCATTGTAGGGATAACCGGGAGCAACACACCCCTGAAGAGCAAGGAGGAGCACCATGACAAGGAGGGCTCCCATAAATGAGACTCTCTTGATGTTGAATGGAGTAACAAGCAAAGTGGTCAAATGTCGGGAGATGATCAAACCAACCTCCCCGAATTATCTCCACCATGCAAATTTCATTTTGCAGTCTTGAACTCTTGAGGTTACAACTTTCGACCCTGCTTTTTAAGCGGCGATTGGATCGGTAGCTCAATGGTAGAGCAGTTGACTCTTAATCAATTGGTTGAAGGTTCGAGTCCTTCCCGGTCCACCAGTATTTATTGGGCTCAAATCGGCATTTTCCCTTTTTAGAAAAGGGAGCGCACTGGACTTCTGTGCTGGTGCATTTCCTTATTAGGGGTGCTTTTGTGGATTGGGCTATGACGCATTGGCTCTCGTGAATGTCTATCGTCGCAATAACAAATCAGTAGCAAGAAGGAACTGATTATACTGCGAAGCAGCCCCTTAGGGGTAAGTGGCTCGGTAGAGCCCGAAATCAAATGCGTAGCAACTCCCGGGTCTTCAAAGGTTGCGTAATCAGACATAGCTTTTCAAAGAGCATCCATCTCCTGAAAAGAGGTGGGTTTCCTCTGGTTATTTACGCATCCGGTGACAACGATATCACTTCAAACCGATGCAATCTGCATAAGCCACGCACAAGCTCTACCAAAAGCCCCCATGAAACGAACCACCAAAAAAACGGCAGTACGAGACAGATACTTAGTGATCGGAACCCATGGCCCAGGATTCACGACACAGGAGGAGGAACTCGCAGTGCTCCAAGACGGCATCATTCCTTCCTTCAACGCACTCCATCAACTGGAAGAAAAGGGCATCATCCTTGCCGGAGGGCTTCCACTGGGTGAAAGGACGCTGGTTTTCATCATGGAGGCCTCAAGCAATGAACAAGCGGACCGAATCCTGCGCGAGTTGCCCTGCTGGGGCGTCTTTGACTGGGAGGTGAGGCCGATCCTGAGCTTTGGAAAACGATCCAAAGAGGAGCAATCCATTGTTTCCAAGCTCAAGAAGAGAATAAAGTAAAACACGCCCATAAACACGCGGGAAAAAGACTGCTCCCGCGATTCTCAATCCTTTTAATAATTACCCATCTCCTCCCAATTAATCGGCGGGGATGGGTTTTTCTTTTGTCGGAATCTTCCAGCTAAGAGGGTAGATTTCGAAATCTATGCAATCCCCCTTCCTCTGCGTACTCCTCCTGTCGGCACTATCTGTGGTTCCCGGTAAGGGAGCTAATTCGAATTCCCTCCCTCCGATCGCTCCACTCCAGGCGCCCGCTCCCTTGGGCCAGACCTCAGTGACAGCAGGGGTGACCCCGACCACCGAACCGGATGGCACTAAATACTCTGACGGCACTGTGAAGAATGGCGTGACGGGAGCCCAACGGCTTGCCGAGTGCCAGAAGCGGGTCGATGATTTCAAGGACAAACCATGCGACCTGATTTTCATCGGTGATTCCATCACACGGCTCTGGCTTGATCCGAAACGAGGAGCCCTCCCGATCTGGACCAAAAATTATGCGCCCCGCCATGCACTCGACTTCGGAATCGGCGGGGACAGCATCCAGAATGTCTTGTGGCGTCTCGATAACATGGGAGTTGGAAGCCTGAAGCCGAAGGTGGCTGTCATCATGATCGGAACGAATAATAGGAAGAACTCCCCTCAGGAGATCGCGACTGGTGTCAAAGCGGTGATCACGAAAACCCAGGGTGTCTTCCCCGGAATCAAGATTATCTTGGTCAGCATCATGCCGAGCAACAGGGTGAGCGCGGGCAAAGAGGGCCTGCTTCTCAACGAAAAGATGATGGCTGCCGATGCACTTATCAAGGAGTACGCTGATGGCCAATCGGTTTACTGGATTGATCTGGTTCCCTTGATGCCGCAGGTCATGGTGACGTCTCCTGAAGGCAAGGTTGATGTCAGCTTCAAGGGGTTGGGCTCCGATAGGCTCCATCCCGATGCGACAGGATACCAGATCTGGTCGGAAGCCATGGAGCTGACCCTCTCGAAGCTGCTTCCGGCAAACTAAGAAGTTCCAATCGGCAACTTAGTTGCTGACCTGGGCTTGCTACCCGGAGCGATGGGTCAGGTGTTCTTGGGAGGCTTGTTCGGAGAAGGTTTGACCTGTTCAAGGATCAAGGCAGCAAGGGCTGGACTGATCCCCGAGGTCTCAGCCAAATCATCCACGGAGGTCTTCCTGATGCGGGCAATGCTCCCGAACTTCGCAAGCAACGCCTTTTTGCGCGCTTCACTGACACCAGGGATATCATCGAGAGCGCTCTCGGTAATCCGTCGTCGCAGGAGCAACTCGTTGTAGCCATTGGCCACTCGGTGAGCCTCGTCTCGGATACGCTGGAGCAACCTGAGGGCACCGGAGTCCTTGTCCAAGCGCACGGGATTACTCTCACCCGGTCGGTAGATCTCTTCGAACTCCTTGGCGAGTCCGATGACCTTCTGGTCATGGATTCCAAGTGCCTGAAGCTCCCGGCAAGCCATGCCGAGCTGTCCCTTGCCTCCATCCACGATGATCAGGTCGGGCAGGGGGCTCTCACCACCAGAGGAGCGGGTGCGGCGTTCAAGAGCCTCGGCGGGTAGTTCCTGGGTATCTGCCAACTCACGGTCATTCTTGGCAGCTTCGCTCAGGATGCGCTTGTAGCGGCGACGGATGACCTCCGCCATGCTGGCATAGTCGTTCTGGCCCTTGGTCGTGGTGATGCGGTAGCGTCGATAACTCTCACGATCCGGAACGCCATCCCTGAAGCGAACCATGGACGCGACGATATGGTTGTCGGAGATGTTGGAGATGTCGAAGCACTCCATTGTCCGGGGTGATCGGGCAAGTCCGAGGGCCTGTCGTAACTCGAGCACATCGGCCTTGGGGTCGATGCTGTTGGGGAGTGACTTGCGCGTGAATCGTCGGGTCGGTTTGCTGGTCTCGCGCAAGTCCTTGAGTAGGTTGCGCAGATTGGCGGCCTTTTCAAAATCGAGCTTCTCGGCTGCCTTCTCCATTTCCGCCTCGAGTGAGGCCATCATCTCCTTCGATTTCCCCTCCAGAACCTCGCAGGCCTGTTCCACCCGGATCTTGTACTCCTCCCTCGTGATCTTGGCCACGCAGGGGGCGGAGCAGTTCTTGATCACGTGGTCGAGGCAGTGCTTGAAATCCCGTTCGGTTGGCTCAAGCGGGCGGCAGGATCGGAGGCCGAACTGCTTCCGGATAGCCTGCAGGGATGTCCTGAGCGCGCCGGCATTTGCAAAGGGGCCGAAGTAGCGTGCTCCATCCTCTTTCCTGAAGCGGGCGAGTTCGAAACGGGGGATAGCATCGCCCATCTGCACACGCACCATGAGGAAGCGTTTGTCGTCCCGGAAGCTGATGTTGTACTTCGGCCTCCACTCCTTAATGAGGCGACCCTCGTAGAGGACGGCCTCGGCATCACTCTTGACCAAGTGCCACTCGTAGTCGGCAGCACTATCGATCAGGGCCCGTGTCTTGATGTCGACCCGGTTGCGTCGCGAGGGGGTGAAGTAATTGGCGAGACGGCGCCGCAGGTCACGGGCCTTGCCGACATAGATGATCTTTGCAAAGCGATCCCGGATGACGTAGACGCCGGGTCGGTGCGGGACCTCGCCCAGCTTTTTCTGCAGGGTAATGGCCTGGGGGTTGGCGGTATTGGCGACTGGACCGTTCATGGGACGTCCAAGGATCATAACGACTGAAGGCGGCTCCCGCCACGGTCTAATCACGGAACCAGCTCGTATCCTGGTTCAGGTTGCCCCAACCTTGACCTGTCGGGGAGGTTGCGGTTCTCTTGAGGATTATCTTACCTCTATGATTTCAATCACTATACCGATCTACAACGAGCACGGTGCGATCGAGGCTCTTTTCGCCAAGATCAAGGAGGTGATGGATCGTCTCGGTCGGCGCTACGAGGTCATCTTCGTGAATGATGGGAGCACAGATGGAAGCTCGGTGCTCCTGAATGCAATCGCCTCGCAGAACCCCGAGGCCAAGGTGATTCATTTCCGCAGGAATTTCGGCCAGACGGCGGCAATGATGGCGGGATTCGACCATGCCTTGGGAGAGGTGATCATCCCGATGGATGGGGATTATCAGAATGATCCTGAGGATATCCCTAAGATGCTGGCCAAGCTTGAAGAGGGGTATGATGTCTGCTCCGGATGGCGCCGCGACCGTCAGGACAATGCACTCCAGCGTAATTTTCCAAGTATGATGGCCAACAAGCTCATCTCCTGGATCTCAGGCGTGAAGCTTCATGATTTCGGATGCTCTCTGAAGGCCTACCGCCGTGAGGTGGTCGAGGGGGTCCGCCTTTACGGAGAGATGCACCGCTTCCTACCGATCTACACACGCTGGCACGGCGCCAGGATCACGGAAATCCCCGTCAACCACTTCCCCCGACGGACGGGCCACTCCAAGTACGGTCTGGAGCGGGTGCTGAAGGTTATCCTCGATCTCATGGTGGTGAAGTTCCTCGACCGCCACCAACAGAAGCCGATGTATGTGTTCGGCATGTGCGGGGTGCTGAGTCTCTTTGCGGCGCTTATTTTCGGGATCTGGGCGATTGGCCTGCTCCTCTTCGCACACAAGCCGCTGATCACCACCCCGGTGCCCTCGTTCTGCCTCCTTTCCTTCATGACCGGGGTGCTCTGCATCCTGATGGGACTGCTTGCCGAGATGATCACACGCACTTTCTTCGAGTCCCAGGGCAAGTCAATCTACATGGTCAAGGAGATGAGGAATCTGGAGGACCGGAGTAACCCTCGGAACTGATGTGCGGGATCGCGGGATTCGTTGCACCCCGTGGAGAGGCGGGGAGAGATGTCTTGGAGCGAATGACCCGTTCACTGGCCCACCGCGGGCCTGATGCAGAGGGATATTTTCTCGATCCAGAACGGGGAGTGCATCTCGGGCATCGCCGTCTTTCCATTGTCGATCTCTCCGGTGGAGCACAACCGATGGCGACCACCGATCAGGCTCTGGTGATCGTCTTCAATGGGGAGATCTATAACCATTCTGAATTGAAGGCTGAACTTCAGTCCAAGGGTTGTCGGTTCCAGACGGATCACTCCGATACGGAGGTTCTTCTGGAGGGGTATCGCGAGTGGGGTGAGGGGATACTGGAGCGGTTGAACGGCATGTTTGCTTTCGCTATTTACGACAAGGTTCATGGGAAGCTCTTCATTGCCCGCGACCGGTTCGGGAAAAAACCGCTCTACTGGTTCCAGCTCGACGGAGTATTCGCCTTTGCCTCCGAGTTAACAGCCCTGATGCGGCACCCAGTTTCCCCGAGGAGCGAGTCACCCATCGCCCTGAAGAAATATTTCGCCTACGGCTACATACCGGCACCCCACTCCGTGATCGATGGGATCCAGAAGCTGCCGAGCGGATGGTTTGGAACGCTGGATCTTGCCAACAGTCGGTGGAGCATGAGGAAGTGGTGGGAGTTTCGCTTGGAGCCCGAGTCCTCAGCGACTCAGGTGACACCTGACCAATGCAATCGCTGGGCAGGCGAGTTGCTCGAGGTCCTGGATCGTGCGGTCAAGCGTCGCCTGATGTCGGATGTTCCGCTCGGCGTCTTCCTGAGCGGAGGGATCGATTCCTCTGCTGTGGCGGCTCTGGCCGCGCGCCATCTTCCTGCAGGACGTCTACGAACTTTCAGCGTGGGATTCACCGATCCCAGCTTTGACGAGCTTCCCTATGCCCGCGAGGCTGCGGCCTTCATCGGATCTGTGCATCAAACCGAGGTGCTTGATCTCTCACGTGCCCGTGAGCTGATACCGGGGCTCTTGGCCAGACTGGATGAGCCGATGGGAGACGGGTCACTGCTGCCGACATGGCTCCTGTGCGGATTCACCCGCAGGCATGTCACCGTGGCGCTCGGTGGGGATGGAGGTGACGAGCTCTTTGCCGGTTATGATCCCTTCAAGGCACTGCGTACCGCTGATGTCTACGCAAGCATGGTTCCGCGGGCCATCCATCCTGCGCTTCTGCTACTGGCTTCGCGGCTTCCAGTCTCGCACGCCAACATCAGCCTCGACTTCAAGATCAAGCGGATGCTCCGAGGGCTCTCCTATGGGGAAAAAATCCGCCTGCCGATCTGGATGGGACCGCTGGAGCCGAAGCAGATCGATGACTATTTCGGAGTCCACACAGCGCCCGAGGAACTCTACAGCGAGGCCATCGAGGCATGGGATTCGGCAGGAGAGCATGCCTCACCGGTGGATCGGGCTTTACAGTTCTTTACCCGTCTCTACCTGCAGGATGACATCCTGGCCAAGGTGGACCGCGCCAGCATGATCCACGGACTCGAGGTGAGGTCTCCCTTTCTCGATCTCGAGGTGATCAATTTTGCCCGAAAGCTTCCCCACACGGTCAAGCTCCGCGGCGGGACAACCAAGTGGATCCTGAAGAAGGCGCTGGAGCCAATTCTTCCGGCCTCGATCCTCTATCGGAAAAAGAAAGGATTCGGCACACCCCTCGGGCAGTGGTTTCGTGACAGGGCGCTCGCACCGGAAATCCCCGTGGGGGGCTCCGGTGGTTTTGTCGAAAGAGCCGTGCATTCCCATCAGACGGGTCGGGGGGACGAGCGTCTCTTCCTCTGGTGCCAGCATGTCCTAGGAGAGTGGCGTAAAAGCAATACTGGCCGATGAAAATCCTGATTCTCAACTACGAGCATCCACCGATCGGGGGGGGCGGGGGTAGATTGGCTGCCAAGGTAGGTGCTGGTCTTGTTGCCCGAGGTCATCAGGTCCGCGTGCTGACCAGTGGGATGCCCCACCTTCCCGTGGAATCCGTAGAGCATGGAATGGAGATTCGTCGACTGAGGGCCTTTCGTCAGCGTGAGGATACCTGCAGTGTGCCGGAGATGGTGTTCTGGGTTGCTCGGGCGATCCCCGCTGCCGTTGCTGAAGTGCGCCGATGGAAGCCCGATGTGATTCATGCCCACTTCGCCGTTCCGACCGGGGCCGTTGCATGGGTCGTCAGCAAGTTGACAGGAATCCCCTATGTGCTGACAGCCCATCTCGGTGATGTTCCGGGAGGGGTTCCTGAGCAAACGGGGAATCTTTTTCGCTGGATTAAGCCCTTCACGGTGCCGATCTGGAAAGGGGCGGCCGCTACCACGGCCGTGAGTAGTTTCGTGGCCGGCCTCGCAAAGAAGGCTTACGAGATAGCTCCGCAGGTGATCCTGAACGGGATGGAACTCCCCGTGCCGTCTCCTGTGGAGAGGCATGAACCTCCCCGACTCCTCATGGTGGGACGGATGAGTGTGCAGAAGAACCCCCTCCTGACGGTTCGTGCTTTGGGACTGCTGAAGGATCTACCTTGGCGGTGCACGATTATCGGAGACGGCCCTCTCCTTCATGAGGCCAAGGCGGAGGCTGTCCGACTTGGCCTTGAAGACCATCTGGATTTCCGGGGATGGGCATCCGCCGCAGAGGTCAGCGAGGCGATGAGGGAATCCGACATCCTACTGATTCCATCACTCTCCGAGGGGCTGCCCATGGTGGGGGTGGAGGCCTTAGCCCACGGATTGGCTATTGTCGGAAGCCGGATCGGCGGCCTTGCCGATGTGGCTTATGATGTCGGGGAAGATGCCAATGCACGGCTCTTCGAACTGAGTCAGGGAGCGGAGGGGTTTGCCGCTGCCTTAAAACCTCTTCTACTTGACTCGGTTGAGTTGATGAATGCCTGTGCCGCCTCGCTGGTAATGGCTGACCGATTCGATCTAAAGCATTCCCTCGACCAGTACGAGAGGCTTCTGGTCAGCGAGGCGCGCTGAGACGTTGAAGCGGGCTGTGGCCCTGATCCTGTTTAAGGGCATAAATTTCCACTTCATCGTCCGAGGCAATAAGGGTGCAACGCTCCTTGATGTAGGCGTAAGTTTTGGAAGCCCAGTTTGGGAATCTGGATGATTCGGTGTCGTTCACTTTGCCGGTACCGATGACGATCACAGCCGGATGGTGAAGTTCGAAGTTTGCCTTGGCCTTCTCAAAGAATCGCTCCGGGGCAATGGCGTTGTCAGCATAGAGATTGTACTCGTAGGAGGGGCGGTCAGTCATGAAGTTGACCATCGGGAAGTAGGGGTAGCAGATGACATAATCGCCCGGCTTGGAGTGGTTAAGGATTGTATCGCGTAGCATGGTATCGCGTGCGATTTCCTGGGGATTGAGCTTTACGTGCACCCCATTGGAAGCCGTGAATTCAAGATGGCGCCTTCGTGATGACGCGATGCTTCCGGATCCATCAGTCTGCCACCCCTTGATGGCATAGAGTCCAAGATCGAGCGTCGCCGGAATCATGATTAGGACAAGCAGGAGGCGTTTCCATGTCGTGGAGTCCCGCCAAGTTGAGACTGCAAGGCATAGACCGATAACCAGCGTTACCATGAAGGGGACCATGAACTCGGCTAAATGCACCATGTCGGGTCGCCATAAGAAGTACTGCGGAAAAAGCACGAGCGCGCTACCAGTCGAGACCAAGAGCAGGCCCCCGCTTTTCCAGGGATTAAGATTCCGTGAAATCAAAGAACTCAGAATCAACAAAAGTCCCCAGCCGATGAAGAGCAGAGCAACGGGAATCGGCAGGTAAATTAATAGGGCAAAGAGGCGATCCTTGAATTTTGGCGCGACGAGGATATCCCGCAGTGGGGGGCGCTTCAGGCTGGTGTCGCTATAGGAGGCGGAGGCTGAAGGGGAGGAGGCCTTGGCTTGGGAGGGGGATGCAACCGGCATAGCGGAGGTAGTGGCTTCCTCAGCGGGTACCGTTCTCTTGATGACCTCGGTTTTTATGAGATTCGTTGCCAGTTGGTTGGCGCCGATCCTGATCATCGAGGTCCAGCCAAAATATTGCTCAACCAAATGGCGATCAAAGCCGCGCTTGACTGCATCTTGATAAAAGGGTCCCTGAACTGCGGAAAACAAGAGCCCGAAGAGAACTATAGCCCCCGCAACATTCCCTAAACGGTTAATGAAACCACGCTCCGGTTTCAGAAGATAGAGAATCGCCGTGAGCAGAAAGAGAATGGTCTGAAAGAAACCGAGATCAATCCTGATAAGCCAAGCGAGGGAGATGGAGGATCCGGCAGCGATCATCCAGAGCAGTTGGTACAGTCCCCTTGATGACGGGATAAGAAAGACCCCTAGTATGGTGAGCATCCCCAATAAGCCCACGAGCCCCATATAATTACGACCGATGGCTCCCGGCATGAGAATGACCAGCAATCCCGTGGCAATGGCGAGAAGACTTTTCCGCGTCACCAATAGGATCGTGAAGTAAGCCATCAGACCTGAGAGGATCCCGAGAATGAAAAAGTAGGCCCTCAGGATGAGGTAGTTTGGCCCAAGTATCTTAAAAAGCCACGCTATGGGATAAAACCAGCCGAGATTATATCCCAGAAATGTATCCACAATCGGAAGTGCTCCGGCATTCAGGCGTTGTGCCACGACAGCGGCAACACCTTCCTCACCGCTGAGCATCAAACCGCATCGCCAGTAAAAGGCATAGTAACAGAGGGCGATGATCACCAGAGCCGCTGGAGTCCCTAGATAGGAGGTGGAGGAAGAGGAGTGAGTCCCCGCAGATTTTGATCCACAAATGGTCATTTAGTCATCCTCCGTGAGCAGACGTTCTCGGAAAAGAGCTTTTTACACTCGCCGTGGAAACTGATCAGACCGATTTTAAATTCATGGAAAAGCCTGATCTCAGGGTGATGATGACCACCTTTGCCGATAATGATTCTGCATTTGTCGCGGTGAAGGTGTTGCTTGAGGAGCGGTTAATCGCCTGCGGAACGGTGCTGCCTGGAGCCAGGTCCATGTACCGATGGGAAGGAGGGGTTGAGGAGGCGAGCGAGGTGATTGTTCTTCTGAAAACCGATCAGGAACAAGCATCCTTGTGTGAGAAGCGGTTGGAAGAGATTCACCCCTACAAGGTTCCTGAAATCATTACATTCACTCCCGAATCTCTCCCGGTTGCCTACGCCTCATGGGCAAGAGAGGCTTTGAGAAATCTGCAATAAAAGGTTACCAATGGAAACCATGACGACAAAAGTCTCCACAACCATATTGGATCGCATCCTTGCCGATGTGCATGAGGAGCTCGCCGAGGCCAAGCACTCACGCTCCGAGGGTGATCTGCGTGGGATGATTGCGGATGCTCCTCCAGTGCAGGCATTCCCCGATGTGTTGGATGGAAACTTCGGGCTTATCGCCGAGATCAAGGAGCGTTCCCCTAGCGTGGGGGGCATGCGAGCCGAGAATGTAGCCGATGCCCCCGTGGCCTATGAGGAGAGTTCTCTTGTCAGGGCTCTCTCTGTGCTGACCAACCAACGACACTTCGGTGGTTCCATGGATGATCTGCGCAGAATCAGGGAGCGGGTATCAAAGCCCATCCTGAGAAAGGACTTCATCGTGAGTGAGTACCAGATTCGTGAGGCGCGTGCCTTCGGTGCGGACGCCGTTCTTCTGATGGCCAGCGTGCTAGATGCTCCGAGATTAAAAGGCTTCCACCAACTCGTGCTCGAGTTAGGCATGGAGGCCCTCTTTGAGGTTCATGACAAAGACGAGGTTGCCGCGCTTCCCGTCAGCGCGAGGATCGTTGGTATCAATAGTCGCAAATTCAAGGCTCCTGTGGAATCCGCCGGATTTGTGGGTGATTCAGGTTCCTCTGAAAAGGATTTCAGTATCAGGCTCGACACCTTCGAACTTGTTGATCATCTGCCCGCGGGAGTTATCCGCATTGCCGAGAGTGGTCTCGATGCCGGCAACATTAAGACCGTGCGGGGACGATTCCATGCGGCGCTTGTCGGCACCTCCCTGCTACGTGATCCGGAGGGTATCAGGAAGGCGTTGGCCGAGTTCGAAGAGGCCCTTGCTGCTTGAACTGTACGATTCATGAACTCCGAAGATTTTTCCATCGATCCCGATTCGCCCGACACACAATTTGATGTCTCGCTAAGGCCGCCGCTATTCGACGAGTTCTGCGGTCAGCCCAAAACGATCGAACGGCTCATGCTTCTTGTAGAAGCGGCCCGCCAGCGTGACGAACCGCTCCAGCACATTCTGCTTAGCGGCCCCCCTGGTCTGGGAAAGACCACCCTTGCCTACATTCTCGGCAATGCAATGGAGGCCGAGGTGCGCACAACCAGCGGCCCAACCATTGAAAAGGCTGGGGATCTTGCGGGCCTCCTCACTACGATGCCTCGCGGAGGGGTGCTTTTCATCGACGAAATACACCGCCTGCAGCCTGCTATCGAGGAGTACCTATATCCGGCGATGGAGGACTTCAGAGTCGATATCATGATCGATCAGGGCCCGAATGCTAGGAGCGTCCGGTTGAATCTGGCCCGATTCACCCTGATCGGCGCGACGACTAGGGCTGGCATGATCAGCGCACCGCTCCGCTCGCGTTTCGGGATGAACTGTCGACTGGATTATTACGACGCCGAGGAACTTCGCAAGATCGTCCTACGCACGGGAGGTCTGCTCGGAATGACGATCGACGAGGAGGGCGCGCTCGAGGTGGCCCGTCGTTCTCGCGGCACTCCCCGAATCGCGAATAATCTCCTGCGATGGGTTCGTGACTTCGCGCAGGTCCGTGCCGGAGGGATCGTGAACCGCGACTCGGCAACCAAGGCGCTCGAAATGCTCGATATCGATGCCGAAGGGTTCGACGAGATGGATCTCAGAATCATCGAGGCGATCATCCACAAATTCGGAGGTGGCCCCGTGGGTCTCAACTCGCTTGCCGTCGCTGTGGGTGAGGAGGCGGGCACACTAGAGGATGTCCACGAACCTTACCTGATCATGCAGGGATATCTCGCAAGGACGCCGCAGGGCCGTGTGGCCATGCCCAAGGCGTATCAGAAGCTCGGGATGCCCACTCCCAGAAATAAAGTTTCAGAAACGCAGCCGGATCTTCTTTCCTAAGCCAGAATGGAGAATTTCTCGCGCAGAGAAGCGGAGAAGAAAGCAGAATGCTAAAAATCCGATCACCCCGCCTCATTTATACTCACTTCTCCGGATTATTAACCGTATGAACAGGCTTTCCACAACCTCGTCACCCTACCTGCTCCAGCATGCGGGTAATCCTGTGGATTGGTATCCGTGGTGTGAGGAGGCTTTTGAGCGTGCCAAGCGGGAGCAGAAGCCGATCTTCCTCTCGATCGGCTACTCGACCTGCCACTGGTGTCATGTGATGGCTCATGAGTCATTCGAGGATCCGGCGATAGCGGCTCTGATGAACAGGGATTTCATTAACGTGAAGATCGATCGGGAGGAACGGCCCGATGTCGATCGTCTCTACATGTCCTATGTGCAGGGACTCACTGGAAGTGGCGGATGGCCGATGAGCGTCTGGCTGACGCCTGAGTTGAAGCCCTTTTTCGGTGGAACCTATTTCCCCCCTGATGGCAGGCACGGACGTGCAGGATTCCCCTCGATCCTGAGCCAGATCGCCCAAGTATGGAGGGAGAACCGGGAAAACGTGGAGCAGGAGGCAAACCGCTCTCTGGCTGCGCTTCAGGCAGCGGCGAAGACTGATTCCCAGAAACTTCCCGATCCCGAGATGCCGCTGACCCGGGCTGCCGACTCTTTTCGACGTACCTATGATGAGCGGTGGGGAGGATTTGGAACTTCACCCAAGTTTCCGCGTCCCTCGGTGCTCTATTTTCTTCTCAGACAGGCAAGGACTACTGACGTGGATCGCGATGATGGTCTGCTCCGGATCGTTCTCAGAACTCTTGAACGGATGGCCTCGGGTGGTATCCACGATCATCTCGGAGGGGGATTCCACCGCTACTCAGTGGATCGCTCATGGCACGTTCCCCACTTCGAAAAAATGCTCTATGACCAGGCTCAGTTGACGATTGCCTACCTGGAAGCTTTTCAGGTCACCGGGGAATCGAGCCAAGCTGATATCGTCCGGGATATCCTTGGCTACGTGCAGCGAGAGATGACTGCTCCGGGAGGTGGCTTTTACTCTGCGGAGGATGCTGACAGCCTGCTGGGGCACGGCTTCCAAGAACATGCCGAGGGAGCTTTCTTTGTCTGGACGGAGCAGGAAATCCTCTCAGCTCTCGAATCCCGACAGGCTGCCCTATTCTGCCGCCACTACGGAGTACGCCCGGATGGGAATGTGGATCCATCCAGTGATCCTCACGGGGAACTCTCAGGGAAAAATGTGCTGATGGAACAAGGCTCAATCAGGGAGACGGCTGCGGCACTGGGAATTCCGGAGGAAGTGAAGGAGGTTTCGGCATCCCTTGAGGCATCCCGGAAAATCTTGTTCGGGATCCGCGCAAAACGTCCCCGCCCTCATCTTGACGATAAGATTCTCTGCGCTTGGAATGGTCTCATGATCTCGGCCTTCGCGCGGTCGGGGGCAATCTTGGGAGATCAGGACTACCTGAGGGCCGCCGAACGCGCCGCATCGTTCATCCGATCCAAGCTCACGGATCCCGAGTCGGGCCGGCTTTTCCGAAGTTGGCGTGACGGAAGGCTTGTTGATGGAGGATTTGCGGAAGATTACGCCTTCCTGATTCAAGGCCTTCTCGATCTCTACGAGGCAACGTTTTCCATCACCTGGCTGGAATGGGCGACCGAGTTGCAGTCGATCATGGATCGTCTCTTCTGGGACGATAAGGAGGGGGGGTACTTCAGCAGTGCCGAGGGGGATCCTCACCTGCTCCTCCGCCAGAAGGAGGACTATGATGGTGCCGAGCCCTCCGCGAATTCGGTAGCGGCGTTGAACCTCCTACGTTTCTCCAGCATGCTTGGGAATATGAGTGCGGCGGAAAAAGCCTCACGGATCTTTGATCTCACGGCCCACATTCTGGAGGGAATGCCATCCGCCGTACCACAGCTTTTGGTGGCGCTCGGGTACAGTCTCTCCTCCAGATGGCAGATCGTCATCGCTGGAACCCTTGGAGCCGTAGACACCATGGCCCTGATCCGGAAGGCTCGGGAGGGATTTCATCCCAATCAGATCATCATGCTGGCCGATGATGGAGTGGGTCAGGGATGGCTCGCGGAATGCCTACCTTTTTTTAAGGAGATCAAACCAATCAAAGGCGAGGCCGCCCTCTATCGCTGTGAAAATTTCACATGTTCTGCCCCGATGAGCCTGACAGAGTTGGAAGTTTGCGTGTCTTAGGTTAGTTTTTTAATTCACGACCCTACCGTTACCCGACTCCCAATCTCACTTTTTCATGTTTTCGAACCTATCAGAAAAACTCCTACAGACCTTCAAGAGCCTCCGCGGCCATGGTCGTCTCTCCGAGGCCAACATTTCTGATGCACTCAGGGAGGTTCGTCTTGCGCTTCTTGATGCGGATGTTCACTTCGCCGTGGCCAAGGAATTTATTGCCAAGGTCAAGGAGCGAGCCATGGGCGAGGAAGTCCTTCTGAGCGTTACTCCGGGCCAGCAGATCGTCAAAATCTTTCAGGATGAGCTGACCACGCTACTCGGTGGTGACAATGTACCCCTTCAATTCGGGAAGCCGACCCGTATCCTGATCGTCGGTCTCAACGGAGCAGGGAAGACCACTTCCTCGGCCAAGTTGGCCCGCCTACTGAAGAATCCAAGCCTCTTCAGCAGCATGCAGGGAACCACCGCGCGCTCCCCTATGTTGGTGGCTCTGGATCTGGTCAGGCCTGCAGCCATCGAACAACTTGCCACGCTCGGATCACAGATAGAAGTACCGGTGTTCCGTCCATCTCCGGAAGAAAAGGATGTGCTGGCCGCCGCTCGTCGGTCCATCTCCTGGTGTGAGACCGAAGGAGGGAATGTCGAGATTTACGACACTGCTGGGCGGCGTGAAATCGACGATGATCTTGTTGGAGAATTGGTGCAACTGAAAGAGCTGCTTCGCCCCCAGGAGATCCTGCTTGTCTGCGATGCTGCAACCGGTCAGCAGGCTGTGAGCGTGGCGGAGAAGTTCCACGCGGCGCTGGGACTCACCGGTCTTATTCTTACAAAGCTCGATGGAGATGCCCGAGGAGGAGCGGCCCTTTCCCTTCGTTCAGTCACCGGACAGCCCATTAAGTTCGCCGGAGTCGGGGAAAAAGTGGAGCAATTCGAACCTTTCCATCCCGGCCGACTGGCTGGACGCATCCTAGGTATGGGGGATATCGTCAGTCTTGTTGAGCGTGCGGCGGAAGCTGTGGAGATGGAGGAAATGTCAAGTCTTGAGGCGAGAATGAAGAGCTCTTCCCTCGATCTGGAGGACTTTCTTGCTCAGTTACGTATGATCAGGCGCATGGGACCCCTTGAAAATCTGCTTGGCATGATACCCGGAGCCGCTAGCATTCCCAATCCAGCGGTCCACGGAAAAGAACTGCAGCGGGTCGAGGCGATCATTTTATCGATGACGCCCGGCGAACGGAAGCGTCCCGAAATTCTCAACGCACGCCGTCGCCAACGAATCGCTCGGGGTAGTGGAAATTCAGTCACAGAGGTGAACAACCTCCTTCTGAAGTTTGGGCAGATGAAAAAACTGGCCAAAAACACTGGAAAAATGAAAAAAATGATGTCTCAAATGCAATCCCGTTCCGCCTTCGGTGGAATCCAGGGCCTTGCCCCGAACCAACCCACAACGAACCGACTCCCATGGCAGTAGCAATCCGACTCAGGCGCGAAGGCGCACGCAATCACCCTTTTTACCGCATCACGGTGGCCGACCAGCGCTGCCCAAGGGACGGCAAGTTCATCGAACTCATCGGTCACTACGACCCCAAGCAGGCTGGTGACAATTACAAGATCAACCTGCCTAGGGCCGAGTATTGGCTCAGCGTGGGAGCCCGTCCTTCCCAGACGGTAATGAGCTTCATCAACAAGGCCCGCAAGATCGTCGTTGAGGCTGAAGCTCCAGCGGCCTAACGCTGGTATTCAGGATGGAAGAGTTTCTGCGCTACGTGGTGCGGGAACTCGTGGAGTACCCCGACGAAGTTGTTTTGAACTCTCGTGACGAGAGCGGAAGGACTCTTTTTCAACTCTCCTTAGCCGGTAGTGATGTGGGCCGCCTAATCGGAAAGGGGGGAGGCACCGTACAAGCCATCAGGACTCTCCTGAATATGTCTGCTGAAAGAAAAGGACAGCGTGCTTCCTTGGATATTCTGGGTTGATTGGTCTTTGCAAGAAGAGGCTTGATGGAATTCGTGGAACGAAGTGATCGTGATGTCTCCATGAGCAGTTCTGCTGAGTTCCTTGACTCCCAGTCCTTTCGGTTGAAGATGCTAGAATGAGTGCTAATCCCATCGAATTGTCTCTCTTGAGAAGGATGAGGCGCAACCGTGCCACTGCGTCCCTTCGCTCTCTCGTGAGGGAAACGACTCTAACCCGTGGAGATCTTGTCCAACCACTTTTCATAAGAGCTGGGGAAGGGGAACCTGATCCGGTGGAATCGATGCCGCGGGTGGTGAGGCACACACTCCGCTCACTGGCTGAGGAATGCAGGCTCCTTGAGGGACGAGGCATCCCCGCCATTGCTCTCTTTCCCAGCATCGATGGGTCAAAAAAGGATGCCTTGGGAACCCATGCAACCGCATCCGACAATATCCTTTTCGAGGCGATCCGATCCGTAAAGTCCGCATGTCCATCACTGGTGGTGATTACCGATGTCGCGCTTGATCCCTACACAGACCATGGGCATGATGGTTTGCTGAACGGACGGGGAGAGGTGGACAATGATTCCACTGTCGAGGCCCTCCAACGACTTGCCTTGACTCAGGCTCAGGCTGGAGCCGATGTGGTGGCCCCCTCCGATATGATGGACGGGAGGGTGAAAGCCATCCGAGAGTTTCTTGATGGGGAGGGCTATGTAGAGACATCCATACTGGCCTATGCCGCAAAATATGCCTCAGGTTACTATGGTCCGTTCCGCGATGCTGTGAAGAGCGGAAGCAAACATGCCCGGCTTGATAAGCGAGGTTATCAGATGGATCCCTCGAATGTGCGTGAGGCTCTCCTTGAGGTGAAACTAGACGAGGAGGAGGGAGCTGACATGGTCATGGTCAAGCCAGCAGGCCCCTACCTTGATATCATCCGAGCGGTGAGGGAGTATACCCTCCTCCCGCTCGCGGCTTATCAAGTTTCCGGCGAGTATGCTCAGATCCACGCCGCCGCACGACTTGGATGGCTCGATTACGACGCCACTCGCGATGAATCATTGCTTGCGATCAAAAGGGCTGGGGCCGACATGATCTTCACCTATTTTGCCGCCGAGGTTGCCGATTCCCTCACGCGATGAACACGCGAGGGTGGAAGGTAATCTGGTCTTCCTTTTTGGCGACCTGCATTTTGCTGATTTTTTCCGGTTGCGCAGGAGATACGCGCCATCGTCTTGTCGTGAGTCTGCCTGACCAGAAGATGCTTCTTCTCACCGATGGAAATCCGGTGGCGACTTACAGGGTTTCAACCTCAAAGTTCGGCACGGGGGATGGGGAGGGGAGTTATGCCACTCCGCTCGGTCATCTCTGCGTCAGGAAAAAAATCGGCGATGGGGCTCCAATTGGGGAAGTGTTCAAATCACGAAAACCAACGGGAGAAGTGCTCCCACCCGATGCCCAAGGGCGCGATCCTATCGTGACCCGGATCCTTTGGCTGGATGGCCTAGAGGTTCACAATCGGAATGCCTTTCAGCGCTGTATATATATTCATGGCACACCGCAGGAGTCCCTCTTGGGAAAACCGGTCAGTTACGGGTGTATCAGGATGAGTTCATCGGATGTCGTGAAGCTTTATGAAATCGTTGGCAATGGGGCTCAGGTCGAGATCACAACCGAGCATTTAATCAGCGCTACCCCAAAAGAAACGGGATTACAGAGGTCGATTCCTTGAATCATCCATGGGGGTGGGGTTGACGTGATCGCTTTATAAGTTAATCTTATAGACTTGAATCAAGAAGTCCTCCGCCACGTCCTCTTAGGCGTCCTCATTTTAATCGTTCCTCCGGTTGTCCTTCACGCAGAAGCAACCCAAAGGCCATTATCTTATGTATCAGATGCAGTTGGGGATTTGAGGAGCGAGATCATTGTGAGTGTGAAAGATCAGCAATTAGTGCTGAAAAAGAATGGGAAAATGGAGGCCCATTATCCCGTCTCGACCTCCCGATTTGGAATCGGTGATCGCTTCGGAAGCTTTGCCACACCCCTTGGGAAGTTTTTTGTCCGCATGAAGATCGGATCGGGGCAACCGCTGGGCGAGGTCTTTCATTCCCGGACTCCGACCGGCGAGGTGCTTAAGCCGAATGCTCCTGGGCGGGATCCTATCGTGACGAGGATCCTGTGGCTGGAGGGTGCTGAACCTGGTAATAGAAATGCCTTTCACCGTGGGATCTATATCCATGGGACTCCTCAGGAAAAGCTCCTCGGTCGTCCTGCCAGTTATGGGTGTATCAGGATGCGCTCCGTTGATGTCGCAGCGCTCTTTGATCGTGTGGATACTGGTACGACGGTTAGGATTATCGCCGATCACCTGCCGTCGGTCCCCCCTCGCCTGGGTGGCATGGGCTTCCTAAATGCCCACGGCCTCATAGCGTCTCACGCCAGCCAACCAGAGTCCACGAGCCAGTAGAAAGGTCAGAACAACCCAGGCCGCCTGAATCGCGAGTCCATTCCAGAGCGCGACTCCCTCTACTTTTCCCATCAAAACTGCCACAGGAAAGTAGACCTCGTAAGGGAAGGGGAGCAGGCGGAGGATTGTTCCGGCAACTCCCGGTACCGTGTCGAGAGGGAAGAGCTTTCCGCTCAGGAAATACTCAAAGGAATAGAGGATGAAGACAACCGTTGAGATTTCGAGAATCCAGAAAGCAAGCATTGCAAGTGCGTAGGCAATCATGAATTGGATTGCTCCTGCCATGACCAGACTGAGTAGGAAGAACCCCCATATGGAGAGGTGCCCGGGCCACTGAAGATACTGTCGGAACCACCAGAAAACCCCGATCACCGGCAATATCGTGACGGCTGTGTAGAGGAGGCGTGATCCCACAAAGATACAGGAGCGGTAGGCCAAAAAATCAAAAGGCTTCAGCAGGAAAGAGCTCAACTGCCCCTCCCTGATCTCGGCTGCGATCTGCCACTCGTCCTCAGTCGGGGTGATAAGATTATCGACTAGTAGGACGACCAGAAAGTAAAAGACCATTTCCCCGAACGAGTATCCGGCGATTTCGCCTGATGTGCCTGCATAGATGGATCTCCAGACAAAGACGGTGCCGAAAAGTGGTACCAGCGCAAAGAGCGAGCGCAGCAGGAAGTTCCAGCGGTAAACGAAGGTATTCTGAAGACCGATCGAGAAGATGGCCCGGTATTTGTCGAAGATCTTGTGAATAGTCATCTGTTTTCTTTGAATATGAGGGCATTCACGCTTAAACCTTGCCACATGTCGACGCTCCTTGAATCCATCGCCGCGGCACAAGCTTCGGGCGCCCTTCTTCCCTCCTCTGCGGAAAATATCCGCACAATGCTCAGCAGAGGCTCCTCGCTGGTCGTTGACGTGATCAGCGAACTTGCGGAATCCGGACGCTGGGATGAGTTGAACAACCGCTTCTTCCGGGCCATGGCATTCGGAACCGGTGGCTTGCGGGGGAAGACGATTGGAGAAGTGGTGACAGGAGCTGAAACCGGACCTGGTCGCCCCGATGGACGCCCCGAGCATGCGTGCATAGGCACCAACGCAATGAACGACTACAACATTGCCCGTGCAACCCGAGGGTTGGCGACCTATGTCCGCCAGTGGCATGAGCGAGAGAACCGTCCTGGTCGTCCCTCGATCGCGATCAGCTACGACACACGTTTCTTCTCCCGTGAATTTGCTGATCTGGCCGCAAAAGTGATGACCGATCTCGGTTGTGATGCACTCCTCTTCGAGGGGCCTCGTTCCACTCCGGAGCTCTCCTTTGCGGTCCGCTACAAGAATGCTGCTGCCGGAATTAATATCACGGCCAGCCATAATCCTCCCGGCTACAACGGCTACAAAGTTTACTTTGACGATGGTGGTCAGGTGGTTGCCCCCCATGATCAGGGAATCATCGATCTGGTAAATGCCGGTGATGATTCTTACGAACCCCTTCCCGAAGCCAAGCGGGGTCAGGTCATCAAACTGGGTAGGGAAATCGATGAGGCCTACATGGAGCGACTTGAAAAGCTCATCATCGATCCGGAACTTTTCCACCGTAAGCCGGCCCTGAAGACGGTTTTTACTCCTCTTCATGGAGTTGGAGGCGTGATCATCGTTCCGATGCTTCACCGCCTTGGGGTCACCTGCATCCCTGTGCCCTCTCAGATGGTGCCTGATGGTCTTTTTCCAACGGTCAAGTCACCTAACCCAGAGTATCCCGAGGCGTTGAAGTTGGGCATGGAACTTGCCGACATAGAGAAGGCTGATCTGGTCCAGGCGACCGACCCCGATGATGACAGGATGGGAGTTGCGGCACGTGATGCCTCGGGCAGGCTTGTCCTGCTCACGGGTAACCAGATCGGTTCGCTTATGGTCTGGTATCGGCTAAATCGTCTCTTTGACAAGGGGATCCTCACCAAAGAAAACCGCGATCGTGCGGTTGTTGTGAAGAGCCTCGTCACCACCGACCTGCAGAAGGAGATTGCTCTTGGATTCGGAGTGAAGTGCGTGGAGACCCTGACCGGGTTCAAGTATATCGGGGCGAAGCAGCGCTCTTACGAAGAGAAACTCCCAGCCGTTATTCAAGCCAACTACCGCTTGCTCCCCGAGGATGATACCCGTGAGGCGCGATTGAAAGATTCGTTCTTCTTTGTCTTCGGCGGCGAGGAGAGTTACGGCTACAATACCGGTGATTTCGTCCGCGACAAGGATGGCAATGCGGCTGTGATCTGTTTTGCGGAGGTTGCAGCTTACGCTGCGAGCATTGGGATCACTGTCGTCACCCTGCTTGACAGGATCTATGCCGAGTTTGGCTTCTATCTGGAGCGTGGAGAATCGCTCACCTTTGAGGGAGCCGAGGGCGCCGCAAAGATCAAGAAACTCGTCGATTCCTACGCAGGGCATCCTCCCGCGGAGATTGAGGGATCCAAGGTGCTCTCCGTGCTGAATTATGCCACCGAAGACATTTATGATTCCGAGGGGGAACTCCTGCCCAAGGAGGCGATGATTGTCTTCGAGATCGAGGGAGGCTGGAAGGTTGCCGTCCGTCCCTCTGGCACCGAACCAAAAATCAAGTACTACCTCTATGCCATGGAGAAACCGGCTTCTTACAACTTCACTCCCGAGGAACTCGCCACCACCAAAGAGCGTGTGGCCGAGGGATTAGAAAAGCTCTGGCAGTCGCTTAGGGTCGACGCCGCGAAGCGCGCAGCCTGATTAGGCATCATTGTTTGCTCGCCAGTATGCTTGCGATACCAAGGAAACTCCTGTTCCACTAACAGCCAATGCGGTTGTTGGTGCCCGCCATGACACCTCTGATCTTGGTGTGAATCTTTCGGCAACAAGGGTCTCAGCTCTGATACAGTTGTTATCTCGGAGCCCTGTCGGGTTAAGAGCAGTTCGGGTGCAAACTACTTCTTTCGCTTAGATTGACTGCGGGGGGCTTTGTCCCCTTGTCCGCAAGACTTTCAAAATCTAAATTGACTTGTGGTAAGTCTTGTTTCCCAGAATCAGCGAATCGCTTTCTTGGGAAATTATGTGCCTAGGCTTTGCGGGATCGCTACGTTTACCCACGATCTCTGCGAGTCGGTTGCTGCTATTTCTAGGAATTCGGATTGCTTCGTGACGGCTATCAATGATCGTGCTGAGGGTTATTCTTATCCGCCTCGTGTCCGTTTTGAGATCATGGAGAAGGATCTCGACTCCTACAGGAGGACAGCCGATCTCCTGAATTTCAACAACACCGATCTTCTTTGTGTTCAGCATGAATTTGGAATTTACGGGGGAAATGCAGGTAGCCATTTACTTGCTCTGCTCAAAGAGGTCCGGATGCCGGTGGTGACAACCCTTCATACTATTCTTCGTGATCCCGATGCCCCGCAGCGCCGTGTGATGGAAGCTTTGCTATCTCGCAGCAGTCGTCTTGTTGTGATGTCCCTGAAGGGACTCGAAATCCTGAAGGAAACTTATGGAGTTTCAGATCAAAAGGTGGATGTCATTCCCCACGGCATTCCAGATCTGGAATTTTTGAAATCTAGACTCTGTAAAGAACAGTTTGGGGTTGCGGGAAAGCAGGTTCTTCTCACCTTTGGATTGATCGGTCCCGGCAAGGGAATCGAGTATGCGATCGAGGCTCTACCCGAGATTGTGAGGAACCATCCGGAAGTTGTCTATTTGGTGCTCGGCGCCACGCATCCGAACCTCATTGCGATCGAAGGGGAACGCTACCGATTGAGTCTGGAACGTTTGGCTCATGAGAGGGGGGTCAAGGATCATGTGATCTTCTACAACCGGTTTGTCTCTTCCGACGATCTGAAGGAGTTTGTCAGGGCGACGGATATTTACCTGACACCCTATCTGAGCGAGGCTCAGGTAACCTCGGGAACCCTTGCATATGTGATTGGGGCAGGGAAAGCCGTTGTCTCCACTCCATACTGGCATGCTCAAGAACTCCTTTCAGGAGGTCGTGGTATTCTTGTCCCATTCCAAGATCCTCAGGCTATCGCAAAAGGTGTTTGCGGGTTGCTTGATGATCCTACTCGCATGGAAGAGATCTGCCGAGCGGCTTATGCCATGGGTCGCGAAATGATCTGGCCTAGGGTTGCCCAACTCTATCTTCAAACTTTTGAGAAGGCCCGCCGTGATCGCCGGCAAGAGCCCCAGGTGCCCGTGCCAGTCGAGAGAAGGATGGCTCCGCGTGCAGCATTTGGAGGCTGGACGCTGGCCAGTCGACCCTTGGAACTTCCTCCACTCAAGCTTGACCATATCATACGCATGAGCGACGGCACGGGAATCTTCCAGCACGCCATTTTCAATGTACCCAATTTCCACGAGGGCTACTGCACGGATGACAACGCACGGGCTTATATCCTCTGTAATCTCCTCGATGAGATCGGGACCCAACCTCCCGGCGAAAACTTGGCAGTTCAATCCACAAGTTATCTTGCCTTTCTAGCTGCTGCCCTTGATCGGACGACCGGGCGCTTCCGTAACTTCATGAATCATGGTCGGCAGTGGCTTGAGGATGCCGGGAGTGAGGATAGTCATGGACGTGCTCTGTGGGCCTTGGGATCAGGTGTTGGACGTTCCCGGAATGAAGGGCATCGGAAACTTGCCTCACAGATATTCGACCTCGGGCTTGCTGCGGTTGAAAAGTTCACCTCCCCTAGGGCATGGAATTTCACGATCCTTGGAATTCATGAATACCAACGCCGATTTCCCAATGACGAGAAGACCGGCCTTCTGCGTGCAGTCCTCGTTGAGAGACTCATTACGCTTTGGAAAGAATACTCATCTGAAAAATGGCCTTGGTTCGAGGCCGGTCTGACCTATGACAATGCCCGTTTCTCGGAGGTGATGATTCTCAGCGGTGACTCCATGAATCATAAGGAAGCCCTTACCTTGGGACTTAAATCCCTTCGCTGGCTTACCTCGATCCAGACAACGGCAAAGGGTTGCTTCCGCCCTATCGGGAGCAATGGATTCTATCCACGAGATGGAGTGCGTGCGGATTTTGACCAGCAACCTCTGGAAGCACTTGCCATGGCTTCGGCCTGCCACGCAGCTCTTCGGGCAACGGGTGATACATTCTGGTCACAAGAAGCCAGACGTGCCTTTGAGTGGTTTCTTGGGCGCAATGATCTTACTCTTCCGCTCTACGATTTCGGCACCGGGGGCTGCAGTGACGGACTCCATCATGACAGGGTGAGTGAGAACCAAGGGGCAGAATCTTCATTGGCCTTTCTCCTTTCCCTTGCCGAGATGAAATTGACGGATCCTGACATACCTCCGGAACCTTTTTCACATCCTTGTCCAATTTTCCCTGCACCATGAACTCCATCAATCTTCGACGCCATGAGGTGACGCTTCTCCCGGATAGCTCGCGTGTTATCATCCGGCCTTTTATTCCCGCTGACTCCCATCGCATCACCACAATCGTTGGAAGGGCTCTTGCACTCACCGAGGAGGAGGTGGATCAGGAGCTGCAATCCGTCTGGAGGGAGTTTGATTCCCGCCATTTTGATATCGAATCCCTGCTTCTCAGTCATTACTCGAAAGTTAAGACACATATCTTCACGCAAAGACCCCTTTCCCGGGCGCGTGAACTACTTATCGGGGCCCTCTTTTCAGGCGAATACGCACTGGAATCAGCGGCCATCTTCAACCCTTCTATCGTCCCTCATCCTGATCAATCTGGAGTCCCGTCCAATGGACTTCGGTTCATCATGAGCCTACGTGCCACGGGAGAGGGGCATATCTCCTCCATTGAGTTTCGTTCGGGAATGGTCGCAGGTGATGGCTGTATTACTTTGGACCCAGTTTCCCGTTTTGTTACCGTTCCAGAGATTCTCCCAAATCCCTCTTACGATAAAAAAAGATTCATTATCAAATTGGAGGAGATGGGATTCGGTGAAAAGAACGAAAAGGGAGAGCGTCGTGAAAGCCATGCCTCCTCGGTTATGGGGAAGCTTGCAGAGAGTTTCACTCGGAATGATCTCAATTCAAGGGTTGATGACGTGCGGCGTCAGAACCAACCGCCGATACTTGATCTTGACCGTACGCTGGAATGCATCCAGTGGCTGGCAGATTCCAATTACGAGATACGCTTTTCCGATAAGTTGGCCATGAGCGAGCGGATTATCTTTCCAGTTTCCTCAAGTGAATCCTCCGGTATCGAGGATGCTAGATTCGTTCGCTTCGTCGAGGATGACGGAGTTGTCATGTATTATGCCACCTACACGGCTTATAATGGGCGCTCTATTTTACCCCAACTTATAGAAACCGGGGATTTTTTGCACTTCCGCATCCTGACCCTGAATGGGAGTGCCGTTCAAAACAAAGGAATGGCACTTTTTCCCCGCCGTATCAATGGTCGCTATGCCATGCTATCTCGGCAGGATGACGAGAATCTCTTCATTATGTTCTCTGATAGTCCTCATTATTGGAGTGATCCTATGGTTATTCTGCGTCCCTCTGAGATGTGGGAATCGGTAAAAATCGGCAATTGCGGCTCTCCCATCGAAACCGAGGAGGGATGGCTAGTCATTACCCATGGGGTAGGGCCCATGAGGAAATATTGCATCGGAGCTGCTCTGCTTGATCTGCATGACCCCACGAGAGTGATTGGGCGACTTCGGGAACCGCTCCTCTCCCCCGTCGGCGCTGAACGTGAAGGATATGTCCCCAATGTCGTCTATAGTTGTGGATCGCTCCTCCATGGCCGTGAACTCATTGTTCCATTTGCTGTGAGTGATCGTGCCTCTGCAGTGGTCAGCATCCCGTTAGATCATTTGATCGCTTCACTGAAGGGATTTTCCTAGACGCTTCTTGCACAAGAGCGCCCATTCCAGATACTATGTGTTGCTTCCGGGGCGTAGCTCAGCTTGGTAGAGCGCTTGGTTTGGGACCAAGAAGTCGCAGGTTCGAATCCTGTCGCCCCGATTTTCTTTACTGAACCCTAATCGGTGCTCGCTGGGAGCGGGTGCACGAAAGCATTTACACACCTTACGATTCCTGCGATTTTATTTCACTGAATCATGGCTAGAGACCTTTTCCAGAAGTGCCGGGAGTACAGCGATTCGGCAGATGCCCGAGCGCAGGGATTTTACCCCTATTTTCGCTGCATTGAGCAGAGCTACGGGAACCACGTCGTCTGCGGCGGCGAGGAGAAGATCATGATCGGGTCGAATAATTACCTCGGCCTTGCTCAGGATCCCCGCATCGTCGAGGCGGCTTGCGACGCAACGCGCAAGTTTGGGGCCGGTTGCACCGGATCCCGTTTGCTTAATGGTACGATTTCCCTGCATAATGAATTGGAGGAGTCGCTGGCAGCATTCCTTGGACGCGAAAGCGCCCTTCTATTTTCCACCGGTTTCTTCGCCAACCAAGGTGCGCTTGCAGCGCTGACAGAAGCGGAGGATTTCATTCTTTGTGACAGGGAAAACCACGCCTCGATCATCGAGGGGTGCCAGGTGGCACCGGCCAAATTGGTTCCCTACCGGCACAACTCCGTGGATGCTCTGCGTAATCGTCTCAAGCGCATCCCTGAAGATTCAGGCCGTCTCATCATCATGGATGGTATTTTTAGTATGTCTGGCGACATGGCGGACCTGCCGCCGATGGTGACAGCAGCCAAGGAATTCGGTGCCGTCATGTACGTCGACGAGGCTCATTCGCTCGGTGTGGTGGGTCCTCAGGGGCGCGGCGTGGTCCACCACTATGGTGTCAATGATGATGTCGAGATCGTCATGGGCACTTTTTCCAAGTCCTTTGGCTCGATGGGGGGCTTTATTTCCGGTTCTCATGAGATGATCGAGTTTGTAAAGCATAAGGCTCGTTGCTTCATTTTCACAGCCTCCTTGGCCCCAGCCGTGGTCGGCGGTGTTCTCAAAGCCCTTGAGATCATGCAGGCCGAGCCCGAGCGTATCGAGATGCTCTGGCGCAACACGCGTAAGATGCACGAAGGATTCAAGTCCATCGGATTCAAAATCGGCTCCACTCAGAGCCCGATCGTACCGATTCTGATCGGTAGCGAAGCCAAGGCATTCGCCTTCGCCCAGCGCCTCTTTGAGGAGGGGGTCTTTGCCATTCCCGCGATCTACCCCGCCGTTCGTTACGGTGAGGCGATCGTCCGCACAAGCTTCATGTCGACTCACTCAGAGGAAGATCTTGATAGGGTGCTCGACATCTTTGCCAAGATCGCCAGAGAATTAGGAACTTTCGATGACCCAGCATACACAGAACCAGGCCGCCGTAGAAATGTATTCGATTTTGCCCTGCCGCAGCGCGGCGGAGTTGAAGAAGTTCGAGTCGATTCCGGAACATCTTCACGGAACGGATCCGAACTTCACGCCGCCGTTTCCAGGTAGCGTCGTCGGCCTCATAGGGCCGAAGTCGGTCTTCCTGAAAAAACACGGGGAGATCACCCCTCTGATCGCATATCGCGATGGAAAACCCGTGGGACGAATTGCCGCGATCGTCAACCGCTCCCACAACAATTACAATAAGGACTCGGTCGGATTCTTCGGTTTTTTTGATTTCATCAACGATGTTTCGGTGGCCAAAGCCCTCGTCGATGCCGTAGCTAAGATTCTCAAGGAAAAAGGGTTGACCATCATGAGGGGACCCTACAATCCCTCCATCAATGATGATTGCGGTGTCCTAACGGAGGGGAATGACCGTCCTACCTTCATCTCGATGCCGTGGAATCCGACCTACTACGATCAGATCTACAAGTCGGTTGGTCTTGGCGTTATTAGGACCCTTTACGCTTGGGATGTTCCTCTGCATGCGGACCCCCCCGCCCGCGTCACAAAAATCGTTAACTGGCTCAAGAAAAGGAACAACGTCTCGATCCGTACGATCGACATGAAGAACCTGAACAAGGAACTGGAGACAATCCATCGCCTCTACAACCAATGCCTCGATCGTAACTGGGGATTCTATCCGATCGCCCTGGAGGATCTACTTCATGCTGCGGATGATCTTAAGGCCATTGCCGATCCGAGCATTATCGTCTTCGTCTGCATTGAGGGAAAGGATGTCGGTTTCTCTTTGGCTCTGCCGAATGTTAACGAGGTTTTCCATGCCTCCCGTGGAAGGAAAGGAATCTTCCGATTCCTTGAGATGGCCCTGCGTCTTCAGGTGCAGAAGATCAAAACGGATCGACTCACCGTGCTGGGTGTTGAGCCCGCTTACCGGGACAAGGGGCTCAGCGCCTTACTCTTCTTTGAGAGCTTCCGCATTGCCAAGGCCAAGTACGAACTCTCCGAAATCTCCTGGGTCGAAGCAAACAATGTGGAAATCCTCGAGGCTGCGGAACTCATGGGTGGCCACCACTCCCGCACCTACGAGCTTTTCGAGAAGGTCGTTTAAAGCCCCCGGCCTACTGCTCCGGTTTATCGCGCCCCATGGAGTTGCTTCTGACTGGATCCACGGGGTTTGTGGGTCGTAATTTACTTCTCAGGATTCATCGAGATAATCGCTGGAGTCGGATCATCCTTCCTGTCCGTAATCCGGAAAAGCTTCTGTCCCAACTGGAGGGCGAGGGGGTTTCAGACGGTCGATTCGCCCCTTGTCGTGTCACTGGGGATTTTTGGGAGCTTCCTTCAGGTGCCGCGCCGGAGTTGGTGATTCATGCGGCGGGTCTTCTCTTTGGTCGTCGCCGCGAGGAGTATTTTAAAACGAATGTGGAGGGAACTTTGCGACTGATAGCCCAGTTGCCAAGGACAACCCGAATTATTGTTCTTTCCTCCCAGGCTGCCGGAGGCCCCACACCCCGTGGAGAGCATGCACGAACGATGCATATTCCGGATAAGCCTGTCTCGTTCTATGGAGCCTCAAAGCTCACGATGGAGCGGGAGCTTCGCAATCGCCTTGGTTGGCGCCTCCTGATCCTCCGTCCATCGATGGTTCTCGGCCCGCGCGATGGCGCCACGCTGCCGCTCTTCAAGATGGCTGCCGGTCCCGTGCGGGTGAAACCGGGTTTTAAGGCCAAGCACTATAGCTGGATCGATATCGATGATCTGTGCGATGGGATTCTGGCTGCTGCATTGGTTGCTCCCGCTCATTGGGAGAAGCAAGGGCCTTTTTATCTCGGCTCAGGAACAACGATTACCGACTCGGAGCTTATTGCCACTGCGGCTAGGGTCATCGAGTCTCGAGGTATCACCCTTCCGCTGCCTCAGGCTGCGATCCAACTCGCTTCTCTGGTCATTGACAGCGTCCCGGCCTGGCGGGAAGCCGTACCCAGTCTTGGGAGTGACAGGGTTCGTGAGATCCTGCCGGACCGCTGGGTCTGTGATTCGCGTCCATTTTCCGAGCACTTTGACTGGAACTCACGGGGCAATTTGGAGAATACCCTACGCTCCAGTGCGGATTGGCTGAAGAATCAAGGGAAGATTTAAGGCTGTCGTGAGTGTTCTCCCGCAAAGGCTCGGAGAAAGAGAAATTGATATAAATGGGAAAAAAGAAAGTCTCTCGGACGAAGTTTTTTAAACCTCTGCGTAACTGCGACTCTACTCTAAAAATTTCAATTCAACCCTGGATCATCCGGCGCATGGGAGAGCAAATGATACATCGTTCCCAGATCCTTCATGATCGCTTTCCAGCGATGGATGCCTTCCTCAGAGGTCCTTACAGGCTGAAGCATTTCCGCTGAGGGTTTAAGCAGGTGCCAAGATTTCTCAGTAATTTCCTGCTCGAGTTGTCCTGCTGTCCATCCCGCATAGCCGGTAAAGGCCAGAAGATTTTCCTCATCGTGGATAGTTTCACCATTTTCAATGCACAGATCTTTCTCCCCGAGCGATTGGAAACGCACGCCTGTATCCCTCCAGAGTAGGCGGGTCAGGATCATATGCTGCTGTTCCACAGGACCTCCTTCAAAGACAGGTACGGCCGCTACCTCTTTTGGTGCATCAGACAGCTCACCTAGGCTTTGATTCTTGGGGCGATTAAGAATGAAACCCATGGCGCCCGCCTGATCGTGGTGCGTGATCAGAAGGATCGCACGACGGAAATTCGCATCATGGAGCGCTGGAAGGGCTACTAGAAGCAAGCCTGCATGCCGGGTTTCGGTCGGATGGAATTCCTGAAGTCGCACGGAGATATTTTGATACCTCCGGAGAGACAGATCAATCCAATCTTGGATGCTTGAGAGGGTAGGATTTCATAGGTTGCAAAGTGGAGAAAAATTACGAATGGGCGCCGCGCTGATTGGCACTTGAATAAAAAATCAAGAAATCTCTTGCCCTGGTTAAGGGCTTCAGCTTTTATTCACTCCCCTTTTTTCGCCATAACCGGCGCCGAAACACCCGTTCAGACCCTTCCCATCATTTTTTCAAAGTACCATGGCCAAAGAAATCACAGGACAGATCAAGCTCCAGATCCCAGCAGGTCAGGCAAATCCAGCACCTCCAGTCGGTCCAGCTCTTGGTCAGCAGGGTGTCAATATCATGGCTTTCTGCAAGGAGTTCAACGCTGCTACCCAGAAACAGGCCGGTGATATTCTTCCTGTCGTCATCACGGTATACAAGGACAAGAGTTTCACTTTCATCACCAAGTCCCCACCGGCTGGTGTTCTCCTTAAGAAGGCTGCTGGTATCGCCTCCGGTTCCAAGGAGCCGAACAAGGTGAAAGTCGCCAAGCTTTCCAAAAAGCAAGTCATGGATCTCGTTAAGATCAAGATGAAGGACATGAACGCCCGCAGTGAAGAGGCCGCTTTCCGTACTCTTTGCGGCACAGCCCGCCAGATGGGTATCGAAATTGAGGCGTAAGAACGTAAGACCAATTTCCTAAGACACATTATCAACAACCAATCGCAGGAGGCTCTTAAATCTTGAGGGCCGATTGAACTGCAATAAAAAATGCAAAACAAACGAAGCAAACGCTACCGCGCGGCTAACGAACTCATTGAGCAGGGTCGCAAATATCCCTTGAACGAGGCCTTGGCTGTCCTCAAGAAGATGCCCCCCACGAAGTTTGATCAGACGGTGACCGTCTCAATCCGTCTAGGGGTTGATCCCAAGCAGAGCGACCAGATGGTGCGTGGCACTTGCCCATTACCCCATGGAAGCGGAAAAAATGTCCGGGTTCTCGTCTTCGCAACCGGAGCCGCAGCCACCGCAGCCCAAGAGGCTGGTGCTGAGTTTGTAGGTTTCGAGGATCTTCTCAAGAAAGTGCAGGGTGGATTTTCCGATTTCGATGTTGCTATTGCGACCCCCGCAGCCATGGTTGAGGTTCGTAAACTTGGTAAAGTGCTCGGACCACGTGGTCTGATGCCAAATCCAAAGACGGGCACGGTGAGTGATGACACTGCCAAGGCAGTGTTAGAGGTCAAGGCTGGGCGCGTTGAGTTCAAACTCGACAAGAACGCTAACATTGCCGTACCAGTCGGAAAAATCTCCTTCTCCCAAGAGCAACTCCTCGACAACACCAAGTCGGTCATTGAGGCTGTTGTGAAATCTCGCCCAGCGACCGCCAAGGGATCCTTTGTCGAATCCCTCACACTTGCAGCGACAATGTTGCCTGGCATTTTGCTTGATGCGGCTCCATTTCTTAAGAGCTAAATAACAAGCTCGGAACTGAAAACCAAATAACGGAACCAGGACTAATACAATGCGCCCCGAGAAACCCACGATCGTAGAGGACGTAAAACTGCGCCTCACCAATTCACCTTTCCTCATCATTGTCGAGTACGGCGGGATGAATGTTCAACATTTTGCTGAGCTCCGCACTCGTCTTGGAGGAGTTGGCTCTTCCATGACCGTCGTCAAGAACACATTCCTTCGTCGCTCGGTGAAAGACGCTGGTCTGCCTGATCTTGATCATCATCTGACTGGCCAGACTGCATTTGTTGTCGGAGAAAAGGATATCTGCGCGGCGGCTAAGATCCTCAAGACCTTCGCTGCTGAATTCACAAAACCGACGATCCGGGCCGGCATCCTCGACAACCAGATCCTTGAGACCTCGCAGGTGATGGCGTTGGCGGATCTTCCTGCGAAGGAAATCCTTCAGTCTCAGTTGCTCGCTCTCCTTCTTACTCCGGCCACACAACTTGTCCGTACTCTTAATGAGCCTGCGGCCAGCTTGGCACGCGTACTTAAGGCTATGGGAGATAAGATGCCCTCGTCTCCAGCCAAGGCAGATGTATCCGAATCGACCAAGGAGCAAGAAATCGCACCCGTTGTTGCAGAATCCGCAGCGCCGGCTCCCGAGGCAGTTGCAGAGTCGTCCGAGGCGGCTGCGCCAGCAGTTGTGGAGGAGGCTCCATCCGCCCCTGCCGCCGAATAGTTTCAGATCTTTCAACCCGATCAGCAAAACCCTAACCAAAAAAATTTCTCCCGGCGTACGAAGCCACGACGGGTGAAGGAAACACAACACGATGAACTGTCGGGCCGGCGGCTGCCGGACTCAAATGTCCTGAGGCTTCGGGACGCGACAGCATCAAAATCCAAACCAACATCATGTCCGATAACCAAGCCATTGTAGATCAACTCAGCAACCTGACGGTTCTTCAGATTGCAGACCTCGTTAAGTCCCTTGAAGAGAAGTGGGGCGTCAGCGCCGCCGCTCCTGTTGCTGTAGCCGCCGCTGGCGGTGGTGGAGCCGCAGCTCCTGCCGCCGAGGAGAAGACCTCCTTTGACGTCATACTCAAGGAAGCCGGATCCAATAAGATCGGCGTCATCAAAGAGGTTCGTGCAGCAGTTCCAGGGCTCGGTCTTGCCGAGGCTAAGGCACTCGTTGAAAGCGCACCAAAGGCCATCAAGGAAGGCGCCACCAAGGAAGAGGCCGAGGAGATCAAGAAGAAGATCGAGGCCGCTGGTGCCAAGGTCGAGATCAAGTAGCCGAAGGCTGCCTGATTACGCAATTCCTGCCGGTCATCGTGTTCAAGGGGGACTTCCTCATTGACACAATGGCCGGCAAAGCGTAAAAAGAAAAGTTCCACCTGCCTCAAGTTCTGCATCTCAGTCTCAAGACTCCTAGTCAATCATTTTATAGTGCCGCCCGCTCCGGTTCCTCAAAGGAACCAAGAGCAGGCGGACATTTTGGTTTATTGGTTCCCTCCTCCCTTTCTCCCAGCACACAACCCCGTCTCACCCTTCTTGGCAAAAGCCTGAAATGGTAGAGAAAGCCACCCCGGCGATCACTTAGCGACAACAACGCGACAACAACGACCAAGTACCATGTCTGACCGTATCTCCTTTGGCAAACTGTACGAAGCTATCCAACCACCCAACCTCATTGAGTTGCAGATCAAGTCCTATGAGGAGTTCTTCCAGACGGGTGTCGATCCAACGAAGAGGAAGAACGTGGGTCTTCAAGCTGTCTTCCGTGAGTTTTTTCCTATCTATGGCTTCGAGGAGAAGTCGCATCTGGATTTTGTCAGCTACTCCTTGGAGGAACCCAAGATCGGACCCGTAGAATGTCAGATCGAGGGTGAAACTTACAGCGCTCCCCTTTATGTGACCTTTCGTTACAAGGACGAGAAGTCCACCAAGGAAGAGAAGGTCTACATGGGCGAAATCCCTCTCATGACCAAGCAGGGCACTTTCATGGTCAACGGAGCCGAGCGGGTCGTCGTCAGCCAGTTGCATCGCTCTCCCGGTATCTGCTTTGAGAGCGACGTGCACCTCAATGGAAAGCTGCTTTACGGCTTTCGCATCATTCCTGATCGTGGTTCTTGGACAGAAGTCCAGTTTGACACGAACGACCTCCTTTACGTCTACCTCGACCGACGCAAGCGTCGGCGCAAGTTTCTTGCCACAACTTTCCTCCGTGCTCTTGGTTTCCCGACCGATGAGGAGATCGCGGCACTATTCTACAAGATCGAATCGTTAAAACTAACCGACAAACTCAACGACGAGGTGCTTAGCACCAAGGTACTGCTACAGGATGTCAGGGAGGGTGACGCCATCATTGCCAGGGCCTACGAACCCCTGACACCCGCCATCGTGCGTGATCTGCTGCGCCTAGGACATTCCACGGTGAAGGTAATCGACACCAAGGAAGACGACACCATCGTCAAATCACTCAAGCGTGATACGACCAAGAATGAAGAGGAAGCCCTCAAGGACATCTACCGCAAACTTCGTCCCGGCGATCCTCCGACGGTGCAGAATGCACGCGGCATGCTCAAGCGACTCTTCTTTGACTCCAAACGCTACGATCTTGGTCGTGTTGGCCGTCATAAAATCCAGCAGAAGCTAGGTCTTGATCCTAAAATCGACGACCGGATCCTTCGTAAGGAGGATATCGTTGAGTCGATGCGTTATCTGCTAAAACTAAGGCGCGGCGATGGTATGACCGATGATATCGATCATCTGGGTAGTCGTCGTGTGCGTACAGTGGGTGAACTTCTCGCTAACCAGTGCCGAGTGGGTCTGTCCCGCACAGAGCGTCTCGTTCGCGAGCGTATGGCCCTCTACGACCCAGCAGTCGATCACATCACACCGCAGAAGCTCATCAATCCGAAGTCGCTTAGCGCCGTGGTACGTGATTTCTTCGGTCGTTCACAGTTGAGCCAGTTCATGGATCAGACCAATCCGCTTTCCGAATTGACTCACAAGAGACGTCTCTCGGCCCTTGGGCCCGGAGGGCTTTCTAGGGAGCGCGCAGGATTCGAGGTTCGTGACGTACATCCGTCGCACTACGGGCGCATCTGTCCGATCGAAACCCCTGAAGGTCCGAACATCGGACTGATTAGCTCTTTGAGCACCTACGCTCGGGTCAATGACTTTGGATTCATTGAGACCCCGTACCGTAAGGTCATCAATGGCAAGGTCACCGACGAGATCGAATATCTCACCGGAGACCGCGATGAAAATTTCTACATCGCGCAGGCAAATTCAACCGTGGACAGCAAGGGCAAGTTCCTCGGTGAGACAGTCTCCTCGCGTTATCGCGGTGATTTCCTCGAGATTGAACCGGACAAGATTCAGTACATGGATGTCTCTCCGAAGCAGTTGGTCTCGGTTGCTGCAGGACTGATCCCGTTCCTTGAGCATGATGACGCGAACCGCGCACTCATGGGGTCGAACATGCAACGCCAAGGCGTACCTCTCCTCATCTCCGAGGCTCCCATCATCGGAACAGGACTTGAGGGCCGAGTTGCCCGTGACTCCCGTGCGGTCATTGTCTCTGAGGCCTCCGGGAAGGTTGCTTCAGTCGATTCACAGCGGATTATCATCACGAAAAACGGGGAACTTCCCGAGGGTCGTAAGAAGCTCAAACATGATCCGGAGAACGGACTTCATGTATATGAACTCCGCAAGTTCATGCGCTCAAATAGCAGCACCTGCATCAACCAGCATCCTCTTGTCAAAAAAGGGCAGTCGGTGAAGGTCGGTGACGTTCTCGCAGACGGACCCAATACGGAGAATGGTGAACTCGCTCTCGGCCGTAACGTGCTTGTCGCGTTCATGCCTTGGAATGGTTACAACTTCGAGGATGCCATCATGATCTCTGAAAGAGTCGTCAAGGAGGACATTTACACGTCGATCCACATCGATGAGTTTGAAATCGGCGCTCGCGACACGAAGCTCGGACCCGAAGAGATCACCCGCGACATTCCGAACGTCAGCGAGGAGGCTCTGCTAAATCTTGGGCCTGATGGCGTCATCCGCATCGGTGCGGAGGTTAAGCCAGGCGATATTCTGGTCGGAAAGATCACCCCGAAAAGCGAGACGGAGCTTGCTCCCGAAGAGCGCCTTCTGCGTGCTATCTTCGGTGAGAAGGCAGCCGATGTGAAGGACACATCCCTGACCGTCCCATCAGGAACTTACGGCATTGTCATGGACGTGCGCGTTTCCTCCAAGGAGAAGGCCGCCAAGATCAAGATGACCCCTTCGGAGTCGAAGCGTCAGCAGAAGATGATACAAGAAGACAACAAGAAGCGGAAGGACGAACTCTTCGAGCAACTCACGGAAGCGCTTGCAAACGTACTTCTTGGGGAGAAAATTCCTCTCGACGTTGTCAACGGCGAGTCCGGAGAGATCATCATCCCGGCTAATCGTAAGATCACCAAGATGCTTCTGCGCAAGCTTGCCGGCGTCTACAATCACGTCGAAATCGACCCGAGCCCGATCCGTAACAAAATCCAAGAGATTATCGGACAGTTCGAGCATCGGTTTGCCGACCTTGAGAATGAGAAAGAAGAGAATCTGGGCCGTGTTGAAAGCGGTGACGATGTCGATCCTGGAATCATTAAGCAGGTCAAGGTCTTCATTGCCAGCAAGAGAAAACTCAGCGTCGGTGACAAAATGGCAGGCCGTCACGGTAACAAAGGTGTCGTGGCCAAGATCGTTCCGGAAGAGGACATGCCGTTCCTTCCCGATGGAACTCCGGTTGACATCGTCCTCAACCCGCTGGGCGTGCCGAGTCGCATGAACGTCGGGCAGGTTCTTGAGACGCACCTTGGTATCGCCGCAAAGGCTCTTGGTTTCAAGGTGGCCACACCCGTTTTCGACGGTATACCTGAGACTAGGATCCGCGAATACCTCGTTGAGGCTGGCAAGAAAGAAGGCTTCTCCTGGATTCAGGAAAACGGGAAGTCCACACTCTACGATGGACGTACCGGTGATGTTTTCGACCAGCAGGTCGTTGTCGGCATCATTTACATGCTCAAACTCGGTCACCTTGTCGCTGACAAGATCCACGCCCGTGCGGTCGGACCCTATTCCCTCGTTACCCAGCAACCGCTGGGAGGCAAGGCTCAGTATGGCGGGCAGCGCTTCGGTGAGATGGAAGTCTGGGCTCTTGAGGCTTATGGAGCGGCTTACACTCTCCAGGAGTTGCTCACCGTGAAGTCGGATGACGTCCAGGGGCGCACTCGCATTTACGAGAGCATCGTCAAGGGTGACAACTCGCTGGAGGCCGGTATTCCGGAGTCCTTCAACGTGCTCATCAAGGAGATGCAGGGTCTCGGACTCGATGTTCATGTGGGCCGCAAAGATGCTGCCCAATCCTTCATTGATGAGGTCGCCTCAGTCTGAGCGACCTCTCAAGCACATCCATTTACAGCAACAAGCCGCAAAACAGCGCAGCAACAAGCAGCACAATAACGAGCCATGACCGACACAGCACTTGCAGTAGAAGCCAGCATTCTTACAAACCCCATCAAGTCAAACTTTGACGAGGTGGGAATCACGGTTGCCAACCCCGAGACCATGCGGAGTTGGAGCAAAGGTGAAGTCAAGAATCCGGAGACCATCAATTATAGGACCTTCAAACCCGAGAAGGGCGGATTGTTCTGCGAGCGAATCTTCGGACCCACACGTGATTGGGAGTGCTCGTGCGGCAAATACAAGCGCATTAAGCATAAGAATGTTGTCTGTGATCGTTGTGGCGTCGAGGTCTGCCTGAGTCGCGTACGCCGCGAGCGCATGGGTCATATCGACCTGGCTGTTCCCGTATCCCACATCTGGTTTTACAAGTGCATGCCATCACGCATCGGTCTCATGCTGGATCTCACCGGTCGCCAACTTGAGCGAGTGATCTACTATGAGGATTACATCGTTATTGATCCGGGCAAGACTCCCTTTGAAAAGGGACAACTCCTGACGGAAATCGAGTTCCGTGAGGCAGAGGATCAGTATGGTGAAGACTTTGTAGCCGGAATGGGTGCAGAAGCCATCCAGAAGCTGATGGAGGGACTGGATTTGCTCGAAGAGCAGCAGTCCATCGAGAAGCAGATGACCCAAACCAAGAGTAAGCAGATCCGCAAGAAGCTTGCGAAGCGACTTAAGCTTGTCCAAGGGTTCATGTCATCCAAGACGCGCCCGGAGTGGATGATCCTGAACGTTCTTCCCGTCATCCCTCCTGATCTCCGTCCGCTGGTTCCTCTCGAGGGTGGGCGTTTCGCTACATCCGATCTCAACGACCTTTATCGTCGCGTGATCAACCGCAACAACCGTCTCCGCACCCTTCTCCAGTTGAAGACCCCCGAGGTCATCATCCGCAACGAGAAGCGTATGCTTCAGGAAGCCGTGGATGCACTTTATGATAATGGTCGCCATGGTCGCGCCGTCACGGGTGCAGCCAATCGTCCTCTGAAGTCCCTCAGCGACATGCTGAAGGGTAAGGGCGGTCGTTTCCGCCAGAATCTGCTCGGCAAGCGCGTCGATTACTCCGGTCGATCCGTTATCGTCATTGGACCTGAGCTTAAGCTAAACCAGTGTGGTCTTCCCAAGAAGATGGCACTCGTTCTGTTCGAGCCTTTCATCATCCGCAGGCTCAAGGAACTCGGATATGTCCACACGGTCCGCAGCGCCAAGAAGCTCATTGAGCGTCAGACACCGGAGGTCTGGGATATCCTTGAAGAGGTGACAAAGGGTCACGCCGTTCTGCTGAACCGCGCGCCGACACTCCACCGTCTTTCGATCCAGGCCTTCGAGCCGATTTTGATCGAGGGAGAGGCGATCCGTGTTCATCCGCTGGTCTGTACTGCCTATAATGCCGACTTCGATGGTGATCAGATGGCAGTCCACGTGCCGCTTTCAGTCGAGGCCCAGCTTGAGGCTAGGACACTGATGCTGGCACCGAACAATATCTTTTCGCCCTCCAGCGGTAAACCGATCACGAACCCTTCTCAGGACATTCCTCTCGGTTGTTATTACCTGACTCAGAATCCGCGCAATATCACCCCGAAGGATGTGAAAGCCGCATCGGAAGCTCGTCTTCCGCTTTTCGCAGCTCCCTCCGAGGTTGAGTTAGCCCTCTCGGAGGAAAGTGTCAAGATTCACACCCGCATCCGTTTGAAGAATCCTGACCGTGGGATCAAGTCGGTTTACGGTAATGCGGAACTAGCTGTTATCGAGACCACTGTTGGGCGCGTTCTGTTCAATCAGATCTGGCCCAAGGAGCTTGGTTTCTACAATAAGGTTGCCGGTAAGAAGCAACTCAGTGACATCATCTGGCGCTGCTACAAGGCCGTTGGCCAGGCACGTACGGTCGAGACCCTTGACCTGCTCAAAGAGATCGGATTCCGTGAGGCCACGCGTGCGGGTGCCTCGATCGGCATCAATGACATGATCATTCCCAAGGAGAAAGCCTCTCTTATCGATGGAGCTCAGAAGCAGATCTCCGAGGTGCAGAAACAATATCGCCGCGGTATCATCACTGACGGTGAGCGTAAGAATAAGGTGCAGGATATCTGGACTCACACGGGTGAGGAGATTGCCAATGCACTCTTCAGGACCCTTGAGCACAACGAGGGTCGCCGTGAGGCCAACCCTGTTTTCATGATGGTCGATTCCGGGGCCCGAGGAAACCGCACCCAGGTCAAGCAGTTGGCCGGTATGCGCGGACTTATGGCCAAGCCATCAGGCGAAATCATCGAGCGTCCTATTCTCTCGAATTTCCGCGAAGGTCTTTCGGTGCTTGAGTACTTCATCTCCACGCACGGTGCACGTAAGGGTCTTGCAGACACGGCTCTTAAGACGGCTGATTCCGGGTACCTCACCCGCAAACTTGTTGATGCGGCCCAGGACGTGATCATCAACAATTTGGATTGCGGAACGGTCAATGGAATTGTCGTCAGGCCCATCTACGAGGGAGACGAGGAAGTTGTCAGTTTGGCGACCCGTATTATCGGGCGCGTCAGCTGCGAAACCGTCAAGGATCCGGTCAACAATGAGGCGATTCTCAAGGCAAACCAACTCATCGATGAAGAGACTGCCGCCGCCCTTGACAGGATCGGTCACGAACAACTCAAGATCCGCTCGGTGCTTACCTGTGAGAACAAGCGCGGAGTCTGCGCAAAGTGTTACGGCCGCAATCTCTCGACTGGTCTTATGATCGGACTCGGTGAGGCTGTCGGAATTATCGCCGCCCAATCCATCGGTGAGCCCGGAACTCAGCTCACGATGCGAACCTTCCACGTTGGTGGAACGGCTAGCCAGACCTTTAAACAGCCAATCATCAAGGCCAAAAACGACGGACAACTCCGCTTCAATGACCTCCGTACCGTCAAGGCTTTGGACGGGACCTATATTGTTCTCTCCAAGAACGGAACGGTCGGCGTCCACGGGAAAGACGGACGCGAACTTGAGAGCTACCCTGTTGTCATCGGATCTGTCATCTCAACCGAAGATGGCGGCGCCATCAAGAAGGGGGAGACATTCGTCCAATGGGATCCCTACAACGTGCCCATCATCACGGAAAAGACCGGTAAGGTTGAATTCCGCGACATGATCAATGGGGTCACCATCCGCAAGGAAGTTGACGAAGAGACGGGTGTCATGGGCACCGTCCTCATTGAGCACAAGGATGACCTTCATCCTCAGATCGTCATCGTTGACGCAGCCAAGGAGGTTCTTGCCAGCTACTCAATCCCTGCAGGAGCCCACCTTGAGGTCAAGGAGGGTGAAAAAGTCCAAGCCGGACAGCGTATGGCCAAAACTCCTCGAAAGATTGCCAAGACGAAGGACATCACCGGTGGTCTCCCGCGTGTGGCTGAACTCTTCGAGGCACGTCGTCCGAAGGATGCCTGCGAAATCGCACGGATCGACGGTGTGGTTGATATCGGCGGCACGGTACGTGGTAAGCGGAAGTTGATCGTTCGTGATCCTCAGACCGGAACCGAAGAAGAGCACCTCATTCCTCTCTCGAAGCATATCATCGCCTTCAAGGGTGATTTCGTGAAGAAGGGCCAACAACTCACCGAGGGGCCTGTCGTGCCTCATGAGATCCTTGATGTCTGCGGACCTCAGGAGCTTCAGGAGCATCTCCTCAACGAAGTTCAGGAGGTCTATCGTCTGCAAGGCGTGGAAATCAATGACAAGCACATTGAGATCATCGTTCGTCAGATGCTCCGCAAGGTGAAGATCACCGATCCCGGAGATACCCTTCTTCTATGGGGTGATCAGATCGATCGCCTTGAGTTTGAGAGTGAAAACGAGCGTGTCACTGCCAAAGGCGGAAAGCCTGCGGAAGCTGCACCCGTGCTCCTCGGTATCACCAAGGCCTCCCTTGAGACGGATAGTTTCATCTCGGCGGCTTCCTTCCAAGACACCACCAGGGTCCTCACGGAGGCTGCCACTCTTGGCAAATCCGACAGGCTTCGCGGTTTCAAGGAGAACGTCATCATGGGTCATCTCATTCCTGCAGGAACGGGATTCAAGTCGAACCGTTCGTTCGATCTTGTCCATCTTGGAGAGCCCTCCGATACAGAATCCCCAGTTGAAGAAGCCATCTAAGTAAGTCACCCAAGCAAGCAACCAAAAACCTTCCTATGCCACTTGAAACTATGACAGAACTCCTCGAAGCAGGAGTCCACTACGGCCACCAGACCAAACGCTGGAATCCAAGAATGCGCGACTTCATTCTTGAGGAGAAAAACTCCATCCACATCATCGACCTTTCCAAGACGGTCGAGCAACTCCAGAAAGCCGGCGAATACCTTGCCGGTGTTTCGCGTCAGGGAGGAAAGATTCTCTTCGTAGGCTGTAAAAAGCAGGCCCAAGAAGCAGTTAAAGAAGCCGCACAGGCTTGCGGACAGTTCTATGTGAATCAGCGTTGGCTGGGCGGAACTCTCACCAATCTTGTCACCATTCGCAAGAGCGTCTCAAAGTTGAAAGATTTCGAGGCACTTGAGAAGTCGGCCGGATTTAGCAAGATCAACAAGGCTGAGGCTTCCGCCCTTCGTCGTGAAGCAACACGCATCCGTCAGAACCTCGAGGGTGTTCTTGAGATGGACAAACTTCCTGACGTCATCGTTATCATCGATACCATCAAGGAAGCCATCGCGGTTGCCGAAGCACGTAGGCTCGGCATTCCCATTGTGGCGGTTGTTGATTCCAACAGTAATCCCGAGGAGATCAACTACCCGATTGCCGGAAACGACGACGCTATCCGCGCTATCCGCATTATCCTCCAGAAGTTGGTCGATTCCATAGTGAAATCACGTCCAGGGAACAAGGTTGCTGCCGAAACGGCACAGCCTACCGAAGAACTCACAGCAGTTGCTGAATAAGCGATTGATTCATCACCGTACGCTTTATCACCATGGCTGATATCAACCCAAAGCTGGTAATGACCCTCCGGGAAAAGACCAATGCCGGCATGATGGACTGCAAGAGGGCTCTAACCGAAGCCGGGGGAGACATAGACAAGGCCGAGTCCATTCTCCGCCAAAAGGGTATTGCCAGTGCCGGCAAAAAGGCTTCCCGCCATGCAAAAGAGGGAGTGGTTATTTCGCACATCCACCCATCAGGCAAAACCGGTGTTCTGGTTGAGATCAACTGCGAGACTGATTTCGTTGCAAAAAACGAAATCTTCACGAAATTCGTCAAGGAAATCACCGATGAGATCTGCTCCGCAAAAGCTGTCACCGTCGACACTCTCCTTGAGGCCGCTAACTCGACCGGCATTCTCTTCAAGGATGAGATTGCTTCCAAGATTTCCGCCCTTGGGGAAAATATCGTTATTCGCCGCTTCTCACGATTCCACATCGGAGAGGGTAACGGAGGACTCGTTGCTTCGTATATCCACCTACAAGGCAAAGTCGGTGTCCTCGTTGAGATCAGTTGCGGGTCTGAGTCTACTGCAAAGCATGAGAGCTTCCGTGATTTTGTTAAAGACATCACCCTACAGATAGCAGCCGCTCATCCCACGGTTGTCTCCCGCAACGAGGTGGACGCCTCCTTGGTGGCCTCCGAGCGCGAAATCTTCAAGGCCCAGATGGCAGGAAAACCTGAAGCCATTGTTGAGAAGATAGTCGATGGCAAGATGGACAAGTTTTACAGCACGACGTGCCTCTTGGAGCAGGCTTGTATCAAGAACCCTGACATCACCGTTAAGGATCTCTTGGCTACCAAGGAAAAAGAACTCGCTGATAAAATTGTTATCACCCAGTTCGTCCGTTACGCACTTGGCGAAGAGTCCGGTGAGGCTCCCGTCGAGGAAGCGCTTTAGCAAGAACTGCATCCCTTAACCGGGATCACAAGCACTATGACCCTCGCGAGTCTCCTCTCCGAGAAACAGATTATCCCCGATATGGTCTCCACCGATAGGTGGCAGGCCATCGAGGAGATGGTTTCTTGTCTGGTGAGAACGGGACACCTTGAGTCATCAAGCAAGGGAGAGGCCATGGCGGCCCTTAGTCATCGTGAGGAGACGATGAGTACCGGCATAGGCTTTGGAATTGCCATTCCGCATGCGAGTTGTGATGCGGTGAGTGAAGTCACTGCATGCTTCGGTCGCTCAAAAGTTGGCATTGATTTCGAGTCGCTTGACGGCAAACCGGCCCATTTGATCGTCCTCTTTCTTGTACCCAAGGATCAGTTCCAGGAACACTTGAGGACACTTGCAGCGATTGCCAAGTTTCTCAACGATCCGGCGGTTCGAGAATCACTGGCCTCCGCTACTGATGCTTCCCAGCTTCTGGCCGTCTTTGAGAAAAAAGACGGTACAAATAGCTAACACCCGGGAATGCTGGAAGGGGACTCCCCTTTTCTGATTCCATGAGAGGAAATTCAGTTTTATAGAGTTTTGGTTTTTCATAATAAATGAGCCTGCAATCCCTACTTGAGTCCCGATTGGCGACCGCCTTAGGTAATGCGGGCATTGATCCTGCGATCGGTATTGTAACACCGGCAGCGAATGCACAATTTGGGGATTTTCAGAGCAATGCCGCAATGGTTGCGGCAAAATCGCAAAAGAAAAATCCCCGCGAACTGGCGACCTCTATCCTAAATTATTTGCAGGTGGAGGATCTGTGTGAGCCACCTACTGTGGCCGGTGCGGGATTCATCAACTTCAAGGTGCTCGACTCAGCCCTCTCCGATGCGGTCAATAGAGTCAGGAATGATGCCTGTCTTGGGGTGACGCCTGTTCCCCACGCCAAGACGATCATTATTGATTTTAGTTCGCCCAATGTGGCCAAGCCGATGCATGTCGGACACATCCGCAGCACCATCCTCGGTGACTCTCTCTCCCGGATAGCCCGACATCTCGGTCACCACGTTATCACTGACAACCATATCGGGGATTGGGGCACCCAGTTTGGTAAGGTCATCTACGGATGGAAACATCTCTTGAACAGAGATGCCTTGTATAAGTCGCCCATCGACGAGTTGGTTCGTCTTTATCGTGAGGTGAATGCCTTAGAGGAGCATGATCCTGTCATCAAGGAGACTGTCCGTGGCGAGCTCGTGAAGCTCCAACAGGGAGATGTTGAGAATCTTGAGATTTGGAAGCAGGCCGTGGCACTCTCATGGAAGGAATTCGAGCACCTCTACGCTCTGCTTGATATTACTTTCGATGAGCGTCTCGGAGAGAGCTTCTACAACGATGCCTTGGAACCTCTGGTCGACCGGCTGCTTGCGCATGAGATCGCGAGGGAGAGTGAAGGTGCTGTCTGCATCTTCTTCCCTGACATTCCTGCGCTTCAGGAAAAGCCGTGTCTTATCAGGAAAAGCGACGGTGGCTTCCTTTACGCCACGACCGATCTCGCTACCCTGGAATACCGGGAGAAGCGCTGGAAAGCCGATGCCGTCTGGTATGTGACAGGCTCGCCCCAGCAGCTTCATTTCGAGCAGGTCTTCGCAGCCGGGAGGAAGATGGGGATTGAAACCGACCTTCGACACATTGCTTTTGGGAGCATCCTTGGCGACGACCGCAAGATGATGAAGACCCGTTCCGGCGAGAATGTCGAGCTGGGAGGACTGCTTCGCGAGGCAATCGAGCGTTCCCTGGCTGTTGTTGAGGAGAAGAACCCCGATCTCTCTAAGTCCCAGCAGGAAGAAGTGGCACGGATTATCGGTCTTGGCGCAGTGAAGTACGCCGATCTGATGCAGCACAGACTCACCGACTACGTCTTCTCGTGGGATAAGATGCTCTCCTTTCAGGGAAATACGGCACCCTATCTGCAAAACGCCTATGTGCGTATCCGCTCAATTTTCCGCAAGGCGGAGGCCGAAGGGGTTGAGATCTTGCCTGCTCCGATCTCGATTTCCGAATCAGCCGAGCGTGCGTTGGCCCTTCAGATTTTGAAGTTCGGAGAGACACTGCATGCCGTTCTGGAGGACCAACGCCCCAACCTTCTCTGCCTTTATCTCTACGAGCTGGCGGACACCTTTCACCACTTTTACGAAGCATGCCCCATTCTCAAATCTGAGGGGGGGATTCGCTCGTCGAGGATGGCACTGGCTGGTGTCACGTCCCAAGTGCTGAAGATCGGCCTTGGATTGCTTGGAATCGGCGTTCCTGAACGCATGTAAGTGCGCTCAAGATACGAATATTACTGAAATATCATGAAGATAGGGTGGAAACTTTTAGCCTTCGTAGCGTCAGGGATTCTTTTCGTGGTTTCCAGTCCCGCGGATGCTGAGGTCGCCTACAAGGGCTTCCAGATTGATGAGTCAGAGTGTGCTGGGATTCCTCAGGTGGATTCCATGGTTTCTCGGACGAAGGATCAGATTGATATGGTTTTCGGATTGGGAGAATCCGATGACATGATCCGATTCTTTCAGACTCTGCAAATCAGATTAAAATCCAGTCCGCTTTCCGGAGGCACTCCTGGACTCTACCTCGGAAATCATACGCGGGACGTGGAGATCCTCCCCACCATCACGGTCACGGGTCATAAACCGGTGCTCTTGCATGAAATGCTGCACGCCTATCATGATCTCAAACTGGAAGGTGGTTTCATGAACAGCGACATCTTGCGTTACTATTTGACCGCGAAGTCTCGTCACCTCTTTGACGTTCAATCCCACATGATGTCCAATCAGCGTGAGTTCTTTGCCTGCGCTGCTACAACGTACCTCTTCGGGGTTACTGCCCAGGAACCCTTTACTAGAGAACATCTGAAACAAGCTGACCCAGAGTTCTACTCCTATCTGGCGACACTTTTTGGTCCCAGCACAGGTGCGTATACGGGGTGGCTTTCTTACCTCATGGAATGCAGGGGATCCCTTAACGGTTAAGCACGTCTGCCAACTCAAGGAGGAGGGTCTTTGTACTTTCAGGCAGCCGAGTCGGCCCTTTTTTCTTTCACCCTGCCGAATCAGATAACTCCTAAAAATACTCCTTGTCGTTCTTAAAGCTTATGACGTTATCAAAACTCCCTTTAAGCATGGGAATAAAAGTAGAGAGGTTTCCTGGATAAGTGATCGAGTAGCGACACATCGATGATAGTTTCGCTAAACATAGTATTTTTTGTAAATACGTCACCTTTGTCATGTTGTGGCATTTATGAAAACGATCATCATCCAGAGCACAGAGTCCCACATGAAATCCCTTCTGATCCGTATCATAGGGGATTTCGTCCAAGGTTCTGAACTTCAGCCCGGATTGTTTGAATTCCTGCAGAACGTTAATGTCATCGGTCTGCAAGAGCACATCGTGATCCCTTAGCTTCAGCTCCTGGATGAGTTGGGTGTACTGGCTTATTTCAGGTAAGTAGACTTCTTTGGCTTTATCAGTTTTTCTGGCCCAGATGAAAACGCTTTGGTCACAGTCAATATGATTTCTAATAATAATCTTTTGGAGGGTGATCTCGCACTGATCTGAAAAGTTAAAATATTTTTTTATCAACCTATTGGTTATATTAAAAACAATATGCGCTCGGTTCATTCCTAAGCCTAAAGAAGTCGGAAAACAATTTTTGTGAAAAGATGCGATTTCTTTATCCGAGATACCCTCTAAGCCGATTTTGGGATCGTTTGGCTTGAATAAATCGGGATAAAAATCACGTGAGTGATCGTACTCGTAAAGCTGCAAGGAAATCCCATTGGGTAGTCGCCCCTGGCCTCGGTGGATATTCATCATATCCCATAAACAAACAGTTAGGTTGGAAAACAGACCATACCTCCGCTTCAGGCTATATGTCATGGAGTGAGCGTCCAAAGCTCGCTCATCGTCATGAAGGTAGGGACTCTGTACTCCTTGCATGAAAAATTTCGTAACGTAAAAAAGTCAATCTGCTTTGCGGAATACAGGCAATTGCGAAGTCCTCCTGAACCACCATAGCACGGACAACTGGAGGTCATAAAAAAAGAAAAACCCATCCCCGATGAAGGAGATGGGTCTTCTGAAAATAATTTATAGCTCGCTTTAAGCAGTCTTCTTCCTCCGCATCACCATCAGCAATCCAATGGCTCCGATGCCAAAGAGAGCGTAGGTGGAGGGTTCGGGGATTGTTACTACAACAGAACCTTGAATGAAATATCCGTCTGTAGTTCCGGGATAGTAAAAAGCTACCACCGTATCTTGACCATTGTTATAATTGGCAAAAGGCACTGTGGTAAGTGTTGAGCCGGGAAGTGAACCCTTAGTTGGGTTTTCTGGATCTACGTAAGAGAAAGAATTATTTGCGCTATTATTTGAATCCCAATTGATGGCTACCAAGGAAACGGCATGACCTATGCCAGATTCAAAAGGAACCAATAATAATTGGGTGGCTGATAGTGAGACAAGGTTCTGGTATAACTGATTCCATGAAGGCAGCTTCTGAAAAGTTATATTCAATCCGGGAAAACTTAAGTCACTGAAATAACTTTCAAGCCCTGGAACAATGGCTAATGGAGAAGTTCCGCTTGCAGATGTAGTGTTCAGGTATTTGGGACCTGCAAGTGTTAGGTCAGTATTTATCCAGTCCTGGTAGGAAGTTCCCACAAGTGAACTGCCAAAATAACTCGAGTTAACATTTTGAAAATAATTCAATGAATTTACCCATGATGTTGGA